>Ga0209069_10000090_pt1 | contig 31079 bp, 23 predicted proteins | sample Str013_2_FD_187202 | JGI IMG/M metagenome (GOLD analysis project Ga0209069, IMG submission 187202) | Freshwater sediment microbial communities in response to fracking from Pennsylvania, USA - Straight Creek_MetaG_SC_2013 (SPAdes) (version 2) | ecosystem: Environmental > Aquatic > Freshwater >...
CACGTCACGACCCTGCGCGGCGACATGAACGGCACGCGCCGCCATGAACTGGACCTGGCGCTGACCAGAGGCAATTCTGAAAAGCGTACAAAGTATGAGGGAAAGCTCAAGGAAGATGTTGCCAAGGTCAACCAGGATATCAAGGACTTCGAACCATTCTTGTCCTCGCCGGCTGAGAACGAAGTATTTGCAGAAGTTAAGACTCGTCTAGGCGAGTATTTGATTTACCACGAGCGAATGGTCCAGTTGGCCGATGCCGACAAATATGACGAGTTGGTTGCACTCGTTTGGGGAGACTCCTCCCCGGTGTTTGAGAACACCACTGCATCGGTGGCCAAAGTCATCAAGGTTAAGCAGGACCAAGCGGATGCCTCTGCTAAGGCAAGCGAGTCGCTCTATCACTCTTCCCGTGTCATGGTGATCACCCTCGTTGGCCTTGCCCTGGCCTTGGGCATCTTCCTCGCGGTGATCGTGAGCCGTATGATCGTCAATCCGCTCCGCCTCATGCAGGCCGTCGCAGGAAAACTGGCGCTGGGCGATGCCGATCAGAAGATTACCCATGAGTCGAAAGACGAAATTGGCGCTTTGGCTCAGTCCTTCCGTGAAGTAATCTCCTACAACCGCACTGTCGCCCATGCTTGCGAAGCCTTGGGTCGCGGCGACTTGACAGTTACCGTGGAGCCCAAATCCGAGCAGGACCTGCTCGCCAAGAATTTCACCCACGCCGTGGCCTCTTTGCGCGATACCGTCAGCCAGATGGCGGAATCTTCCTCCAGCTTGGCTTCGTCTTCCGAAGAGCTTTCCGCCACCGCCTCTCAGATGAGCAGCAACGCCGAAGAAACCGCCGCTCAGTCCGGCGCCGTTTCCTCTGCTGCTGAACAGATTGCCGCCAACGTCCAGACCGTGGTCAGCGGCTCGGAAGAGATGTCTGCCAGCATCAAGGAAATCGCCACCAACGCGCATGAAGCGGCCAAGGTCGCCGGCAACGGCGTCCGGATCGCCTGTGAAGCCAACCAGAAAGTGGTCAAACTAAGCGAGAGCAGCCAGCAAATTGGACAGGTCATTAAAGTGATTACTTCAATCGCGGAACAGACTCACCTGCTGGCCCTCAACGCCACCATTGAAGCCGCGCGCGCCGGAGCTGCCGGCAAAGGCTTTGCCGTGGTCGCCAACGAAGTGAAGGAACTGGCAAAAGAAACCGCCAAGGCCACCGAGGACATCAGCGCCAAGATCGAAGCCATCCAGGCCGATACCAAGGGCGCAATCGACGGCATTACCGAGATCAGCAAGATCATTGCTCAGATCAATGACATCCAGAACACCATCGCCTCCGCGGTGGAAGAACAGACGGCCACCACCAACGAAATCAGCCGTAATGTTTCCGATGTGGCCAGTGGCAACCAGGAAATTGCCCGCAACGTGACCGGAGTAGCTTCGGCCGCCAAGAGCACCACGGAAGGCGCCGAATACACCAACAAAGCCGCGGGTGAGTTGGCCGGCCTGGCAACTACTTTGCAGTCGCTGGTCCGGCAATTTGACTACGGTAAGGACGACCAGGAGCGAACCGCTGATAGCGCCCCGCAGCAGCGTAAGAAACCCGCCGCCAAGGGTAACTACGTGAACGGTAACTCGCAGCCGCCAAACCGCTCGCAACGCATTCAGTAGGAACGGCTCTTGGGCTTGATCGAGAGTCAATTGGACGAATACAGGGCGCACGTGTTCGGCGTGTGCCCTTTTTGCTGAACGTGAAGCGGCACCTCGGTAACTTTAAGAAAATTTCAGAGTTGCCCGATAAACCTATTGTCGGAGTGTCGCCGGACCAGGCTTGCTTCTCCCATAGTGGTTGATCCGGCACGGTGCGGCCTCGGGAACAAAGGGCCTTCAACAACCACATCAACATAGAGCGGAAAGAACTAATAATGAAGTTACTTCGGAATTTGCGCATGCGCCACAAACTCTCCGTGGCGATGGGACTGGTGCTGGCGCTGACGATCGCGCAAGCGGTGTTCGTTTATATCAACACGCTTCATCTCAGGAGCCTCAGCGAGCAATCGACGAATGCCCTGACGATTCAGGCGCTGGTCTATGCATCCGATGCGCGCTTTCGCGCCGAGCAGGCCAATCTCCGCGCTTTTACTCTAAGTTCCAACCCGCGCTATCGCACACAATACCTGGACAGCAAGAAGGACATGCGCAACGTACTGGAAGAAATAAATACCGTCGCCGGCAACGATGAAACCTTTCAGCACGCGCAACAAGCCATCGACAAGCTCCGCACGGACTGGGACCAGGTGGTCGGCGATCCGCAGCTGGCCATGACGGATGCCATGATCCAGCATAATGCCACTATCAATGACGTTTCAGTCTTTCTGGAAAGAGTCAGCCGTGAGCCGGCCAGTACGCAAGTCGGCCCGATGTTCAAGGAAAATATCGCCAAAGTAAAAAATGAGGTCAAGAGGCTTCAGGACCAGACCCAGGCGGCACAATCCAGAGGCTTCGTTGTCCTGGTGGCGGGGACCATCATCGCCGTATTTTTGGCCGGAATCTTCACCTGGAGCCTGATCAGGGTAATCGCCACTCCGCTTTTGAACATCACCAACGTGGCGAGCAGACTGGCGAAAGGTGATATTGAACTCGACGTGCCCTACGAAGCGCGGGACGAAATAGGTTCATTGGCGCAGTCATTCCGCGACGTTATCGCCTACAACCGCACCGTTGCCGAAGCTTGTGAAGCTCTGGGGCACGGCAACCTCAACGTTACCGTTGAGGCTAAGTCCGAAGAGGACCATCTGGCGCGGAACTTTACGCACGCCGTGAAGTCATTGCGCGACACGATCCGCCAAATGGCGGAATCATCTGCCGGCCTGGCGTCTGCTTCTGAAGAACTGGCGGCTACCTCGGCGCAAATGTCCAGCAATGCGGAAGAGACTGCCACCAAATCCGGCGCGGTATCGTCCGCAGCGGAAGAGATTGCCGCCAACGTACAAACCGTCGTGTCCGGCTCGGAGGAAATGAGCGCCAGCATCCGGGAAATTTCCACCAACGCTCATGAAGCCGCCAAAGTTGCTGGAAACGGTGTGGTCATCGCGTCGGCGGCCAATGAAAAAGTAGTCAAACTGAGTGAAAGTAGCCAGCAGATCGGCCAGGTCATCAAGGTAATTACGTCCATTGCGGCCCAGACCCATCTTCTCGCTCTTAATGCAACCATTGAAGCCGCGCGCGCCGGTGAAGCCGGCAAGGGCTTTGCCGTGGTGGCCAATGAAGTGAAGGAACTGGCCAAGCAAACCGCAACCGCCACGGAAGACATCAGCCGGAAGATTGAAGCTATCCAGACGGACACTCAATCCGCCATGGAAAGCATCACGCGGATCAGCGATATCATCGCCAAGGTCAATGACATTCAGCATGCCATTGCCTCCGCGGTGGAGCAACAAACAGCTACCACCAACGAAATCAGCCGCAATATCTCTGACGTGGCCAAGGGCAACCAGGAAATCGCCCGCAACGTAACCGGAGTTACCCAGGCAGCCAAGAGCACCACCGAGGGCGCCGAGTACACGAACAAAGCTGCCGGCGAACTGGCTCGCCTGGCAACAACCCTGCAGGAGTTGGTCCGTGAGTTTGACTACGCGGACAAAGACCAGCCGACGCGCCACAACAATTCTGGCCCGGGCGTAAGCGGGCGTTCCGCGGACCGCCAACGGGCAGAGACGCACACGATCCAATAGGCGCTCAGTTTCCCACAAAACAGGGCCTTTGCCTAAAACCTGATGACATTTGTACTGTTCCATCCTTATTAGTAGGACAACTCTAGCCCTGGCTGCACACAGGTTTTGGGCACAATTGCGCGGTTCCGAGCAAAAGTGGCAAAACCTGGGCTTTTAAAGCAAAGAAACTCCCAATCCAGCCGATATACGGTACAGATGACTCGTATTTACCAGGCACGGAGGTCCCTATGATCCAGTTGACCCGTCTGAACCAGACGCTGCTGATGGTGAATTCTGACCTCATCAAGTTCGTTGAAAGCGCACCAGATACCGTGATCACGCTGATCAGCGGAGAGAAGATTGTCGTTCTGGAAAATGCCGAGACAGTTGTCGAGCGCGTGGTGGAATTCCGCCGCCGGCTGCTCGATGGATTGTTATTCAGTGGGCTAAGTTCTCCTGCCGGCACTGGACCAGTCACGCAAGAAGCTCCATCACGCAGACGCCAGCATGAATCCGGCGAGGAACAATGAGGGCCCAGGACCGTGGATAAAAGCAGCGTAGGCGGAGTACTACTCGCCCTTACCGGGGTGATCGCCGGACTGTTGCTGGAAGGCGGCAACCTGGGACAGATCTTGCAGCCCACGGCAGCCATGATCGTCTTTGGCGGCACGCTCGGCGCGGTCTTGATCCAGTTCCCTCTTCCCGTAGTCATTAAAAGTTTCAAGGACTTGAGCAAGGTTTTTCTGGAAAAGGGCCTGAACCCCCAGTCCATGGTTGAACAGCTCATCCAATTCGCGAACAAGGCGCGGCGCCACGGCATCGTTTCCCTGGACGCTGAAATTGAAAACATCACGGACCCGTTCCTGAAGAAAGCGTTGATGATGGCGGTGGACGGTACCGAACCCGAACAACTCCGCAAGATGATGGAGATGGATCTGGACAACCAGTCCGAGGATGAAGAGCACGTCCCGCAGGTCTTTGAATCGGCGGGCGGCTTCTCACCCACCATCGGCATCATCGGCGCCGTCATGGGCCTGATCCAGGTGATGCAGCACATGGACAAAATTGAGGAAGTAGGACGCGGCATCGCTGTGGCTTTTGTCGCCACCATCTACGGTGTGGGCGCGGCTAACCTGTTCTTTCTCCCGGCCGCGGGCAAACTCAAGATCCGCTTACGGCGCGCCCAGGTGCTGCGGGAAATGATGCTGGAAGGCGTGATCTCCATTCTGGAAGGCATGAACCCGCGCATGCTTGAGATTAAGCTGCTCGGCTTCCTCTCGGAACATGAACAGGGGCCCAAGAAGTGAGACGCCGCAGAAGACAAAAGGGGCATGCCAACCACGAACGCTGGCTGGTCTCTTACGCGGACTTCATCACGCTGCTCTTTGCGGTGTTCGTAGTGATGTACGCATCTTCAAAAGTTGACAATCGAAAAATTGGCGAACTTTCTCAGGCTATCCACGATGGATTCAAGAACCTGGGAGTGTTTCAATCCGCCAGCAAGAGTCCGCCGTTCCAGATTGTCGACGGAAAATCTGTTGCGGTGAAGCAGATTATCGAACCGCCCAGCCCGGCCAGTGCCAATCCCGCTCTGGAAGAAGGTCAGGATACCAGCGAATTGCGCAGAGTACTGGGACAGGCTCTATCCGAAGAAATCGATAGACGCGAGGCCCAACTCTGGGACGGCCCGGATGGACTGGTTCTCAGCTTCAGTGAAATCGGCTTCTACGACCAAGGCTCTGACGTGCTGAAGGAAACTTCGCGCGGCGCGCTGGATAAGCTGGCAGGCGTACTCAAGCCGACCAAGTTTCGCGTGCGCATTGAAGGCCACACGGACAATATTCCCATCCACAACGAACGCTTTGCGTCCAACTGGGAGCTCTCCACGGCCCGCGCCACTGGAATGGTCCGCATTTTTCTTGAGCGCTATGGATTTCCGCCCGCGCGGCTCGCCGCCGCCGGCTATGCGGAGTTTCATCCGGTAGCGCCCAACGCTACTGCGGAAGAGCGTGGGCAAAATCGCCGCGTCGATATTGTGATGTTGGCGGCATCCAAGACCCCATTGAAATCGGTGAACGCCGCGACCAGTGACACCAAGGCGCTGCGCAACGCAATTATTCCTGCTCCCCCGGCAGTAACTCCAACACCACAACCTTAGCGGAGAGAAGAATGTCTGAGCTTCAGCAAGCCCAAGCAGTAGAAAATGACGTCCAGAGGCGCGAGCTCGCCGCCGCCTACCAGCAATGGTCCAACCATCTGGGTGCGCTTTGCGGTCTGGCGCAAACATTGCAACAGAAGTATCCGCACGATGCAGAAACCAAACTGTTTGTCGTGGACGCTCTGCGGCTGTCGGGCGAATTCGCGGCGGCATTGGAGCTCTACGAAGAATTGCGGCCGTCCGCATCGCCAAACTTGTTGTGCCGCATTCAGCAAGGCATCGATCAGTGCAATTCTGACCAGGCCTACTTCCCTCCGGATTTTGAAGCGCAGCTCAACACCGGACTCTTTGCCACCGGCGAAAACGCAAAAATCTGGCGCCGTTACGCGCGGTCTGATGTGCAGCGTGGACGCCGTCTCGTCCGCATGTTGCGCCAGCACACGGGTTTTCCCGGCAAGCGCGCTTTGGACATTGGTTCCGGTTGGGGCGGCCTGATTATCGCTCTTGCCGAAGAAGGCGCGGACACCGCCGGCATTGAATACGATCCGGCACGCGTAAAGATTTGCCGCGACCGCCTGAACGAAGCGCATCTGGACATCACCGTCCATGAAGGCGATTGTTGCGACCCGAAAATTCGCGAGCGGCTCGGCGAATTTGACATCGTCACCTGCCAGGACGTTCTGGAACATGTAATGGATCCGGAAACGGTCATCGCTTCGATGTGCGCCATGGTCAAACCCGGCGGCATCATCTATATGCAGGTCCCCAACAAATGGGGACTGGGCCAACTGGTTGCCGACCATCACTTCTCTCTTCCTGGGCTTACGGCGCTGGCGCGAGAGCAGTCCCGGGAATACTGGGCCAAAGTTATTGGAAGGCCCGCGGAAAGTTATGACGTCGGCTTCCTGAAAACCGCGCGTTGGTACGGCGCTATCTTCCGCCGCTACGGTGTGCAGATCCAGCTGCTCGATACTGGAAGCACGTTCGAAAACGTTTTGGCCTACAAAAGCGAGTTTGACGCTCTGTGCGAAAAGATCAAGCTGCCCATCTCCAGCGCGATCCGGCCGGACCTGGCGCAACGCGTCCGCAACCGCATGTTGAACGTGGCCAAGCTGTATGCCAACGCTTGCAACCAGATTGAACGTCTACGCGTTTCATCCCCTGAGCTGGTGCCCGTGGCCTGTGCGGCCGTGACTGAGCGCTTGTGCCTGAGTTTATATAGGTTCATCGGGCAGAAAACGGCCAAGTAGGGAAACGACTTTTCTCAGATACTTCTTATTTGGCGAAGATCCATATGGCCCTGAGAGTGCAATAAGTAGCTTGGAAACATTTGATTTCCTGTGATGGGGCGCATGTCGGCGGCAAGGTTTGCCGTTTCAGCCCAACACCGGGAACGTGAACGGAAACTTATGCCGCAGGATAACAAACATCAACGGGCACTGGAGCTGGTCGCAGAGAACCAGCCGGAAGAAGCCGTAAAGCTTCTGGCTGAAGCTTTGGGTGAAAACGAATCCGCCGACCTTTGGAATGACTGGGCCAGCGTAAAGGTCGCGCTTGGCGAGAACGAAGATGCGCTGGTGGGATTCGAGCGCGCCGTTGAACTCGACGGCCAGAACGCTCAGGCCGCCTTCAATCTTGGTCTGCTTCTGGTAAACGAAGGCCGCATTGCACGCGCGCTACCGTTGCTTCGCAAATCCGTGGACAAAGTCGGGGCCGCCGAGCAGGCCGCCGCGGCTGCGATCTTTGCCGCCCACAAGGGCCTGTCTGACGCGAGCGCGGAGTCCGCGGCATCCCTCGACAGGTTTGCCCCCGCCTCCGGTCCAACGCTTGAGTACTTCAATACCCATCGCGAACGTTATCTCAACTGTCTGGAAATGTTGCCGGCCGCAAAGCCTGGCCAGAAGCTTCTTGAACTGGGCGCTTCTTTCCACCACCTGACGCCGGCGTTCGAAGACAAAGGCTACGCCGTACGTTGTGCGGACATTTGGGAAGGCGATCCGCAGCGGACAGCTGCCATAGCAACGGCTGATGGGACGGAAAAGCGCTCCTACGTTGTCGATAATTTTGACCTCCAGCAGAAAGTCTGGCCCTACAAAGACGAAGAATTTGACGCCGTTATTTTCTGCGAAATCCTTGAGCACCTGAACACTGACCCCATGGCGGTGCTGGGGGAAATCAACCGCATCCTGAAAAAGGACGGCCTTCTTCTTCTCACCACGCCCAACATGGCCAGCGCCAAGAGCGTGAACTATGTTCTCCAAGGCAACAGCCCGTACGTGTTCGGACACTTCGTCCCTGGTGGGCTCCCCACCGACCGCCACAATCGTGAATACACGGCAACGGAAGTGGAACACCTCTTGCAAGCGGCAGGTTTTGAACTCGCGGCACTGGAAACCCACAACAGCTGGTGGAAAGATCAGAACGCCGCTTTATCCAGGCTCGTTGCCGGCGGTCTGAGCGTCCTCCATCGCGGCGATAACGTTTTTGCCCTGGGCAAGAAAACCAGCACAGTGAAAGACCGCTTCCCTGAAGAGTTCTATTGCGCTGAAGGCAGCCAGGCCGAGAACCGCAACCAGATCACCGGAAAAAAGAAAAACATTCTGGTCGTTCATGAAGTCTTGCCGCACTTTGATCGCAGCGGTTCCGACATGCGCATCATGCAAGTGCTGCGCCGCCTGCGCGCACAGGGTCATGAAGTCACATACATTGGCCGTAGTGAAGCCAATCATGAAAAATACGAACCCGCGCTGAAGGAACTGGGCATCACGTATTTCAGTGGGGACTCAGAACGGCTTCCGGCCATCGGCGTTGAAACAACATCCACGTGGAAGCTGGCGGACGTTCTCCGCGGCGGCCATTTTGATCTGGCCATCTTCTTCCATTGGTTCTGGTCGGGCATTTCCGTCACAGAACAGTATCTGGATGACATACGCCGGCTTTCGCCACAGACGCGCATTGCCGTTCTTACCGATGACCGTCACGGAATCCGTGAATGGCGCGCCGCGGAACTCTCCAAGCTTTCCGTGGACTACGAACGCGCCTTGAATTTCCTGGTCCGCGAAGCTGAATGTTACCGCGCCGCGGACTTGGTGCTGGCCATCACGGAAGACGACCGCAAAGGTCTGGTTGAAATGGTGCCGGAACTCGACATTGAGTTGCTGCCCATGATCGCCGAAACAGTCGATAGCAAGAAAGGCTTTGCGGACCGCAAGGACTTCGTTTTCCTCGCGAACTTTGACAACCTTGCCAACTGCGACGCCAGCGTGTGGTTCTGCAATGAAATCTGGCCGCGTATCCGCAAGCGCCTCCCAGAAGCCCACTTGTATCTGGCCGGCAACAATATCCCGGCGGACTATGGCAAGAAACCGGGAATTGAAGTTTTGGGCTACGTTGTGGACCTGCCTTCAACTCTGGAGCGCTTCCGCGTATTCGTTTCACCAATTCGTTTTGGCACCGGCATTAAGACCAAGAATCTGACGGCCATGGGCAACGGGATTCCTCTCGTCACCACCACGATCGGCGCCGAAGGCATGAATTTGACTGACGGCGAACACGCAATGATCTGCGATGCCGCCGGTGGGTTCGCTAATCGTGCCGTGGAGTTATATAAGGACCCGGAACTCTGGCAGAAACTGGCGGAAAACGGCCGCAAACACATTGAGACAGAATTCTCCGTGGCCCGGCTTGATTCGCAAATTGCAAAGATCGTCAACGCCGCAGTGGAGATCGCTCCGCGCGCTTACGATCCGGAACATCGTTTCTCGTTCCGTCTGGTGGAAGAGCTTCATCCGGAAGTGTTGACCGCACAGCCGGCGTACACGCGGCAAGAGCGGCGCATCTTTGGTTATCTGGAGATGGCGGAAAGGCTGGCCAAAATGGGCCGGCCCGCGGAATCTCTGGAGCAAGCCCGAAACATCTTTCCGTTCTTTCGCGGCGTGGTGTCGCGTTCCCTGTTCCTGGCGCGCATTCTTACTCTTCTGGAAAGCTGCTATCGTGAAACCGGCGATCAAGAGGCAGCCGCCCGTTGCGGCGCGGAAGCCAAGCTGTGCTTGCCTGAACTCAACCCGGCTTTCCTCATGGAAGTCGGCAAGAAGGGTCGGGCCAAGACCAAGCCAAGCGATTGCGCGTTCTCGGTCATCATTCCCACATACAACCGGCGGGCAAAGCTGGAACGCTGCCTGGAAGCTTTGTCCAAACAGACTTTGCCGGCGGACGACTTCGAAGTAATCGTAATCGATGACGGATCCACAGACGACACGCAGGAATTCCTCAGCGCGCGGAAACCGGCTTTTCGCTTCTCGCATTTCCGCCAGGCCAACCAGGGCGCGGGCGCTGCGCGCAAACTGGGGGTGGACAAAGCTCGCGGCGAATACCTGCTGCTGATGAATGACGATACCATCGCCAATCCGGAACTGCTCGCCGAGCATCTGTTGACCCAGTGCAAGTATCACTCCAGCTGTTTCGCGGTGTTGGGGACGTTTGAGTACGAGCGGCCGGCCCGCCGTCGCGCTCTAACGCACTACCTGAACGTTGACGCGTTCATGTTCCCGCAGATCAACATGAAACCAGATTTCTATTACGGCCACACACACTTCATCACCTGCAATCTCAGCGTGCGCCGGGATGCGGTGCTGGCGGCAGGTTCGTTCGACCCGCAGTTCCGAATGGGAGAAGATACCGAACTTGGCCTGCGCATGGCTGCCAACGGATGCAAAGTCGTTTTCAACCCGCAAGCCAAAGCCTTCCATGATCACCTGGAAATGAAGATTGACGATATGGTGCGCCGCGCCAAAGCATACGGCCCGGTGTATCTGCGGTTGCTCGGCAAGCACCCGTCGCTCAAGATCACGCACCCCGGGCTGGAGCTGAGTGCACCAGTCACCGCGGCTGACATTGAACAGATGCGCGAGACTCTGGCCAAGCAACGCCCGCAGATTGAAGAAACCGTGCGCGCACTCCGGCAATATGACAACCGCGACTTTGAGCCGGCGTTTGCCAAGCGCAGCGGTGGCGGCGAAGGATCGGCGGCGGACATGATAGTAAACCTGTACCGCCAGGCCATCCCGCAGGTGCACTGGTTTTATGTGTTTGACGGTCTGTGTAATGCCTGGACCAACCAGGCGCAGCCCGCCGGTGAGGCGGCGCTTACAGGAGCATCCGCATGAAACCGACTCTTGCTCTTTCCATGATCGTACGCAACGGCGAACAGGACCTGGCACAATGCCTGGAGAGCGTACGTGGCATTGTGGACGAAATCGTGATCGCCGACACCGGCTCCACCGACAATTCCATCAAGATCGCCAAGAGCTTCGGCGCCAAGGTAATTGACGTTCAATGGGAAAACGATTTCGCTGAAGCCCGCAACCAAGCACTGCGTGCCACCACGGCGGACTGGGTCCTTTCTCTCGATGCCGACGAACAACTGGACGCCCGTGCGGCTGAACAAATCGCCGCGGCCATCGCCGATCCCCAGGTTACTGGCTACACGGTTACGATTCGCAATTACGTGCAGAACCTGAACGAACGCCTTTGGGACAAGTCGGCCATCCCGAATGACTGCCGTCTGCCACGCGCCGCCGTTTATCCCGGCTATCTGGAACACGAAAACGTGCGCTTGTTCCGCAACCATCCGGAAATTTCTTTCGTTGGCCGCGTGCACGAAACGGTTGGGACCAGTATCCAGGAGACGGGCGGAAAACTTAAGCCGGCCACGTTCGTGATCCATCACTTCGGGTTTGTCTCGTCTGACGAGCGCAAACAGGAAAAGAACATCTTCTACCGCGAACTGGGCCGCCAGAAAATCAAAGAGCTTCCACAGAACGCGCAGGCGCATTTTGAACTGGGCTTGGTTGAGTTGGACTACTTCCATAACAACGAAGAAGCGGCCCGGCTGTTTTCCAAAGCGTGCGAACTGAACAAGAAGCTGGCAGTGGCATGGTTCTTTCGTGGCATAGCCCTGAGCCGCTTGCAGCAAGACAAGGAAGCCCTGGATTGCTTTGCCACCGCGAAAAGCCTGGGCGTAAACACAGCGGCCCTGGCCGAGGCTGAAGGCGATGCGTTCTATAACTGCAAGAAACTGCCGGAAGCCCGCATGGCTTACCGCCGCGCCTTGCAAATTGAAAACAGTACTGGAGTACTCAGCAAACTGGGTCTTACCGAATATCGCATGAACCAGTTTGAGCCTGGCTTGAAGAAGTTGAAGACCGCGCTGGCGACTGACCCTAAATCTCCGGAGTTGCATGATCGCATCGTGACCGCGCTGCTGAGCGGCAATCGCGTGGACGACGCTGCGCGCGCCGGTGAAGACAAGCTGCGCGCCACATCACATTCACCTTCCGCTTTCATGCGTTCCGCGGCCCTGTGGATGCACGCCAAGGACACGGAACATGCGGTGGAAGTTTTACGCGAAGGGGTTGAAGAATTTCCGAATTCCGCCGAGCTGCGCCAGGCGTACAAAGAGCTGCGCCCCGTGGAATATGAAAACTCTAATGTATTCGCGGCAAAATCTGCCGCCGTTAAAGGTATTAGCTACTGAGACGATAGGTAGGGGGAGCAAATAAGCAAGATGGTACCGGGCCGGATGTAAGAGTAAGCGGTCCCGCCCAGGCAACCAAGAAGGAGCACAACATGTCACTTAGCATACTTAGCAACATTCCCTCTCTTCAGGCACAGAACCAATTGGCGACCACCAACGCAGGACTGCAGAAGACTCTCTTCCGTTTGTCCTCGGGTTCGCGCATCAATAGCGGCGCAGATGACGCCGCCGGCTTGGCCATCGCTGATGGCTTGGGAGCCAACATCTCCGCGTTGAACCAGTCAGCACGCAATGCCAATGACGGTGTTGGACAGCTCCAGGTTGCAGACGGCGCACTGAACCAGGTTACCTCGCTTCTGAATCGCGCGGTCACCCTGGCCACAGAATCCGCCACGGGCACGGTAGGAACCAGCCAGCGCACGGCGCTGGATGCGGAATTCACGTCGATCAAGGCGGAAATTGACCGCATCGGCGCCAACACCACGTTCAACGGCACGTCCGTATTCTCCGCGTCAACCACTTCAGTGTTCCTGAGTGACGCCGGCTCCAGCAGCTCCATCGGAACCACCTCGGGCGTTCTTTCTTCCGCCAGCATCGGCAGCGCTTCGCCGGTGAACCTGAGCACAGACGATCTGACCTCGGCCACCAAGGCGCAAACCGCGCTGACGGACATCAACAGCGCCATTGCCAACGTAGCCAGCCTGCGCGGCAATCTGGGCGCCAACATCAACCGGTTGCAGTCCGCAACGGCGGTTATCACCAACCAGGTGCAGAACCTGTCAGCGGCAGAAGACGGCATCCGCGGCGCGAACATTGCGCAGGAAGTCGCTAACTTGTCCAAGTTCCAAATCCTGAACTCGACCGGCATCTCGGCCCTAGCTCAGGCTAACCAGTCCCAGCAGAGCGTTCTGAGACTGCTCCAGTAAGCAACCGTTAACCAAGTGGGGCGGGGTTAAAAACCCGCCCCCGTTTTCCGGAAAGCAGTCAAGATATGTCCAGCAGCGGATTCTCACTCGGTAGCGCGCTCAGCGGCGGCATTGACGTCCAGACAACAGTCAACCAGCTCATGCAAATCCAACGCCAGCCGGAGAACCAGTTGAAGTCGCAACAAAACACCTTGAACAACCAGGTGTCGGCCATCCACACGGTCACCAGCGCACTCTCAGACCTGCAAAGCAAAATCCAGGTCCTTACGAACTTGAACGGCCAGCTTGGCGCCCAGACCACCGTCTCATCCAACACCAGCCTGCTTAGCGCAACTTCTGACGGAACTGCAACGATCGCCAATCACCAGATCGTGGTCAACAGCCTGGCGCAGACATCTTCTTTCTACAGCAACACGCTGGCTACCAGCTCAACCACGGTAGCGCAAGGCAGTTTTGACATTTCTGTTGGCGGTACGAAAAAAGGGACCATCACCGTAGACGCCACCAATAATACGCTGGACGGCATCGCCAAAGCCATCAATGCCGCCAATGCCGGCGTCACCGCCAACGTAGTTGTGGATACCAAAGGCGCCCGTCTTTCCATTTTGAGTTCCACCTCCGGTGCCGCCGGTGAAGTTGCCCTGGGCAACAACACCACAGGCCTGACGTTTACCGAGCCGGTCCTAGGACAAGACGCGTCCCTGACCGTGGACGGAATTCCCATCAGCAGCGGAAGCAACCACGTGACCGGAGTTCTTCCTGGATTGACGCTCAACCTGAACGGTGCGGATCCCAAGACCACCGTTGGCGTGGGCGTTACGCCGGACGCCAGCCAGTCTGCCGCGGCCGTCCAGGCTTTTGTTACGTCATACAACAACGCCATTCAGCAGGTGAATGCGCAGTTCGTTTACGATCCGGTCACCAAGTTTTCACAGCCACTGCAAGGCGATACATCACTCACCATCGTCCAGCAGCAGCTTTACTCCGCGGTCAGTTACACCACCAACGGCCAGAACAATGGAATTGATTCGCTGGCCAAGCTGGGTATCACCGCGAACAATGACGGCACGCTGACCGTGGACTCCAGCAAGCTGAATGCGGCCATCACGGCGCAGCCTTCTGACGTCCAGAATTTCTTTCAGACCGCCAGCACCGGGTTCGCACAAAAATTCAATACCGCGTTGACGAGCATGACCGACCCCACCACCGGCGGTCTGCAGGTGGAATTGAATGGCATCACGACAACGCTCTCCGGGTTGGCCAACCAGATCAGCGACTTTGAAAGCAGAATGAGTTCGGTTCAGACCGACCTGCTCAGTCAATACAGCACCATCAACGCAACCTTGCAGCAGATACCGTTGCTGCTTTCACAAATCAACGGCCAGTTAGGGAGCATAGGTTAAATGACGACCAATAATGCGGCTTCGGAATATCGCAAACGTTCAGTGGAAGGCGCCAGTCCCGTAGGTTTGGTGGTGCTGCTTTACGGCGGCATGATCACCTCGCTCATGCGCGCCATTGCCGCCGTGGAAGCCGGCAATATTGAAAAACGAGTCAACGAACTTAACAAAGTCCTGGCGATGCTGGCGGAGCTTCAGGGTACGCTCGACTTCGAAAAAGGCGGCGCCGTCGCCCAGCAACTGGAAGTTTTTTACACCGTGGTCCGCTCCCAGATCCTTGAAGCCAGCATCAAGAACTCCAAGCCCTTGTTGGAAGAGCTGGTCAAACACATGACGGCAGTAAAAGAAGCCTGGCAACAAGTGGAACGCGAAAGCCTGACCGGCGGCGTTACCGGGACAGCTGTCCCTGCACAGGCTCCTGTCACCGTAATGCATCACACCCAGCCCCTGGCAACGGGCACTTTATAAGAGCTTAGAAGAAGATGAGTGGCGTTCTGGAACAGTTCGAACTGGCGGCCCGCGAACTCGATAAGTTGACGGCTGAAGCCACCAGTGCGCCCGCGGCCGTTACAGCAGAATGGATCACGCGCGCCCAAGCAGCCATGGGACACGCCCAGGAACTGGTCAATACGCCGGGCGTAGTCATGGAAACATTCAGTTTTTGCAGCGAAGTTAAGCACTATCGCAACGCCCTGCTCCGGGTGAAGGAAGTAACGGAAAAAAGCCAATCTCACCTGGCGGCCCAGAACTCCCGGTTGCAGACCGAGCACATGCGTCTGAAGAAAGTACAAAACTGGGCCGAGACCGTGGAAGTGCTCACGTAGCTTGGCCGCGTTGCCAGTGTCAGAATCGCGCTTTGAGTTTGTGCAGGATGGCCGCCGTCACTGTCTCCAGTTCTTTCAGGGCCTCTTCTCCGATTCCCAGGTTCGCCGCGCGAATTGCACTCACGGGATCCTTGCGAAATAGGGATGCATTCGATTCAGAGCTTTTCAACCATAAATCCAGTTCGCGCTCTTTCTGCCCGAGTTCCATCAACAGCTGGTCAAGCTTTGGATCGGTTCCTGCTTCGTAAACTCCGTCGGTTGCGCTTTGAGAAACAGCGGAAGAACCCAGCGTTGAATGCGCAGCGGATGGCGCGGAAGGATCAGCAGTCGTCATTCGAACCGGGCAGCGGTGGCCTGATTCCGCGATTGCCAGTGTCGCCAAAGTCTTGCTGGCTGCAATGAACATACCGCACTTGGAGCAGTAAGACTCGATTAAGCCTGACTTGCCCGTTTGCTTCCGTAATGGGGAGTGATCCTGCGCCACGCAAAAACCCGACTCTGCCAGAAGTCACAAAAGGAATTACCTGGACAGATTTACATCGCAGCCCACTGCTTTTTGACTCGTGAAGATTTTGAAAAAAGTATGTTGCTAGCTATTTAGAGTCCGCGTGGCCATAAAAAATATAGTTGGAGGGGTTGGTGGGATAACAAATCTTGTGCAAATTTGTCCGAAGGGGTTCAGACATATCTGGTTCAGCCACATCTAAGGATGACCTAAATCACACAGCGCAAGATGAAAATGTTTTCATCTCTAGACGTGGGATGTAGATAAGCAGGAAGCTAGCCGGCTTCTTCGCTGATCTCCACCAGCTTTTGACCAACAATGCGCGTCTCGCCTCCGTGGAGTTCCACACGGATGGCCGATTCGTTGGAATATTTCTCTACCAGGTCGGCTAGTCTTTGCGAGTGGGTCACCACCCACAGCTGAGAGAATCTTGACGCGCTTACAATCTGCTTAGCCAGTGGCTCCAGCAGGTCAGGATGCAAACTCGTCTCCGGCTCATTCAACGCCAGCAGCGCCGGCGGACGCGGACTCAACAACGCCGCCATCAAACACAAGTAACGCAGTGTGCCGTCAGAGAGTTCGCGCGCGCGCAAAGAGCGTTTCAGTCCCGGCATGCGCAGCAGCACCGCAAACATGCCGCTTTCGTGATCATGATCAATGTCTAACCCTGCGCCGGGGAAAGCCGTCTTGATGGCTTCCCGCAAATCTTCTTCCTGGCCGATTTCCAGAATCGTTTGCAGAGCTGCCGCCAGGTCGCGACCGTCATGACTCAACACCGGCGTGCGCACGCCCACTTGCGGATGACGCAACGGCGACTCGTGGTCCGTACGGAAGTGATGATAGAAACGCCACTGGCTCATCTCACCGCGCAACGCGGAAAGCTCCGGATAAAGATGCGGCTCACGCAATTGCGACAACACGGATTCCGTCGGCAGCAGCTCGCCGGAATAGTCGGACAACTTCTCGTCGCGATCCAGTATCCATGCGCGTTCGGAGTTGCGCTCAAAGAACGTGACCTTCAATCCGCGCGCGCCTTCGGTCCACACGCGTTCTTCTTTTACTTCCGGATCAAGATCAAACGCCGAACGTGTCGGCTTGGGCAGACCGCAGACCATTTCATAGTTGAATGTATCGGTCTTCACGCCCAGACTCATGCGCACCGGTTCCATCGCGGACGAAGACAAAATCGACCGCGTCTTCCTCTCGCCGGCCCACAGCACGGACGACATGCCGCCTTCGTCGGCGATCACGCGGGCAAATCCGCCCGCAGCCGCTTTGGCCAGCAGAAAAACTGAGTTGTAGAGGTTGCTCTTGCCCGAAGCGTTGGGGCCGATCAACACATTGATCTGGCGCAGCTTCAACCTTAATTCGCGGACTGACCGGTAGCCGGTGACGTGGACTTCTCGAATGGACACTAGGGAACTCTGCTCAAACCGCTCGCCTACAGCGGGAAATAATGTGCCTGAATTGTAAACAAGATCGCGGCCATTAGCTACGAAAGAGTGCGGTTTCAGGCGTGAAATAGGCCATGAGAACCCCAGCGGTCAGCCCCGGCGGGCCTGCGGACGTCTCGAAGCAACTCCCACGGTTGTTTCATTTGTTCGAGCGCTGATGTTCGAGCGCCGAAAGCGGCGCCCGAAAGCTACGCATTTGCGGTTGGAAGCGCCACGATAGCTCCAGCCCCAGCGTATCGTGATGCATTCGGTCCGATGCTCCAGCGCCGAAGCCGCGACATAGTCTAGCCCACCTTAAGGCGAGCGAACGCGAAGCCATAAAGGTGGGTAGCCGACAATAAAGTGTCAAGCCCCAGCGGGCGACACAAAGGAAATTGTTCAGCCTCCGCGACAACCCGCGTCATCTCTTCCCTGTCGCTCTTTGCCGCTTGAAGCGCGCGGCTGCTCAGCCTAGTCTCCGAAAGTAGCTGCCACGCTCCTTCCCATGGCTCCTTAAAACCAGCGGGCAGCAAGAGAGGTTGGATTGATCAGAACCTGGATCGATCCAGCCTCTTTTTTTCAGGTCCCACCTCGCAGTTCAGTTTTCGCATCGCAACCCACCTCCTGTCGTCCTGACCGAGCCCGAGTCCCGCAACTGCACGACGAGGGAGAGCGGAAGGATCCCGAGAATGTCATCAACTCCCTGGCCGCTCCAGGGAGTTCTCTCGAAACCCAAAATCCCTGCTTTTCCGCTCACCCGATGACCCGATCACGGCAATCACCCGATTTTTCCGGCCCCACCCCGTCATTTTTCACCTTTTATTGCAAACAAAGGGGACTTCCCGATTCGGCCCTTGCACGGACCTTGCACGGACCTTGCACCGACCTTGGACGGAGCTTGCACGGAGCTTGCACGGAGCTTGGACGGCCCAAGCCCAAGCTTGTCGGCTGAAAGGTCGTAACATTGGTTTCGGTTTGGCCAATTGCCATTTGCCAATTGCTATTTGCTCGCCTTCCACCCCTCAGGGCTACCAGAGCATACACTACCTAAAGCAGCGAAACAATAGCGAAATAGGTCATATTGACAACGCTACGCAGCGCAGCTGTTCGCGTTAGACAGGGAGACGGCATTCACATCCCGCCCTTTACTTGGCAAAGAATGGGGCCACGTTGATGTCGTGAAGGCAAAAAAAGGAGCGCTGATGCGTGCCGCACCCGGCTCCACCACGTTATGGAGTCTTACCGCCCTAACTCGCTTTTCTCCTCGTCCCTATGGGATCCATGCAGCTATGCGAGATGGTGCATACATTATTTTCAAACTGGATGGTGCTGTGGTCGATGTGAAATTCGCGTGTCAGCACGTCCGTCGCCTGGCTTAAGATGACCTCAGTCTCCGAGAGGGGCATATCGTCAATGCGCACGTGACAGGAAAGGGCCCGTGAGTCTGACCCAATGTTCCAGACGTGAACGTCATGCACGTCATTCACGCCGTCAATGGCGCTGATTCGCGAAACCATCACTTCCACGGAAACTCCATGCGGCGTTCCTTCCAGCAGAATGTTCAGCGTTTCCCGGATAATGCCCAGCGACGACCACAGAATCAGGCAGCCGATGCCGACCGACAGCACGGGATCGATCCACTGTTTCCCCGTCAACAAAATGAACCAGCCACCCACGATCACCGCCGCCGTGGACAGGGTGTCCCCGAGTTGATGGATGAAGGCGCTGCGAATGTTTACGTCATGAGCGCCGCGAACCAACACCAGGGCAATGGCGCCGTTCACGATTACTCCTACCATGGCCACCCAGATCACCACCGTTGCCTGGACGTGCACGGGATTGTTCAGGCGTAATGCCGCTTCGTAAAAAATGTAGAAGGCGATGCCCACCAGCGTCATGGCATTGATGAACGCCGCCAGCACGCCGGCGCGCTGGTATCCATAGGTTTTGGTTGCGCTTCGCGAACGTGCCTTAAGAAAGACTGCCGTCCAGGTAAGCGCCAGGGCTAGAAAGTCAGTGAGGTTGTGGCCTGATTCAGAGAGCAGGGCCAGGCTACCCGAACGCAGTCCGGCAAACAGCGTAAGCAGGACATAAAGAAAAGTAGCCAGAAGTGAATAACGCAGGGCCCTAGAGCTTGTGGGGGCGTGGACGTGCTTGTGGTCGTGCATACTTCTTGCGATCCGCCTTTCAAGGCGTGAGCAACAACTCGCGGGATCGAGGTTCGCTGCATTGGCGCGCAACTGAACGCCGCATCCGACGACTCACGGCCGTTTCGCGAATAATAGCATACTCCCATGAGTATGCCTTCCGCGAGGAAGGCCAATGGCCAGGAATCACCCCGGCACACCTTAGCACTATTTAAGATATCGGCGCAGGACGTTGACCAACTCGTCAGCCGCCAGCGACTCAGAGGAGTTGGGCCTGGCGCGCCGGCTCAACACGTGGTCCTTGATTTCACCTTCAATGATTTCTGCCATCAGGCTATTGATAGCGCCGCGGCAGGCGGCCACTTGCTGCAAGATGGCGGCGCAACTCAAGTCCTCGTGCAGCGCCTTCTTGATACCATCGAGTTGGCCCTGAATGCGGTTGATGCGCGTGGTCAGTTCATTTCTCGCGTCGCTGACGTGACTCATTCGGTCGTCTCCTTCCCACGGGAAAGACTTCCCTGAGGTCCGTCCGCCTCAAATGCATGAATTGGAATGATACTGTGATGAGTATAGTATCACCAGGATCGCTGCTTGAGCGTGCGATGCGCGGATACTCCGGCCCGGTTCCCGCTCCCATGGCAGGCGAGTTCTCGCACGTTTATTTTCTGGGACCTCATCCTTGCTTGATCCGCGTCATCAGCGTTGATCAGCGGTAAGTTTTGCCCCGTCTGCCCTTCTTCCCCAAAACCCATTACAATAGAAAGATTCGGCCTGCTTGCGGGAATCACTAGCACGTCCCCGCGTCAGGATTTGGTGACGATGTCGCATCCCTCCAACATTGAAAGCATTGTGGTACGCGGGGCCCGGGTCCATAACCTCAAGAACATTGACTTTGAGGTGGCGCATAACTCGCTCACCGTCGTGACCGGCGTTTCCGGGTCGGGCAAGTCGTCCCTGGCCTTTGACACCGTGTACGCGGAAGGCCAACGGCGCTACGTGGAGTCGCTTTCCGCGTACGCCCGCCAGTTCCTGGAACGCATTGAAAAACCCGACGTCGACCTGATTGACGGCATAGCCCCGGCCATCGCCATACGGCAGAAGAATTCCACGCGCAATCCGCGGTCTACGGTGGCGACGGCCACTGAGATTTATGACTACCTGCGCCTGCTCTATGCCCGTGTGGGCCGGACTTTCTGCAAACAATGTGGGGCAGAAGTAAAGAAAGATACCGTGGACGAAATCGCCCAGGCGATTCTTGCCCTGGACGAAGGCACGCGCCTGAACGTGATCTTCCCTGTTCATCGGGCCGCCGTTGCGTCGAGTTCGGTATCAGGTTCGCCTTCAGCTAAAGGTGCGGCTGCAACTTCAACGGTGGCCGCCGCAGCCAGCAGCACCAAGAAACCGCCGCGCGGGAAAAAAGCCAAAGCAGAAGCCGAAGCTGCCACCGCTCAGGCCGCCGACGCCGCTCTGCGTGAGCGCCTGTTCGATCTCCGCAAGAAAGGCTACAACCGGCTCTTCCAGAACAATCAGGTCTTTGAATTCTCCACGCCTGAGTCTCTGCTGGACATCGACTTCGCGAAGCCGCTGTTCGTTCTTGTCGATCGAATCGTCGTCGCCCCGGACCAACGCACTCGCATTGTGGACGCGCTGGAACAGTCCACACGGGAATCCGGCGAAGTTGTGTTTTTAGAAGCGTTGCGTGATTCCGAACTCGAAGCTGGCAAAGAACAGCGGCAATTCCGCTTCTCCAACAAATTCGAATGCAAGAATGACGGCTCGGTCTATCAGGAGCCGGAGCCTCGGCTGTTTTCGTTTAACAATCCGTTCGGTGCGTGTCCGCGCTGCCAGGGTTTTGGCAACACCATTGATTTCGACGTGAACCTGGTCATCCCGGACGCGAACAAGACGCTCAACGACGGCGCGATTGAACCTTGGACCAAGCCCAAGTACCGCGCCATTCAATCCGAGTTGCGGAAGTTCGCCAAGCAAAACGAAATCCCCATGGACGTGGCGTGGGCTGATCTCGATCCGGAACAGCAACAGATGGTGATGGAAGGCGAAGGCAAGTTTCCCGGCATCACCGGCTTTTTTGCCTACCTTGAGCGCAAGAAATACAAGCTGCATGTGCGCGTTTTCCTGAGCCGGTATCGCGGGTACGCGCAGTGTTCGGAGTGCGGCGGCGGACGCTTGCGCCAGGAAGCCCTTCAAGTAAAGGTTGAAGGTAAGAACATCCGCGAAGCTACTGCGCTGACCGTGGAGCAGTCCGCAAAGTTCTTTGGCAACTTGAAGCTTTCCCGGGAAAAGACCGCAATTGCAGGGAAAATCCTGGAACAGCTACAGGAGCGCCTCAAGTTCCTGAACGACGTTGGCTTGGAATACCTCACGCTTGATCGCTTGTCTTCCACGCTTTCCGGCGGTGAGGCTCAGCGCATTCAGCTGGCAACGTCTCTCGGCTCGCGGCTCGTCGGCGCGCTGTACGTGCTCGATGAACCTTCCATCGGACTACACAGTCGCGATACAGAACGGCTCATCCACATTCTGCACGAACTGCGAAATCTGGGAAACACGATCCTCGTCGTGGAACATGACCCCGACGTGATGCGAGCTTCCGATCATATTTTGGACCTCGGTCCCGGCGCCGGAGAAAATGGCGGACGCTTGGTGGCCTCGGCTCCGTATGAAGGATTAAAGAAACTTCCCGCTTCGCTCACCGGACGCTACCTAAGTCACGAGTTGCGTATACAGATTCCGCAGAACCGCCGCACGCCCGGAGTTCCCACGCTGCGCGTGGAAGGGGCGCGCGCGCATAACCTGAAAAACATCAGCGTGGATATTCCGCTGGGCATGCTCGTTGCCGTCACGGGAGTTTCGGGATCGGGAAAATCCACGCTGGTACACAACGTGATCTATGAAGCCATGGCCGCCGAGAAAGGCATCACGGCAGGCGCAGGCCCAGCAGCCAGCGGATTCAAAAGCGTAAGCGGCGGCCAGTTCGTGGCCGATATCGTCTTAGTGGATCAAAGTCCGATTGGAAGGACACCCAGATCAAATCCTGTCACCTATATCAAAGCGTTTGACGTGATCCGCGAAGTTTTTGCGTCCGTCCCTGAAGCCACCAAGCGCGGATACACCGCTGGCCACTTCTCTTTCAACATCCCCGGTGGACGTTGTGAAACCTGCCAGGGCGATGGCACCGTCACCGTGGAAATGCAATTTCTGGCCGACGTTGAACTGATTTGCGAAGACTGCAAAGGCGCGCGTTACATGCCCGGCGTGCTGGAAATTCGCTACAAGGGAAAAAATATCCATGAAGTCCTGAACCTCACTATCCGTGAGGCCATGCAGTTCTTCTCCGGACATCCCAAAATCACTGACAAGCTTCGCGTGCTCGATGAAGTCGGGCTCGGGTATCTGCGCCTGGGCCAATCCGCGACCACGTTAAGTGGCGGTGAAGCGCAACGCATGAAGCTGGCCGCGCATCTTACTCCAACGGGCAAGCCGCGCACACCACTGGCCGGGCCCGAAACGGACGAGCAACGTGAGCAACGCAAACTGGCGCGCGCCGGCAAAGGCACGCTCTATATCTTTGACGAGCCCACCACCGGCCTGCATTTTGACGACGTCAGCAAACTGCTCTCGGCGTTTCGTAAGCTTATTGACGCTGGCGGCTCAGTGTTGGTCATAGAACATAATATGGATGTCATTAAGACCGCGGATTGGTTGATTGACTTGGGTCCCGAAGGCGGACAGCGCGGCGGCGAAATCGTCGTCACCGGACCGCCGGAAGTTGTGGCAAAGTCGAACAAGTCGCACACTGGAAAATGGCTGGCTCGTGTCCTGCGTGAAGACACCGCGCATTCCAATGGTCACAAATAGATTCATCGTTATTCGCGCTGTGCTGCTGGCTTGGATCATCTGGCCGGCGCTTGCCGCACAAACTCCGGCTCCGCACAAACACACTTCGCCCACAGCAACGCCCACGCCTTCGCGCGCGGCAAATCTCTTGCTGGAAGCGGAGACCCTTCTCCAAAGCCGGCAATTCGCTCCTGCTGAAGAAAAGCTCAAAGTTGCAGTCACTGAAGACGCAAAGAATCCACAGGCATGGTTTGACTTGGGATTCGCGCAAAGTCATCTCGACAAACTGACTGACGCCGCCGCCGCATACAAGAAAGCCGTGGACCTCTCGCCCAAGTGGTTTGAAGCCAGCCTGAATCTCGGACTAGTGCTGGCCCGCGCGAACGACCCCGCCAGCGCCGTCACCATACTCAAGCACACAGTTGAACTCATCCCGAGTGGCTCCGCTGCAAATGTGTCCGCGGCAAAAGGTCGCGCATGGCTGGCGCTGGCTGAAGCAACAGAAGCCGTCAATACTGATCCGCAAAGCGCGGCTGCCGCTTACGACCAAGCCTCGGAGTTCCATGCCGGCGGTCCTGAACTTCTTGCCAAGGCCGGACTGCAACTGCAAAAAGCTGGCGACCTCGCCGGCGCAGAAGCTCATCTACAAAAATCCGCTGAAGCCGGGGACTCCGCCGGAATGGTTGGGCTGATCAACCTTCTCGCCGTACAAAAGCGCTATGCTGACGCCGAACGCTGGCTCGACAAATACACCGCGCAGAATCCTCAGGACGCAAACGCCAGCGTGCAATACGCGCGCCTGCTCGCTTCGCAAGGTAAAACGGACGCCGCCATCACGGCTCTGCAATCCGTTGCCCCGCCGGTTCCGCCGGAAATTGCCCGCGAACTGGTCGATCTCTACGTTTCATCCAAGCGATACAAAGAAGCGGAAGCAACGCTTCATCCGCTGGTCGAAAAGTACCCTCAGGACCCACAGCTTCGTTTGTCGCTGGGCATCTCTTTGCTCTACCAGCACAATTACGCTGCCGCTGAAACGGAATTGATCAAGGCATTGCAGTTGAAATCCGACATGCCGGACGCTTACAGCTACCTGGCTGACGCCGCTTACGAAAACAAGCATTACGAGCTGACCATTCGAGTGCTTGAAGCGCGCACCAAGTTTCTTCCCGACACGCCCCGCACTTTTTTCCTGCGCGCCACTTCGTACGACAATCTGCGGGCGTACAAACCGGCGGCGGAAAACTATCACCGCTTTCTTGAAGTAGCCGGGGGAAAATTTCCTGACCAGGAATTTCAGGCGCGGCATCGTTTAAAGGCCATTGAACCCCAGTAGAAGCCACTCGATAGAAAAGCCTCGAAAAGGGACGCAACCAACAGGTGGCAATAAAAAAGGCGGCTTTGCTGCGATAATGTGGTTAGCCAAATAATTTTCCATGAACCCGCGAATCTATTCCGCTCTGGTTTTCTTACTCGCCGTCACTCTGGCTGGCCACGGGCAGAAAACCGTTGACCAGTTGAAGCAGGAAGCCGCTTCCGCCAACGGAGGTCAACAGGCCAGGCTCTATTCTGAACTTGCCGAACACATGGTCGCGCAGGCCGCGGAACACTTTTCCCGGAATGACCCAGCCCAGGGCCAGGCCACCGTCAAAGAGCTTCTGGAATACGCGGCCAGGGCGCATGACATCGCACTGAATACGCACAGCAAGATGAAGGAAGTTGAAATCCATCTGCGCCAGACCCAGCGCCATCTGGAGAATTTGAAGCGTTCCCTGCTGGCCGACGACCGTCCTCCAATTGACGTCGCCGAAAAACAGCTTTCCGCCGAACGACAGGACCTGCTGGACACCATGTTCGCGCCCAAGAAGAAAGACGAAGGGGGAAAAGACGAAGGAAAGAAGGACGAGCCCAGGAAAACTGAAACCAAGAAGGACGATCCAAAAAAAGACGAACCGAAAAAAGAAGGCGTAAAGAAGGAAGATAGCAAGAAAGAAGATAGCAAGAAAGAAGACAGCAAGAAAGAAGACAGCAAGAAAGAAGACCCAAAATGAGGACTCCCTTTCTCGTCGCCCTGCTCTTGCTGCTCGTGTCCACCGCCGGCGCCGAACGCAAGCGCGATCCGCTGACTGAGGCCGAAACCGACCAGCTTCGTGAAGTGCGCATGGAGCCCTATGCCCGCCTGAAGTTGTTCGTCAAGTTCGCTGAAGCGCGCCTTGATTCCATTGACCAGATGCGCATCGACCCCAAGCAGACTGCCGGTCGTGGCAAGAAGATCCACGATCTCCTGGTGGACTTTACCGCAATCATTGACGAACTCAACAGCAACATGGATAACTATGCCGGAGAGCCCACCACCGCGGACGGAATCAAACAGTTTCGCAAAGGACTGAAAGAAGTCATTCTGGCCACCGACCGTCTTACCGGGCGCTTGCGGGGATTGAAACGCGCCGGCGAAAACGATTCAGGGGCCAGCCCTGAAGCCGACGACTACAAGTTCGTCTTGCAGGATTCGCAAGACGCGGTAAGGTCCAGCCAGGATATTGCCAAGGAATACTCGGAAAAGATAAAAGACTCACCTGCGGACAAGAAGAAGTAGTAGTTCAACCAACATGACGGCGACTGAACAGCAATCAGAAACTCTTCCATCGTCTATCAAGCAGGGTCATGCGTACAGAAGCTCTATGAATCCCAAACTGGCCGCCATGTTTGAACAGGTTTTTGCTGAAGTCTGTCCGCGCACTCCGTTGCCGGAATTTGAAGTCCGCTTCTATCCCTTCAGCAGCCTCAACAACACCATTCGTCGCCGCCAGGGACGCATCCTTGTCCGCCTCTCAGATCTTCTGGAAGCCGCTCCGCAAAACATCCTGCACGCCATCCTGCATATCCTTATTGCCAAGCTTTACCGCAAGCCTGTGGACGCCGCTGAATCCGCGCGCTATCGCAAGTTCACCGGAAGCAAAGCCGTAGCCGAACGAATGAACCAGGTCCGCCAGATGCGCGGACGCAAACGCATCGCCGGCCCCGCCGGCCAGTATTACCATCTCGACGAAATTTTTGAAGCCCTGAATCTGCGCTTCTTTCACGGACTTATGGCTCGTCCGCAGATGACGTGGAGCGGCAACCGGTCATTGCGCCGCTTAGGACACTATGATCCAGCGCACAACACGATCGTCGTAAGCCGTGTCTTTGACCATCCTGGCGTGCCGCGATTCGCCGTCGAATACCTGGTCTTCCATGAAATGTTGCATCTGCGGCATCCGGTAAAGATGCGTGGCAGCCGCCGTTGCGTCCACTCCCGCGAATTCCTTGCGGAAGAAAAACTGTTTCCCCAACTGGAAGAAGCCGAAAAGTTCCTCAAGACCCTTGGGACGCTCGAATGAGCGATGCTGAGTTCACGCAAAGTGGTTAGGCTCCTACCGGAACAGCGTTGTACTTTCACGAAATGAAAAATCTCCGTGCGCATAGTTCCAGCGCCGCAAGGCGCGACATGAGTTAGCCCAGTACGGCGGCGAGGCGCGCGCCGCGCGCTGGCGTCGCAAGTGCTGGGTAAAGCAATACGAAGAACTTTCGTCACGCCGTAAGCTTTGCGCAGCGCAGCGGAGCGACCCAAAAACCAGATTGTGCGCCCATGGCCCGCCGTCCCCCAAAAGGTTCGCCGGAAATACTTCCAAAGCCGTTGCTGATCGGGGGTATAATCCGTGGGAAATCGGCCTGCATCGTGAGGAGGAACCATGCGCAATTACAAGACACTTGGTCTGCTGGCAGTTATCTGCGGCGGACTGGCGCTCATCTCCGTAGCCCAGAGAAAGCCCGTCCAACAACAGCCCTCCCAACGCCCCATGCCGATCGCCAACCCGCGCGTGCAGCAGGAACCTGTACGCCAACTGTTCGAAGAAATGTTCAGCGCGGGACGCTACGAGAAAGAAGGCCAGGTTTTTGAGAAGGGCTGCACCGTGCACTTCGGCAATCGCACCGTCCCACTGCAAGCTGCCGTCGCGGAAGGCAAAGGGTGGCGGAACGCATCGCCCGATTTGAAGATGTCCATCAATCAGATCACCGTGAAAGGTGAAATGGTTATGGTTTCATGGACGGCAAGAGGCACGCACACCGGCCAGGGGCACGGCCTCAAGCCCTCGGGCAAACGGATTTTCATGCAGGGCCGCAGCGAGTTCAAAGTGGTAAACGGCAAGATCGTGGAAGCGTTCAATGAGGAATACCGTCCGGAACTTTTCCGCCAGATCGGCGTTTCCAAAACTCAGGCTCTCATGTTCTTCTCCACAGAGAGGGTTTTGGCCGCGCTCGACCCAATCCTCCCCAATCGCGTTTACGGCATACTGCAGTAAACGCAGCAACGGGAGTTGCCTGCCAGCATCGCCGTGTGTCCCGAATTACGCCAGAGAGTAAGCCTTTTTAGGACACGAGGCGCCCCACGAACCACTTGGCAACCTCAACTCCTGACATCTTGAGCGAAGCGACGCTGCGCAAGCTCGCCGTCGCGCAGTCGAAAGATCCCGAAAATCTGTCATGCACCATGCCGCTTTAGGGAGTTCTCACCGCGCATTCAAAGCCTGACCTTTGCAGCTGAGGACTGGCCACAGGTCACATGCCATTTCAATCATCAATTTTGGCAATTCCGGCGATCTTGGCAATTCAGCTAGCCCCCTTTCCCCTTGTTGACTTGCCCTTTCCGGGCTGGATACAATCGTAATTGAAATTGAAATTGAAATTCATTTTCAAAATCTAACTGTTACCCTGTTCAAAAACCATGTTTCAGGCCTTGGTGGTCACATTGCGGGAAGGCGTGGAAGCCGCGCTCATCGTCGGCATCACCCTGGTTTATCTGGCCAAAATCGGCCGCCCGGACTTGCGCAAGACCGTCTATGCCGCTCTGATCACGGCGTTTATCGCCAGCGTGGCCGGGGCCGTAATCCTTTCCTACCTTCCCATCAGCCAGGACGCTTTTGAAGGCTGGGTTATGCTGCTGGCGGCCGTTTTGGTCGTGGGCATGATCATCTTCATGATGCGCACCGCGCGCAAGCTCAAGGGCGAGATTGAAGGCAAAGTCGGCGCGCTCGCTGGTGGCAGTTCCCGCGGCGGCTTGTTCGCGTTCGTCTTCTTTATGGTCTTCCGTGAAGGCCTGGAGACCGTAGTCATCCTCTCGGGCGTGTCCCTCAACTCCACCGAACTGATGAGTTTCCTCGGCACGCTGCTCGGTGTAGGCTTGGCCGTAATCTTCGGAATCATGTTCGTTAAGGGGAGCGTCCGCGTGGACTTGCGCAAGTTCTTCCGCGTCACGACGATCATTCTCTTGTTCGTCGCCGCGCAACTGGTCATCAGCGGCCTGCATGAGCTTTCAGAAACCGGGGTCATCCCCTCGAGCAAGCGCGAGATGGCTATGATCGGGCCCATCGTTCGCAATGATTACTTCTTCCCTATCACCATGCTGGCTCTGGCCGCGTTGATGGTGTTGCTGGAATACCGTCGCCGCAAACCGGACACCGGCGCGGGGTCACCTCCCGCACCGGGAGCAGGTTCGCCGGCAGCTAGCGAAGGTGCTGGCAACGCTCCTGCCAACAAAGCTGAAGCGCGCAAGCAAGAGTGGACCGCCCGTCGCGAGCGCCTGTGGGCCAACCTGGTGGTCGGCTTTGCGTTCATATTCATCGTGATGGTCACCGCCGGATTTCTTACGGCGCAAGGCCCTCAGCTTTCTGAAGCCACGGCCATTGAATTCGACAAGAACGGACGCGCCAACATCCCGGACAAAGACCTGGCCGAAGGCGACCTGCGCCGCTACAGCGCCGAAGTCGATGGCGTGAAGGTCCGCTTTCTTCTTTACCGCAAGCCAGACGGCAAAGTGGCCGCCATCTTTGACGCCTGTGAAATCTGCGGCTCCGTGGGTTTCTACAAATCCAGCAATGGGTTGGTCTGCAAGAATTGCGCCGCGCCCATCAACCCGCAGAGCGTGGGCCAGGCTGGCGGTTGCAATCCAATTCCGCTGCAATCAACCCAGGAAGGCGATGCGGTTGTGATTAAAATCACAGACCTCAGGCCTGAGCTCAGGCAATTCTCACACTAAGATGTTTTTCCGACTGCTTTTCGAGTCATTCCGCCGCCAGAAGAGACGCAAGTCCGTCGCGCTGCTGGCTATTGCTCTGGGCACGAGCATTGCCACCGCCATGATCGCGCTGGGCAATGACGTAGGCGACAAAATGAACCAGGAGCTTCGCACCATCGGCGCCAACCTGGTTCTTACGCCCATTGAAGACACCTTGGACGTAAACCTGGGCGGCGTGAATCTCAAGCCCGCCAGCGAAGGCGCATACATCCCGGAAGCTGACCTGGCCAAGATGAAAGGCATTTTCTGGGGACACAACATCAAAGGCTTTGTCCCCACCCTTTCTGATCGACAGACTTTTTTCGCCAACGGCCACAAGCTCGACGCCGAACTCATCGGCACCTATTTCGAACAGCCATTCCGTTACGGCAAAGACCAGTACACAACCGGAGCGCGCGGCGTGAACGCCTGGTGGCAAGTCTCCGGCGCATGGCCGCAGGACTATCGCGACTGGCCGCAGACGCACGACCCGCAAGTCCTGGTCGGAAGCAAGCTGGCAGAAACGTCGGGCATCAAAATCGGTGACGATCTTGAAGTCCGTGGACGCCGCTTACAAGTCAGCGGCATCCTCAACACCGGCGGCGAAGAAGACCAGGCCGTTGTCGCGCCGCTACATATCGTCCAGGAAATTCTCGGCCAGCCCGGCAAAGTCCGTCGCGTGGTAGTCAGCGCGCTTACCAAGCCGGAAGACAATTTTGGCCGCCGCGATCCTTCCAAGATGACGCCCGCCGACCGCGACCGCTGGTACTGCTCGCCCTACGCCAACTCCATTGCCTTCCAGATTCATGAAACGCTGCCCAACGTGCGCGTGGACCAGATCCGTCAGGTGGAACAGAACCAGGGCAAGCTGCTGAGCCGCGTCTCCGGCATGATGCTTCTGCTCACCTTCGCAACGCTGCTCGCCTCGGCCCTGGCGATCTCCGCAGCCATGGCCGCGACAGTTCTTGAGCGCCGTAATGAAGTCGGCTTGATGAAGTCTCTCGGCGCCAGCAACGGCGTGGTCGCTTCCCTGTTCTTTACTGAAGCCGGTTTGCTCGCCTTGGCTGGCGCACTGATTGGCTTTGCCGCCGGAGCCGTTCTCGCGCGTCGCATCGGCGAAAGTATTTTTGGCTCGGCGATTGCCGTTCACCCCGTTGTCCTGGCCGTGGTAATCTGCGCCGCCCTTCTCGTTACGTTCCTGGGAAGCGCGAGCGCCGTGCGTAAGGCCATGCAGTTTGATCCGGCGGTTGTTCTGCGGGGTGACGCATGAACGCGCTGAGGGGTGTGCGAGGTGAAGAACAATGACTCGCCGCCAGCTCTTCCTGCGTCTCCTCGTCCGCGCGGCCTGGGTACGCAAGGACCGCGCTCTTACCGCGCTGATCTCCGTGGCCGTGGTCGCGACCATCGCCACCGCCGGACTCACCGTCTACTACGATCTGGAAAACAAGCTCAGTCGCGAGTTTCGCAGCTTCGGCGCCAACGTCGTCGTCACCAAAAC
>Ga0209069_10000091_pt1 | contig 31017 bp, 32 predicted proteins | sample Str013_2_FD_187202 | JGI IMG/M metagenome (GOLD analysis project Ga0209069, IMG submission 187202) | Freshwater sediment microbial communities in response to fracking from Pennsylvania, USA - Straight Creek_MetaG_SC_2013 (SPAdes) (version 2) | ecosystem: Environmental > Aquatic > Freshwater >...
GGTGGGAAGACAGCACCATGGGAAATATTTTCGCTTCCTATATTGTGAAAGGAGAAATGAAAGCCACAACGATGAAGAGCGGTATTGAATACATGGTATGGCTGACTGACTGGTACCGGAAAAATTCAGGCGGAAAAGGAGTGGGCTTTTTTCAAATTGGGGGAGGCATTGCAGGGGACTTCCCAATTTGCGTGGTTCCCATGATGTACCAGGACCTTGAATGGCATGATGTGCCATTCTGGAGCTATTTTTGCCAGATATCTGATTCAACCACATCCTATGGATCCTATTCCGGTGCGATCCCTAATGAGAAAATAACCTGGGGGAAACTGAGTATTGACACTCCTAAATTCATCGTGGAAAGTGATGCGACGATCGTAGTTCCAATGATTTTTGCATGGATCCTGGGATGGTAAAAAAAAGTATATGAATAATACGAATATAGAAGAGTTGTACCTTGAGGCGGAGGCCGATATAAAGAATAACAATTATGCTGAGGCATTTAAGAAATACGAAAGCATTTTATATGATGAACCCGCAAGCGCACCTGCTCATAATTCACTCGGCTGGTTGTATAAAACACAATTCGACGATTATATAAAAGCAGAAAACCATTTTATCACCGCGATGAAATCGGATCCGCTCTATCCTCATCCCTATTTTCATTTCGCGGCCTTGTTGATGGACATGGAAAGATGGGAAGAATTGGGAAAACATCTGGGAAAATGCCTGAAAGTGCGAACGATTGAAAAATCCTGGGTCTACGGACGTTATGCTTTAATCGAAGAAGTTAAACTCAATTTTGAAAAAGCAATTTATTTTTTTGAGAAAGCCATCCTAAGCAGTCAGAATGATGAAAAGATCAAAGATTACAAGCAGGATATAGAACGTTGCGAAATGAAGACGGGGATTAAGTCAAGGCATACCGAAAGCAAGTAACTTCCTAAAGCAACGCCGGTTCGATAAAGAACCGGCGTTACAATTTATACACTTATTTTCTCCACTCTTTTTGCGTGACGACCTCCTTCAAAATCGGTAGCTATAAAAGTATTTAGCATTTCCTTCGCGAGTTCAATCGCCACAAAGCGTGCAGGCATGCAAAGAATATTGGCATCATTGTGCTGACGAACCAGTTTGGCAATGTCATTGTCCCAGCACAGGGCTGCTCTGATACCCTGGTGTTTGTTGGCGGTCATACAAACTCCGTTCCCGGTACCGCAGATCAGGATGCCGAAAACAGCCTCACCTTTATCGACGCTGGTTGCCACTGGGTGAGCATAGTCGGGATAGTCAACAGACTTATCTTCATACACGCCCATATCTATCACCTGGATTTTCTTTTCATTCAGTGTCTTTACCAATTCTGTTTTGTACGCGAAACCGGCATGGTCGCTACCAATGGCGACGGGTCGGGTGAGATCGAAACTCGATGACATGGTATTGGTTTACAGTTGACAGAATATAGTTGACAGATCTGAAAAATTAAGACCAGATTAAACGAATATTCACAGCATTCTCACTTCAAATTCTAATCCCAATCTTCGGCATCACGTTTTGCACGTTTCTTCATAACCCGAGCGGATATTCGTATACTAAGCTCGTACAAAAGAATGAGTGGCAGGGCCACGATGGTTTGGCTCATCCAGTCGGGCGATGGCGTTATGATGGCCGCAATCAGTAGAATAGCTATGATGGCATATTTCCGGTAAGTACGGAGAAAATTTGGAGTGATAAGTCCGATACTGGTTAGCACCCAACTTATCAGAGGCAGTTGAAAAGACAATCCGGCCCCGATTAAAATATCCACCATGTTGTCGATATAGTCATCCAGCGTCGGACGGGTTTCCAGCAAACCCAGCGTTCCAAGTTTGTAGTTGGCCAAAAAGCTGAACGTAAAAGGCGCCAGCAGAAAATAGCCGAAAGCAATTCCCAATAAAAAAAAGAAAGAAACCCAGAAGATTGCGCCCCGGGTGTTTTTGAGCTCCTTTGGTGAAAGTGCGGGTTTAAGAAAACGCCAGAATTCCCAAAACACATAAGGGAAGGCCACGATAAAACCACCAATAAAGGCAATACTGATACTGGATATAAATTGAGAACTGAAAGTAGTGGTCTGCATTTTCACGTCTACCCCTGGCATGCACAGCACATCTCCCATGTGTAATTTTCGGCCCAAACTGCAAAGGCCCGTGTAACTGATAAAATCTTTGCGCATCGGCCCCATGATGATCTTATCAAATACCCAATTCATTTTAATGAACAGCACAATCGCAATAACCATGATCGCCAGTACCGACCGGACGATATGCCAGCGCAGCGCTTCCAAATGATCAATAAAGGACATCTCTGCCTGGTCCGGATTTCTTTTGAAAAAACTAAGAGCCATATGAATCCTGCTTAGAATTAAAAGCGGGGCAAAGTTAATTGAAAACAGCCAGAGCGCTAAAGAATTGGGATTTTTGTTTGGGATCAGGCCTGAACTAAAAAAACAAGCACTTCCGAAGAAGTGCATTGTTTACTCCTAACTGACCTATGAAAAAAACTTCAAAATAAGTTTGGGACGAGTTTGCAATATCGAATTTCAGGAAAACCTGCAAATCATAAGAAATTCCCTGGCCGATTAACGTTGGATTAACAATGAGATGACGGATGGCAGATTGGCTGACAGATGACGGTTAACAGATGCCAATAAACTGGAATAGTTAATCGACGACATTAAACTTATGATCTTGATGCAGAAGGTGAAATCCTTTGTTTGTCAACTGACAATTGTTAACTGTCAACTGCAGCCAACTACTTCAACACCTTTATCCTCACCATCTCGATCCTTGTGTCGCTTACGCCAAGGATTTCGAATTCGTAGTCATCAATGATGATGTGCTCTTTGAGGCGGGGAATGGTTTCGTGGCGGTTGATGATGAAACCGGAAAGGGTTTCAGATTCATTTTCAGGAAATTCGAAATCGTATTTTTCATTCAGGTAATCGAGTTCCAGACGGCCCGAGAAAATGAATTCCTCATTCGATAGTTTCTTTTCTTCAAATTCTTCGGTATCATATTCATCTTTTATTTCACCGAAGATTTCTTCCAGCAGGTCTTCCATGGTCACAATGCCTGCAGTGCCTCCAAATTCGTCTACTACCCAGGCAATACTTTTTCGCTCCCGGCTGAATTTTGAGATAAGATCAGTAGCACTCATACTTTCCGGAACTGCCGGGATCGGCAGCAGGATGGATCGAATCGTAGTCGGTGCACGAAACAGATCTAATTGATGAAGATATCCCAGTACATGGTCTATATTTCCCTCATACACTACCAACTTGCTAAGCTTGGATTCTGCAAATTTTTTGCGTGCATCCTCGATGCTGAGGTTCACGTCTATCCCATCGATCTCCTTTCTTGGAACCAGGCATTCCCTGATCTTAACTTTAGGAAGGGATAGCGCAGCTTCAAAAAGCTCGGTATTTAATTCTTTGTTGTTTTCGTCCTGTTCACCCGATTCCTGGAAAATATGTTCGAGGTCGGCACGCGAGAACAAATCCTTTTTATCATCGATCCTCACGTTAAAAACATAAACCAATATCCACTCAGCGATGACCGTAAAGAAAGAGACTACCGGATAGAAAATATTGTAAAAAAACCGTGTAATTCCTGCAAAGAAAGTCAGCAGACTATCACTTCGGGCCCGAAACAGGGCTTTGGGTAAAAGTTCGCCAAAAAACAGAATAAAAATCGTGGATACGAAGGTTTCAAATAACAAACGAAAACTATCTACCCAACCCTGCGGAACAGTTGTTTTTTTGATTACGAATTCCCATAAGGGTGCCAGGGTCTCACCAACCAATAGGCCAAATACCACGAGAAATACATTAAATCCGATGAGGATAGCTCCGATAAAGCGAGAGGGATGATCCAAAAAACCCGAAAGGATGACTCCGCTCGAAATGCCCTGCTTCTTTTTGAGTTCAATGGTAAGACGGTTGGCACTCAAAAATGCGATCTCAATACCTTCAAAGAAGATAATCATCAGCCAGGCGATAATGATCCAGACAAGCGTATTGGTATTGATCATGCGACTGCGAATATACCCTGAAAAACTGGAAAATGCCATCGGAAAGGAGGGTAAAATGGCAATAGATTATGGACTATTAGCAAGGGGCAATTTGCAATAGGCAATCGAACGACTGCAATGCTGAATTGCCAAATGATCATTGTATTCGGGAGTTATGCAAGAAATTTGCGGATAATTGCTTCCGCCTGTTCACAGGCCAGTGAAAGATCATTGTTTACCACCACTTTATTAAAATGGTCCCGGAAAGAAAGTTCAAAGGAGGCTTTACTAACCCTGGCCTGCAGGGTTTCCGGGCTCTCCGTTCCCCTGGATTCAAGTCTTCTGCGCAATTCCTCGATAGAAGGAGGTTCAATAAACAAGGAAAGTGATGATTCGGGATATTGTTGTTGAACATGTATTGCGCCTTTTACATCAATATCCAATAAGGGGGTTTGATTTTTTTTCCAGATCCGCTCCAATTCACTTTTGAGGGTTCCATAATATTTTCCTTCATATACCATTTCCCACTCGGCGAACTCCTGGTTTTGAATTCTCTGTTTGAATTCGGCTTCGTTCAGAAAATAATAATCCTGACCATCTTTTTCATATTCCCTGCGAGGCTGTCGGGTGGTGGCAGAGACTGAAAAAGAAAGTTCCGGGATATGGGAGAGGAGATACCGGGTTATGGAAGTCTTCCCTGCTCCGGAGGGTGCGGTGATGATGATTATTTTATCGGGAGGTGAACTCATTTTTCTGTCAATTCATTAAACGCGTTTGATATCGGCTCCAAGTTTTTTCAATCTTTCATCGATGTATTGATAACCTCTGTCGATCTGGTCGATGTTTTGAATGGTGCTCTTCCCTTCGGCACTGAGTGCGGCGATTAGCAAAGCAACGCCTGCTCTGATATCGGGACTGCTCATGGAGATCCCGCGTAGTTTCTGTTCTCTGGCAAGGCCGATGACCGCTGCCCGGTGAGGATCGCATAAAATAATCTGCGCGCCCATGTCGATAAGCTTGTCTACAAAGAACAACCTGCTTTCGAACATTTTTTGATGAATCAGTACACTGCCGCGGGCCTGTGTTGCTACTACAAGCATAATACTTAAGAGATCAGGTGTAAGGCCGGGCCAGGGGTGATCATAGATTGTAAGCACCGATCCGTCGAGAAAAGTTTGAATCTCATACAGGGGCCTGGCAGGGATATGAATATCATCTCCCTTAAATTCCATTTCTATTCCCAATTGCTGGAATTTTCCGGGGATGACACCAAGGTGTTCAAGCCCAACATTTTTTATAGTTATATCACTTTGGGTCATAGCTGCCAGTCCAATGAATGAACCAATCTCAATCATATCCGGCAACATGCGGTGCTCCGTACCACCCAAATAATCTACACCCTCAATTTCCAGCAGATTGCTGCCAATGCCCTTGATATTTGCGCCCATTCGATTCAGCATTTTGCAAAGCTGTTGAATGTAGGGTTCGCAGGCGGCATTGTAAATAGTCGTTTTTCCTTTGGCCATAACGGCTGCCATCACAATATTGGCAGTACCTGTAACAGACGGTTCATCCAATAAAAGAAAAGCGCCTTTTAAGTTGGGGGCCTTGAGATGAAAGAAGCCGTCCTGTGTATCGTATTCAAATTGTACTCCCAGTTTTTCAAAACCAATGATATGTGTGTCGAGCCTTCTTCTTCCAATTTTGTCGCCACCGGGTTTGGGAATGAAAGCTTTTTTAAATCTTGCCAGCATAGGTCCGGCAACCATCACTGATCCCCTCAGTCGACCGCTTTTCTTTCTGTAGGTTTCGCTGTGCAGGAAATCGATGTCGATATCATCGGCCTGGAAGGTGCAGGTATCCCGGAAAGGCCGCTCAATTTTTACGCCCATTTCTCCCAGCAGTTCAATCAGCAGGTTTACATCAAGAATATCGGGGATATTAGAGACCGTAATTTTCTCCGGGCTCAATAAAACGGCGCTGATGATTTGGAGCGCCTCATTTTTTGCACCCTGGGGAACGATTTCGCCCTGCAATTTTTTTCCTCCTGTCACTTCAAATGAATACATCGGTGGCTTTTTGATCGATGAATGTTTTATTGAGATAGCTGCCTGCCGTAAGGAGACACAAGCTAAAATAAAAAAGTTGACAGAATAACTGTCAACTCTAATTATTTAGTGTGCGTTCACTGCAGATTAATATCTCTTCTTCTTGAACTTGCCGTTTCCACGGTCATTGCGGTTATTGTTACTGCGTTGCTGGAATTTCGGATTGCGTTTGTTGCGATAGTCTCCGTAAGCTCCGCCACGGTCATTCCGGTCGCGGTTCTCATTAGGCCTGAAACTTTTTACATACGGAGTATTGGTAAATTCAAGCTGGTTGCCGGTTATAGCGCTCAGTTCACTTTGGATGGCATCATCATGTACTGTTTCTTTATGCCAATTGTTATAAGCAAGTTTCATATAGTAGGCCACAGCATTCGACAAGCCATTTCTCTTGTCCGGATTTTCTTCGGCCAGCGCCTTGTTGATAATCAGCTCCAGGTTCTTTCCAAGATGAGAGAATTTTGGATATCTTTTTGGATAACCCAATGGTTTGGGTTTTGCCTTGAGCGTTTCCCTTGTTGGTATGGGATATGGCGACGCCACTTCCAGGTCAAAGTCGGAGATCAGAAAAAGGTGATCCCAGAGCTTATGCCTGAAATCTTCTACGTTCTTTAAATGTGGATTCAGAAAACCCATCAATTCAATGACGGATTGGGCATTTCGCTGGCGCTCTTCAGGATCTTTGAGCGTCTTCACATATTCGATCATCTTCTGAATATGTCTGCCATATTCACGCATGACAAGATAATTTCTTGTGGTGTTGTATTCCATGTTTTCCATACCCTACAAACGTACGGCAATTAGCCGAAATTGCAAAGCAGCCAATGGAGAGGTGTGGATTGAGCGGTTTTATTCGACGTTTATATGGACGGACTGTAGACGAATCTTAGACGAATCTTAGACGAACCTTAGACGAACCTTAGACGAACCATAGACGAACCATAGACGAACCATAGACGAACCATAGACGGTGTTTATAAGGCATCAAAGTACTGTCCAAATCTGATGAGTCTTTTACCTTGATTTTGAAACCCTAAAAGAATGGGCAAAGTAAGTTGATGTAGGGAAGGAAGATTAAAAAGCGGTAAGGATGGCAGCCGTGGGCTATTAACAAAAAAGTCCGCCGAAGCGGACTCTTTCTTAAAGTATTTCTCTTTCTTATTGAACCTGTACTTTGGTTATGTATTGTATATTATTAGCAAGATTCTTAGCCCTGAGTACATAAAGCCCTTTGGCCGGATGATTAGCGAGGTCAAAATCGGTTTGACTGTTGCCTGAAAGGGTTACTGATTTCTGCTGTATAACCTGACCGGAAATATTGATCAACTCAAGCAGGAAGTGACCAGTCTGCAATTGATCAAACTGGATCTTAACGGTACTGATTACCGGGTTAGGGTAAGTTTGGATACCAAAAGATCCATTTGATTGAAGATTGATCAGTTTTACAGCCGAGTAGCTGATCTTCCCATCCGGTTCGACACGTTTGATACGGAAGTAAACGGATCCCATATCAGCCGAATTAAGGTCGTATTGATAACTGAATTGTTGGACAGTACCTGCTGCAGAAGCGCCAGCCGGGAGGCTTCCAACGGAGTTGAAATCTTCGCCGTTTTTACTGTATTGGATTTCATAGACGGTATTGTTTTGTAAGGTCATCGCCAACCACTGAAGATCGACGGATTTGTTGTTTTTTAAAGCCGAGAAATAGCTAATCGAACTAGCCAGCGGATTAGAAGGGCACAGGTAATAGACCAATCCAAAATATCCCGAGTACAGTGTTCTTACTGTTTGCGTAAAGTTTGATGAACCTTCAGTAGCAACCAGGTTACCGAGCGTGCTGTAGGAAAGGGAAACGGTACCGGTACCAACATAAGCCGCCGCATTGGTAGAAGCTTTAGTGCCGATCCAATTCTGGAAAATGTTATCAGGCCCGTAAGTAATGGTATCATCTGGCTGCCCAAAAGCACCCAATGAGTCCGGGCCATAAGTTGCCGAAATCGTTTTGGTTTGGGTGAACCCCGGTCCGCTAACATTAGCAGTCATAGGCAGAACAAATGAATATTCCATTCTCCCCGTTGGACTGTATTGCGAGTTGGCCGGTGGCAATAAGGCTGTAGAACTGTTAAGATTTCGGGCACCGGAGGTGGCAACGATGGTGAGCGTATCGAATAAGCTCACACAACTTAAGTCAAATCCCGGTGTTGTAGTTGGGTTGAATTGGGGAACTGTAATCGTGGCACTCGGCAGGTTGGTCGGCGCCAGGGTAACCAAATTTCTAACTTGAGTTGCAGGAATTCCTCCGGAACATGTGCATTGCGCAAATGAGCTATTGGGAATAGAAGCAGCTATGAAAGCCAATATCACGAAAATCCTGATGTAAATGTGTTTCATAGATACAGATTTTAGGTGGATTAAGACGGATTAGTAACTACAACAAATTTACCCAACATAAATAAGGAAGCCTACGCACTAATACCCTACTTAAGGGGTTGGTAAAAACCACATTTTGGAAGCGCTTTTTTACTAGATGCTATCTGATTAACAGACAATTAGTTACGAAATACTTACTGTACCAAAATAATGGGTAACCTATATTTGTACGAACTAATATGAGAATCGTAATCGACCCGCGGCAGGTATTTAATAATGGATTTTCTGTGGAAGACAGAAGGTATATTTCCGGTTGTCTGTCAATGTTGGCAAAGGAAAAACCGCAGGTTGAATTTTGCCTGCTAACTAACCAAAAGCGAATGATAACGGAATTTGCGGAAGTCAGGGCGACTACTATTTCCTTAAAATCAAGCTTTTCCACCTTTCCGGGGGTATCTTTTTTGGCAGCCAGGGATCTCTCGAAAGCCATCCGGGGACAAAAAGCTGATATACTTTTTACTATTGGAACGCCGGCCGGCAGGGATTTTGGATTACCGGAATGTTGTTGGCTTTTTGAAAGTCACCTTCCCGGATTCAAAAAACCCGCTATCGTAAAGTTGGTAAAGTCATTGCTTTTTACAGGATCAGGGGACTTACAGTCTTTAATGAGTAACAATAACCAAGGTATTGGCGGAAAAACGCTGGCAGTCCCAATTTCTGCGGAAGAACCAACCTTCGCGCTAACCTGGACAGAGAAAGAGAACCTTAAAGTGAAATATGCCGGTGGCAGGGAATTCTTTATCACCCGTTCCTATTTTTCGGAAGAAGACCTGATGGTGGTATTAAAAGCATTTTCCAGGTTCAAGAAAAAACAGCAATCCAACATGCAATTGCTGATCACCGGTATGAAGAGCGACCAGTATCAAGCCGGATTCGAAAAACTTGACTCCTATAAATTCAGAAATGACGTCCATGTTTATCCGTCGCTAGATGCAAATGTGTTCCAACAAACTACCGCTGCTGCCTATGCGCTGATTCAACCAGGAAATCACACAACTGGAATGGGCATGCTTAATGCGCTACAAATGCAGGTTCCGGTGATTGTCGCTGAAGACCCGAAAATAAAAGAGATCGGTGCTTCTTCGGTTTTATACGCTACAGCTGGTGACTATGATTCTTTTTCCGATCAGATGAGTCTTGTTTTTAAGGATGAAATACTGCGGGGAGATGTTATCAGGAAAGGGAAAATGCAAGCACAGAAATTCACGCCACAGCAATCGATATCTGCTATCTGGAACGGATTGATGAGATCCTTGCCCGAAAAAATGGCCAACAGTCAGTAGCGACCCGCAAATTGTTTTCAATTAACTTTGCTTTCCCCCACCGGGTAAAAATTCATAAAGCTTCAATTTTTCGAACTATGGGAATAAAACAATCGTCCATTCATATTGATGTGTTGTTGGATGCGGATAAAGTACCTGAACAAATCAGCTGGAATGCCAGTGATGCCGGTGCCGAACAGGCAAGAAAAGCAAAAGCAATGATGCTGGCATTTTGGGACGGAGCTGATAAAACCGCGTTAAGGATCGATCTTTGGACCAAGGACATGATGGTAGATGAAATGGGAGATTTTTTCTATCAAACCTTTATGACGATGGCCGAGACATTTCACCGTGCTACGCACCAGGATCAACTCGTTTCAGAAATGAGAGCCTTCGCAAAAGATTTTTTTAGTAAATTCAGGGAACTACAATTAAAGGAAAATAAAGTCTAAACGCTCAAATCTGAATATGAATCTGGAACAGAAAGTAATGGGGGATCTTAAAATCGCGATGCTGGCTAAAGATGAAAAATCACTTCGGTCATTGCGCGCCATCAAGGCTGCGATTATTCTTGCCAAGACCGCTGAAGGTGCGGGCGGAGAATTAAAGGAAGAGGATGAGGCCAAACTGTTGCAGAAACTTGTCAAGCAGCGAAAGGACTCGCTCGATATTTATCAGAAGCAAAACCGCGCGGACCTTGCTCAGAAAGAGCAGGAAGAAATAGAAGTGATAGAAAAATTCCTTCCCAAACAACTGGGAGCGGATGAGCTCAAGACCATTTTAGCAGAAGTCATTCAGGAAACAGGAGCAACATCAACTGCCGATATGGGTAAGGTGATGGGTGTTGCCACTAAAAGACTTGCCGGACAGGCTGATGGTAAGACCATCGGCGCCCTGGTAAAAGAATTGTTGGCGAAATAAAATTTCTACAACCTATCTCCCTAAAAATAGCTGGTCACTATGATGATCGATATCGTATTTGGAATTCTGATGCTCATGGCTGTATTCAAGGGGATGAAAAGAGGTTTGATCGTTGCTTTATTTTCCATGTTTGCTCTCTTCATTGGATTGGCTGCGGCTATCAAGCTCTCCGCATTGGTAGCGGTTCACCTGAAAGACGCCATTCAGGTAGCGGCACGCTGGTTGCCAATCATTGCATTTATCCTCGTTTTCCTGGTGGTCATTTTGTTAGTCAGGTGGGTTGCCAACCTGATTCAGTCAGCTGTTGATTTCGCGTGGCTTGGAGGACTGAATAAAATAGGAGGTGTAATCTTGTATGTTTTAATCTACGCATCCATTTACAGCATCGTTCTTTTTTATGGAAGCTCATCCGGGATTTTGTCCAGGCATACCATCGAATCTTCTGTAGTATATCATATCATCGAACCCTGGGGACCCGCTGTAATGGATGGACTTGGCAAAGTCATTCCCATTTTTAAAGACATGTTCCTCGAACTGGAGAAATTTTTTGCCGGACTCGCAAAACGGGGTTGACAAAGAATAGCTAATAGTCTACTAATATTATGGACTTAGCTTTGCCAACAACTTGATGCTATCTTTTAGTTTTTATTTATAACAACAACAAAACCTGGAGATGAATCTTGCCTACAGGAATATTTTTACAATATTGAATATCGACCAATCCATTCTGTTATAACGAGGGAGTCTGTATCACCAGCGATATTGCAGAATTGAAGTGAGGTTAATGCCTGCTCTATGCATTCACAGACTTGTTGTAAATTGCAACCTGAAGGGCTCATTGGTTTTTAACAATCTATCTTTGAGCTAAATCAGTTATTTTAGCGATTAATTTCTTGGACCTATTTTAACAATGTGATGGAGTACGAGATCAAACAGGAAGAAAAATTCAAATATATTGAGGAGGGTGAGGGCGAACCACTGGTACTGTTACACGGTTTGTTCGGAGCACTCAGCAATTTCACGGATTTAATCGAGTACTTCCGAAAGCATTATAAAGTAGTGGTGCCTATGTTGCCCTTATTTGAACTGGATCTGCTTCATACTACGGTGGGAGGTTTGGAGAAATTCGTCCACAGATTCATGGAGTTCAAAAACTACAGGAATGTTCATTTGTTAGGGAATTCGCTTGGAGGTCATGTAGCACTGGTTCATGTATTGAAGCATCCCGAAAGGATCAGGTCCATTACGCTTACCGGGAGTTCGGGCCTTTTTGAAAGTGCAATGGGCGATACCTATCCTAAAAGAGGTGACCGGGATTACATTAGGCAGAAAACCGAGATGACCTTTTACGATCCGGCAGTAGCATCGAAGGAACTTGTAGATGAAGTGTATGAAATAGTCAACAATCGACTGAAAGCCCTTAAAATAATAACACTGGCAAAAAGCGCCATCAGAAATAATTTGGGAGAGGAACTCAATCAAATCAAACAACCTACGTTATTGATCTGGGGAAACAATGATGGTATCACCCCGCCATTTGTAGGCGAGGAGTTCCATAAACTGATTCCCAACAGCGAATTGCATTTTATCGACAAATGCGGCCATGCTCCTATGATGGAAGTTCCGGAGGAGTTCAATAGCATCCTGCACAAATTCTTGAAAAAATTGAACGAGCCTGCAGCAGTAGCCTGATTTGTGCCGTCTTATTGTTTCCGGAGCTTCGGTTGAGATAAGGTATTCATTTTGTTTTCCGAAAATTCCGGCTAAAAAAAGCTATTGTGCTGAATAAGGATATCATATCGGTTACCATTCCCTCGCTGCACCTGAACGATTCCGTTTTCAGGGCACAGGACCTGATGACGGATTTCCACCTGGCACACTTACCCGTTATTGACGAAGATAAATTGATCGGTCTGATAAGTGAGGATAGTTTGCTGAACGCTTCCGACGACGAAATGCCACTTTCCGGACTACAACAGGAGTTTATCCGGATATCTGTACATGCTGATACCCATTTTATTGAAGCGGTGCAGTTCGCAAATGAATATAATCTTACTGTGATTCCTGTCATTGACAAAGATTCCAACTATTTAGGCGCTATCAGCGCAACGGATCTCCTGAAACAGGTAGGGAGGATGATGGGCGTTAACACACCGGGAGCCGTGATCGTACTGGAAATGGAGAAGGTTAGTTTTTCTTTCTCAGAGATCAGTAAGCTGGTTGAAACCAACGATGCACAGATTACGCAATTAAATACTCATTGGGACGCTATTTCCTCCATTTTTTACGTTACACTAAAAATTAACAGACTGGAAATCTCGGATATCATTGCCACTTTCCAGCGTTATGAATACAAGGTAAAGTACTATTTTGGTGAAGAATTGTACGAGAATGAATTGCGCAGCAATTATGATCACCTGATGAATTACCTGAGTATTTAACACCCTTTGGCGTTCGTTTAAAGACCTGCCTGCCACCCATGCCTATGAAGGTTCTGAAATATTGCCTTGTTATTTTGATGCTCTTCTTCACAGGCGTCATGAACGGGCAGGACCTGCGGATAGATTCTACAGTTTCCCAATCTACAGCGACATCTACCGAAAACAACATCACCCAAAAAACCGGAAGTCTTTTCGTAATAGGAAAAATTTTCATTTCAGGAAACCGAAGGACAAAACCTTATATTATAGAAAGGGAGTTCCCTTTCAAAAGTGGCGACTCGATTCGTTTGAGCGAACTCGTAAAAGCGTTTGAATATGCCCGTGACCGGCTGATCAACACAAAGCTTTTTGTGGACGTTACGATTTATCTTAAGAGCTTCAGGGGTTTTATTGCCGATATCCAGGTGGATGTAAAAGAGAGATGGTATATCTTTCCAATACCCTATGTAAGGCCAGTTGACAGAAACTTCACCGCCTGGGCAGAAAAGAATTATAGTCTGACCCGACTCGACTATGGCCTCAAGTATTCGCATTATAATTTTACCGGAAGAAACGATAACCTCCGGATATGGCTGATTACCGGCTATTCGCAACAGCTTGAGCTTGCCTATGATCAGCCTTATGCCGATAAATCACTTAAACATGGGTTTGGATTTGGCGTCAACTATGCGAACCTGAAAGAAATTAATGTAATTACAAAAAGCAATCAACAGGTATTCATCAATTCCGATACAATTCCCTATGCTTCCACCTATCTACGTAGGTTTTTTTCGGGCTCGTTGAGATATTATTACCGACCGGCACTCAAAACAAGGCACGCTATCCGGCTTAGCATCAACAATGTTATTATCGATAGCGCGGTCACAGTATATAACCCTCATTATTTTAACAACAACAAAACCCAGGTTCTTTATCCTGAGATTTCATATGTTCTAAACTACAACAATGTTGACTATCCGCCGTATCCACTTAAAGGCTTTTTACTGGAAACAGGATTTCTTCACCGCGGTTTCAATGCCAACATGAATCTCTGGCAGGTATATGCGAAAAGCATCAATGCTTGGCAAATAGCGAAAAAAACTAATTTTGTGACACAGAACATGGGCATATTGAAATTGCCATTCGATCAGCCGTTCTACAATCAGCAGCTTTTTGGATATGGTGATTTTTATATGCGAGGACTGGAAAGATATGTAGTTGATGGGGTGGCGGGTATTTTGGGGCGGAACACTTTGTATAGGGAGCTCTTTAATTTTAGCATACCTTTTATTCGTTCTTCCTGGTCGCATGATCAAATACCCATCCGCATTTATGCAAAGACATATTTTGACTACAGCTATGCGTATAACAGGAATTTCAAAGACAATTCACTGGTAAACCGGATGCTGTACTCAGAAGGATTTGGAGTGGATGTAGTGACTTTTTACGACCTTGTTTTTCGTTTCGAATACAGTTTTAATCAACTTGGAGAAAGCGGTTTCTTTTTTCATATTAGAAACGACTTTTGACGATGTTGATGGGACAGGTCGAACGATCGTTCAAACTTAAACGGTTCATAGATGAAAGTAGCGATTTACAGCCGGGGTATCGACAGTGATCAGCAACAGGGCGTTCAGTATTTGCTCGACGAACTGAGCCGGAAGGGAATTGCCACCGTCATCGATCATTCTTTTTTCGAACAAATACAATCGGCGTTTCACTTTCCCGCTACTGTTTCTGTTTTCAAGAATGCAGATGACCTGGATACTTCGGTCGATTTTATGATCAGCCTTGGTGGAGACGGAACATTACTGGATACGGTGTCGCTGGTGAGGGATAAAAATATTCCGGTACTCGGCATTAATTTTGGCAGGCTCGGTTTTTTAGCAAGCATCGGTAAGGAAGAATTATCAAGTGTTGTGACTTCTCTGATGAGCAGAACTTTTGTCATCGATAAAAGATCTCTTATTCATCTTGATGCCAATAAGCCTTTATTTGGCGATGTCCCTTATGGATTGAACGAATTTGCGATTCATAAAACAGATACTTCGCCGATGATTAAAATTCATACTTACCTGAATGGTGAATTTCTTAATACGTATTGGGCCGATGGGCTCATCGTTTCGACACCAACAGGTTCCACAGGTTATTCTTTAAGTTGCGGCGGTCCGGTGGTATTTCCTGAATCGGCTAGTTTTGTGATCAATCCTGTGGCACCTCACAACCTGAATGTGAGACCCATCGTAGTACCCGATGATAATATAATCTCTTTTGAGATAGAAGGAAGAGTCGATCATTTTATCTGTGCGTTGGATTCGCGCAGGGAAATTGTCGACAAAAATGTTCAACTGGCAGTTCGCAGAGAGAAATTTACGATCAGCCTGGTTAGATTGAACGAAAGTAATTTTTTGCAAACGCTGCGTAACAAGCTCTCCTGGGGGCTGGATACCAGAAATTAACAAAAGATTTAATCAGAAATCGTACTAAAATTCGTTCAAGTCAAGGTTTAAACTATTATATCACGGCATGAAGAAAATATTGTTTACCGGAACGCTGATGTTTTGTTGCGTTTTTATCTCTATAACATCTACCGCTCAGTCGGAAAGTACCGTGATGGATGGCGAAATTGGCATTTCGGCAGGCGCAGCGCATTATTTCGGAGATCTCAATCCCAATATGCATCTTAACCGCCCGAAACCGGCAGTGGGAATTTTTTTCAGAAAGCAGTTCGGCAATTATGTTGCGATGAGGATTGCTGCCCATTATGCACAACTGGGATATTCGGATGTTTACAATACGCAAAACGAATTCGAACACCGAAGAAACCTCAGTTTCAATACCAATATCTGGGAACTGACTTTACAAGGCGACTTCAATTTCTTCAAATTCGTTCCAGGTGATGGAAGATTCAGGTATACTCCTTACATCACTTTTGGAATCGGCGTGTTCAGTTATGATCCTTATGCATACTACCAGGGTCAGAAGGTTTATCTCAGGCCATTGGGTACAGAAGGCCAGGGATCAGCAGCCTATCCAGACCGTAAACCTTACGGGAATATGGCTGCTTGTTTTCCACTTGGTGTGGGTATCAAATACAATCTTAATCCCAGTATCAATGTGGGTTTTGAGATCTGCTACCGGTTCACCACCACTGACTACATCGACGACGTGAGCAAAACTTATGCAGGAAGTGACAAGTTTCCCGTGCTTCCGAATGGAAATGCTTCCCTTTCAGGCCTTATGCAGGATCGCTCTTATGAAACGGGCACTCCTATTGGAGTCGAAGGCAAACAACGCGGCTATGCCAATCAGAATGACGGTTACCTGACTGCAGAACTCACGCTTGCTTTTACGCTCACATCTTACCGTTGTCCTACAGCAAAATAATCTTTTCCCGATCTAAATAGTTCGAATATCAACTGATAAAAAGGGGCGTCTTCCCCTGATCATTTTATTCAAATCGGACTATCATACTTTCCCGAATGCCCCCTCTCGAAAATTTTATACCTTCGTGCCCTTGTAACAGCGACCCATGACCGAATTGAAGGATCAAATCGATTTACAGAAGTTACCGAGCCATATTGCCATCATTATGGATGGTAATGGCCGATGGGCCAAGGAAAAGGGCCAGGACCGACTCTACGGCCACTACCAGGGTGTCGAGAGCGTTCGCGATATCGTGGAAGGTTGTGCTGAATTGGGCGTTCAATATTTAACCCTCTATGCTTTTTCTACAGAAAATTGGGACAGGCCCGAATATGAGGTTACAGGACTGATGGAATTACTGGTAGAAACCATTCGGAAAGAGGTTGAGACACTTAATAAAAACAGTATTCGTCTGCACGTAATTGGCGATCTGTCGATGCTTCCGGAATATGCACAGAACGAATTAAAAGAAGCCCTGGACATGACGAGTCAAAACGGTGGCATGAACCTCATAATGGCATTGAGTTATAGCAGCAGGTGGGAGATCATCGAAACAGTGAAAAAGATTTCGCAGGATGTTAAAGAGGGTAAGTTGGATCCAAAAGAAATTACTCAGGATATCTTTACCCAATACCTGACAACTGCTTCATTTCCAGACCCAGAGCTGCTGATCAGAACCGGGGGAGAATATAGGGTAAGTAACTTTTTGCTATACCAGATTGCTTATGCAGAATTATATTTTACCTGCCTCCGATGGCCTGATTTCAGAAAAGAAAACCTCTACGAGGCCATACTCGATTTTCAGGGCAGGGAAAGGCGTTTTGGAAAGACCGGTGACCAGATCCGCCAACAAATTAACTCCGAAACATAAAATCGTTGTTAATGAGCTCACTAAAGCCCTTTCAGGGCCTGTTTTTTAACAAAGCCTTTTAATAAATCCCCCTTAATTTGCCGCTCTAAATTCACTGACTGGATGCTACGAAGACTACTGACTTGTGTTTTATTGGTTTCGTTATGTGTTTTACTGATCAATGTTGCTGATGCGCAGGTAGCCGATACAACTCATCCAGTTTCCGTAGACCCTGATTTACTGGCTCTCACTACTTCCAAATCTCCCAAAGAATACATTATTGCTGGAATTAAAATTACCGGTACCAAATATCTCGATGAGTCGCTGCTGATCTCCATTTCAGGCCTTACCATTGGCGACAAAATCACAATTCCCGGCGGTGATAATTTCAGCCGCGCGATTAACAAGTTGTGGAGTCAAAAACTTTTCTCAAACGTGGCGATTTATTTTACCAAAATGGTGGGCAACGATCTCTACATAGAAATTAATGTTTCGGAAAGACCGCGACTCGCAAATTTTATCTTCAAAGGCGCTTCGAAAACTGAATCGGATGAGCTTAAAACAAAAACCGGATTAGTTAAAGGACGTGTGATCACTGAGAATATGAAACAGATCGCCGTCGAAAATATTCAGAAATATTATGCGGATAAAGGATACCAGGGTGTAACTACCAGGATCACAGAAGCTAAAGACGGTTCTACAGGCAATTCGCAAGCACTCACGTTTAATATCCAAAAAGGGGTTAAGGTAAAAGTAAACCAGGTCAATTTCTTCGGCAATGTGGCGGTAACGGAATCGAAACTTAAGAAGCAGCTAAAAGGAACGAAAGAGTTAAGCCGATTAACACTGTTCCCTCCGATCGACAGCAGTACCTATGGCCCGATCAAAACCGTTGACTTCAAAGACTACGTAAACGATTGGGGTTTTCTCTCTTTCACAAAAACCAAAGAGCTCCTGGATCCTTATGTGCGCATCAAACTATTCAGTTCTGCAAAATACAATGCAGGGAAATACGCAACTGATAAGGACCATATCATCGAATATTACAACTCCCAGGGTTATCGGGATGCGAACATTGTAAAAGACACACAGTACTACAACAAAGACAAACAAATGAACATCGACATAAAGGTCGATGAAGGGAATAAATACTATTTCGGAAATGTTAGCTGGAAAGGAAATACCAAGTACCCCGATTCTTTGCTCACCATGTTACTGGGCATTAAAAAAGGCGACGTGTACAACCTGGATATCCTGAATAAAAAACTGGGTAAACAGGTATCGGCAGAAGGCGGGGGCGGAATCAGTGATTTGTATATGGATGACGGGTATCTTTTTTTCCGTATCGACCCGGTGGAAACGGCTGTGTACAACGATACCATCGATTTTGAGATCAGGATGACCGAAGGTCCGCAAGCGACAATAAAAAATGTGACGATTTCCGGTAATGAAAAAACCAAAGAATATGTTATTCGCCGCGAACTGAGAACCATTCCGGGAGATCAATTCAGTCGGCAATTACTGATCCGGTCACAGCGCGATGTGGTCAATCTCGGATTTTTTAACCAGGAAAAAGTATTGCCGGGTATCAATCCCAATCAGGAAGATGGTACGGTAGATATCAACTGGAGTGTGGAAGAAAAGTCCTCCGATCAATTGGAGTTATCTGCAGGATGGGGTGGTGGAATCGGACTTACCGGAACGGTGGGCGTTTCCTTCAACAATTTCTCGATCAAAAATATTTTTCACAGGTCGGCCTGGGATCCTCTTCCCAATGGCGATGGGCAGAAATTGAGTCTCCGTATACAGGCTAACGGTAAAGCATACCAGTCATACAATTTGTCGTTCACAGAGCCGTGGTTGGGGGGAAAGAAAAGAAATACCTTGACGGTTAGTCTCTATAAAAGTGCTTTCAGAACAGGTGGATACAATTATACCACGGCAAAATATGCATACAGTGATACGAACTCGCTAAAGAATTTTGGTGTTACCGTAGCATTGGGCAAGCAGCTGAAATGGCCCGATGACTATTTCACCCTGACCTACTCGTTGAGTTATGTGCGCTATAACCTGACGAACTATTCTTTGTTCTCGCCCGCGTTCAGAAACGGATATTCCACAAACGTAAGTTTCAAAGTGGCATTGAATCGCTATTCTATCGACAGGCCGATTTATCCAACCAGTGGATCCAACCTATTGATAAGCGGTCAGTTTACGCCACCCTATTCGTTATTTGATGATAATTTCTCGCCGCAACAGAATTTCAAATTACCCGAGTATCACAAATGGCGATTCACCAGCGAATGGTATATTCCCATCGGAAAAGCTACGGGAGCGGATAAGAGCCGGCAATTTGTGTTGAAGGCTGCAGTGAAATATGGTTTCATGGGACGATATACTAACAAGCTTGAGTATTCGCCTTTCGAACGTTTCCAATTGGGTGATGCGGGTCTTACCAATAACTTCGGGTTGCTGGGATATGAAATCATTTCACAACGTGGGTATCCGGTCTATCAAAATTCCGATCCACGGGTGAACCCGGATCAGCAGTCGGCCTCCCAATTCTTTATCATATTCAACAAGTATACGGTCGAAATGCGTTATCCTTTTGTCACTAATCCCAGCAGTACCATTTACGGAGAAGCATTTTTTGAAGCGGCCAATGGCTGGTTTGATTATAAAGACTATAACCCTTTCCGTTTGCGCAGGGATGTGGGTGTCGGTCTGCGTTTCTTCCTACCTATGTTTGGATTGCTTGGATTTGATTACGGCATCGGGCTCGACAGGATACAAAATGGATCTCTCAAAAATGCATCTCGGTTTACTTTCATGTTAGGATTTGAACCTGAATAATCGCCGTGCAAATGGAAAATAGAAAGGGGCAAAAAAAATTAAACCCTGATCTTTGATCCCAATTTTAAAATTTAGGGTATGCAAAAAAAAATATTCCTTTTATTTTTCAGTGTGGCGCTATTCGCTGCTGCTAATGCGCAGCGATATGCGATCGTTGACACCAAGTACATCCTCGACAGGATGCCTGAATACAAAGGTGCGCAAAAAACGCTGGATCAAACCAGTATGCAATGGCAAAAGGAGATCGATGACAAACAGGCGGTACTGGACAAAATGTACAAGGATTATGAGGCCGAACAGGTCATGCTGAGCGAGGATCTGAAGAAAAAAAGGGAAGATGAAATCTTTAACAAAGAAAAGGAAGTTCGGGAGCTTCAGCGCAAACGATTTGGTTTTGAAGGAGATCTGTTTAAAAGAAGGCAGGAACTCATCAAACCCATACAGGACAAGGTTTACAACGCGATCCAGAAAATAGCAGTGAACAGATTATATGACTTTATTTTAGATAAAAGTGAAGGAATTACTGTTATCTTTGCCGACCCAAAGCTGGACAAGAGTGAAGATGTATTAAAAGAATTGGGTATCAAGTAAGCTTGTTCTTAAAATTTTCGAAATACGCTTTGATTAATAAAAACAAAAAACGCAAACACTAAACAAACATGAAAAAGATTGTTACGGTCGTTTTGGTGGCGGCAGGGTTGATAGTAGTAGCAGGCAACCGCGCGCAGGCTCAAACGAAAATTGGGTTTATCAGCCTCCAGGAACTGATTCAGGCAATGCCGGAAGCAAAGAAAGCTGATTCCACACTTGCTGATTTTTCCAACGCACTCAATCAGAACTTTGAAGATCAGCAGAAGGAGTTCAGAGAACAGGACAGTCTTTTATCTTCAAAAGATACCGCACGTTTTACCAGGGCGCAACTCGAACTGAAGAGGAAGAATCTTGTTGAAATGTATCAAAAATTGCAAGGATACCAGCAACAAGCCAGCCAGTTATACCAGCAGAAAAGAGAAGAGCTTATCTCGCCAATCCAAAAGAAAGCTGTTGACGCAACACAAACGGTGGCCAAAGAAGCAGGTTATAGCTATGTTTTCGTAAAGGATGCATTGCTCGTATCTCCACCGGCAGATGATCTTTTGCCATTGGTGAAGAAGAAATTGGGAGTTAAGTAATTATTATGACTATATCATTCAACAACGCCGGGTAGATCGCCCGGCGTTTTTTATTTTTGTATATGGATTCTTCACAACCCATTGGTGTATTCGATTCCGGTTACGGAGGGCTTACCATCCTGAAAGAATTCATTGACAAGATTCCCGATTACGACTATTTATACCTCGGGGACAATGCCCGGGCGCCTTATGGAAACCGATCCTTTGAATCAGTATATCACTACACGTTGCAATGCGTGCGCTGGTTCTTTCAGCGGGGTTGTCCTATTGTTGTTTTAGCCTGCAATACTGCTTCAGCTAAGGCATTGCGTACCATTCAGCAACAGGATCTTCCGAAAATAGGAGAAAACAAGAGAGTTTTGGGCGTCATTCGCCCTACAACAGAAATATTAGGCACTTTTACTAAAACCAAAGAGGTAGGCATCCTGGCTACTACCGGAACCGTATTATCAGGTTCATACCCTATAGAAATAGAAAAATTTTTCCCGGAACTACGGATATTTCAACAGGACTGTCCGATGTGGGTACCTCTGGTGGAAAATAATGAACACCTGAAACCTGGGGCAGACTATTTTGTCAAGGAATACATTGATGCATTGATGGCACAATCTAAACAAATCGATACCATCTTATTAGCCTGCACCCATTATCCTTTACTGAAGGAAAAGATATCAGCCGCCGTCGGTTCTTCAGTGAAGATTATTTCGCAGGGAGAAATCGTCGCCAATAGTTTAATCGACTATTTCAAGCGCCATCCGGAAATAGAAAAACAATGCAGTAAGCAAGGAAAGAGAGATTTCTTCACAACGGATTCAGCCGAAGACTTCAATCATCATGCAGAAATTTTTTATGGAAAAAAACTGCAATCAAAACATATCGATTTACCCTGAAATCCGTTCATCTATAAACCAGCACCCGTCATGAAAAAGTCAATGGCTCATATAATAACCGGATTGGCACTGTTATTTCTTTTTGCTTGTTCCAAAGAAAAGAGTTTTGAAAAACCAGGCTCGCTTCCGGCAGGTTCTACGGCGGGAGATTTTACTGCTAAGGTTAATAACGTGGCATGGAGCGCAGCCGACAATCAAAAAGGTGCGAGTGTTATTTCCGGAATTATCAATATCACTGGAGTCAGCAGTGATAATAAGCAAATCAGCATGACATTAAATGGTAGTGCGATTGGAACTTATTTGCTTAATCAAACCACGCTTAGTGCGGGTACTTATATTGATGGAAACGCTTCCAATACTTTCGCTTATGCCACCAATCAGGGTGTTGACACCACCCAGGCCGGAGGCAAGGTCATTGTAACAGAAATTGATGCTACCAATAAAACCATCTCCGGAACTTTCCAGTTTAAGGTGTTTCGGGATATGGACAGCCAACAGCAAGTGATTAATGAGGGAATATTCAATAAGATACCCTATGTAAGTTCACTGCCACCTGCCGCCAATTCGGATACTTTTTTTGTAAAAGTGGACGGAGTGGGTTGGAAGCCGCCCAGCATTACAGCAACCATAAGTTCAGGCAGCCTGATTGTCGCGGCCTCTGAACAGAACGGCACGAGAAGTATCGGTCTGGTAATGCCTGCCACGGTTTCTGCTGGTAACTATAAGTTGGACTTCACGACCGGTACCTTTTTTGGAGAATACAATCCAACTTCAACGACTTTCCTGATTTCTGATAATACCGGTAAGCTTCAAATCATTGAAAACAATACCACTACGAGACGTATAAGGGGAACTTTCCAGTTTACCGCTACCGATGTAAGCGGCATCGGACAAACTGCGGTCCTTACGGAGGGCTCTTTTTCCGTTGGATACTAGTAATTACGGGCTTTTGTTGGTGTTAAATGAGTTTTTTCATAGCTTTGCCTCCCCTTTCACCCCGCCTGTGGCGGGACGGGCATGGTGGTCCGTCGTTAGGATGAAAAATGCTGCCTGTTTCTCCACGGGCAGAAGGTAAAATGGGTTAGTAATTAAAAAAAAGTAAACATGAAACGCACATTTCAACCACACAGGCGCCGTCGCAAAACCGTTCACGGTTTCCGCAAACGAATGCAGACTGCTAATGGCCGTAAAGTATTGGCCAGCCGTCGCAAAAAGGGACGTAAGAAACTTACAATTTCTGACGAGTCAAAGCTTAAATAAACCAACTTCCTTTTAGAAGTTCAAATAGTATGGCTCCGGAATTATCCGGAGCTATTTATTTTTGTAAAAAGCGAAATATCAGGAAATCATTCTCCCTCGGTAAAAAAGAAAGGCTGAAAAGCCGCAAGCAAATCGAAAGGATCTTTGCAGAGGGAAAGGTTTTAAATCTTTCTCCGTTCAGAGTGTCCTATTTGGTTGGAACTTTTACAGAACCACTCCAATCGGGTTTTGGGGTGGGAAGCAGAAATTTCAAAAAGGCGGTCGACCGAAACCGGATCAAAAGACTGACCCGTGAGGCCTACCGACTCCAAAAGAAAAACCTGCTGGAGGCTCTCAGGAAAAACAATCGCACACTCGTGCTGTTCTTTATTTATACGGGAAAAGAATTGCCTGATTTTGATACAGTGGATCAGAAGATGACAATCATCCTGGAGCGGCTAATTAAATTGGTTAATGAAAACAATCCTGCGGATACTTAGTCTGCCATTGATCCTGCTGATCAAGATTTACCAATGGGTCATTTCCCCATTGCTTGGACCCAAATGTCGTTTCACGCCCACCTGCTCTCACTATGCTACTGAAGCACTGAAAAAATATGGTGTCTTTAAAGGAACCTGGCTCGCAGTGAAAAGAATTGCACGCTGCCATCCCTGGGGAGGAAAGGGGTATGATCCGGTTCCATAAGAAAGTTGACAGTTGACGGGTAACAGATTTTTATGGATCAACCTAAAAGAATTTATCTGTCAACTGTCAACTGCGCACTGTCAAGTAAATCTACAGCGCCGCCTCATATCTTTTATTCACCACGTCCCAATTTACTACATTCCAGAAAGCGGCGAGATAATCAGCACGACGGTTTTGATATTTCAGATAATAAGCATGTTCCCAAACATCGACACCGAGAAGGGGTGTGCCTTTTACTTCAGCAACATCCATCAATGGGTTGTCCTGGTTTGGCGTAGTGGATATTACAAGTTTCCCATCCTGCTCTATGAGCCATGCCCAGCCGCTACCAAATCTGGTCATACCGGCCTGAGCCAGTTTTTCTTTGAATGCATCAAAGGAGCCAAATTCCGCGGTTATCGATTCACCCAGTTTCCCTTTTGGCAAGCCACCAGCATTAGGTGCCAGTGTTTCCCAGAAAAAACTATGGTTCCAGTGTCCTCCACCATTATTACGTACTGCAGGACTGATACTACCGGCATGTTGCACGAGATCTTCCAGGGATTTCCCTTCATTGGGTGTTCCTGCAACCGCCTTATTCAGGTTGTCTACATATGCCTGGTGATGCTTCCCGTGATGGATCTGCATTGTGGTCGTATCAATATGCGGCTCCAGTGCATCGTGTGCATAGGGCAACGCAGGTAAAGTAAATGCCATAACTATCGATTTTAGAATTGTTTGAATGAATATATATGGGATAACAAATTTACTGATGATAGGTTGATTACTCAAAACAAATAGCTTAGCGCAAAGAAAAATGAAAAGATTTTCATCATGAAGGTGTAAGAAAATATTTTCCGGAAATTATTTCCAATCTATTCATCCAATGCAATCAATTTATAGTAATTTCCTACCCGCTGATTTTCTTTCAACGAGCTTTCAATTCAATAAAACATGGAAAAAACATCTTCCTCAGGACAATCACGCAGAAAATTCATACAAAGAACGGCAAAAGGCATGCTGGGTGCCTCCCTTGTTCCCGGCGTAATTCAAGCGGCAAACCAGGCAGAAAAATACGAGTGGTTGCAAAGAATGCAACAGGCGGGACCTAATGACCAGATTCAGGTGGCGCTTATAGGTGCCGGAGGAATGGGCAATGCGGATACCGATACCTGTATAACTGTTCCCGGTGTGAAACTTGTTGCTGTTTGCGACTTATATGATGGAAGACTTGATGCTGCTAAAAAGAAATTCAGTAACGACCTTTTTACTACAAAGGATTTTAATGAGATTCTTTCCAGGAAAGATATTGATGCCGTGATCGTAGCCACACCTGATCACTGGCATAAAGATATTTCTATAGCGGCGATGAAAGCAGGTAAGGGCGTTTATTGCGAGAAGCCAATGGTTCATGACATCACAGAAGGTGGCGCTGTAATCGACGCGCAACAGAAAAATAAAGCCATCTTCCAGGTAGGTAGCCAGGGTATGAGCTCACTCGGAAATGAAAAAGCAAAACAATTATTTGAAGCCGGGGCTATTGGCCAGCTCAACTACGCAGAAGGATTTTGGGCGAGGAATTCACCGGGCGGAGCATGGCAATATGATATCCCAGCGGATGCATCTGAAAAAACCGTCGATTGGAAAAAATTTCTGAAAAATAATCCTGATCATGGATTCGAACCTAAAAGATTTTTCCGCTGGCGTTGTTACCGCGATTATGGCACCGGAGTCTCAGGAGATTTGTTCGTGCATTTGTTTTCCAGTTTGCATTATATCGTAAGTTCCAAAGGACCCAATAAAGTGATGGCCACAGGTGGGCTGAGGTATTGGAAGGACGGACGTGAAGTTCCGGATATTCTATTGGGTATGTTTGATTATCCGCAAACCGAAAAACATCCTGCTTTTAATTTGTCCCTCCGGGTGAATTTTGTAGATGGCACTGCTGATAGTACCTACCTGCGTCTTGTTGGTAATGAAGGTTCATTGATTGTGGAATGGGATAAAGTAACGCTGACGAAAAATAAATCTTACGGACCGAACGAGAAAGATATGATTTCAGTTAACAAACCTGATCCATTTGCCTATGACCGCAAGTCAATGGTAAATGCCGATGCTGTAGTGTACAAGGCAGAGGCTGGATACAAAGGCGCTCACTTCGATCATCACTATAATTGGATACACAGTATTCGCACCAGCAAACCGGTTATTGAAGATGCTGTGTTTGGATACCGTGCGGCTGCACCGGCATTGCTTTGCCTTGACAGCTATTACCAGGAAAAGGCCATGAAATGGGATCCCGAAAAATTAACAGTCATCAGTTAAATGCACAATATGAATAAAAAATCACTAACGGTGGTTATCGCTATTTGCGGACTTGCATTCTCTGCCTTTATAATTCCGAAAAAATCTTTTTTTCAATCCTCTGATAATACATTAACAGACGCAGAGAAAAAAAGTGGATGGGTATTATTGTTTGATGGAAAAACTACTAAAGGCTGGAGAACCTATCAAAATCTTCCTTGTGACAGCTGGGAAGTAGTAAAAGGAGAACTGCATTCAAAGAAAGATGGTGTGAAAAATCATGCAGACCTGGTGACCGAAAAACAATACGCCAGTTTTGAACTTGAGTTTGACTGGAAAGTAGAGAAGGCCTGCAACAGCGGTTTATTGTATCATGTGCTGGAAACTAAACATGCGCCTTATGAAACAGGACCAGAATATCAACTTATCGACGATCTGGGATATCCCGACAAGCTCGAAGATTGGCAAAAGAGTGGCGCAGATTATGCCATGCATCCGCCTTCCCAAATTGTTTCAAAACCCTCCGGTGAATACAATCATACCAGGATTGTTGTAAATGGCGCCCATGTAGAACACTGGCTCAACAGTGTAAAAGTGGCCGACTTTACGGCCTGGACTCCGGAATGGCAGAAACTAAAATCCACAGGCAAATGGAAAGATTATCCCGATTATGGAAATGCTAAATCAGGCTATATCGATTTGCAGGATCATGGAGGGGGGGTTTGGCTTAAGAATATTAAATTGAAAAAACTATAAGGCTTTAAGATTTTTTAAATCTTTCTCTGATTCGTTCTCAGGCGAGTCTCCGCCGCACCATATGTACAGTATCTATATTTAAATTCTCCGCTGCCTAAAAAATTCCTTCATCAGCGTTGCACATTCTTCCCGGAGAACTCCTTCCGTAAGTGAAGTTTTTGGATGAAAGGGTGATGGTCCAACGCCAAGTTGCTCGATGGATGGACAAGGCACTACGTATTTTTTGTAACCGTTTTTCTCATCGAACGCACCAAATACTACCCGGTTGATCTTACTCCAGTACAATGCGCCCGAGCACATCAGGCAGGGTTCAACAGTAATATAAATCGTTGCATCGGGAAGGTATTTTGATCCCAGGAAATTAAAGGCGGATGTCAGCGCGATAATCTCAGCATGTGCCGTGGGGTCATTGAGGCGCTCTACCTGGTTATGGCCTCGCGCAATAATTCGTTCGCCCATGACTATGACTGCTCCTACGGGCACTTCGCCATCATCGAAGGCTTTTTTTGCTTCTTTGATGGCCTGTAACATATAATATTCGTCGGTCATGGGAATTCAAAAGTAGAAATTAATTTCGGTGCGGATTGATTTTTAAGCAGGCTACATTCGACGGGACGGAAAGGGTTAGCGGTTGTTAATTGAATTTTTCCACTTCCAAATTCTGTATTTCTCTTAACCTGTTTAGAATGGGATCAACCTGCTTAACAGGGATACCAATAACCATCGTGCAAAATAATTGCATTTCCCGGTTGATGATGGTGCAATTTGTTTGTTTTACAATCAGCATAATGTCATTCATCATAGTATAATCAAACCGAAGATGATAACGCAGCTCAATTGGTTTTTGCATAACAGGTATTACCTGCAGCACCAGTGAAGCGGCTGTTTTATAAGCATTGATTAAACCAGGTACACCCAATAAGGAGCCACCAAAATAGCGCACCACAATGATGAGAGCGTTTGTTAATTCTTTGCTGTCTATTTGTCCAAGTATTGGTTTGCCGGCAGTACCTGAAGGTTCACCATCATCACCACTTCTGAAATTATTACCATCCAGCCCGATGCGGTATGCAAAACAATAGTGTGTCGCTTTGGGATGTTCGCTTTTAACACCTGCCATCATTGCTTTAAAATCTTCTTTGACAGTTATCGGAAAAGCAAAAGCAATGAACCGGCTGCCGCGGTCCTTAAATTCTGCAATGCCAGTTTTTTGTATTGTATTAAAAAATTCTTTTCCAGTCATTTTCCGAATTGATTTTGCGCAATGGGTAGCAAGGATTGAATTTGCATTTCAAAAAATCGGATTTCAAGGATACCTCTTCCTTAGGCAATATCCATATTGTTTGTGGATATACAATTACAAAGCTGTTGCAGTAGTTTTTTGCTTCCCTGTTTCGGGGTTTTGGCCAAACAAAAGGTATTAACTTGTAGAAAACTACCCGTAATGGCCACTTCCTTTTTGCAGGTCATGATTTCTCTTGGTGCAGGCATTGGAGTCATTCTGATACTAACTATGAAATTTCATGTGCATGCATTTTTTGCGCTGATGATGGCATGCATAGTGACCGGACTGGGCGTTCAATTTTCTATTCCGGAAACGTTGGCACTCGTGAAAGACGGATTTGGTAATATTATGAAATCGCTGGCCCTGATTATTATCCTGGGCACTACCCTCGGTGTGCTGCTCGAGCACAATGGAAGTACCCGAACTATGGCTGATTTTATTTTAAAAATGACCGGCGAACGCCGGCCTGCATTGGCGATGAGTGTGGCCGGACTCGTTGTAGGACTTCCTATTTTTTGCGATTCCGGGTATATCGTGCTCAGCGGATTGAACCGCCAGCTGGCGAAGCGTACAGGCATTTCCGTTATCCCGATGGCGGTCTCCCTGGCGACTGGTTTGTATTCCGTGCATTGTTTGGTGCCGCCACATCCCGGCGCCTCCGCAGCGGCGGCTGCTTTGCAGGTAGATTTTGGAAGACTTATCCTCTGGGGAGTCATAGTTGCCATCCCTTCGATGGTCGTAGGGCATTTGTGGTCAGTATACGCTTCAAAAAAAATTCTTCCGGCACTGGAGAAGGAACACATTAACGAAAGGGAGCCTTCCGGCAGACCGTCGGCGATCATGGCATTTCTTCCGGTTATCGTACCGATCGCACTTATTGCAATAAGATCTTTTTTGGGAATGGAGGAACATGACAAGGGCGGAAGAAATATTCTTATGTCCCTTGGAGACCCGGTTGTAGCATTGTCCATCGGCGTACTGCTGGCATTCTTTCCAAAGTGTGATTGGAAAAAGGATACGATCAGGAGGTTACTACAGGAATCCGTAGAAAAGGCCGGGAGCATATTGGTCATCATCGGAGCAGGTGGTGCCTTTGGCGCGGTGTTGGCTGCTACCAAGCCGGGAGATCATTTCAGTGAGATGGCAGGGTTGAAAAGTATCAGCATTGTATTTCCCTTCTTATTGACGATGATTTTGAAAACAGCGCAGGGATCTTCAACCGTCGCCATCATCACCGCAGCGTCTATTGTACAATCTCTGCTTCCTGCCCTGGGTATGGATACTGCGAATGGCCATCTGCTCGCGGTACTCGCTATGGGCGCGGGCTCTATGACCATCTCCCATGCCAATGATGCTTATTTTTGGGTGATTGTAAAATTTTCGGGGATCGATATGAAAAGTATGTTGCGGGTTTACTCATTGGCAACATTATGGATGGGACTCACTGCTTTGGTAATTGTTTATTTTCTTTCCCTCATCTTATCATGAGAACATGCGCGTCCTGATTGCTCCTAATGCTTTTAAAAATAGTTTAACCGCCTCGGATGCGGCGCAGGCGATCTCTAACGGCTTGCGAAAAAGTAGTGCCTCTTTTGATTGTACAAATTTTCCAGTAGGGGATGGGGGAGATGGTACCGCAGCTATATTTTCACAAAATTGGGGTGGAAAAGAAATCATTGTTGAAGTGCAGGATCCACTCGGAAGAATCATTTCTGCATCCTATGGATGGATAGCAGAAACAACAACTGCTATTATAGAATTGGCTAATGCGTCGGGACTGCGGTTGCTGAAATCCTTCGAATATGATCCGCTGCGTTGCAATACATTTGGAACCGGCGAATTGATTAAGTCAGCACTGGATAGAAACGCGTCAAAAATCATTCTTTGCATTGGAGGCAGCGCCACCGTAGATGGAGCGACCGGAATATTGCGGGCGTTGGGTATCCGATTCCTGAATTCAAAAGGAACGTTGATTGCAAACCCAGGCGACTTGGAGGAACTGGATGATATTGATTTGTCACAATTGGACTCGCGCCTGCAGAAAATGGAACTGTTTGTTCTTTGTGATGTAGATAATTTTTTGCTGGGATCAAATGGTGCAGCAGCTATTTTTGGTCCGCAAAAAGGCGCAGACGCAATGGCAGTTCAAAGACTAGATCGAGCGCTACAGCGATTACAGGAAATTACGCTTGAAAAAACAGGCTACGACATGAACTCTATAAAGCATGGTGGTGCAGCTGGTGGAGTGGCAGCTGGATTATTTGCCTTTCTGCAGGCCAGGCTTGAAAACGGGATTGAGTATTTTTTGGATCATGCCGGATTTGATAATTTATTAGATAAGTCAGATCTTCTGATTACCGGAGAAGGCAGTAT
>Ga0209069_10000092_pt1 | contig 30957 bp, 27 predicted proteins | sample Str013_2_FD_187202 | JGI IMG/M metagenome (GOLD analysis project Ga0209069, IMG submission 187202) | Freshwater sediment microbial communities in response to fracking from Pennsylvania, USA - Straight Creek_MetaG_SC_2013 (SPAdes) (version 2) | ecosystem: Environmental > Aquatic > Freshwater >...
CGACGCTGCTCAACCGCATCCTGTCCGAGCCGCATGGGCAGAAATACGCCGTCATCGTCAACGAATTCGGTGAGATCGGCATCGACAACGACCTAGTGGTCGGCGCCGACGAAGAAGTGTTCGAGATGAACAACGGCTGCATCTGCTGCACGGTGCGCGGCGATCTGGTCCGCATCATCGACGGCTTGATGCGCCGAAAGGGCAAGTTCGACGCCATCATCGTCGAGACCACCGGGCTCGCGGATCCGGCGCCGGTGGCGCAGACCTTCTTCGTCGACGAGAACGTCGGCCGCAAGACCAAGCTCGACGCGGTCGTGACGGTGGCGGATGCCAAATGGCTCAAGGACCAGCTCAAGGACGCCCCCGAAGCCAAGAACCAGATCGCCTTCGCGGACGTGATCGTCATCAACAAGACCGACCTCGTGTCCGCAGCCGACCTCGACGAGGTCGAAGGGCGCATCCGCGCCATCAATCCCTACGCCAAGGTGCACCGGACCGAGCGCTGTGCTGTGCCGTTGCACGAGGTTCTGGGACGAAACGCCTTCGATCTCGATCGCATCCTGGAGATCGAGCCCGAGTTTCTCGAGACCGATGATCATCATCACGATCATGGTCACGATCACGACCACGATGGACATGGTCACCAGCATCACGCCGGCGGGCTCAAGCACTACCACGACGAAGAGATGCAGTCGGTCTCGCTCAAGGCCGACACGCCGCTCGATCCGGACAAGTTCTTTCCCTGGGTGCAGACCCTGGTCCAAGAGGAGGGCCAGAACATTCTGCGCTGCAAGGGCATCCTCTCCTTCAAGGATGATCCCAAGCGCTTCGTGTTCCAGGGCGTTCACATGATTCTCGACGGCGACCATCAGCGGGAGTGGAAAAACGACGAAGCGCGCATGAGCCGCATCGTCTTCATCGGGCGCAAGCTATCCGAAGAGAGCATCCGCACCGGATTCGAGGGTTGCTTGGCTTAGCCCGTTTTGATCCTCCTGGATCCGGGAGGATACGATTTCTCGCAAATGCATCGGTCATGACGCAAAGCAGCCCCGACACCCCTTCCGTGGTCGAACGCACCCGTCATTGCAAGGCGGATGGCGCGATCGTGGGGGCGCATTTTCTAGGGGAGAGCGCCGTCTTCGTGCTCGGCGAGGAGGCGCTGTGGATGGTGCGCGACGGCGAGAGCCGGCGCCTGCCGATCCACGGCGGCGCCATCCTGGCTTCCGCCGGCGACGGCGAGCGCGTCGTCACCGGCGGCGATGACGGCAAGGTGGTGGCGACCGACGCGGCGGGCACGAGCGCGGCTGTCGCCGCCGACCCCAAGCATCGTTGGATCGACCATGTGGCGATCGGGCCCGGTCGCGCGACGGCTTGGTCCGCCGGCAAGCAAGCCTTCGTGCGCCCCGCCAAGGGCGCGGAGCAGATACTCGAGGCGCCATCGACGGTGGGAGCCCTGGCGTTCGCCCCCAAGGGATTCCGTTTGGCGATCGCCCACTATAACGGTGCCACGCTCTGGTTTCCCAACGCCGCGGGAGCGCAGCCCGAAACGCTCGCGTGGCGGGGCTCGCATCTGGCCGCGACGTTTAGTCCCGACGGGCGCTTCCTGATCACCGCCATGCAGGAGCCGACCTTGCATGGCTGGCGCCTGGCCGACCGCAAGGACATGCGGATGCAGGGCTACGCGGCCCGCGTTCGCTCGCTCGCTTGGACCGCCGACGGCAAATGGCTGGCGAGCTCGGGCGCAACCCAGCTTATCCTGTGGCCGTTCCAGTCCAAGACCGGCCCGATGGGCAAGACCCCGCAAGCGCTGGCGCCGGGCGAGGCGCAGGTCGAGATGGTCGCCTGCCACCCGACGCAGGGCGTGGTCGCGGTCGGCTATGCGGATGGGCTCATCCTGATCGTCCGCCTCCCGGACGGGGCGGAGATTCTGGCGCGCAAGCCGGCCGCCGCGCCGGTCACGGCGCTCGCCTGGAGCCAAGACGGCAAGCTGCTCGCGTTCGGGACCGAGGACGGCGACGCCGGCATTGTCGATCTTGGTTGATGGTCTCGCCGCGCGCGTGGCCCCGGTTGCGGGACCGACGAAGGATCACATTCGGGCAATATTTGTTGTCTCGCCCGCGAGGGGTATGGAGACACCGCTGTGACGCGATCGGTCGCAGAGCGTAATTCCTATGATACCGTTACGCTCTTCGAATGTGGCGATGCGGCGGCTATTTGCTGATGAAAGATGAGCAACATATTAATTGCCGCCAAAGTTTGACACAGTGATGCTCAACTTCGGATTCATCAAAAATTTCTTGCACGGCGAAAATTTGCTTTGGAAATGCACTGTCAGTTGCTAGCGTGTAGCTGCATGTAAATGCGGGGTTCTGGGGCGGGCCGGGACGGGGCGCTACAAACATGGTCCGCATTCTCCTAGCCGACGACCATGCAGTCGTGCGGCGTGGCCTGCGCGCGCTTCTCGAAGCGCGCCAGGACTTCGAAGTGTGCGCGGAAGCGAGTAACGGTCGCGAGGCGGTGGAGCTTGCGCTCCATCATAAGCCGGACGTCGCCGTGCTCGATATTTCGTTGCCGATCGTCAACGGGATCGAGGCCACGCGGCAAATCCGCAAGGAAGCGCCGGGGACCGAGGTCATGATCTTCACGTTGCACGACCGCGAGAGCGAAATTCGCGACGTGCTGCATGCCGGCGCGCGCGGTTACGTCTTGAAGTCGGAAGCCGACGAGCAGATCGTGCGGGCGGTCGAGGCGTTGGCGCGGCACCATGCCTACTTTTCAGATCATGTCTCGGAGACGTTGCTCGAGAACTTTGTCGAGCAGTCCGGAAACGGCAGCAACGCGATCTCCTTGACGGCGCGGGAGCGCGAAGTGGTTCAGCTCATCGCCGAGGGCAACAGCAACAAGAAGATCGCCCACCTGCTCAGCATCAGCGTCAAGACGGTGGAGACCCACCGCTCCGCCTCGATGCGCAAACTCGATATCCACTCCACCGCCGAGCTGGTTCGCTATGCGGTCCGGCAGCGGTTGATATTGCCGTGAAAAGTGAGTGGCGAATAGTGAATGGCAAATAGCGAGTAGGGCAGTCTACTCGCTACTCGCTATTCACCCGTTCTTCAGATCACATATTGCCGCAGCGGCGGATAGCCGTTGAAGCCGACCGAGGAATAAGTCGCCGTGTAGGCGCCGGTCGCCTCGATCAGCACCTTGTCGCCGATGGCGAGCGAGACCGGCAGCGGGTAGGGGATCTTCTCGTACAGCACATCGACGGAGTCGCAGGTCGGGCCCGCGATGATGCAGGGCGCCATCTCGTCGCGATCCTTCTTGGTGCGGATCGGATAACGGATCGATTCCGCGATGGTCTCGGCCAGTCCATGAAATTTGCCGATGTCGAGATAGACCCAGCGCAGATCGTCCTGCGGCGAGCGCTTGGCGACCAGCACCACCTCGGCCTCGATGATGCCTGCGCTGCCGACCAGCCCGCGCCCCGGCTCCACGATCGTTTCCGGCAAATCATTGCCGAAATGGCGGCGCAGCGCGCGGAAGATCGCCCTGCCGTAGGATTCCAGCCGCGGGGTCTTGCGAACGTAGCGGGCCGGAAAGCCCCCGCCCAGATTGACCATCGACAGGGTGATGCCGCGCTCGGCGCAGATGCGGAAGATCGCCGCCGTCGAGGCGAGCGCGCGGTCCCAGGCCTCCACATTGTGCTGCTGGGAGCCGACATGGAAGGAAATGCCGTGGGGGACGAGGCCAAGCCGCCGCGCCAGCTCCAAGATGTTGGCCGCATAGTCCGGCTCGCAACCGAACTTGCGCGACAGCGGCCATTCCGAGCCCGATCCGTCGCAGTGGATGCGGCAGATGACGCGGGCGCCCGGCGCCGCGCGGGCGATCTTCTCGACCTCGGCTTCGCAGTCGACCGCGTAGAGCGTCACCCCGAGCCCGAAGGCGGTCGCGATCTCGGTCTCTTTCTTGATCGTGTTGCCGTAGGAGATGCGCTCTGGCGGGGCGCCGGCGGCGAGCACGGCCTGCGTCTCGCTCACCGAGGCGACATCAAAGCAGGCGCCGAGCTCGACCAGGAGCTTGAGGATGTCGGGCGCCGGATTGGCCTTGACCGCGTAGAACACCTTGCTGTCGGGCAGCGACTTGGCGAAGGAGAGATAGTTCTCGCGCACCACGTCGAGATCGACCACGAGGCAGGGTCCTTCGTCTTTGCGGTGCTTCAAGAATTCACGGATGCGTGCTGTCATCTCGACGTGGCTCCCTATCCGGCATGGCGGCGCGCCGCCTGGTGAACCTCCTGCAACGCGCGCAGCCACCGCTTGATGCGGTGCGCGTAGCGCTGCTTTCAGTGCTGCCTTGGTCCGGATTGGGGAGATCCCGTTCCGCACGCCCGGCAAGAAGGACAAGCCTTTTCAGTCATCCGGCATTGGCGCCGGCGGTTCCAAAAAAGCCCGCTCCGTCGTTGCTTTAAGCCGCGTCCCCCGTTGAGAGCGGGGTGCGCCGGTTTCGCCTCCGGCTGCCGATCGCATGAGCAAGGACGGGAGTTCTCGTCCTTAGGCGGCTGTCCGGCCTCTTGTCCGGATGCCCACCGATCGACACACGGCCACAGGCACGTGCGAAATTGGGCGTATTGGAAATAATGGATTTGGCCGCAGCGCGCAAGACTTTTGCCCGCCGGCGACTGCGATGCGATCGTGTGGAGATCGCGGCGTGCGTTCGACGCCGCTGGTTCCGGCTGCCGCGCGGCTCAGCGTTTGCTCAGGAAGGGCTCGATCTCTCGGGCGTGGCGCACGAAAGCGACCATCACGGCGATGCCGCAGACGAAGAAGATGCCTTGGAAGATATGGACGCCGTCAATTCCGAACTCGAACAGATTGGCGACCGCCCAGCCGCCCGCGAAGGCGGCGCCGAACACTTCAGCGCTGATCAAGATGGCGGCGCTGACGACCGTGAGCACATTCTGCCAGATGATCCGCTGGCCGGGCGCCTTGCTGGTGGGGTCGGGCATGGGGTTCCTCGTTGCGCCGGCAATGTCTCTGAACTGGAGCCCCGGATCAAGCCTGAATTGTGCCGCAGCGGGCTCGATTTTGGGGGTCAGGCGGCGTCGCGGCTCCCCTTCGAGGGCAGCAGGCCGGACTCGGCCAAAGCCGCCGCGATGCGGTCGATCTCGGCTTGGCCGAGCTTGACCAGCGGCGGCCGCACCACTGCGCGCGGCAGCCGCCCGAGCAGGACCAGCGCCTCTTTCATGCGGTTGTGCATGTCGGCCCAGGGCTCGGCGTAGAACACGCGCGCCAATGGATAAATCCGGTCATTGAGCCGCCGCGCCGCGGCCAGATCGCCGGCCTGAACGGCACGAAACAGCTCCGCCTGCAAATCTGCGATCACGCTGCCGCTGCCGGACAGGAGGCCCTTGCAGCCGAGCACCAGCGAGCTCAGCAGCCAGGCGCTGTGGGTCGTGAGCACGTTGATGGGCCGGGGGAGGGTCTGGAGCACGCGGATGTGCATCTCGTGCTGCGGCACGTCGCCGGCCCAATCCTTGATGGCCGCGATGGTCGGGATCTGTTGGGCTAGGCGCAACAGCGTATCGCCAGGATAACCCTGGCCGGTCGCCAGCGGATATTGGAACACGATGATGGGGAGGTCGCTGGCATCGGCGATGCGCTTGAAATGCGCGAGCGCCATGTCGGCGGTCTGGCCCATGGTAAAGGGCGCCGGCGGGAACACCAGCAGAGCCGAAGCGCCCGCCTGCGTCGCCATGCGGGCGATGCGCGCCGCCTCCAGGCTCCCGTCCGCCCACACCCCGTTCACCAGCGGCAAGCGGTCGCCGATCGTGTCTCCGGCGATGTCGAGCACACGGCGCTGCTCCTCGAAGCTGCAGGAGGCAACCTCGGTCGAATGGGCGTTGATGGTGACGGCGGCAAGACCCGGCGTCGCCGCCACCGCCCGCAGATGCAGGCGGAAGCTCGCCTCGTCGATCGCGAGCTCGTCGTCGAACGGCAGCAACACGGCAGGGATTACGCTTTGGGGCACGAAACGGCTGTGACGGGCCATCATGGACTCCTTCCCGCCTGTGACTGAGACACGAACACTGACCCGTTGCTTTCAGCACTGAGCAATTGAGTCTAAGACGATCGTCATCCATATCCTAGTGGATAGAACCTGACGCTTGGTACCTGTGCGCTCGGTCGGTTGTGGTGGTTGCAGACATCGCCGCTACCATACTGTCTCGTGCATCGAGGGGTGAGAAGTCATGCAAGTGCATATTTTCAGGGGACCGGGCCGGATATTCGGCTTCACGGGAGACGAAGCGGGGGAAAATTTGCCGGCGCAATATCGGCCTTGGGCCGCGTTCAAGACGCTCGAGATGACCAGGGGGCAGGCTCAACCGGGCGTGAACGTTGATGAGTGCCTAGACGATATCAATGAGCACGGCTTCCATCTGACCGATGCGCATGTCCGCATTACTCAACAAGCAACGAGCTGAAGACCGCATTGGTATCGCGAGCGACCACTGATTGGTGGGCATCAAGCGCCAGGTTCCACTAGACTGCGTGGATGATGAAGGCCCTCTCGATTCGCCGGGCTGATGGAGACACGGCATCGGCCGCGCAATGGCCGAGCACTACGGCAAGGTCGCTCGTTCACAAGGCGCCGCCGCCTTGCATGTCGTCGGCAATCCGCATGCCGTGGGCTTCTATGCGGCTTGCGATTTCGAGGCGATCGGAACGCAAAGTACACGTTTCGGCGCCGGTCTTCTGATGCGCAAGAAGCTTTGACTGACGTTGAAAAAAAACACCGCGGAGTGAAACACGATGAAGCAGAGCGCAAGCGAGGTAGCTTCCGCCTATGTGAGCAACTGGGAGAGCGCCTGGAACGCAGAAGGCGCCGCCGCGGCCGCCAAACTATACACGGCGGACAGCATGCTGATTGGCGCAGCCATCGGAATTGGGCGACCGGAAATTGAGGGCCTGCTTGATCGGTTGATTCAGCAGGGCTGGACCAGGATCAGCATAAAGGTCGTGAACGTGCGCGAGGTCGGCGGCGTCGTGCTGGTCGCAAGCGAGTTCTCCGCCTTCGGCTCGGGACCGAATGCCGGAAAGACGTTGAACGGCAGATCGAGCCACGTGCTCACGCAGGTCGACGGCACATGGTTGTCGGCCATGCATTCAGCCGCCTAGTGCTGGAACGCGCGGAGCTCGATTGAGAGCCTCTGGCTCGATCACCGCAAGGCCAAATTCGAGGGATGAATCGATCAGCCATTGCCACAACGCCGCGGCGAGGCTGCGGAACACGGCGATGTCATAGCTGGGGACTGCGTCAATCTGCCAAAGATGGACGCCAATATGGCCCGCGAGCGTAACCGCGGCGTGGCCGGATACGAATTCGCGCGGATGCAGGTCGATCGGAACGATCTTGGCGAGCGCATCGCGTGCCTTCGGGCCGCAAATGCGGATGATGGCGCGACCGTCCGACTGACCGCAGATCGACGCGCAGCCCTGGAGGCGGGCGCGCAGGCGGGCTTCGAACGTCAGCGGGTCGTCGTTTTCGGTGACCGCCAGCCAATGGCCGGGGCCGGCCCAAACGAAAGCTGTCGTACCGTCGGTGACGCACATCGGCGAAACCGGCAAGCTCAGCCCGAAGGCTTCGCGGACGTTCCGTGAAACGACGTCGTGCTGGCCCTTTCTCGCCATCACCGAAGCAAGGCTGACCTGCGGCCGCCATGCCAGCGTAACGCCCGCATCGGCGCGGGTGGCGCGGTCATGGCCCCAGCCGACCGGCAATCCGGGGATTGCTTGGGCTTCGAGACGACACTTAGGCACGCAGTCGCCCTCCCTCCGGGTCGACGAAGCAAGGCGAGCAAACCTCGACCTCGATTGTGCTTTCCCGAACAGGGTCGGCGGCATCCAAATGCTCACCGACGCGCTGCGGCCCGCCGGCCAGCAGGCCGAGCCCGATCCATCGATCGAGCGATGGCGAGAACGCTGCCGAGGTGACGACGCCCTGGTCGTTGACGGCGCGCTGCGAGGCGCCGCGCGGGACGAGATGCGCTCCCGCGCGAAGGCGCTGCGAGCCGGCGACAGGCTTCAACCCAACCAATGCCGGGTGGTCGTCGGCGATGAGCGCTGGCCGAGCGGCCATCACCCGTCCGATGAACTCTTTCTTGGCCGACAGCATGCGGCCGAGCCCGAGGTCGCGGGCGGTCGTGCGACCGTCGATCTCGTTGCCGGCGATATGGCCCTTTTCGATGCGCATCACGCCGAGCGCCTCGGTGCCATAGGCGACGATGCCGAACCGCGATCCTGCTTCCATCAAGGTTCGCGCCAGCGCGTCACCGTAGCGGGCCGGAACGCCGATCTCGTAGGCGAGCTCGCCGGAGAAGGACAGCCGGTAGAGCCGGGCCGGAATGCCGTCGCACACGGTCAATTGTCCGACCCCCATGTAAGGAAAAGCTTCGTTCGAGATGTCAAAAGGCGGGTCGACCAGCGGCGCCAGCGTGTCGCGCGCGCGTGGACCGGCGACGGAGAATTGGGCCCACTCATCGGTGACCGATACGAATTGCACGTCGAGCTCCGGCCACAGCACCTGGTGGCAGAATTGCAGGTGCTGAAAGACGCGACCGGCATTCGCCGTCGTGGTGGTCATGAAGAACCGGTCGGCGGCCAAGCGCGACACCGTGCCGTCGTCGAGCACGAAGCCGTCCTCGCGCAGCATCAGGCCGTAGCGCGCGCGCCCGATCGCAAGGGTCGAGAATGTGTTGACGTAAAGCCGGTCGAGGAACACGGCGGCGTCCGGACCTTGCAGATCGATCTTGCCGAGCGTCGAAACATCGCAGAAGCCGACCGAAGCTCGAACCGAACGAACCTCGCGGTTCACGCTCGCGAGCGCGTCGCTCTCGCCCGCGCGCGGAAAATATTGCGCCCGCAGCCACGCTCCGGCGGTGACGAAGACGGCGCCATGCTGGTGGGCCCAGTTGTGGGACGGCGTGAGGCGCGCCGGGCGGAAGTGCCGGCCGCGATGCTGGCCGGCAAAGGCACCGATCGCCACCGGCACGTGCGGTGGCCGCATCCGTGTTGTTCCGGTATCGGAGATCGAGCGTCCGGTCAGGCCCGCCATGATCGCAAGTCCGCTCAAGTTCGCCGTCCGGCCCTGCTCGGTAGCCATGCCGAGCGTGGTGTAGCGCTTGAGGTGTTCGACCGAGCGGAATCCTTCCCGCGCGGCGAGCGCTATGTCGTTCGCCGTGACATCATTCTGAAAGTCGACGAACGCCTTCTGCCTCGAGCCTGCGACATGCCAGAGCGGCGTGACCGCAAACGATTCATCATCGGCTTGCGGCCTCTCCATGGCCGGTGCCGCGAAGCCGAGCTCCTTGGCCATACCTGCGCCGACGCGAAAGCCGTCCGCCAGGCACTGCGCGAGCGTCATCGTTCCGTTTGCGGCTCCGATCGCCGTCATGCCGCGCATCTGCGGGACCGGCAGAAATCCGGCAATCTTGTCGTCATAGACCGGCCGGCCGCCATGATGGCACGTGAGCCCGATATTCGGGTTCCAGCCGCCGGACACGCCGAGCGTGTCGACCTCGATCGTCTCGACTCCGAGCGGCGATCGCACCGTGACGGCGCGCAGTCGCTGCCGCCCCTTGGTTTCGATCACGACGCCACCGATGATGACGCGCGCCGCCTTTATGCTGCCGGTCAGGGCCGCCTGTGGGCACGCGCGGCTGTCGATGACCGCGATTACATTCACACCTGCCGCCGCCAGCTCGGCCGCGGTGCGCCAACCCTCGTCGTTGTTGGTGAAGATGGCGAGCTGCCGTCCGGCCGCGACCGCGAACCGGTTCGCATAGCTGCGTAACGCCGACGCCATCATGACGCCGGGACGATCGTTGCCGCCGAAAACGACACCGCGTTCGATGGCGCCCGCGGCGAGCACGGCGTGTCGGGCCACGATCCGCCACAACCGTTGTCGCGGCTGGTGCGCCGGCGGCTGCGGAACATGGTCGGCGACCCGCTCGATCGCGCCGAAGGTGCCGCCGTCGTAGACCCCGAACACGGTTGTGCGGCGCATCAGCCGAACCTCTGGAAAGCTCGCGAGCTCGTCGATCGCGCGCTGCGCCCAAAGGCGACCCGGCATGCCGTCGATGTTGCGCCGATCGCCGGCAAGCCGTCCGCCGAAGACGAAATCCTCCTCGCACAGGATGACGCGCGCGCCCGATCGTGCGGCCGCAAGCGCAGCGCCGAGGCCGCTCGGCCCGGACCCGATCACCAACAGGTCGCAAAACGCGTAGGTTTGCTCGTAGCGATCGGGATCGGGAAGACCCGCGGCCCGCCCGAGACCCGCGGCCCGACGGATCAACGGCTCGTAGAGCCGCTCCCAGAGCGCCGACGGCCACATGAACGTCTTGTAGTAGAAGCCGGCGCCGATCACGGAACCGAGAAGTGAATTGACCGCGAGCATGTCGCAGGCGAGCGACGGCCAGCGGTTCTGGCTCGCCGCCTCGAGCCCATCATAGAGCTCGACCGTGGTTGCTTTGGTATTCGGCTCGCGCCGCGCGCCGTCTCGCAGCTCCACCAGCGCGTTCGGCTCCTCCGAACCCGCCGTCAGGATTCCGCGCGGGCGATGATACTTGAAGCTGCGCCCGACCAGGGCGAGGCCATTGGCCAGCAGAGCCGACGCCAGCGTATCGCCGGAACAGCCGGTCATGCTGCGGCCGTCGAACGTGAACGCAAGCGGGCGAGACCGGTCGATCAACCCTTCGTTGGCCAGCCGGAATCCACTCTTCACGGCTTTGCCTCGGATCCGAGTGAGGCGGTCGGGGCTGCGGCGGTCACGGCCGAGATCGCATGCGTGAGCGTATCGCGAGTGACCACGAGCCAAGAGTGACAGCCGCTGCTGTGATACCAAAGTTCTCGATGAACCCCGGCCGGGTTGTCCCGGAGATAGACATAGGCGGCAAAGCGCTCAGGCGCTCTGGTGGTCGAAGCATCGGGGCGCTGCACGGTTGCGTCGCCGAGATAGGCGAATTCACGGGCGTCGCGGGTACCGCAATGGGGGCAAGGAATGCGCATGCGAGCCTCAATGCAGGTTGGCCTGCGCGCCCGCTCCGCGCTCGTCGATCAGGCGGCCGGCGGCGAAGCGATCCAGTCGATAAGCGCTTGCCACCGCGTGCGGCTCGTCACGGGCGATCAAATGGGCAAGGCACCAGCCCGCGGCCGGCGTGGCCTTGAAGCCGCCGTAGCACCAGCCGGCGTTGAGATAGAGCCCGGCGACGGGGGTGCGATCGATGATCGGTGAGCCATCCATCGACATGTCCACGACGCCGCCCCACGACCGCAGGATGCGCAAGCGGCCGAGCCCCGGCATGATCGCCATGCCGCCCTCGCACACATCCTCGATGGTCGGCAGATTGCCGCGCCCGGCGTAGGAATTGTAGCCGTCGATATCGCCGCCGAAAACAAGGCCGCCTTTGTCGGATTGGCTGACGTAGAAATGGCCGGCACCAAACGTGATGACATGGTGAAGGAGAGGCTTGACGCCTTCGGTCACGCACGCCTGCAGCACGTGACTTTCGATCGGCAGGCGCAAGCCGGCCATGGCGGCGACCAGCGAGCTGTGGCCGGCGACCGACACTGCGATCTTTTTCGCGCTGATGGTGCCGCGGCTGGTCTCGACTCCGGTCACGCGGCCATTGACGATGCCGATGCCGGTGACCTCGCAATTCTGCACGATATCGACGCCGCGGCCGTCGGCGCCGCGCGCATATCCCCACACCACGGCGTCATGCCGCGCCGTACCGCCGCGCCGCTGCAGCAACGCACCCTCGATCGGAAAGCGCGCATTGTCGTAGTCGAGGCAGGGCACGGCCGCGCGCAATCGCTCGCGATCGATGAGCTCGGCATCGACGCCATGCAGCCGCATGGCGTTGCCGCGCCGGGCAAAGACGTCGCGTTGCACGTCAGAATGATAGAGATTGAGAACGCCGCGCTGACTGACCATCACATTGTAGTTGAGCTCCCGTTCGAGATTCTCCCAGAGCTTCATCGACCATTCGTAGAACGGGATGTTGCCGGGCAGCAGATAGTTCGAACGAATGATCGTGGTGTTGCGGCCGGCATTGCCGGAGCCGATCCAGCCTTTCTCCAGCACGGCGACGTTGTGGATGCCGTGCTCCTTGGCGAGATAATAAGCGGTCGCCAGACCATGGCCGCCGCCGCCGATCACCACCACGTCATACGCGTCGCGGGGCGAGGCATCGCGCCAGGCCGGCGCCCAATGCCGGTTTCCGGTGAACGCGTTCCATGCCAGCGCCAGTGCGGAGTAGCGCATCGTCCGGTCCCGCGCCGCGCTCAGCAGTCGAGCGTGGTTTGCCGCTCCCACTCGGTAAGATGCCGCGAATACGCGTTCCATTCATCGTGCTTCAGCTTGACGTAGGAAGCGACGACCGCTTCGCCCAGCGCCTCGTTCAGCACCGTGGATCGCTCGAGCGCGCGCAGCGCATCGAGCAGATTGAGCGGCAGCTTCTTGGCGTCCACGGCCTTGTATCCTTCAGTGTACATGTTGATGTCGAGGCGCTTGCCGGGGTTGCGCTTGTGCTTGATGCCATCGAGGCCCGCCGCCAGGATCGCAGCCTGCAACAGATACGGATTGGCGGCGCCGTCGGCGAGGCGAAACTCGAACCGGCCCTCTTCCGGAATGCGGATCATGTGGGTTCGGTTGTTGCCCGCAAAGGTGACGGTGTTGGGCGACCAGGTTGCGCCCGACAGCGTCACCGGCGCATTGATGCGCTTGTAGGAATTCACCATCGGGTTGGTGATGGCGCAGAGCCCTTCGGCGGAGTGCATGACGCCGCCGATGAAATGGTAGGCGGTCTCGGAAAGGCCGAGCTCGCCGTCGGGATCGACGAAGAGGTTCTGGTCGCCGTCCGCCGTCCACAGGGAAACGTGGGCATGGCAGCCGCTGCCGGTGAGCGTGACGAACGGCTTGGGCATGAAGGTCGCGCGCAAGCCGTGCTTCTCGGCGATCGACTTGACCATGAACTTGAAAAACGCGTGCCGGTCGGCAGTGCGCAGCGCGATGTCGTACTCCCAGTTCATCTCGAACTGGCCGTTCGCGTCTTCGTGGTCGTTCTGATAGGGCTTCCATCCGAGCGTGGCCATGGCGTCGCAAATCTCGGCCACGACGTCATAGCGGCGCATCAGCGCCTGCTGGTCGTAGCAGGGCTTGGCCTGCGCATCCGCCGCATCGGAGATGGCGCGACCGTCGGGCGTGATGAGGAAATACTCGCATTCGACGCCGGTCTTGAGCTCGTAGCCTAGTGCCTTGGCAGCCGCCACCATACGCTTGAGAATCTGACGTGGGTTCTGCGCCACGTCCTTGCCGCCCATCACCAGATCGGAGGCCACCCAGGCGACCTCGGGCTTCCAGGGCAGCCTCACGAGGCTGTCCGGCTCGGGCGTCGCCAGCACGTCCGGGTCCGCCGGCGTCATGTCGAACCAGGCGGCAAACCCGGCAAAGCCGGCACCCGATTTCGCCACCGAGTCGATGGCACTCGCCGGCACCAGCTTCGCGCGCATGACGCCGAACAGGTCGACGAACGAGATCAGGAAATATTTGATCCCCTGTTGCTGGGCGATTTCACTCCACGACGGCATGCAGCGTTCCTCTTCAACTACGCCCGGTATTCCGGTTGGTCTCAAAAGGTTCCTGTCCCCGGAATCCAGTTGGTGCCTGCAAGCGGAACCCGCGCCATTGCGGCGGCCTCGACGGTCAGCGCGACCAGATCCTCCGGCTCGAGATTGTGGACATGCGACTTGCCGCAGGCGCGCGCGATGGTCTGGGTCTCCAGCGTGAGGACGGACAGGAAGTTGGCGAGCTTGCGACCGGCGACCAGCGGATCGAGGCGTGCGGCCAGTTCCGGATCCTGCGTGGTGATGCCGGCCGGATCCCGACCCTCGTGCCAGTCGTCGTACGCGCCGGCGGTGGTTCCAAGCGCCAGGTAGTCGGCTTCGCGATTTGGATCATTGTCGCCGATGGCAATGAGCGCGGCGGTGCCGATCGACACCGCGTCGGCCCCGAGCGCGAGGCATTTTGCGACATCGGCGCCGTTGCGAATGCCGCCCGATACGATGAGCTGCACCTTGCGATGCATCCCGAGGTCTTGCAGCGCCTGCGCGGCGGGACGTATCGCCGCCAGCGTCGGAATGCCGACGTTCTCGATGAAGACGTCCTGGGTCGCCGCCGTGCCGCCCTGCATTCCGTCCAGCACCACCGCATCGGCTCCGGCCTTCACCGCCAGCGCCGTGTCGTAATAGGGTCGCGACGCGCCGACCTTTACGTAGATCGGCTTTTCCCAGTCCGTGATCTCGCGCAGCTCGTTCAGCTTGATCTCCAGGTCATCCGGGCCGGTCCAGTCCGGATGCCGGCACGCCGAGCGCTGATCGATTCCCTCCGGCAGACAGCGCATGTCGGCCACGCGCTTGGTGATCTTCTGGCCGAGCAACATGCCGCCGCCTCCGGGCTTGGCACCTTGCCCGATCACGACCTCGATCGCGTCCGCCCTGCGCAAGTCGTTCGGATTCATGCCATAGCGCGACGGCAGGATTTGGTAGACGAGCGTGCTCGAATGCGCGCGCTCTTCTTGCGTCATGCCGCCGTCGCCGGTCGTCGTCGAGGTTCCGGCCGCGCTCGCCCCCCGCCCCAACGCCTCCTTGGCCTGCGCCGACAGCGAGCCGAAGCTCATTCCGGCAATGGTGATCGGTATTTTCAGCTTGATCGGCTTTTTGGCGAAGCGGCCGCCGATGGTGACCTCGGTCACGCATTTCTCGCGGTAGCCCTCGAGCGGATAGCGACTGATGGAAGCACCGAGGAACAGGAGATCGTCGAAATGCGGCAGCTTCCGCTTGGCCCCGAAACCGCGGATATCGTACAGGCCGGACGCGGCGGCCCGGCGGATCTCGGCGATCGCATGGTCGTCGAAGGTGGCCGATTTCCGCGGCGGGGTATGGATCCAACGGTCCGGTGCGGCTGCCATCAGTACGACCCGACATTGTCGATGTGGAAGTTGTAAAGACGGCGGGCTGATCCGTAGCGCCGGAACGCGTCGACATCGACCGCACCGTTGACGCCGGATGCGTCGAGCAGGCGCCGGAGCTCCAGCTTGTGCCGCTCCTGCATCGGCTTCTCGACGCAATCGGAACCCAGGCTCTTCACCGTCCCGCGTACGTAGAGACGCGCTTCGTAGATCGAATCGCCGAGCGCATCGCCGGCATCGCCCAGCACGACGAGATTGCCGGCCTGCGCCATGAAGGCAGACATGTGACCGACGGAGCCTTTCACCACGATATCGATCCCCTTCATGGAGATGCCGCAGCGCGCGGACGCGTTGCCGTCGATGACGAGGAGCCCTCCGCAACCGGTCGCGCCTGCGGCTTGCGAGGCGTCGCCCCTCACATGGACCTGGCCCGACATCATGTTCTCGGCGACGCCCTGACCGGCATGGCCGTTCACCACGACCGTCGCCCGCTGGTTCATGCCGGCGCAGTAGTAGCCGACATTGCCGGCGATCTCGACTAGGATCGGAGCGTCGATGCCGACCGCCACGGAATGCTGGCCGCGCGGATTGAGCACGTGCCAGTGGGTTTCGTTGGTATCGGACGAAAGCCGGTGCAGCGCGGCGGTCAGATCGCGCAGCGAGGTATGGGCCAGATCCACGGTCGGCATCAGTGCCGTTCCCATTGGTAGACCTTCGCCGGCTCCGGCTCCCAGATCTTGGCTGCGTCGATTCCGGGCAGGTCGACCAGCGCGCGATATTCGCTGCCGAATGCGACCCAGCGATCCGTCTCGGCCATGACCGCGGGTTTGCACGCGATCGGATCCCGCAGCACGCCGAATCCGGACTCGGTGCCGACGACGAATGTGTAGAAGCCGTCCAGCGTATCGAGCGAGGACTCCAGCGCCTGCGCGAGCGACCATCCTTCGTGCAGCTTCCAAGTGAGATAACCCGCCGCCACCTCGGAATCGTTGTCCGTCTGGAACGCCAGACCGTGCCGGGCGAGCTCGCGGCGCACGGAGCAGTGATTGGACAGCGAGCCGTTATGCACCAGGCATTGATCGGGTCCGGTCGTGAAGGGATGCGCGCCGGCGGTCGTCACCGCCGATTCCGTCGCCATGCGGGTGTGGCCGATCGCATGGGTTCCGGCCATCTTGTCCAGGCCGAAGCGGCGGGCGACCTCATCGGGCCGGCCAACCTCCTTGAATATCTCCATGCGCCGCCCCGATCCGACGACGCTGACGTCCGGCGCGCTCGCGAGCTGCCGGCGAACGGCCGCCTCTTGCGCGACCAGGACCGCGAGCACCACATGGGTGTCCCTTGCCTCGTGGTCGAGCGGCGCCGCGGCCGCGACGCTCAAGTCCCTCAACAAACAGTCGAGGTCCACATCCGCTCCGGCACGGACCGTGAGCTTGGTGCTGCCGGGAATTTCCCGCCCGTAGACCGCAAACCCGGCCGAATCCGGCCCACGGTCGCACAGCGTGCCGAGCATGCCGGCCAGCAGGGCGCCGAGCTCGGGAGCCAGCTTGTCGTCCTTGAGGAAAAGTCCCGCTATTCCGCACATGATTCGAGCACTCGGTGGGGCGCAAGCACCGAATTGAATAGTTGCATCCCGCCCGGGTGATGTCAACCATCACGAACATTTGTTTCTTAAAGAGAAATGTCCTAGAGCTTGTTGCGGCCGGTTTTCTTGCCCGCCGGCTCGACAGGCGCGTGCCGACCCCGGATAGTGGCGAATCCTCTTCAACCGCGCGGCGGGGCAAGCATGGCCGTTCAATCAAAGCTCAAGGCGCGGAAGCGACCCAATCAGCCCGGGCGCGGCAAGATCAGCGTCGCGCTCGACGATGATCTGCGGACCGGATCGTCAGCACCGGCCGAGCTTCCGCCGCGCTCGCTCGAACTCGGCATCGGCACGCAAGTTCGCCGCCTGCGCAAAGCCCTCGACCTGACGGTCGCCGAGCTTGGAACGGAGGCTGAAATTTCCGCCGGCATGCTGTCGAAGATCGAGAACGGTGCGATCTCGCCGTCGCTGGCGACGCTCGATGCGCTGGCGAAGGCCCTCAACGTACCGATCAGCCGGCTGTTCGCGGAGACCGAGGAGCGGCGCGACTGTTCCTTCGTCAAGGCCGGCGGCGGCGTTCGTATCGAGCGTCGCGGCACGAAATCGGGCCACCTCTACGACCTGTTGGGGCATTCGCTGGCGGGCGAGCTCGGCGTCGAGCCCTACTTGATCACGCTGAAGGAAGATGCGGTGGCTTATACGCATTTTCGCCACGCCGGGATCGAGTTCTTGTACATGCTTTCGGGCAAAGTGCGCTATCGGCATGGCGATCGCAGCTACTTGATGGAGCCCGGCGACGCGCTGCTGTTCGATTCCGCCGCTCGCCACGGTCCGGAAGAGCTGATCGAGGCGCCGATGAAATATTTGTCGATCATCATGTATCCGCGACGGGAGTGACGGCAAGGATTTTCGGGCCGTGGTCCTCCAAGGGCCGGCGCCGGCGATTGTTCCCGGTGACTCGGGCGCTTCGTTGCTGGTTCGGAGGACGGAGCTACCGCTGACGAGCGCGCGCCATCGCCTCGCCTGTTTCGCCGGCATGGTCGGGGATCCGGCATCTCGGTCGCAATTTTTTCTACTATGTTTGCTCCGGATACCTGCCCCGACATTTCAGAACACCTGGAGCAAAGGGCGACGCGGGTGTTTCTGCCGCAGTATTGATCAACTGCCGTGACGATAGTCACGTTCGCGCGTCGCGTTGCCGGTTTTCGGGCGCACGCGCCGGCAATCTTCGAACCCGGCGGCTGTTAAATGCCGCGAACGCAGGGATTTTCCCGAGCGGCACAAATCTTGCCAAGAAACTTATTTGCGTGCGAGGCAATTAGACTTCCTCCGGGTCGCGGGGGGAGCAAGGGTGGCAATGACCCGAGGGCAGAAACGCGCGTTCCTGGCTTCGGCACAAATCTTGCCAGGAACACTTATTGAGCATGAGGAAACAGCATCGCTCGTCGGGACGGCGGAAAATGGGGCCGCGCTAGCCGCGATGGGAATGCCGATGGCCATGACGGCGGGCGCCCAGGGGCCCTCTCACCTGCGTTGGAGAATGGACTATGTCAGAGCTACGTAAGGATCATCTATCATTCGCCGAGACGCTCACTCAATCGATCGCCAGTCTTTCGCCTACTTTCACACCGGCAATCGCGGTCGCGGTGGTCGGCGGCATGGCGGGAACAGCCGCCTGGCTCGTGTACGTCGTCGCGACGATCATGTTGATCATCGTCGGACTCAACATCAGCAAGCTCGCGAAATACATCCCTGCCGCCGGCTCCTTTTTTCTCTATGTCTCGCGCACGCTCGGTCCATCGTACGGCTTACCGACGGCATGGGCTATGATGCTGGGCTACTTGATGACCGTCGTCGCCCTGGTCGTGGCGACGGCGATGTTTTTCCAAGATTTCCTCGCGGGGATTGGTATCACACTCGCCATACCGAATGTCGTTCTCTATTTCGCCGTTTCGGTTCTGGTTTGGATCTTCGCCTACCGTGACATAAAATTCTCGCTGCAAATGGCCTTGGTGCTCGAAGGCATCTCGATGGCCCTTATCTTGGTCGTCTGCCTCATTATCTGGGGCAACAACGGCTTTGTCCTCGACCCCAAGCAGGTTCATCTGGAAGGTGCAACCTTCACCGGTGCCGCACCGGCCATCGTTTTCGCGATCTTCTCCTATGTAGGTTTCGAAAGTGCCGCGACGCTCGGCAAGGAAACACGCAATCCGACGGTCATGATTCCGCGCGCGGTCGTCGCCGCGGCGGTCATCGCCGGGGTGTTCTTCACGTTCACCACTTTCATCACGGTGATGGGTTTCGGCGATGATGCCGACAAGCTCGGCATGAGTGCGAAGCCCTTGAGCGATATTTCGAGCGGCATCAGCGCGACGGCGGCGACGCTCGTCTATGTCGGCGCCGTGATCAGTTGCTTTTCTTGTGCCCTGGGTCAGCTCAATGCCTTCGGCCGCACGCTCTTTTCCCTGGGTCGCTATCAGTTCGTGCACAGTTCAATGGGACTCGTGCACACCGAGCATCGCACTCCGCATACCGCGCTCACACTCGGCTCCGTGATCGCCTTTCTGGTTGCCGCGGCTTTCTCGAAGCAAGAGGAAACCGATTTGATCGGCTATTTCGGAACCATCGCCACCTTCGGCTTCATCTTCTGTTATCTGCTCTGCTCGATTGCCGCACCGATCCTGCTCAAGCGGTTCAACGCCGTCACCGCTATAGACGTTGTGTTGGGCGTGGCTGGGGCCATTGCCATGGTTCTGGCCTTCCTCGGCAGCGTCTATCCGGTGCCGCCCTATCCGTACAATCTCTTCCCCTATGGGTTTGTCGCCTACATGGCCATCGGCGTGCTCTGGTTCCTGATCTTGAGAAACAAGATGCCCCAGGTCCTCCTTGGCATCGAGCACGACCTCGAAAGCACGCCGGCCACGACCGGCAAGGCCGGCCGCGAAGTGACCGCGTAGCGCCGATCGATGAAATGATTGCGAGGGCCGGCGGAGACGATATCCGCCGGCGCTCGGCATCCGCGGAACAGTGCATCGTCAGGCACGACTTCGGGACCGTCGCAACGCCCGCGGGATGCGGCACCTTGTCGAGAAGCGACCGCGAACGCTGCTTGATCTCGGCGTGCCGGGCCTTGCCGACATCTCCTGAGACACGGATCGACTGCGAGGAGATCGAACATGCCTATGATCGGACTCGTGCGCCCCGGCGATCCGATCACCGTCGTGGCGTGAGGGCGGGACACCGGCCCATGCGCCAGAACCGCGTCGAGGTGAAGACTACCTGTCCGCGCGATTGCTACGACGGCTGCGGCGTGACTGTCGTCCTCGAAGGTGGGCTTGTTCGGTCGGTGAAGGGCGATCCGGATCATTTTGTCAGCCGGGGGAGCCTCTGCGGCAAGTGCTCGATTGCCTACAACGGCGCCTGGATCGATCCGCAGCAGCGACTTGCCCACCCGCAAAAGCGCGTCGGCCGCAAGGGTGCGGGACAATTCGTGTCAATCGGCTGGGACCAAGCACTGGGCGAGCTCGCCGAGCGCTTGCGCTGGATTCCCGCCGACCAGGCGGACACCATCCTGCACACTCACTACACCGGGACATGCTCGGTCATCGCCGGCAACTTTCCGTTGCGGTTCTTCAAACGGTTGGGCGCGACCGAGGTCGATCCCGATACGGTCTGCAACAAAGCCGGCCATCTGGCGCTCGCCTACGCCATCGGCACGTCCTTCATCGGTTTCGACCCAAGGCAGGCGGCAGATGCCGATTGCGTCCTGATTTGGGGCGCCAATCCGTACGCCTCGGCGCCGCACGTCCACAAGCACTGGCTGCCCGAAGCATCCGCGGCGAAGATCGTCGTCGATCCCATCGCCCATCCCACGGCACGCGCAGCGGACCTGTTTCTGCAGCCGCGGCCCGGCACCGATGCGGCGCTCGCTTTCGCCATGATGCATGCGATCGTGCGGGACGGGCTGGTCGACGAGGCGTTCGTGGCGGCTCATGTTCTGGGGTGGGATGATATCCTTCCGGACGTCGAGGCGGTGACGCCGCGCCGCGGCGAGAGCCTGACCGGCGTGCCGGCCGAGCTGATCGTCGAGGCGGCACGACTTTATGGCCGCGGCCCGTCGCTCTTGTGGCTCGGCCAGGGCATGCAACGTCAGCAGATGGGCGGCAATGCGTTCCGAGCCGTCGCGGCGCTGTGCGCGGCGACCGGAAATATCGGACGCCCCGGGACCGGGCTTCTCTATCTCAACGGCCCGGCGACGCGCGCGGTAGACCTCGACTATGTCACGGCGCCGCAATTGTCGCGCGGCACGCCGCGCACGATCAGTCACATGGATCTGGCCGGCACGCTCGCCGATCCTGCGAAGTCCGCGGCCCTGTTCTGCTGGAACAATAATATCGTCGCGTCGAGCCCGTCGCAGACGGCGTTGCGGCAGGCGCTCGGCCGCGAGGACCTGCTGCATGTGGTGGTCGATCTATTCCAGACCGACACCGCCGACTACGCGGACTACGTGTTGCCGGCGGCGAGCTTTCTCGAGTTCGACGATCTCGTGCTTCCCTATTTCCACAATGCCATTTCGGCGCAGGTCAAAGCCGTCGAGCCGCCCGGCGATGCTCTACCCAATCAGGAGATCTTTCGCCGCCTGGCCCGGCAGATGGGGTTCGCGGAGCCCGAGCTCATGGAGTCGGACGCATCGATCATGACGAGGCTCCTGCGCCAGAGCGGCTGCGGCCTCGACTTCCCCGCGCTCGCCCGCCGCGGCACGGTGCTGACCGATCGGCCCGTCACGGCATTCGCCGATCTCGTCTTCCCGACGCCGAGCGGCAAGATCGAGATCGCCTCGGAGCGCGCAGCGGCCGACGGCCACCCGCGCGTACCATTCCCGCATGCGGACCAGCCGTCGCGCCAGGGCCGTCTGCGGATTCTGTCGCCGGCCTCGGAATGGACCATGAACAGCAGCTACGCGAACGATCAGAAGATCAAGCGCCGGCTTTCGCATCCGCCCGCCCACATCCATCCGCGCGAAGCCGCCCGACGAAATCTCGTCGACGGCGAGCCCGCCGTGCTCGTCAACGAGACCGGGCGTTTGCCGGTGCTGATCAGCCTGTCGGAACAGGTGCCCGAAGGGATCGCCCTCGTCCACAAGGGGCGTTGGCCGAAATCGGATCCCTCCGGCGCCAACGTCAACATCCTCAATCCGGGCGCCAAGACCGACATCGGCGAGAGTTCCTGCGTCCACGCGGTGGAGGCCGAACTGCAGACTCGCGATCACTACGACGGGAAGCTTCGATGACATTGTCCTGGAGAACGTCCGCTCTCGCCGATCGACATCGCGCGCTCGGTTCATCTCTCGAGGATTGGAACGGCATGGGGACTGCGTGGACCTATGCCAAGGACATGTCCGACGAGCACGTCGCCATCCGCACCAAAGCCGGGCTGATGGACGTGTCCGGGCTCAAGAAGCTCCACCTCGTCGGGCCGCATGCTACCGCGATCCTGCAACAGGTGACGACCCGCGACGTCACCAAGCTCTATCCGGGCAAGTCCGCCTATGCCGGCATGCTCAACGACGCCGGGCATTTCATCGAGGATTGCATCATCTATCGCATCAGTGCGAATGCCTGGATGGTCGTGCACGGCAGCGGGGCAGGGCACGAGTCGCTCACCGGCTCGGCGCTGGGACGCAACGTCGCCGTGCTGTTCGACGACGATCTGCACGACCTGTCGCTGCAGGGGCCGCTCTCCGTCGACTATCTCGCCAAGCACGTACCGGGCATTCGCGACCTCAAGTATTTCCATCATATGCAGACGGCGCTCTTCGGGCGCCCGGTCATGATCTCGCGCACCGGCTATACGGGCGAGCGGGGCTACGAAATATTTTGCAAGGCCGAGGATGCTCCTCTGATCTGGGACACCGTCGTTGCGGAGGGGGCGGCCGTGGGCATCGTCCCCTGCTGCTTCACCGTGCTCGACATGTTGCGGGTCGAGAGCTACCTGCTGTTCTACCCTTATGACAATTCCCAGATGTATCCGTTCGAGAGCGAGCCTGCGGGTGACTCGCTGTGGGAGCTCGGTCTCGACTTCATCGTAAGTCCCTTAAAGACCGGCTTTCGCGGCGCCGAGCGACACTATCGGCTCAAAGGCCGGGAGCGCTTCAAGATCTTCGGCATTCTGGTTGACGGACTCGACCCGACAATCGGGGGTGACGAGCTCTATGCCGCCGGGCGCAAGGTCGGCGTGATCACCTGCGGCATGTATTCGAAGCTCTCGAACAGATCCATGGCGATCGCGCGTCTCGACGTTCCCTTCGCGGTTCATGGAACGCGGCTCGAAGTGCGCGGCAAGACCATCAACACCGGAGCTACGGCGCATCAACTCCCGTTCGATGACCCCAAGAAGGCCAAGCGGATAGCAGTTGGTTGAATGCCGGATCGAGTGAGCGATGCTGGTATCGGGCACAAAGAGCAGACCTCGGTATTGCGGACTCCATCCGGATCCGTTCGCGAAGCATCATCTGATTGCGGCCGAAGGCGAAGGCGCCCTTGTGGTCGAGGATCTGTTCGCCCGCGCGCCGGATGGCTTTCTGGCGCGTGCGACGATCCTGTTTGCGGCCGGCGCTTGCGCACCGGCGGATCGTGCGACGGGACTTCAGGCGCTCGGAGCGCATGCAACCTACCTGGCGCCGACCGTGCCGACTCTGCTCGTCCGGTTGAATGCGCTGCTCGCGGGCGCGACGATGGGGACGAGACTGTATGCCGCCGGGACCGAGGGCTTCATCGGCCAGGTCATGCAGGTGGCGCTCGGCCACGGCATGGATCATCAGTCGATCTCGACCGAGCATCGGGGATCGTTGGCTCGCCGCATCCAATGCGTTCACTGCAAGGGCATCACTGAGGATGTGACCACCCAGGTGGTGACCTGCGCCCATTGCGGCGTTGCGCTGCAGGTGCGCGATCACTATTCGCGGCGGCTTGCCGCGTTCATGGCGGTGTCGATCGATGCCGAGGCACCGGGCGAGGTTCCGCCGGCTCAGGAGGTCTATCGATGACCCGCTCTGGCGAGCTGCGCGTGCGCGTCGCCGAGGTGGCGAGCGCTGCTCAGAATATCAAGCGCTTCCGGCTGCAGTCCGTCGACGGGTTGCCGCTGCCGCCGTTCTCCGGCGGATCGCACATCGTGGTCTCGATGAGCCATGCGGCCAGGCGCATCCGCAACCCTTATTCCCTGATGGGCTCGACGCTCGATCGATCGCACTACGAGATCACCGTCTTGAGGACCATCGATTCGCGTGGCGGCTCGACATTCATGCACGATTGCGTGGCGCCCGGGACGGAGCTCGCCATCAGCCCTCCGATCAATCTGTTCCCGATCGATCACCGCGGGCGCAGGCACATCCTGATCGCGGGTGGCATCGGCATCACGCCATTGATCCCGATGGCCGAGCAGCTCGCACTGTGGAACAGGCCGTTCGAGCTGCACTACGCCATGCGGGACGCCGCGCGCGGTGCCCATGCGCAGCCGCTGAAGGCCGCATTCGGTGAGCGCGTGCGGCTCTACCGCAGCTCCGCCCGGGAGCGGATTCCGATTGCGTCGCTGCTCGAAAGGCAGCCGCTCGGCACGCACGTCTACGTCTGCGGTCCGGAGCGCATGATCGAGGCCGTTCTCGGTTGCGCACGTGCGGCCGGATGGCCGAGCGAGAACGTGCATGCCGAGCGCTTCCTCGCGCCGCCCGGCGGCGCGCCGTTCCTGGTCCGGCTTACACGCTCCGGTGTCACGGTCGAGGTCGCAGAGCACCAGAGCGTGCTCGAGGCGATCGAGGCGGCCGGCGTCGAGCCGCCCTGTCTGTGCCGCGGCGGCGCGTGCGGCCAGTGCGAGACCACTGTGGTTTCCTGCGACGGCTCACTGCTTCACAACGACCACTATCTCAGCCCGCAGGACCGGGAGAGCGGCGCCAAGATCATGATCTGCGTCTCGCGGCTGCGGGGACGGGAGCTCGTCGTCGATCTCTGACGCGCAACAGGTGTGGACGATGGGCATCGTGTTCAATACCGAGACCTTCCGCGGGGATTTCACCTTCGCCAACAGTCCACGCGCGATCAGGCGATTCCCGTTTCCGTTCCACGAAGACGAATACATGTACGCGGTCAACATCGAGCCGCATGTGAGCGGACCGCCCGGCTCGGCTTACGAGCACCAGATCGACGTCGACGAGCACTATCGTGCCGAAATGCACGACCGTGCCCTCGTGCTGACTGAGGATCCGCTGCGCTGCCAGGCGCTTGCCCACATGAGCAGCGCGGAATGGGATTTGCTCGAGCTGCTCATGACCTGCATGGCCGCCGGCTATCCCGAGCACTTTACGCTCACGCGGGAGGGGGACCACTGGCGCTGGATCAATCGGCCGCTCGGCATCGATCAGAGCTTCGTCTTCGGCGACGCCACCACGTTGCCGAAGCCGCCGATGGAGTACGTCACGCGGCAGTGCCAGGGCGACTTTTGCCTGATCGACCAGCGCAACGGCAATCTCTGGATGGATGCCGGAATGGTGACCACGCAAGCGGACTGGTCGCTCGATTTCGACCTCGGCATGAATTTCATGGAGTGGCACGGACCCGTGCCGCTCGCCCACGAGATCGGCGTGTTCGACCGGGCCCTCAAGTTCCTGCTCAATCTTCAGCAGGGGCGCCCGGTGCGGCGCCTCAATTGGACGATGACCATCAATCCGCGGCTCGATACCAGCCCGGAAAATTACCACAAATGGGGCCGCGACCGGGCGACGGTGACGCCCGAGAACGTCGGTCACAAGGTGCACTTGCGGGTGGAGTTGCAGGGTCTGTGGCGTCTGCCCCGCTCGAACGCGATCGTGTTCTCGATCCGCTGCTACCTCATCAAGATGAGCGAGCTCGTCACTGTGCCGAAATGGGCGCGGCGCCTGCACCGCGTGCTGAAGACGCTGCCGCCGGAGCTGGTCGACTACAAGGGTCTCACGCGCTTCCGCGATACGACGGTGGAATGGCTGTCCCGATACGACGATGGCGCGCCGACCTCGCCGGGATTCGGTCCTGACTGAATTGAGGTCGGTGTCGATTGCGCCGGAAGAATTTACCCGGAGCCGCCCGCGCCCTATAACGTGGCTTCCAACATGAGCCCGGACCAGTCAAAGCTGAGCGCCTGGGGATGGACGCTGGCGATCGCGCCCGCGTCGGCCGTCTCCGCGGCTCCGGAGAGCGCGGACTTTCACGCGATCTACAGCGGCGAAGCCTTCGACAAAGCCGGCCGCGGCATTGTTGCCGCGGTCGCGCGCGGCATCGGTGACGGTCGCCGCGCCATGGAAGCGGCCCAGATCGCCGTCCATAGCCTGGCGGAAGGCTATTTCGGCGCCGCCGCCACGCTCGGCCCCGGCCGCGCCGCCAGCCTGGCCCTTGCGAGCGCCAATGCCTGGATGTTCAGCCAATCCCGCGCCGATCCCAATCACAGTATGGCGGCATCCCTGACCGCGCTCATCTTCGTGGGCCGGCACGTACGCATCATCCATGTCGGAGATTGCCGCGTCTATCGCAAGCGCGGCCGCCAGCTCGTTCCGCTCACGACGGAGCATGTGAGGCCGCTCCCCAACGGGCCCGGCCAGTTGAGCCGTTCCGTCGGCGGTGACGCGGAATTGCATATCGACTATATCGAGGACGATGCAGAGACGTCCGACCGGTACATCATCCTGAGCCGGGGAGGCTATGCGGCCCCGCCGTCCGGGCGGCTGATCGAAATGCTGGCTGCCGACCGGCTCGCCGAGGAGGTCGCGAGCAGCGTGATCGAGGTTGCGCGCGCGGGCACCAACCTGCAGGGCGACGCAACCGCGTTGGTGATCGACGTTCTCAAGCTGCCGGAGTCGAGTTTCGACGAGATGGCGGCGGCGTTCGCGGCGCTTCCGATCCGTGGGGTGCCGCGCGACGGCGACAATTGGGACGGCTTCATCATCGGCCGCACGCTTTATCGCAGCCGCTACACCACGCTCAAGCTGGCGCGCGATACCACCACGGGCCGGGACGTGGTTCTCAAGATTCCGCTGTCCTCCATGCTGCACGATCAGGTCTTTCGCGCCGGATTCCTGCGCGAGGCCTGGGTCGGAGCGACTGTGCACAGCAAGCGCATCGCGAGCTATATCGATATTTCGCCCGAGCGGCGCAGCAGCCTCTATCTGGTCCTGCCATATTATCGGGGCGAGACGCTGGAAGCGCGCCTCACGCGACCGCCGCCGATCCCGTATCTCGAGGGCGTCGGCCTTGCGCTCAAGCTATGCGCGGTCGTTCAGGAGCTTGCCGCCTTTCAGGTCGTTCATCGCGATCTCAAACCGGAGAACGTCCTTCTGCTTCCCGACGGAGAGATCAAGCTGCTCGACCTCGGCTTGGCCTATCTGCCGGGCGTCGACGAACCGGATGATGATCGTCTCGGCGGCACGACGCGCTATATGGCGCCCGAACTCTTTCGCAAGGCGCCGGCCGATCAGCGCTCCGAAGTGTTCTCGCTGGGCGTCACCGCGTATCGCCTGTTTGGCGGCGGAGCGTTTCCCTACGGCGTGCGCGAATCGTACCCCCTGCAGCGGCTGCGCCCCGACCTGCCGGCCTGGCTCGGCCGTTGCCTCGGCCGGGCGATCGAGATGGACCGCGAAAAGCGCTTCAAGGACGCCGGCGAATTCGCCAGCGCCCTGGAAAATGGATTGAGCCGGGGGGAGGCGTTGCCCGCGCAGGCCTTGTCCTGGCGGGAGCGGATCGGCCCGCTGCGCCTCTGGCAGGGCCTTGCTTTGTTGTTTGGCGCAGGGTTCGTGACGCTTTTGGTGTTGATTCTGAGCAGTCGGGGGAAGTGATCCCGTCGCCGCGCCCTATTTGTTGGTCAGCCTGACCCCGGCGTTGCGACCCATGCCTTCGAAATCCGCGTCGGTCTTCAGGCCGGCCGCGTGGATGCCGTGGGCGGCGAGCTCCTCGTCGCGATCCTCGGTGTCGCCGGTGACCCCGACGGCGCCGATGACCTCGCCGTCGGGGCCGCGAATCTGCAGGCCGCCGCCCTCGGGAAAGATATGCTCGTCGGTCGCGCTCATGAGATAGCGCATGAAGATCGGCCGTTCCTCGGCCCGAATCCGCACCAACTTGGAGGAGCGGCCGAGCGCCAGCGCCGCATAGGCTTTGCCGAAGGCCATCTCGAAGCGGACCATGGAACTGCCGTCCTCCTTCTGGAATGCCTTCACCTTGCAGCCGGGCTCGACCACGATCACGCTGATCGGCCGGCAATCGATCTCCGCGGCGCGCCGCAGCACGGCCTCGATGATTCGGTTGGCCAATGCGAGGCTGATGGTGCTCATGGCGTGCTCCAGGTTGGTGGTTCGCGATCCGAGCGTCAGCCCGTGCCGCGCGCAAGCTCGGCGGTTCGCGTCGTGTCGCCGATGCAATCCCGAGAATCAAGCGCCGGCGATACCACGCTGGCGAGCGTCGCCGCCGTAGGGACAGGATTCTCCTCGGCGAAGCCAGTCGCCGCTCGACGTTCAGGCAGCGCTCCGCCGGCTTCGGTCACGGGCTTGCCCCCGAGAATCTGCGCGAGCGCGCTCGACAAGGTCGGGTGACGGAACTTGAATGCGCTTCCTTCCGCCTTGGCGGGCAGGACGCGCTGTCCCCCCAGCAGCAGCTCATCGGCGAAATCGCCCGCCAGCCGGTGCAGGATCGCGGCGTGAAGCCGCAGCCACGCGGGCCGGTTCAGGGCGCTGCTCACGGCTTGCGTGAAGGCGGCGTTGCGCACCGGCTCGGGCGCCGTCGCATTGACCGGGCCGAGCAGGGCCGGCGTCGCGATCCCGTGCGCGATCAGGCGCACCAGATCGTCGCGTTCGATCCAGGACATCCATTGCGTGCCCGAGCCGATCGGCCCGCCAAGACCGAACTCGAACGGCACGAGCAGGCGGCGCAGCAGGCCGCCTTGCGTCCCGAGCACCAGGCCGATGCGCAGCCGGATAACCCGGACACCCTGGCGCTGGGCGCGCCGCGCCGATTTCTCCCAGGCATCGCAGACCTGGTGGGTGAAGCAATTCTTGCCGCCGTCGAACTCGGTGAGCGTTTCGTCGCCCCACAGTCCGTACCAGCCGACGGCGGAGCCGCTGATCAGCACCTTGGGGGGCTGCTCGAGACGTCCGATCAAGCGCACGATATTGCTGGTCACGCGCAAGCGGGATGCCAGGATGCGGCGACGTTTGGAGCGGGTCCAAATCCCGTCCGCGATCGGTTCACCGGCGAGGTTGACGATGGCATCGATGCGCGCGCCGGCGGGCAGCTGTTCGAGGCTGGTGATCAACCGGAAGGGTGGCTGCAGGGCCGCAGCCTTGGGATTGCGCGTGAGCGCGATCACGTCGTGGCCGGCGGCGCTCAGGGCCTGCGCCAGCCGCGATCCGATGAATCCGGTGGCGCCGGTGAGCAACACCGTGTGCGGTTGCTTCAGGGCATCGACCAGATCGCCGGCCGCGCCGCCTGCGAGCCGTTGCGAACGCCGGCTGGCCGCAAGGTCGCGCAAACCGAACAGCAACGCGCCCGACGCGGCGAGCGCCGCCATGATGCTCCAAAATCCATACGTGGTCGGCCTGACGGCGGTATCGTCGGCGGCCCAGGCGATCAGCACCGGCAACAGCAGCACCAGAATGGCGCCGTAGTTGAGCGCCAGCAGGGTGTGGACGACCCGTTCCGACGCCGGCAATTTGCGCGTCATATCCTCTTCGACGAAGTCCGTGAGCGTGATGACGAGCTCGATCGCCAGGGCCGCGATCCCCAGCATGGCCCAGGTGCCGTGCGGCTCGGTGAAGCCCAATGTCACGAACAGGAGCGCATAGACGAGGTTGCGCGCCGCATGCAAGGCGAGCTCATTGCGCTGCGAGGGCCGCCACGCCAGCCCTTCGAGCAGCTCGTGATGATAGACCGTGTCGAAGGCCGCCATCACGGTCTGGCCGGCGATCAGCAGCCAAAGCAGTTGCGTCATGATTGGAACTCCCGGAACGCGGCCGACTGGCGGATGAGCAGGCCGAAACGCGCATGGACGATTTCGAGGGTGAACAGAAAACGACCGTCGCCGATCTCCGCATGGGTGACCGACAGGGCGCCCGGCGAGGCCCAGGCCGGAAGGAAGAATCGGTGCTTGAGGATTTCGAGGAAGTAGCCGTCGCTGCGGAACACCAGCGCTCCGTCCCGCACCTCGACCGCGAGCGCCATGCCGACCCCGTAGCCGACATATTCCTCGAGACCGGTGCGGCCCGCGAACCGCTTGGACGAATGGATGACCTGCGGAAAGCTCCGGCGGCGCGCATAGAGGCGGGTCCAGATTTGGCCGCCGGTCGTCATCTCTTCGGTAACCGTCACGACGCTTGGAACCCGCGAATCGCGCGCGGTCGGCAGCGGCGCTCCGATCAGCCGCAGCAACTGCGCCAGCACCCAGCCGGCCCGGCTCAGGTGCGTTTCCAGAATCTCGCCCACATAGACGGCGGTCTCGCCGCCGGCGAGACGCTTGGAGAAGCGGCGGCGGATCGGCAGCGGCAGCTTGCACCAATCCGCGTCCCCCATGAGGGCGCGAAAGCGCAGATCGCCGAGCCGCGGTGACGCGGCGCGCAAATCGGCGTCTGCGTGAGCCGGCGCCGGAGCTTCGTCCGGAAATGCGACGACGCAAGATGGGTCTTCTTTCGGCCGCATGCTGGTCCTCAAAGTTTGTTGCAGCGCTATTTCTTCTTCGCCGCCGGCAGGAAGCTGAATACGCGCGCGCCGAGCCGGATCAGCGGCGCCAGGCTCGATTTCGGAACGGTCAACATTTGCGAGTACCAGCCGTCCATCAGCTCCACGAAGTCCAGCATCTCCTTGAGCCGGCGGCTGGCGACCTCGGTCACGGCCGGATCGCGCTCGGTCTCCGCCACGCAGGACTTGAGCACCGCGATGGCGGGATCGATCTCCCGTTCCTTGCGGCCCATCGCGATGCGCAGGAATATCTGCCAGATGTCGGTCTCGGCCTCGAAATGGTCGCGGCGATCGCCCCGGATCGGCACCCGGCGGATCAGATTCCAGCCCAGCAGCTCCTTGAGCGAGTTCGAGACATTGGATCGTGCCATGCCGAGCGTCGCCGCGATGTCGTCGGCCGTCATCGGCCCTTCCGCCAGATAGAGCACCGCGTGGATTTGGCTGACCGAGCGATTGACCCCCCATTGGCCCCCCATGTCGCCCCAATGCAGGACGAACCGCTCGATCGCGGGCGGGAGTTTCTTTATGACTGATGCTTCTGTTGTATCTGATATTTCTGTCATGACAGAAATATCAGCCAAATCGAGCCGGTGGTCAAGCCATCCGGGGTGACT
>Ga0209069_10000093_pt1 | contig 30873 bp, 30 predicted proteins | sample Str013_2_FD_187202 | JGI IMG/M metagenome (GOLD analysis project Ga0209069, IMG submission 187202) | Freshwater sediment microbial communities in response to fracking from Pennsylvania, USA - Straight Creek_MetaG_SC_2013 (SPAdes) (version 2) | ecosystem: Environmental > Aquatic > Freshwater >...
GATGTGGCCGCCCCTCACCCTACCCCTCTCCCCGTGAAGAACGGGGAGAGGGAAAAGACTGCTCCCTCTCCCCGTCGTTTTTCACGAACGGGGAGAGGGTCGGGGTGAGGGGCGGCTTGACTCGTGAGGGGCGGCCACAGACTCGTGAGGAGCGGCAGCTTTTAGCCAGCGGCACTCCCGGTCGTCAAACACCCGCTGCGGCCCGCTCCAGCACGAACTCGGCGGCGGCCAGATCGAGCGCGGCAAAGCCGACCGATTTGAACAGCGTGATATCGTCCGGCCGTCGGGCGATCGGGCCCGCTCGCGCGATGAGACCCGCGAGATCGGCTTCGATGCGCTCGGCTGCGATCGCTCCCGCCGCGATGGCCTGCGCCACCTCGCCGCCCTTCTCGATCACCCCGTCGCGGGTATCGGCAAACAGCCGCGCGGCGGCGACCGTCGCCTGATCGGCCTCCGCCATGGCCGAGGTGAAGGCGCCGAGCAGGGACAGGTGGCTGCCGGGCCTGATCCAGCCGCGTTCGAGGAATGGCTGCCGCGCCGTGGTGCCGGCCACGATCACATCGGCCCGGCGCACGGCGCTGGCAAGATCGATGCTCGCGGTCGCTGGCAGCCCTTCGGCGGCGAGGCGAGCCGCGAGCGCCGCCGCCTTGGCGCTGTCGCGGCCCCAGAGCATCACCTCGGCGAACCGGTGATCGGCCGCGTGCGCGCGGGCGAGCTCGGGGGCCAGCGCACCGGTGCCGATGGTCAGCAGCGTCTTGGCATCCGCCGGCGCCAGATAGCGCGCGGCGAGCGCCGAGGCGGCGGCGGTCCGGCGCACCGTCAGCACGGTGCCATCGAGCACCGCCCGCGGCTGGCCGCTGGCCCCGTCGAAGGCGACGTAGACGCCGGCGATCGAGGGCAGCCCGCGCGCCGGGTTGGCCGGATAGACGGTGACGAGCTTGACGCCGATGAGGCCGGCCGGAGCGACGCCCTGGGGCGGACGCCAGGCCGGCATGGTGAGCAGCACGTCGCCGGCGCCCGCCGGCTGGTAGACGCCGCGCGGCGGGGAGACGAGCGGCCGGGCGAGCCCGCGCGCCATCGCATCGATGAGCGCCGGATAGGGCGTCAGCGCGGCGATCTCGGTTCCGGCGAACAGGCGCATCGCACACCCTCCAGTTGCGCCGGCGACGTCGCGCCGGCACCTCTTGCAGTCGGGTGGACAAACGTCAGTGGAGACTCCCTTACCGCGCATTCTGCGGTGGGATTGCCACATTCTGCACCGATTCTGCCACGTTTCCAGGGCAGACTCTCAGTGCATTCTCAGCCACTCCCGCGCGAGTTTCTGCGCTTCGGCAACCTGTGCTTTAGTCATCTCGCGCGCGATCTCCATGCGGTAGTGCCTGGCCGCCGCATTGCCGCGCACCGCCGCCAGATTGAACCACTTGTGCGCGGTCACCAGATCGACCGGCCCCTCCTTGCCCGAGCAGTACAGCAGGCCGAGCTCGAACAGCCCATCGGCTCCGCCCGCAGTCCCGCCCTGATCGAGCGCCTCGACAAACCCCAGTTCCAGCCGCGCCATGCCACCCTCCCTGTTGCGCGATCTCGTGCCCGCCGCCGAAGCCGCTAGGCCGTGCCGGAGGGCGAAACGCGCCCCGCCGGCATCACGCTGCAAGAATGTCTGCATAGAGCCAAACAAGCTGTAAATGCGATACGCACGGAACATCAACGACCGGGCAACGAATCTGTCAAATCCATTGCATAGTGTTGATTTTCAATACAGAATCCAAATCTGGCGCGATCCTCCTACGGCGCATTAACCAGTGCCGTCAGCAAACCGCTAACCACGATTGCAAAAACGTCGTGCGTGGCTATTTCCGTGCCTTCTGCCCGAACAGCACCTTTTGCGCCTCCTTGTCGGTGGCGAGATTGTAGTTGGCCCTCAGCTCCTCGCCGACCTTCACGCCTTTGGCGACGGCCGCCCGCTCATGCATGCGGTTGAACCATGTCTCGAGGCTGGGAAACTCGGGGAGATTCTGACCCTGGTTCTTGTGTGACCTGACCCACGGATAGGCCGCCATGTCCGCGATCGAATAGGCGCCGGCGAGGAAATCGCGGGTCTCGAGGCGCTTGTTCATGACGCCATAGAGCCGGTTCACCTCGTTGGTGTAGCGGTCGATGCCGTACTGGATTTTCTCGGGCGCGTAGTTGCGGAAGTGGTGCGCCTGACCGGCCATCGGCCCGAGCCCGCCCATCTGCCAGAACAGCCATTGCTCGACCTCGACGCGCGCCCGTTCCTCGGAGGGATAGAACTTGCCCGCCTTGCGGCCGAGGTATTGCAGGATCGCGCCCGACTCGAACACCGAGATCGGCTTGCCGCCCGGGCCATCGGGATCGACGATCGCCGGCATGCGGTTGTTGGGCGAGATCGCCAGGAACTCCGGCTTGAACTGCTCGCCCTTGCCGATGTTGACCGGCTTGATCTCGTAGGGGAGGCCGCATTCCTCCAGCATGATCGTGATCTTGTGTCCGTTGGGCGTCGGCCAGTAGTAGAGCTCGATCGGTTTCTGCGGCATGGGGGTCCTCTTGTAGGGTTGTCGCGGGAGCTTTGGTGTCAGACCCTCAGGGTCTGACACCAAGGCACGTCCCTTACGTCAGCAGCACCGTCGATCCGGTGGTCTTCCTCGCCTCCAGGTCGCGGTGCGCCTGCGCCGCCTCCTTCAGCGGATAGGTCTGGTTGACCTCGATCTTGACGACGCCTTTCTTGACTACATCGAACAGATCGTTGGCGGTCGCCACGAGGTCCGCGCGCGAGGCGATATAGGTGGTCAGCGTCGGGCGCGTCATGTACAGCGAGCCCTTGGCCGACAACAGGCCGGGATTGAACTCCTTGATCGGACCGGAGGCGTTGCCGAAGGTGACGAACAGGCCGAGCGGGCGCAGGCAGTCGAGCGAGGCGGGATAGGTGTCCTTACCGACCGAATCGTAGACCACGTCGCACAGCTTGCCGTCGGTGATCTCCTTCACCCGTGCCGCGAAATTCTCGGTCTTGTAGTTGATCACGTGGCTGGCCCCATGCGCCTTGGCCAACGCACATTTCTCGGCCGAGCCGGCGGTCGCGATGACGGTGGCGCCGAGGTGCTTGGCCCACTGGCAGGCGATCAGCCCGACCCCGCCGGCCGCCGCATGGAACAGCATGGTGGTGCCGGGGCCGACATGGAAGGTCCGCTTCAGCAGATACTGCGCGGTCATGCCTTTCAGCATCATCGAGGCGGCGGTCTTGTAGTCGATGCCTTCGGGCATCTTGGCGATGCGATCGGCCGCAATCAGCCGCTCGGTGGCGTAGGCGCCCGGCGGTCCGGCATAGGCGACGCGGTCGCCGACCTTGAGATCGGTGACGCCCGCGCCGACCGCGGTGACCTCGCCCGCGCCTTCACTGCCGAGCGTGAACGGCAGCGAGGGCTGTGCATAAAGGCCGGTGCGAACGTAGACGTCCATGTAATTGAGGCCGACCGCGTGCTGTTTCAGCAGCACCTGCCCCGCTCCCGGCTTGCCCGCATCCAGGCTCTCCCAATTCATTTCCTCCGGGCCGCCGTATTTATGTACACGTATCGCGTTTGCCATGAGTCATCCTCTTCAGAAGCAGCCTGATCCAGATCCCGCCTTATTTCTGCAACGTTCGGCGTCAATGGGTAGGCGGAGCGGCGCGAAGGGGAACATGCCGCGCCGGCCATTGACGCCACCGTGCCCGCCTTCTATGGGCTAGCCTGCGGACCCGCTCAAGAGGATTCGATGATCGTTCGCCGCCAACGCGTCACGCCGGCTGCTGCGTGGATCCTGCTGTGCGGGCTGGCGGCGGCGCTCGGCGCCTGCACGGGTGCCGGGGAGGATTTGGTCGAGGCGCCCAAGGGCGTGCGCTGCATCGACGATTCCAAGCGCTGCATCGACCAGCGCCAGGCCGTGCTCAAGGGCCTGCTCGCCGATCCGCAGCGCAAATGGGTGAAGGAGCCGGCGACGGCGGAGGCGCATGCCTCGGGCGTGCGCATGTTCGCCTACAAGCAGAAGAAGAAGGAGCTCACCTGCGAGGAGCTGAACGCCGGCGCCAAGGAGGCGGCAAGTGCCGACCAGGTGCTGCGCGCTCCCGGCTCCGGCATTCCGCAGACCCAGGTCACCCGCGCCGCCATGCTCTCCAAGGAAGTGCACAAGGAGCTGACGGCGGAGATCGGCCGGCGGTGCAAGCGGACGTGAGGGGGCCCGCCTCGTCCGCTGCAAAAATCCCACCTCCCACACACCCGCCCTTGTGCTTTGCCCGCCGATCCCATAAACCGGGGCGAATTTTCCGCGACATCAGAAACCGCCGGTGCGCCTCCGAGCGCCCACCAGGAGATTTTGCCATGACCAAGCGTTCCGCCCGCGCCGTCGAGACGCAGAAGAAGAAGCAGCGCCGCAAGGCCGACCGCCCGCCCCAGACCCGCATCCAGGGCAACACCGCGGGCGCCCGCAAGCGTTTGAAAAAGCTGGCCGGCAAGGCGCGCGCTGCAAGGGCGGCGAGCTGAATTCGAACATCGCCGGCGCCACGCTCAATCCTCCGGCGCAGGGTGGACAAGCCGCGCTCGCGGGTCTAGTGGTTCGGGGCGGCAAGCGGTTCCAGCCCCACAAGGCCACGCGGTCATGCGCCTTCTGTTCCTCGGTGATGTCGTCGGCCGCAGCGGCCGCAGGGCGGTGATGGACGCGCTGCCCGGGCTGCGGCAACGCTACGCGCTCGATTTCGTCATCGTCAACGGCGAGAACGCGGCCGGTGGATTCGGCATCACCGAAGCCATTTCGCGCGAGCTGATCGAGGCCGGCGCCGACGTCATCACCACCGGCAACCATGTCTGGGATCAGCGCGAGGCGCTGGTGTTCATCGAGCGGCAGGAGCGGCTGCTGAGGCCGATCAATTTCCCGAAGGGCACGCCGGGCAAGGGCGCCGGCCTGTTCAAGGCCCGCAGCGGCGCGGAGGTGCTGGTCATCAACGCCATGGGCCGCGTCTACATGGCCGACCTCGACTGCCCGTTTCAGGCCATCGACCGCGAGCTCGATGCGTGCCGGCTGGGCGCCGGCGCCGATGCGGTGGTGCTCGACTTCCACGCCGAGGTGACCAGCGAGAAGCAGGCGATGGGTCACTTCATCGATGGCCGCGCGAGCCTGATGGTGGGCACCCACACGCACACGCCGACCGCCGACGATCGCGTGCTGGCCGGTGGCACCGCCTATATGACCGACGTCGGAATGTGCGGCGACTACACCTCGGTGATCGGCATGGACGCCGCCGAGCCACTGAACCGCTTCCGCACAAAAATCCCGCGCGGCCGCTTCGAACCGGCCGAAGGCGAGGCGACGATTTCAGGGGTGGCGGTCGAAACCGCCGACACCACCGGCCTCGCCGTCAAGGTCGCCGCGCTCCGGATGGGCGGGGTGTTGAAGCCGGCCCTGCCGGAGTTCTGGGCGAGCCCTCAGGCCGATGCCGGGCGGTTCCAGACATGAGCAGGTGCTCGGTGGACTTGGGGGTCCACCGAGCTTTCTGGGGTAGAAGAGGTAGGCTTTGGAGCAGGCCGGCAATTGGCCCGCTCCCCATGTCGGAGCACGGATACTCGCGGCACTCCGTTTCGGCCTCTCTGGGCAGAGAAGGGACCGTGGATGTCAACTCATCCATGGCCGAGACTAGGGGCAAAAGGTTAAGGATTGGTTAACGTGCACCCTATTCTGGATCAACCGCGCACGCTCCGACAAATCTGGATTTCGTGCCGGCCCATCCCTATAACAAGGCTGCGGCCGCCTCCGCGCGGTTGCCGAAATCATGAATGAGACCCTATCCGGTTGCGACGAGTGAGACGCCATGGCTGGCCATTCCCAGTTTAAGAACATCATGCACAAGAAGGGGCGGCAGGATAAGATCCGCTCCAAGGTCTTCTCCAAACTGTCCAGGGAGCTGACGGTCGCCGCCAAGGAAGGCGGCCCCGATCCCGACGGCAACTCGCGGCTGCGCCTCGCAATCCAGAACGCGCGCGCCGAGAACATGCCGAAGGAAACCATCGAGCGCGCGATCAAGAAGGCCGGTGGCGGGGAGGCCGACAACTTCGATTCGCTGCGCTACGAGGGCTATGGACCGGGCGGCGTCGCCGTGATCGTCGAGACGCTCACCGACAACCGCAACCGCACCGGCGGCGAGGTGCGCGCCGCCTTCACCAAGCACGGCGGCAACCTCGGCGCAACCGGCGCCGTCTCCCATTCTTTCAAGCATCTGGGCGAGATCGTTTACGCCGCGGCAGCGGCTTCGGCCGATGCCATGCTGGATGCGGCGATCGAGGCCGGCGCCGACGATGTCATCTCCGATTCCCACGGCCATGTGGTGAGCTGCGCGTTCGAGAGCCTCGCCGAGGTCTCGCACACGCTCGCTGCCAAGCTCGGCGAGGCCCAGTCGGTCAAGCTCGTCTGGCGGCCGCAGCTGATGGCTCCGGTGGACGAGGACAAGGCGGCAACGCTGCTGAAGCTGATCGCCGCGCTCGAGGACATCGACGACGTGCAGTCCGTATACTCCAACTTCGAGGTGGACGAGGCAACCATGGCCAAGTTGACGGCGGCGTGAACAGGAGGCGGTCCGCGCCGGAATGCGGAATGGCGCGCTTGCCCCGACACCGGGAGCGCCGTCGGCTGGCCGCCTGCGCCCCACGACAATGAACGGATTGGTTTCGGGTGCCTGGTGGGACCCGGGTTCAGGGCGGCAACCCGCCCGCTACGCCCGCTCCGGCAGCTGGTAGCCGTCGAACTGCTTGCGCAAGGTGAGCTTCGACACCTTGCCGGTCGCGGTCATCGGCAGCTGCTCGGCAAACACCACGTCGTCGGGGAGCTGCCATTTGGCGATCCTGGCCGCCAGCTTGTCCAGGATCTCCTGCTTGCTCGGATTGCTGTCCTTGGCCTTCACCACCACCAGCAGCGGCCGCTCGTCCCACTTGGGATGCGGCACGCCGATCACCGCGCACTGGGCGATTCCGGCAATGCCCATGGCGACGTTCTCCACATCGATAGAGCTGATCCACTCCCCGCCCGACTTGATCAGATCCTTGGTGCGGTCGACGATGATCAGAAAACCGTCGGGCGTGATCTTGGCGACATCGCCGGTGCCGAACCAGCCATCGGCATCGAACGCCTTCTCCGAGGCCTGCCGGTTCTCGAAGTAGCCGGAGATCACGGTCGGCCCGCGCACGAACAATTCGCCCGAGGCTTCCCCGTCGTGCGGCAGCCGTCGGCCCGCATCGTCGACGATCTTGAGATCGACGCCAAAAATGCGCCGGCCCTGCCAGGCCTTCATCTCCATCAATTCGTCGAACGGTTTTTGCAACATCGACGGGCTCATGTTGCCGGTGGTGCCGACCGGGCTCATCTCGGTCATGCCCCAGGCGTGGAACACCTCGACGCCGTAGTCCTTTTCGAACGTGGCGATCATCGCCTTCGGCGCCGCCGAGCCGCCCACCATCACCTGCGAGAAGCCGGCCGGCTTGCGCCCGCGCTTGCGCATCTCCTCGACGAGGCCGAGCCATACGGTCGGCACGCCCCAGGCCGAATGCACCTTTTCCGCGTCCATCAGATCGAACAAACTGGCGCCGTCGAGCCGCGCGCCGGGGAACACCAGCGTGGTGCCGACGATCGGAGCCGCGTAGGGCAGGCCCCAGGCATTGACGTGGAACAGCGGCACCACCGGCAGCGTCGTCTGCCCGTTGCGCAGCCCCGACGGGCCGGTGGCGATGCAGGACAAGGCATGCAGCAGGTTCGAGCGGTGCGAGTAGAGCGCGCCCTTGGGCTCGCCGGTGGTGCCCGAGGTGTAGCACAGCGCTGCGGCGGTGTTCTCATCCAACTGCGGCCAGGCGATCTCCTCGGAACGCCCCGTCAGCATGTCCTCGTAGCACAGCATGCCGTCGAGGCCGGGCATCGCGGGCATGTGCGCACGGTCGGTCATGGCGACCAGGATCAGGCCTTTGGGCAGCTTGTCCCGGAGCTTGGCGATGAGCGGCGCGAACGTCGTGTCGAAAAACAGCACCACGTCCTGGGCGTGGTTGACGATGTAGATCATCTGCTCGGGAAACAGCCGCGGATTGATGGTGTGGCACACCGCGCCGATGCCGCTGATGGCATAGTAGAGCTCGAGATGGCGGTAGCCGTTCCAGGCCAGCGTCGCGACACGATGCCCGGGCTCGATGCCCATGTCGAGCAAGGCGTGCGCGAGTTGCGCGGCGCGTTTGCTGGCTTCGCCGTAGGAGTAGCGATGGATCGGCCCCTCGACGGTGACCGAGACGATCTCGCGGTCCTGATGGATTTCTGCACCGTACTCGAGCGCGCTCGACACCAGCAGCGGCCGGTCCATCATCAATCCACGCAGCATGGTATCTGGCTCCCTTGGCTTTTCTTGTCGGATCGATGGCCGTCGCGGGCCATTCTTGGATGCGGTGGCGGGACCGCAATTCATTCGTCCAAGCCATACTAGGCGAGATATTTGCCGATTAGAAGCCGCGGCTACTGCATGAACCCCCGCTTGATGAACGCCGGACGCACGGCCGCCGTCTGAAGATGCGCGAGAAACGCTTTTGCCGCTGCCGCGTCCTTCGCGGTCTTGCTGAGCGCTCCCGAGTAGAGCGTGATTTTCTGCAGGTCCGCCGGCAGCGGCCCGACGTAGGTCACGCCCTTCACCGGAATCACTTCGGTCATTTGCTGCACCGCCATTTCCACCTCACCACTGGCCACCCGCTCGGCGGCAAAGCCACCCTCGATCAGGCGCAGCTTGGGCTGCATCTGATCGGCGATGCCGAGCTTCACCAGCACCTCGGCGAAGTGCTTGCCGCTGGTGCCCTTGGTGGGATCGGTGGCGGTGACCGTTTTGGCTGCGAGCAAGGCTTTCCTGAAGGCGTCGGGCGTGGAAATATCGGGCACCGGCGCGCCCGCCTTGACACCGACGCCGATGCCGACCCGGCCGACCTCGGCGATGGATTGAGCATCGATCCAGCCTTTCTTTTCGGCGCGCGCCATCGCCTCCGCGGACAGGATCACCACGTCGGCGGCCTCGCCGGCCTCCAGCTTTTTGAGCAGCGTGCCCATCGGCTCGTAAACCATGGTGATCTTGCTTTTCGAGGCAGCCTCGTAGGCGGGCAGCAGCTCCGTCACCGCGCCCTTCATCGGACCGCCGCTGAACACCTTCAGTTCGCCAGCCGTGGCCGCGGCATTACCTGCCGCAGCGACCGTCAGAGCGAGCGCAAGCGTGGCAACCAGTCTGTTCGATTTTGAGGTTTTGGCGGGCATCGGCAGGCCTCGGTCGGGTTGCGGAGCCACCGACAATACATCACCCGCACGAATGCAAAAGGGCCCCGCGATGCGGGGCCCTCTCGTCGCGATCTCGTGTGAGGCGCGTTCAGTGCGCCAGTACGGCCAGCAGCAGCAGCGCCACGATGTTGGTGATCTTGATCATCGGGTTGACCGCCGGTCCCGCCGTATCCTTGTAGGGATCGCCGACGGTGTCGCCGGTGACCGAGGCCTTGTGCGCCTCCGAGCCCTTCAGGTGCTTCCTGCCGTCCTTGTCGACGAAGCCGTCCTCGAACGACTTCTTGGCGTTGTCCCAGGCGCCGCCGCCGGCGGTCATCGAGATGGCGACGAACAGGCCGGTGACGATCACGCCGAGCAGCATGGCGCCGAGCGCGGCGAACGCGTTGCCGGGGCCGGCGACCGCCTTGATCAGGTAGTAGACGACGATCGGCGACAGCACCGGCAGCAGCGAGGGCAGGATCATCTCCTTGATCGCGGCCTTGGTCAGCAGATCGACGGCGCGGGCATAGTCGGGCTTGGAGGTGCCCTTCATAATGCCAGGGTCCGCCTTGAACTGCCGCCGTACCTCCTCCACGATGGCGCCGGCCGCGCGGCCGACGGCCGTCATGGTGATGCCACCGAACAGGTAGGGCAGCAGACCGCCGAACAGGAGGCCGACCACCACGTAGGGGTTCGACAATTGGAAGTCGACCACCAGCTTGTCGAATAGCGTTCCCGGCTTGGCGATGGCGATGAAGTGCTTCAGGTCCTCGTTGTAGGCGGCGAACAGCACCAGCGCGCCGAGGCCCGCCGAGCCGATCGCGTAGCCCTTGGTGACCGCCTTGGTGGTGTTGCCGACCGCATCGAGCGCGTCGGTGGTCTTGCGCGTCTCGGGCGGCAGCTTCGCCATCTCGGCGATGCCGCCGGCGTTGTCCGTGACGGGGCCGAACGCGTCGAGCGCCACGATCATGCCGGCCAGCGCCAGCATCGTCGTCACCGCGATGGCGATGCCGTAGAGCCCGGCCAGCTTGAAGGTGATGATGATGCCGGCGATGATGACCAGCGCCGGCAGGGCGGTGGCTTCGAGCGAGACGGCGAGGCCCTGGATCACGTTGGTGCCGTGGCCGGTCACCGAGGCCTGGCTGATCGAGGTCACCGGCCGGTAGCCGATGCCGGTGTAGTATTCGGTGATGACGATGATGAGCGCCGTCACCGCGAGGCCGACCACGCCGCAGTAGAACAGGTCGCGGCCGGTGAAGGCGAGGTTGCCGGCATTCAGCACCCGGTCGAGGCCGACCAGCCGCTGCGTCACGATATAGACAGCCACCAGCGACAACAGGCCGGTCACGATCAGGCCCTTGTACAGCGCCCCCATGATCGAGTTGTTGGCGCCGAGGCGGACCGCGAAGGTGCCGATGATCGAGGTGACCACGCACGCCGCGCCGATGCCGAGCGGATACAACATCAGGTTGTACAGCAAGGGATTGGGCTGTCCGCCGGCGCCGGTGGCGAAGTAGATCGAGGCCAGCACCATGGTGGCGACCATGGTCACCACGTAGGTCTCGAACAGATCGGCGGCCATGCCGGCGCAGTCGCCGACGTTGTCGCCGACGTTGTCGGCGATGGTGGCCGGGTTGCGCGGATCATCCTCGGGAATGCCCGCCTCCACCTTGCCGACGAGATCGCCGCCGACGTCCGCACCCTTGGTGAAGATGCCGCCGCCGAGCCGGGCGAAGATCGAGATCAGCGAGGCGCCGAAGCCGGTCGCGACCAGCGCGTCCACCACCGTGCGGTCGGCCGGCGCAAAGCCGAGACCATAGACGAGGTAGGCGTAGTAGCAGGCGACCCCGAGCAAGGCGAGGCCGGCCACCAGCATGCCTGTCACCGCGCCGGCGCGGAATGCCATCGAGAGGCCGTCGGCGAGCGAGACGGTGGAGGCCTGCGCCGTGCGCACGTTGGCGCGCACCGAGACGTGCATGCCGATGAAGCCGGCGGCGCCCGACAAAATCGCGCCGATCAGGAAGCCGGCGGCAACCAGCCAGCCCAGCAATACGCCAAGGATGATGAACACCGGCACACCGACCATGGCGATCGTCGTGTACTGGCGTTTCAGATAGGCGGCGGCGCCTTCCTGGATGGCGCTTGCGATCTCCTGCATGCGCTTGGTGCCGGCGTCCGCAGCCATCACGGCCCGGATCGTCCAGGCGCCGTAGACCAGCGACAGCAGCCCGCAGAGGATGATCCCCCACATGATGTTATCCATGGCAGATAAGTCCCCCCAATGAGGTTGGTTGATGATTTTCCGGTGGTGGAAACGCCAAGCAGGAGGGAACGTCAGCTGTCTGACGTGGCCCGCCTGGAACGCGCTCTACGAGATTCGTTCCGCGGGACCATGCCAAAGTTGTGTGGCAGAGGCAACAGGCAGGCGCGGCCGACTTTGGTTGCGGGCGGGGACAACTCCAGACCGCGCTTGGGTCAGGCGGGCGGCAATGCCGCAATTGCCTCGATCTCGAACAGTCCGCCAGGCCGGGCCAGCGCCGGCACGCCGATGGTGGTGCTGGCGGGTGGAGCGGCCTTGTTCAGGTATCGGTCACGGATTTCGCGGAACGCGAGCATATTGCGCTCGATGTCGACCAGGAAATTATTGATCTTGATGACGTGCTCGAACGTGCCGCCGACCGCTTCGAGCGCCGCCTTCAGGTTCTCGAACGCCTGCAGCGTCTGCGCCTTGAAATCTCCCGGTGCGCCGGCAAAACGGCCGGTCGGATCAACGCCCAGCTGACCGGCAAAGAACACGATCCTGGCTGGTCCGGCGATCGTGACGATGTGCGAATAGCCGGGCGGTTTCTCCATCGTCGACGGGTTCAGGAACTGCAGATAATCGGGCATGAGCTTCCTCCTCTGGCGCCGGTCGAACGAAACAACTCCCATCACTGTGGCGCAATCCCTAACACCGCACGCCCGGCGAAGCCATCGGTGCGGCCGGGACAGCGCCGAAAGCTCGACCTGATTCCGTTGCCCCGCCGCTGCGCGTGAGGACCTGCGATCACAATTCCGTCATGGTCGATCCATAACGCGTTGAATTCATTTGTTGTTCATGTCGGGGTTTGCACATTTGTCGGATCTTGTACGGGACTGGGAGGCCAGCGTCGTCAGGTTCGCCGAAGTTACCCGTCAGGACGGCAACGGCCATGAAGCTGAAGCTCTTCTTGAGGACAGACGTCATGCACAAGAAATTCGTAAAACCGATCCTCGCGCTGGCTCTGGTGGCCGCGACCACGGCGGCCACGGTCGACAGCGCCGAGGCACGCGGGCGGCGGTTCGTCGGCGGTCTGGCGGCCGGGCTGATCGCCGGCGGCTTGATCGGCGCCTACAGCTATCGGCCGTACTCCTACTACGGCTATGACCGGTCCTACTATTACAGCTCCGGCCCCTATTGCTACAAAGGCGCCCTGCGCTGCCGCTGGCATGACGGCTACGAGCGCTGCTGGCGGCCGACCATTTGCGAGTGACCGCCTCAACGCTCCGTTGACGCCCGCCTTCTGGCCGACGCCGCGATGTGCAGACCCACCGCCGCGGCGTTGGAGACGTTGAGGCTGGCGAGCGGGCCGGGCGTGCCGATCCGGCAGAGTTGGTCGCAGGACTCGCGGGTAAGCTGGCGCAGTCCCCGCCCTTCCGCGCCCAGCACCAGCGCGAGCGGGCCGGCGAGCCCCGCCGCATCCTCCAGGTCCGTTTCGGCGGCCCCGTCGAGACCGATGCGGGCCACCCCCATGTCCTCGAGCTCCTCCAGCGCCAGCGCCAGATTCTGGATGCGCGCGATCGGCACCAGCTCCAGCGCGCCCGAGGCGGCCTTGGCGAGCGCGCCCGACAGCGGCGGGCTGTTGCGGCGGGTGATGATGAGGCCGCTGGCGCCGAACACGGCCGCCGAGCGCAGCACGGCGCCGACGTTGTGCGGATCGGTGACCTGATCGAGGATCAGCAGCAGGGCGGGGCCGGGCCGGCTCGCCGGCAGGCCCGGGGATCCGACCACGAGGTCGGCGAGATCGGGCTCGGGCAGCGGCTCGCACTCGATCAGCGCCCCCTGATGCACGGTATCGGCGCCGAGCAGATGGTCAAGGTCCTTGGGCGTGGCGCGTTCCAGAGTGAGCCCAGGGCGAATCAGCGCCTCCTTGAGCCGGTTCTCGGCGTTCTCGGTGAGCAGCGCCCGCCGGATCACGCGGGCGGGATTGCGCAACGCCGCCTCGGCGGAATGAATCCCGAAGATCGCCACGATTTCATCCTCCGCATCGCCATAGCCGCGACGTTTCGCGGCGTGGAGAGGCACATTGGAGCGCGGTGCCGACGGCGGCTTGCGCGACTTGTCGGACGGCCGCCGGCCGGGCGGCTTGTGGGAGGGCATGAGAGCTCCGCTGGAACAGCATCGGCGCGGCCATCGGGCCGGGCCCGACAGCAATGTCGTGGTGCATCACCCATACTCTTTCGCTGACGGAAAAGGGAGAGCCGATCTGCGAGCCGTTGGCCGGGCCCCTCAATCCGCGCCGCAGACCCGCCGACCGCCCGCGGCGCGGCCGGTTTTTCCAATTGACATCCCCGCCCCCCGTCCGCATAACCCGCCGGTCCCCGCACGTGTGCTGCGCGGGGTTGCTCGTGTTGGCTGCTGGCGCTGGGTGAAAACCGTTGCGGTCGACCACTCTACGTCTGACCGCCGGCGCCGCTGCGATTCATAATGACTTCGGGCCGGTCTACGCCGCAATTTCGGCGCAGAGCCACCCTGTGGAGAGGTGCCCGAGTGGCTAAAGGGGACGGACTGTAAATCCGTTGGCTTCGCCTACGCTGGTTCGAATCCAGCCCTCTCCACCAACAATAAATTCAAGGGGTTAGCCAAAACTCGGTGCGAGCGAATGAGCTTTCGGGTCTTTTTTGGCTCCCACTTTTGCCGAAATGTTGCCATAATGTTCTTGTTTCCCTGCTAACTGATAGTCCGTGGAGGGCACGGACGCAGCGGGAAAGGAACTTAGAAGATGAACTTCCAGATCGGTGATATTGTGATGCTGAAGTCGGGGGGACCTGACATGACGGTGATACACATCGATAGGCAGGGAGGTGACGTGTGGTGCACTTGGTTCGTTGGGGCTCTCGAAAATCCGCACAAGGCAGGGTTTCCGCCAGCTGCACTTAAGAAGTGCTGACGAGAAAGCCCCGCCGTGAAACGGGGCTTTTGCTTACTCCATAACGACCCGTGCTTTCGCGCGCATCGCGCCGCAGGACATCGATCAGGGTGCAAGTCGGTCAGCCCGCCGTGCTCCGCTTCTCGGCGTTCAACCCGCGCACGACGCCCGAGATCAACGGCGCCGTCATTCGCGTATCCGCCGACGTGGCGACCGATCCGAGCTTCGACACGGTGCGCATCGCCATGCCGGAGCACGAGTTCGCGCGCCTGGGCGGTGCCAAGATGGTGTAGGCGCGTTTGCGCGGGGCGACTGGACCGACCGGGCCTTCGTCAGGATCGCCGACTGCTGCCAACTGGAGCAGTCATGTCAGCGTCTTGAGCGTTCCCGCATTGTTACAATAGCTGTCCCAGCCCACCGGGTTCGGATCCTCGGCCATATCGTCGGCGCACCGTTGCTTCTCGCTGCACAGTGCGCAGGCTCGCTGCAGATCCCTCAGCAAGAGTGGGGAGATCAAGCGAATGGCCTCGGGATCGAGGTGCAGACCGGCAAGCCGCCGGGCCAGCAGCGCGGCGGTGCCATCTGGCGCGATCGCCACCCTCAGAAACTCGATACCGCTCAGCCCGACCTCCTGCGCCATCCGGTCTATTTCGCTGCTGCTCAACCGGTCGAGCTCGTGCAATCGCAGCCACCGGGCGCGGGCGCGCTGCCACCAGTCGAGGACGATCCCGAACGACGGTGTCGATGGTGTATGGCTGTCGTCGCGCATGCCTGCTTCCCATCGCTGCGGGTGTTTTGGTGTGGCAGCCATTGACGGATCCGGGTTCGTGTGCGGTCGCGGCAATGGTCGACGAGATCACGAGCGGCCGCCGGCCGCCTTGCGTCAGATCAAGTCGCTGGGGGGAGCGCGGTGGCGGCAGCTTGAGCGAGGTCACGGGGCGCACGCCGATTGATCCAAGACAATTCGTGGCGGGCGCCGACAATCCAAACTCGGTGGTCGGGAGTGTGTTGGCGTCATCCTCGAACGGGATAGAATCGGAAATGAGCACACCGGGCGGTCGCAACGAGGTTTTCTCCGACGCCGAGCCTATCGTCGCGGAACAGTGCTCGGTGCGCGCGGTTGCCTTTGACGCGCCATGGGAATGGCTGTCCGCCGGCTGGCGCGACATGTGGGCGGTTCCGCACGTGAGCCTGAGCTATGGCTCGGCCTTCGCTATCGGCGCGGCGGTACTCCTGTGGGGTCTGTTCTTTATGGGCTGGGAGGCGCTCATCCTGGTGCTGGCGGGCGGCTTCCTCCTGATCGGGCCGCTCATGGCCATCGGCCTGTACGAAACCAGCCGCAGGCTGGAGCTGGGCCAACGGCCGGCGCTCGGGGAGGTGGCCTTCGCGGGGCTGCATCCGTCGGGCCAACTCGGCTTCATGGGCGCGATCCTGATGTTGATCTATTTCGCCTGGGTGCAAATCGCATTCCTGCTGTTCATGCTGTTTCTGGGAACGGGGCCGCTCCCCCCACCGAGCGAGTTCGTTCCCGCCTTGCTGTTCACGCCGCGCGGGCTCGGCCTCCTGATCGCCGGCTCACTCATCGGGGCGACGCTCGCCGGGGTCGTTTTCATGGTCTCGGCCGTCTCCGTTCCGCTACTGCTGGACCGCAGAATCGATGTCGTCACGGCCATGTCGGCGAGCGTCGCCGCCGCGCGCCGCAACCCGAAGGCGATGGTGCTGTGGGCCGGCCTCATCGCCGGGCTCATGCTGTGCGGTCTGGCCACCTGCTTCGCCGGCCTGGTTTTCGTATTCCCATTGATCGGCCACGCCACATGGCACGCCTATCGCGATCTCATCGCTTACGCTCCGGGTGGCCGGTGAGCTTGCCTGCCCGCAACTCGGCCGCTCAATCCTGGTGCGGCGGTTGCGTGTCGTCGAGTGCCCGCCAGCCGGCGCCGTCCAGATCCTCGAATTGACCGGACCTGAGCGACCACAGGAACCCGGCGAGCCCGAGCCCGCCGAGCGCGAGAGCACAGGGAATGAGCCAGGCCAGGACGGTCATGCCGGTGCCCTCGTTGACGATGACCTTCGAGACAACGGCCGCAAGCCGAGACGGGCCGACTTCAGCCGCACCGCGTTCGCCGTGACCGCGATCGACGATGTTGACATCGCGAGTGCGGCGATCAGCGGCGTGACACGGCCTGACATCGCCAACGGCACGAACATCACGTTATAAGCCACCGCCAGGGCGAAATTCTGCAGCGCCAGGCGGCGGCTGCGTCGTGCGACGGCCAGGATTTCGATCACGGCCGCCAGGGGCTCGCCCTGGAAGATCGCGTCGGCGGCCGTCTGGCTGATGTCGGCCGCGGTGGCGGTCGACAGCGAGGCATGCGCCTGGGCCAGCGCGGGAGCATCGTTGAGGCCATCGCCGACCATCAGCGTCCGCCTCCCCTGCGCCGCCAGCTCCAACAGCCGGCCGATCTTGGCATCGGGTTTATGCTGCGAGCGCCAGCTCGCGATACCGGCCTGCGCGGCGGCGACCGCGACAGCCTGCTCCCGGTCGCCCGACAACAACTCGACGCGATAGCCCGCGGCGGTCAGCGCGGCGACCACGGCTGCCGCATCGGAGCGCAGTTTGTCCTCGAAGCGAAAGGCAGCGGCCACGCTTCCCGCCCCCCGATACCAAAGGGTTGCCGCACCGGCATCGGTCATGCCGGTGAACGCCGCCGAGCCCAGGCGCTCCGGCCCGGCCTCGGTCTCGCGCGACAGCCCGCCGCCCGCAGTTTCGACGACCTGGTCGAGCGCCCTCGGCCGCAGGTGCCGCAGGCGGGCGGCCGCCACCACGGCACGGGAATACGGGTGCTGGCTGGACAGCGCCAGACTTGCCGCGCGCTCGAGATCCGCATCATCGATGTCGGCGCCGTTGATCAGTCGCGGCCGGCCGAGCGTGAGCGTACCGGTCTTATCGAAAACGACGGCATCGGTCTCGGCGAGGCGTTCCAGGCCATCGGGGGCCTTGACGATGATGCCCTTGGCGAACAGCCGCGAGGCGGCGGCCACTTGCACCGCCGGAACCGCCAATGCCAGCGCGCACGGGCAGGTGATGATCAGCACGGCAATCGCTGCCGTCAGCGCCGCTTCCCAGCCGGCGCCGCTCAGCATCCAGCCGGTGAACGTCGCCAGACCGAGAATATGCACGGCCGGTGCATAGAGGCGCGCGGCACGGTCGGCGAGCCGCACATAACGGCCGCGTCCCTGCTCGGCGGCCTGCACCAGCCGGGCGATTTCCGCGAGCAGGGTTGCATCGCCGGTCGCGGTCGCCTCGACCTCGATCGGGCCCGATAGATTGAGGGTGCCGGAAAACACCGACGCGCCGGGGCCCGCGAGTTTGGGCAGGCTCTCCCCGGTGATCAAGCTGTTGTCGACGTCGCTCGTGCCGGTCCGCACAAGGCCGTCGGCGGCGATGCGCTCGCCGGCCGAAACCAGAAAGCGCCAGCCCGGCCGCAGGGCATGGGCCGGCAGCCGCTCGCTGGTGCCGTCGTTTCGCAGCACCGTCGCCGACCCCGCCTTGAGGCTCAGCAGGTTCTGCACCACGCTGGCGGCCCGGGTGCGCAAGCGGCTGTCGAGGAAACGGCCGATCAGCAGGAAGAACAGCAGCATCACGGCGGCATCGAAATAGACCTGGTCGGTGCCTCGCAGCGTCTGGAACAGACTCATGACTGTGGCCAGGGTGATGGCGAGCGAGATCGGAACGTCCATGTTGAGACGCCGGCCCCTGACCGCAGCCGCCGCCGACTTGAAGAACGGCATTCCCGAGTAGCCGACGGCGGGCAGCGCGATCACGGCCGACAGCCAATGGAACAGCGCCGCGAGCGAGGGGTCCATGTCGCTGCCATGCCCGGCCCACACCGACACCGACAGCAGCATGATGTTGGCCGCCGCAAAGCCGGCCACGGCAAGCCGCTTCAGCAGGTCGCGATCCCGGTCCGCCTCCTGAACCGCCGGTGCGCTGGCCATGTCCGCGGCCCGGAAACCGGCGCCATCGAGCGCGTCGATGAGGCGGGCCGGACCGACCCGGCCGGGGTCGTAGGTGACGGCGACGCGCTTGGCCGACAGGTTCGCACGAGCGGCCTGCACGCCCGCAACGCCGATCAGGGCTCGCTCGATCGCGTGCATGCAGCCGCCGCAGTGCATATTCTCGATCGCCAGCGTTGCCACGACCCAGGCCGGCATCGACGTGCTGCCGGACCGGTGCTCCGTGACAGGCGGCATGACGGTTGCTAATGTCTGGGCTTGAGCCATAGTCGCTGCCTCAGTTGATAGACGGGATCGGCACTGTTGCGAAACAGTTCGAGGGCGATCGCCCAATTGCCGGCCTCCAGCGCACCGATCGCCGTCTCATAGACACCGGGCCGCACCTCCGTGAGCACCAGCTTGTGATCGAAGCGGTCGGTCGCCGGCCGGCCGATCAAGCCCGTGATCTTGAGGCCGCCAACCGGCGCGGCCACGCGGTCCTCGACGACGACGTCGATCCGGGCGAGGTCGTCCGAGACGCGGATCCGGGGCACCCAGCCGAGCCGCATCTGACTCTCCGACGCCGCGATGCGGGCGTTGTACTGCAGCCCCTTGCGGTAGGAATCGGTCGTATCGAGCCCCGTGTTGGTGGTAAGGGCCTTGTAGGCGAAAATGCCGTTCACCACGAAAACCACGCCGAAGAAACCCGCCAGAACCGCCAGGACGTGACGCCCATCCAGGCCGCCGCCGAACCAAGGTCGGGATATCATGCTGCCAATCCTCTCGACGTTCGATTGATCAAGGTTTTCGGAACTGCGAGTCCCGGCTGGTTCGGGTTGCGTCTTGCCGATCGGAGATCTGGAAGACGATCGGCGTGCTGCCGGCCGCGATTTGGTCCGCGGCACGCTTCGGCACGCTCACGAAAACCCGCAACTCCCGCAAGGTATCCGCCGCCACGGGGATGACCGGATTCGCGTCGGATTCCATGCCGACGATCTTGATCGATGCCCCGTCGAGCCCCGCGACGCCGATGCTGAAATGGCGCGTGTCGTAGCGTTTGTTGAGAATCTTGACCGTGTAGCCATTGCGGAAGCCGCCGTCCGACAACTGCACGAAAAGCGGGTTGCGGTCGGGCAGCACGTTGAGTTCGAGCGTTGTGCGCCGCGACACGCCCCACAGCATGACCAGCCCGACCACGCAGAACAGGGCGGCATAGAGCACGGTGCGCGGACGAACGATCCGGATCCGCGGCTGCTTCTGCTTATGCTCGGCCGCTTCGAGATTATGAAAGGTATCATAGTCGATCAGCCCCGGCGGCCGGCCGATCTTGGCCATGATGTCGTTGCAGGCATCGACGCACAACGCGCACTGGATGCACTCGAGCTGGGGTCCATTGCGGATGTCGATGCCCATCGGGCACACCACCACGCAGGCCTTGCAATCGATGCAATCGCCGCGTCTCTCCGGGCTCGCCGCTTTGCGCAGATGCCCGCGCGGCTCGCCGCGATGAGGCTTGTACGTCACCAGATAGGAGTCGGCATCGAGCAGCGCGCCTTGAATGCGCGGCCAGGGACACATGTAGGTGCAGACCTGCTCGCGGGCGATGCCTCCGAGCAAGTAGGTCGTGATCGTAAAAATGCCGATGAAGAGGTAGGCGATGGCCGGCGCCTCGCCGGTCAACAGCTGCCTCGTCAGCCGGGGCGCCTCATCGAAATACAGCACGAACGCGCCGCCGGTCAGCAGCGAGATCAGCAGGAACGTCAGGTGGGTCATCGACTTTTTGTAGAGCTTGGCCGGCCCCCAGCGCTGCTTGTCGAGCAGCATGCGTGCGTTGCGGTCGCCCTGCCAGAACCGCTCTGCAGCGATCATCATGTCCGTCCAGACGGTCTGCGGACAAAAGTAGCCGCACCACACGCGGCCCGCGATCGCCGTGACCAGGAACAACGCAAGCGCGGCCAGAACCAGCAGGCCGGTGACGAAATAGAATTCCTGCGGCCAGATCTCGAGGAAGAAAAAGAAGAAGCGCCGATTGGGAAAGTCCAGCAGCACCGCCTGATCGGGCAGGCTCGCGCCGCGATGCCATTTCAGCCACGGCAGCACGTAATAGACGCCGAGCGTCACCGCCATCAACAGCCATTTGACGCTACGGTACCGGCCCCTCGCCCGCTTGGCGTAGATCTTCTGCCGGCTCGCATACAGCCCACGCTCGGCTTTGGCATTCACAGGCTTGACGTCATGCGCCTCGATTCCGGGCGCGGCGGCCATGCGGCTGCCCCCACCGTGCGCGTGCGCCGCCGATCGTGTCGTCAGGTCGGTCATGGAACCCGGATCGCCCTTTGCACTGAAACGCCTCCGCGGCCTCGACAGTTAAACGGTTATTTGCCGCCGCCGAGCGCGTGCACGTAGACGGCCAGCTCCTTGATCGTCACCGGATCGAGGCGTCCGGCCCACGCCGGCATGACGCCGCCACGCCCGGTGCTGATACTTTCCATGATTTCGGGCTTGCTTCCGCCATAGAGCCAGATCGGGTCGGTGAGGTTCGGTGCCCCCATATCCAGTTTTCCCTTGCCGTCGGCACCGTGGCATGCCGCGCATTGCTCGGCGAAGGTCTTCCTGCCTTTCTCGACGGCCGCGGCATCGGTCGATCTCCCGCTCAGCGACAGGACGAATTCCGCCGCATCGTCGATTTCCTCCGGCTTCAGCAGGTTCTCGATGCCGTACTTCGGCATGTCGCTGCGCCGCTCCTTCTTTTCGCCGGACCGGATGCCGTTCTCGATCGTCGCTTGGATATCGGCCAGGGTCCCGCCCCACAGCCAATCGTCGTCGCTGAGGTTGGGATAGCCCTTGGCGCCTTGTGCGCTGCGGCCGTGGCAGGGGGCACAGTTGGTCGCGAACGCCGCCGCGCCGCCGGCCATGGCAAACCGCAACAGGTCCTGATTTTGCTTGATGCCGTCGAGCGGCACGGTCGCGATCTGCTTCCTGAGGTCACCTTGCGCGGCCCGCGCCTTGTCGATTTCCGCCGTTACCGTCGCGCGCTGGCTGTAGCCGAGCACGCCCCTCGTATAGCCGCCGAGCCGCGGCCACGCCGGATAGGCGATCCAATAGCCGACCGACCAGACGATGCAGGCATAGAAGGTGTAGAGCCACCATTTCGGCAGCGGCTTGTTCAGCTCCTTGATGCCGTCCCAGTCGTGGCCCGTGGTCTCGACGCCGGTAACCGCATCGATTTCCTTATCTGCCGCCATGAAGGTCCCCCGAGCATTTGTCGTCGTCATCCATCCGCAACGGCTGCCGCGCCGCGCTGTCGAATTTCAACTTGTTGCCGGGCCAGAACACATAGACGAGCACGGCAACGAAGAACGCCATGAAGAACAACAGCGTTGATACTTGGCTGATCCGCGCGATGGTTTCATAGGTCATCCGCACCGCCCTCTCCCTGTTCCACTTCCGGTCTATCGCAGGCCTGGTCCGCGCGCGTCGAAGGTCGCGAAATCGACCATCTGCCCCGTAATCTGCAGGTAGGCGATCAGTGCATCCAGCTCCGACACCGGTCCCGGTTTGGAATCGAACTTGGCAACGCGCGCCTTGGGGTAGCGGGCGACGAGCTCGCGTGCCGGGCGCGAATCGGGTTTGACCTGCGCTTCCACGTCCGCCTTCGCCTGCTGGATCATCTCGTCGGAATACGGCACGCCGACCGACCGCAGCGTTCTCAGCTTCTCGGCCACGTCAGCGTAGTCCAACGGCGTCGCGGCCAGGAACGGATAGCCGGGCATGATCGATTCCGGCACCAGCGAGCGCGGGTTGATCAGGTGCTCGGCGTGCCAGGCATCGGAGTACTTGCCGCCGACCCGCGCCAGATCCGGGCCGGTGCGTTTCGAGCCCCATTGGAACGGATGGTCGTACATGCTCTCTGCCGCGAGGCTGTAGGGGCCATACCGTTCGACCTCGTCCTTGAGGGTGCGGATCATCTGGCTATGACAGAGGTAGCAGCCCTCGCGCACGTAGATGTCGCGGCCGAGCTGCTCCAGCGGCGAATACGGCCGCATGCCCCTCACTTTCTCGATCGTCTGATCCATGAAGAACAGCGGCAGCAGTTGCACCAGGCCCCCGATCGATACCGTCAACAGTGTGCCGATCAGCAGCAACATGGAGTTGCGTTCGATTTTCCCGTGATCCATCTTCTCCGCCCCCGCTCAATTCGCCAACGCCGGGCGAAGTCCAGGCGCCGCCGCTATTCTGGGCTGGTCCTCGGCGTCCACCGGCACGTCGCCACGGATCGTGCGCCAGACGTTGTAGGCCATGATCAGCGAGCCGAGGATGAACAGCACCCCGCCCAGCGCCCGGATGATGTAGAACGGATGCATGGCTTCGACGGTCTCGACGAACGAATACTGCAGGAAGCCGAGCTTGTCGTAGGCCCGCCACATCAGCCCCTGCAGGATGCCGGACACCCACATCGAGGTGATGTAGAGCAGGATGCCGAGCGTCGCGGTCCAGAAGTGCCACTCGACCAGCCGCTGCGAATACAGCGCCTGACGCTGCCACAGCCAAGGCACCAGGCAATAGACGGCGCCGAACGACACCATGGCGACCCACCCGAGCGCGCCGGAATGCACGTGCCCGATCGTCCAGTCGGTGTAATGACTGAGACTGTTGACCGATTTTATCGACATCAGCGGCCCCTCGAAGGTCGACATGCCGTAGAAGGCGACCGACACGACGAGCAGGCGAATGACCGGATCGGTGCGCAGCTTGTCCCAGGCTCCAGACAGCGTCATCAGACCGTTGATCATGCCGCCCCACGAGGGCATCCACAGCATGATCGAGAAGGTCATGCCCAGTGTCTGGGCCCAGTCCGGCAGTGCCGTATAGTGGAGATGATGCGGCCCGGCCCAGATGTAGAGAAAGATCAGCGTCCAGAAGTGCACGATCGACAAGCGATAGGAATAGACCGGCCGCTCGGCCCGCTTGGGCACGAAGTAGTACATGATGCCGAGGAAGCCGGCGGTTAGGAAGAAGCCGACTGCGTTGTGCCCGTACCACCACTGCGTCATGGCATCCTGCACGCCGGAGTAGACGACGTAGCTCTTGCTGCCGCTCCACGATACCGGAATGGCCGCGTTGTTGACGACGTGCAGCATGGCGACGGTGACGATGAAGGAGAGGAAGAACCAATTCGCCACGTAGATGTGCGGTTCCCGGCGCCTCCACAGCGTCGCGAGGAAGATCAGCAGGTAGATGACCCAGACGATGGTCAGCCACAAGTCGGCGTACCATTCGGGCTCGGCGTACTCCTTGCTCTGCGTGACGCCGAGCAGATAGCCGGTGCCGGCCAGAACGATGAACAGGTTGTAGCCCCAGATCACGAACCACGGCGACCATTTGCCGGCAAGCCGGGTCTGACAGGTCCGCTGCACGACATAGAACGAGGTGGCCAGCAGCACGTTGCCGCCGAAGGCGAACACCACCGCCGACGTATGCAGCGGCCGCAGCCGCCCGAAGTTGGTCCACGGCAGGTCGAGATTGAGCGCGGGAAAGGCGAGCTGCCACGCCAGGACGTCACCGACCAGGAACCCCGCGATGCCCCAGAAGACCGAGGCGATCACGGCGACCTTGATCGGCCCGTCCATGTAGCCGGTGGCGATGGCCGTCGTGCCGCCGAAGGCGTGCTTGAGCACCGCCAGCGCGGCCAGCATCCCCGCTCCGGCGAAGACGAGACCATGAAACACCATCACCGGCTCGGCGGTTTTCGCAGCAACCGCAAAACCGACCAGGGCGCCGGCGACCGCCAGCACGAATGCACCGATGTCCATCCCATCGTGCCACTCCTTATGATCGATGGCCTGGTGCTCGGGTGGCATGGGCGCCTGAACGGTCTGTCCTTGGGTCATGTCGATCAATCCCCCGCCGCCGATGGTTGAAGACTTGCGGCCCGCCCCCGCAAGACGGGGGCAGCGCAGCGGCACGCCAGCGCGAAGCGTGCAAGGCCCTGCTTCGCCCGAAATGCCTCCGTGACGCGTTGATCTGGGTCAACGCATCACGCCGCAACTGTCAGACTCGGGCCATCGATTGATCCCGCGCAGGGCGGCCATGGCCAGCTCGCACCGGCCGGCGGCGAGCGCCGCCTCGGCAATCAATCGTTGGTGGGGCAGCCGCGCTGGCAGGTGCGCATAGCCGAATAGAGCAATGCGGTCCGGGGCAAGCTTGAGGACAAGGGCAATGGTGGCTTCCATGCTGTCACGCGTCTGGTGGGGCAGACCGTAGACGAGATCGATATTGATCGAGCGGACGCCGGCGGCGCGGAACCGGCCCACGGCCCGCGCGGTGACCTCGAAACTCTGTTCGCGATTGATCGCACGTTGAACGTCCACGTTGAAATCCTGCACGCCGATCGAAACGCGACTGCAGCCAGCACCGGCCAGGGCCGCGATGCCATCGTCGTCGACGCCGCGGGGATCGACTTCGACGGCGAACTCGGCGGCGGCGTCGAACCGGAAGGCGCGGTGCCATTTTCCCGTTCCGACCTTGCCGCCGTGCGATAGCCGTCGAGCAGCTTTCCGAGCGCTGTTTGGCAAAAAAAGGTGGCGCCACCGGCAGCTCCGGCAGGGGCAGCGACTGTCGGCGGCGTGTTCGGCAAGTCTTCCGGCGGCACCAAGGCCCGCCCGGTAAAGAAATAGGCGCAGCCCACATCATCGCCCCGACCGCGATGAACCAAGTGCACCAGAAATTGAGAACAATCGATCATGGCAACGCGCGGGCTCGTCAAGTTCAAGCTGCACGTCCACGGCCAGACCAAGCTGTCGCTGCTGGTTTCAAAGAGTGGGAATTGTGCATCGGCGGTCTGGATTCGTCATGCCGATATCCGCAAGCAGCTTTGGCTCGACGGCCAAACAGTGGAGCTGACGATTTCGCAGCGGCTCGCCCAGATCGAGCGGCTGAACCGATGAAATGTGTCATTGCAGGTCATGGTTCACTTCAAGAGGGGATGTAAGGGCGGGGCCATCACCCCATATAACCAAAATGGATCATTTCGCATTCGATCGGCCTGTCGATGTGTTTATCGGCAAAAGCCGCTTCACCAACCAAAAAGCGATTGTGTACCGGAGATTTGTGACCGGCGCCGAAGCTATCAGGTACGCAATCGAGCAGCAGGGCGCGGATAAGTTGGCAACCACGGTTATCGAGGCCGGGGAAGCACGCTTTGAGTCAGCAGATATTCGGCGGTTGTACGAGAGTGCCGATTATCCGTTTCCGCGCCGCCATGTTTCGTGAGCACGGTTCCGACGCACGAGCCCGATCCGGAAGGTCTCCAGACCGATGAGGAGTTGACTCCGGCGCTTTTGTTCATTGTCCATCGTCGTCTGCGGGCTACCATCATCGTTCCTGTAGGATTTAGCGCAATCGAGGCACCACAGGCTGGCACAATCGAGCCGATTGTCGCCCAGGTCGCTCTCGACCGGGATGCTCAATCTGTCGGTGATGGCGTCCAAAGACAGGCACCGAAATTTTTTGATTCTTGAACCAGCCGGAACAGCCGGAACATAACGCCTCAATCTCTGAGGGAACTGCTCATAGCCGATGAGCGTTGCCGCCACCGGAAACGGTTCCGATCCCTCTTGCACCAGAAGCGGGCCACAATGACGATTGAGCGCGCGCGCGTTCTACCTCACGCCAGACCTTGGGGTGTCGCTGATCTGCGTCCCTGGAGCATGTCAGGCGGAGGTGCAGAGTTGGTCGGCGAACTCAGCTATGAGCGGACAGATGATGCGGCTCCCGCAACTGCGTTGCTGCTAAAGCTTCTATTTACCGGCGCGCCTTTGTCGGTCCAGGTCCATCCCGACGATAAATTTGCGAAATCGATCGGATTGCCCAATGGAAAAAGCGAGGTGTGGTATGTCCTCAAAGCCGCCCCCGGAGCCAAAGTCGGGATCGGCTTGAAAACAGAAGTCACACGGCAGCAATTGCAACGCGCCATCAAGGACGCCTCGATCCTCGACCATTTGGATTGGCTGCCGGCGAAGGCTGCGGATGTGTTCGTGGTGGATGCCGGCACAATCCACGCGATCGGTGCGGGCCTTGTGATTGCCGAAATCCAACAGCGCAGCGATGCAACGTTCCGCCTCTTTGATTACGGTCGCGATCGCGCCCTGCATGTCGAGATCGGGACGGCCGCGGCCCATCTCGCCTCCCGGCATATTCATGTCCAGCCGGAACCGCTTTCCAAGCAACGCAGAGTGCTTGCGTCCAACTCCCACTTCGTATTCGAGCAGTTAGCGCTGGAGGCCGGCTCAGCATGGCGTCTCGATGCGGCACGGGAAACCTGGCTGCTCGTCGTTGACGGACACTTGCATACAGGCTCACACGACCTCACCAGTGGAAATGCAATTTTCGCGGCAGCCGAGAGCGTTGATCTGCAGGTCGGGGCGATCGGCGCGGACTGCCTTGTTGCCTATACGGGGCATGGCGGACCAAATCCGCGGCTGCTGCAGCGGATTTCACGACAATACGCGAACGCTGCATGGCGTCCGATTGAAGGCCACGGGTCTGGACCACCGATCGGACACAGCCAATGACACAGCTTCGCAGACTCGCCTTCATTGGCAATCATCTGCCCCGCCGTTGCGGAATTGCGACCTTCACCCACGATCTCCATCGAGCGGTTGCGGCGGCACGCGCCGACCTTGATACCTGTGTCGTTGCGATGACCGATCCGAGCAGTGTTTATGACTATCCGAAACTGGTGCGGTTCCAGGTTCGCGATGACAACATTCAAGATTACCGGAAAACCGCCGCGCTCCTAAACAGTGAAGGTTTCGATGTCGTTTCACTTCAGCACGAGTATGGAATATTCGGCGGGCCGGCCGGAAGTCATATCCTCGAGTTGCTGTCGCGTCTGAATATGCCAATCGTCACCACGCTTCACACCGTCCTCGCCGAACCGTCAGCCGCGCAGCGGACAGTGCTCGAACAGGTCATAAGGCGCTCGGCCCAGCTCGTCGTCATGTCGGAAAAGGGGCGCAGCTTCTTGCAAACGGTGCATGATGTTTCGGCGACCAAGATCGAGGTCATTGCGCATGGAATACCCGAATACCCGTTCGTCGATCCGCATCAGGCAAAGTCGAAGTTCGGCTTCAGCGACAAAACGGTCATCCTTACCTTCGGTCTGCTCTCGCCGAGCAAAGGCATCGAGACCGTCATCGATGCCATGCCGGAAATCATCAGGTCCTGTCCGAACGCGGTCTACGTGATTCTCGGCGCAACGCATCCGAACCTGGTTCGGGAACAAGGTGAGGCTTATCGCGAAAGCCTGATGCAACGCGCCCAGGACCTGGATGTCGCCGACCACATCGTATTCTTCAATCAATTCGTCGATCAGGCGACGCTGCTCGAGTACATTTCGATGTGTGATGTGTACGTCACGCCTTATCTAAACGACGCGCAAATGACATCGGGAACCTTGGCCTACAGCTTCGGCCTGGGGAAAGCCGTGGTCTCGACGCCCTATTGGCATGCGGAGGAGCTGCTTGCCGATGGACGCGGCATCCTGGTTCCATTTGGCGATGCATCGGCGATCGGCGCGGAAATCTCAGGATTGCTAACCAACGACTTTCGTCGGCATGCGATGCGCAAACATGCCTACGCGACCAGCCGGTCGATGACTTGGCCGCAGGCCGCTCGCAAATACGTTTCGGTGTTCGAGGCCGCATGTCCTGTGGGCCGGACTGGCGGCGGGCGACCGCGAGGCCGGGGGGCCGATCCGACCAAGCCGGTCGCAATACCTGAAGTGAGGACCGGTCATTTTCTCTCCATGTGCGACAGCACCGGGCTGCTACAGCATGCGGTCCATAGCATTCCCGACCGCTCGCACGGCTACTGCGTTGACGACAACGCGCGCGCCTTGCTGCTCGCTTGCGCGCTGGCGAGCGGTGGGGAATTGCAACTGCCAGAGCCGCTGACCTCGCGATTTGCGGCATTCATCCAGCATGCCTGGAACCCCAACACGCAGCGTTTCCGCAATTTCATGAGCTATGATCGGCAATGGCTTGAAGACGTGGGGTCCGAGGACAGTCATGGTCGAACACTCTGGGGGTTGGGGGCATGCGCATCCAAGGACACCGATCCGTCCCGCCGGGCCTGGGCATCGCACCTATTCAAGACCGCGGTTGCCCCGGTTGAACATTTTTCGTCGCCGCGCGCTTGGGCATTCACGCTGTTGGGCCTCAACAACTTTTGCCTGACGGCCGATGTCGATCAGGCGACGATGCGAATTCGCCGAATTCTGGCCGATCGTTTGCTTTCCTTGCTATCGGCCAACAGACACGGGTCCTGGTTGTGGTTCGAAAATGTTCTTGCCTATGATAACGCTCGCCTGCCACAGGCGTTGATTGAAACCGGACTTGCGACGGGTACGCGTGCCTATATCGATGCCGGCCTGCAGTCATTGCGTTGGCTGACGGCCTGCCAGACTTCACCATCAGGCTACTTCCGGCCGGTCGGTTCCGACAGCTTTGGCAAAATTCGTCAGACGCCCGCGGCGTTCGATCAACAGCCGGTGGAGGCGGCTGCTACGATTGCGGCATGCCTTGCCGCTGCGCGCGCAGACGGCGACGGCGACTGGGTCGCCGACGCTATGCGAGCGTTCGACTGGTTTCTCGGTGGCAACGATCTTCAAGTTGCCATGATCGATCTTGCGACGGGCGGTTGCCTCGACGGTTTGCATGCCGACCGAGCCAATCAGAACATGGGAGCCGAGTCCGTGCTGTCCTATTTGCTTGGGCTGACTGAAATCCGCCAGCTTGCTCACGCCGCCGTTGCCATAACAAAATCGCGGCTAGCTCCTTCACTGGCGCTGATCGCCTGATTGCCATCGACAAATCGACTACGGGGGTAGCTGCTTTGACTCATCCGATGTTCTTCAATCGTCAGGCTTTGTATTTGCGGCCGGACCCGGCGAGAGTCATTGTGCGCCCCTTCAAGCCAGCGACCGAGCCCAGAGACTTCAATCGTACCGACAAGACGCGCGCCAATCATATCGTCGATCGTGTGCTTGGGCTCGATCCTGAAGCGGCGACGCAGCAGCTTGACGAAGTGCTGGAAAATTTCGAGGGCAGGCATCGCAATCTGCTCGCATCCTTTGATGCCCGAGCCATCGATATGGAAGACGCCTTCGATCCGCATGCCGACTTCTCCAAAACGCAGCGCCAGCTGATCGGAGCCTATTTTCTCCACGAATATACCTTCGAAGCGGCCGCTCTTTTCAATCCGAGTATCGTTCGAAGTCCCGACCAATCGGGGGCGCCTGCTGGCGGCTGCCGTTTCGTTCTCAGCCTCCGCGCAGTCGGCGAAGGTCACATCTCATCGTTGACGTTCCGATCCGGATCGATCGATGCAATCGGCAATGTAACCGTTGATCCGACGGCGCGACTGGCATCCGTTCCCAAGCTCACGAATCGCACTTCGAGGGGCGAGGGCGAGGAAGTCGAAATCGTTTTTGGAAACGATACCGATTTGAGTGAACGTGTAATTTTTCCCATCACCGACTCGCAGGTGAACGGCATCGAGGACGCGCGCTTCGTCGAATTCGAAGACTGCGGGCGCACGACATACTACGCCACTTACACGGCCTACAGCGGCCGTGCGATCCGCTCCGAGCTGCTCGAAACCACGGACTTCCTGCGCTTTCGCATGATCCCGCTCAATGGGACGGCAACTCGTAACAAGGGTATGGGATTGTTTCCCCGCAAGATAAATGGCCGCTTTGCCATGATCGGTCGCCAGGACAACGAGAACCTGCATCTCATCTACTCCGACGACCTCTACTCATGGCAAGGAGGCGAAGCATTCCTGCAACCGAAATATCCATGGGAGTTCGTCCAGATTGGCAATTGCGGTTCCCCTATTGAGTTGGACGAAGGCTGGCTGCTGTTCACACATGGTGTTGGGCCATTGCGCAAATATGCGATCGGCGCCGTGCTGCTCGACAAAGAGGATCCGCGCAAAGTCCTCGCCAGATCGCGTGAGCCGTTGGTTCGTCCCGAACCCACTGAACGGCAAGGCTACGTTCCGAACGTCGTTTATACATGTGGCGCGCTGCGCCATGGCGAAAGAATCATCATGCCTTACGCTGTGTCCGACACATTCTCCAACTTCGCGACCATCAAGACGAGTCTCCTGCTGCAGGCATTGGCAGACTGAGCTCGACGACGAATACCGTCAGTTAGTGCGGCATACGAACCATTGCGGGTATTTGTCAAATGACGTTCTGATTACGCAGATGCCTCCCCGGAGGGCACGGGCCGGCGGTAGGGCCGCGGCTGGGGGGTGACGGCGGCGAGGAGCAGGCGCGGCGGCAAAGCCGGCAGGTCCGAGCGCCGATTGAATCGGTATTCGAACTCGGCGAGGT
>Ga0209069_10000094_pt1 | contig 30723 bp, 30 predicted proteins | sample Str013_2_FD_187202 | JGI IMG/M metagenome (GOLD analysis project Ga0209069, IMG submission 187202) | Freshwater sediment microbial communities in response to fracking from Pennsylvania, USA - Straight Creek_MetaG_SC_2013 (SPAdes) (version 2) | ecosystem: Environmental > Aquatic > Freshwater >...
ACTCGGAAGCCTGAGGCGGGAATCCCATGGCCGACGCACTGATTGTATCCACCGCCCGCACCGCGCTGACCAAGTCGTTCCGCGGCGGCTTCAATATGACGCACCCCGTGACGCTGGGAGGGCACGTGGTCGCCGGGGCGGTGCGGCGCGCCGCGCTCGAACCCGGAGACGTCGAAGACGTGATTGTCGGCGGCGCCTTCACAGAGGGACCTGCGGGCATGAACATGGCCCGTATCGTGGCACTGCGCGCCGGCTGCCCGGTCACATCCTGCGGCATGACGATCAACCGGTTCTGCGCGACGGGCTTGCAGTCGATCGCGCTGGCCGCGCAGCGTGTACTCGCCGGCGAAGGTGAGGTCTATGTCGCTGGCGGGATCGAATCGATCACGCTGGGACAAGGCCAGGCGAACATGTTCAACCTGAAGGAGAGCTGGGTCGAGAGTAATCGCCCGGCTGTGTACTGGAGCATGTTGGATACCGCCGAGCTGGTGGCGCGCCGTTACGGCATTGCACGCGATCGCCAGGATGCCTTTGGCGTACGCAGCCAGTTGCGGGCAGCCAGCGCGCGCGCCGAGGGCCGCTACGCTGACGAGATCGCACCCATCGGCACCTTCATGGCGGTGGCGGCGAAAGACGGCACCGTCACGGTACAGGCCGCGCGGATCTCCGAGGACGAAGGCATTCGCGCCGACACCACGCTCGAGGGCGTGTCGCGCATCCGTCCCGTGATCGATGGCGGCGTGGTCACCGCGGGTAATGCCAGCCAGCTGTCGGACGGGGCATCGGTATGTGTGGTCGCGTCTGAAAGCACTGTCGCTCGCCGCGGCCTCAAGCCCCTGGGCATCTTCAGGGGCTTTCAGGTAGCTGGCTGTGAGCCCGACGAGATGGGCATCGGTCCGGTGCACGCAGTGCCTCCGCTGTTGGCCAAGGCAGGACTGAAAGTCGAAGACATCGGACTGTGGGAGCTGAATGAAGCCTTCGCAGTGCAGGTCCTGTATTGCCAGGATCGGCTGGGCATCCCCGAGGAGCGCCTCAATGTGAATGGCGGGGCCATTGCCCTCGGGCATCCCTACGGCATGACCGGTTCCCGACTGGTCGGCCACGCACTCATTGAAGGCCGTCGGCGCAACGTGCGCTATGTGGTCGTCACCATGTGCATCGGCGGCGGCATGGGCGCCGCGGGCCTGTTCGAGGTCATTCCAGGGTAATGCCCGCGATTGCGCGACCCTATGCAAGAATCAACAGCCTGGTCCGGGTGACGTGCCCGGAGCAACGACCCAAGGAGCAAGCACCATGAGATTGACGCGATTCGTTCCCCTGCTGGCGTTCGTCACCGTCGTAGCGGTGGCGGACCCGGTGGCCTTCACCATCGACCCTGATCACACCCACCCCGCCTTCGAGACCGATCACCTCAACGGGTTGTCCGTGTGGCGTGGCACGTTCCGCACCACATCCGGAAAGATCACGCTCGATGCAGCGGCGCATACGGGAACGGTCGAGGTCGTGGTGGACATCAGCAGCGTCGATCTGGCCATGGCGAAGCTCGAGGCGCATGTGCAGAGCGGTGAAATGCTCGACGTGGAGCACTATCCGACCGCAACCTACCGCGGCCGTTTGACGGCCTTCAAGGGCGATGTCCCCGGCGCTGTCGAAGGCGAACTCACGCTGCACGGCGTGACCCATCCGTTGAAGCTGACGATTCGCAGCTTCAAATGTCAGCCCACCCCCATGACGCGCAAGTACGTCTGCGGTGCGGACGCCACGGGCGAATTCGACCGTTCCGAATATGGGGTCGAATACGGCAAGTACTTCGGCTTCAAGATGAACACCCGGTTGATGATCCAGGTGGAAGCCATCAAGGTCGAGTAGCGCCCGCCTGCGTATTCCGGGCATTTCGCTTTGCCAGTACTCGCGGCGCGGTCTCCTGCAGCGCGGACGCGGCGGTAATCGCGACGACCAGCAGGCCTGCGGTAATCCACATGGGCGCGCGCAGCCCCCAGTGATCGGCGGCCATCCCGGAAAGCGTCGGACCGGCAACGCCGCCCAGGATTTCTCCCAGGCCGACCACCAGGGCCACCGTGGTCGCTACCATGCGCGGCGGCACAGTTTCAGAAGGCACGACGCCCATGAACAGTGAAGTCGCGCCACCGACCGAGGCACCGATGAAGATGAGCGGCGCGAGCAGCAGCGCTGAGCCGCTCCAGGACAACAGCGAGATCGGGATCAGGAAACCGATCATGCAGGTCCCAATGATGACCGGCTTGCGGCCGATGCGATCGGACAGGCGCGGTATCAGGAAGGCGTAGAACGCATTTGACAGGCCCAGCAGGCTCATCATCCGGCTCATCGTCACCGGGGAGTAGCCGAGCACCTGCGTGTAGTACTGCGGCATGAAGACCCAGCCGATGATGATGAACGCCACGACGAATACGCTCACGATAATGCTGAGAATGACGTTCCGGTAAGCCATGACCTGTGGGATGCCAATGTGCTGGTCCGCGTGGCCGGCCGCGTCGCGGGGCTTGGCGGGCGGCTCGCGCACGAATTTCCAGACCAGCACCGCCATCAGCAGACCCGGCAGTGCCGCCAGGTACATCGTGCCGTGCCAACCGAACTGCTGCGCCATCGGCACCAGGATGATGGGCGCCAGGAAGGAACCGAGCAGCGCGCTGCCGGCGGTCTGGGTGATGCCCATCTTGTTGCCGCGATCCTCAAGCGAGCACTGTTCGGCCACCAGGGACTGGCTGATCGGCAAGATGGGGCCTTCGGATACGCCCATCAGCAGGCGGGCGGCCAGCAGCGCTGCGAACGAGGCGGCCATGCCCGACAGCACGGAGCAGAGCGAGAAGGCCACAATGCAGATCAGCAGTGGCACCTTGCGTGAACCGGTGCGGTCGGAGATGACCCCGCCGAACATCCCCGCGAGTGCCCAGGTCAATGCCAGGCCCGATGACAGGATCCCGACCTGCGTAAAGCTCAGGCGCAGGTCCGCGGCGATGAAGGGTGTCAGGAAGGCGACGGCATTGCGGTCGAAAAACACAACGCCAAAGGTGAGACTGAGCAACAACGTCAGTCGCCATTGGTATCGCTTGTCGATAACCTGATTCATAGTCCCCCTTTCATCAACGACTGCAGACGCAATCCATCACCACTCCCTCTTCCTTAGGTAGCTGGGGAGCTGAGTGTCGAGCGCGGCAGGCCTTCAGAACTTGGATTTGCCCTGTTCGTCCACGTTCCGGTTGTTGTCCAGGCACACGTACTCCTGGATGTGCAGGTCAGGCCGGTAGTGGTAGGTATAGGTCTTCACCCAGGGTTTCACGAAGACGTCATCGTCGATCAACGTCACCTCGTCGACCAGGATGTCGGCGGCCGTCTGGCGGAATCGCTCGATCACATGGGTCTTGCCATGGCCCAACGACAAGCCATAGAAATACGACACATCCGGCCGCACGCCCACGGTGTCGACGACCAGGGTATCCCCTTCCCAGTGACCGATCGAATGACCGGCGTAAGTGTCCTCGAGTTCGTCCTCAGGCGGATGAGCCTTGACGTCCATCCAGATGCGCCGCGTCGCGGACTGCCATTCGCTGCTCAGCGCAATGATATTGGGCGTCTGCAGAACTTCCATGCCGTAGACCATCACCATCATCTTGGGCATGCCGGGTGGAAAGCACAGCGCTTCCTTGGACGAGAGTTCCTCGCCGCGCGCCGAGGCTTGCATCATGCTCGCCGATTGCTCCTTGTAGGGCGACTTCATCTCCGGCGCTGTCGGATCCACGTGCGGGATGTTGACGGCGATTCCGCCGGGCACGCCCTCCACACCTGATGGACCGCGGTACGCTTCAAGCAGACCGCCCAGTGGAACCCAGAAACCGGTCCAGTTGGGCTTGCCATTGGGAAGGCGCGCCGGACTCGGGCCGGGACCGTGCTTCACGACCACGGGCGGCGGTCTCGCGGGTGGGCCATCAGCGGCCGCCGCGAGTCCAGCGCCAAGCGCCAAGATGGCCGCAGCGAACATCCGGGTCGAGCATGAAGCAGCCATTAGTTTCTCCCGCCGATCTTGTTGCCACTGGCATCGGTGAGGCTGATCAGGGCGCCACCGTGGGTGCCATCGCGCGTCGGGTTCACCAGCACCGTGACCTTGTCCCCGGCTTTGACAGAATTCTTCTTCCAGCCCAGTCGACCCAGCACATTCGGACTCAGCGCCTCCAGCTGCCACACTTCAGGCTGCCCTTCGCTGTTCGTGGCGGTCAGGTACAGCCAGCAGTGCGGATTGGTCCACTGGAATTCCTTGACCACACCGGTCAAGGTGATCTGCCTGGTCGTATCGAAGGCGGCAAACGAGTGATGCGCCGAGGCTATGCCGATGCCCGAGCACGTGAGCAGCGCTGCCAGGATCCAGCCGAATGACTTGCTTCTCACCTTCACTCCTCCCGAAAAGGGTACTGACCCACGCCCGCGGGCCGTGCCATCAGCGAACGTTGGACTCGTCCCGCGTGGACAGCAGGTTGTCGTTGATGTCGGGCAGGCAGTACGCTTCCTCCGCATCGGAATTGTCATAGCGATACCAGTACTTGGTATTGACCCACTCGCCTTCCCAGTTGTCGGGATCCGTCATGATGAAGGTATCCTCCATGATCTTCCCGCCAGCCTTGAGCTTGATCTTCTCCACGATCTTGAACTTCGGACCCACCGGAATGCCGGTCATGATCCAGTGGTGCTTGGGCTGCAGGTTGGTGGTCTCGACCACCAGCGTATCGCCCTCGAAGTGCCCGATGCTGTCGCCGGCATAGCTGGGCGGCTTGATGTCCGGGTCGGTGTGCGGCCTGCCATCCAGGTAGATCCAGCGCATCTCGTGCTTGAGCATCTGCGTCATGATGATCACAGTGGGCAGCTGGATGGTCTGGTTGGGCCACACCCGGGTCATGGACTCGGGCATGCCGGCAGGCCAGCACTGCCCTTCGTCGTTCTTGTAATTCTTTCCGGCCTCCATGGCGGCCGTTGAGGCCTCGTAGATAGCCTTGGCTGCAGGCGTGAGCTTTGGAACCGGCTGGTAATCGAACATACCGTTCTCAGCATTCATCGCCGGGCTGAACATCCAGTTGCCGGTGAGATCGAACGGCGGCTTGGGTCTCTTCTTAGCGAGGTTTTCCTTGGAGAGCGCACCCAGCGGCTGTCCTGGCACCACGGTCTGGGCCGGAATCTCCGGAAGCTTCTCATCCGCGGCGGCCATGACGCGCCCGGTCGTCGCCGTCAGCAGGGTGCCAGCGACCAAAACACTGCATACACGGGCCCAAGCCGCAGCCCGTCCACCCATGCCCTGAAAATGTGAAATCCGGTTCATATGCGGTTTCCTGTTCGATTGAGTCGCGAGGCGTGGATCAGTAGTTCTGGATGGCCAGCGGATTGGCCTGCAGGATCGTGCCATCGGCCAGCTGGGCGCGCATCAGGCTCGCGCCCGGCCTGCCGTCGCGGATCGGGTGGCCCGTCAGCGTCACGACATCCCCGGGCTTGAGCGTGGATTTGCGCCAGCCGGTGATGACGAGACCCCGGACCGAAGCGGCCTCGAAGAACCAGTCGGTGGTGTGGTTATCTTTCGGATCGGTGACGGTCAGGATGATGTTGACGTGCGGGTTCTCGAACTTGAACACCTTGACCGTGCCCTTGAGGGTGATTTCCTTCGTCGTGTCGAAGGCGGCGAACGAGTGGTGGGCGCTGGCCGTGTGGGCCCACGCAAGCGCGCAACCGGCGACGATGAGGGCTCCGACGTTCCAAATTCGCTTCATATTTGATCTCCGCACGTTTAATCCTCGACCCCAACGGCCCAAGTCCTGGCTTGAGCTCACGCGGGCGTCCCAGCAATTCAATCTGGTTCAATGCGGGGGTCAGGCTATCCGACCCATGCCGCTATCGTCTTCCGTCAGGCGGAACTCGGCTGCCGCCCAGCGAAAGTCTGCCGGCCGGTCTGCCACTAGTATCGCCCGCAGCCACCGGCATCAACTTTCTTCTTGACAGCTTTCTTAAGGGGGACCAGGCCATGTTCAGACCGCTGGCGGAATCGATTGCCAGGACCGACCTCAGCCTGACCCTTCAGACCCACTCGTGGATCGTGCCAACGTCCCAATCCATTCACATCCTGGGCGTGAGCGTGCTGTTTACCTCGGCGCTCTTTATCAACAGCCGGATTCTCGGCATCGGCTCGAAAGGACGGACCGTTCCAGAGCTCGTCGAGACGCTGCTACCCTGGATGTGGGCAGCCCTGGCAGCGCTCGTATTCACGGGGATCACGCAGACGATCGCCGAACCGGTGCGTCAATTCGTTGCGCCGGTGTTCTGGGCCAAGATGGCCATGATCCTCATCGTCGTGCTGGCGACGCGACTGTATGTGGCGCGAGTCCGGGCCCACGTCAGCGAATGGAGCGCGAATTCGACAGCGCCTTCTGGAGCGCGCGTCTTTGCGGTCGGCTCCTCACTCCTCTGGATCGCTATCATCGTGTGCGGCCGTTTCATCGGCTACACCTCGGCGCTCTACCAGTAGATCTGCAATCCGGAGCCGAAGTCCCATGAGCATCACCGACATTGCGCACGCCATTCACGAGTCCGGCCTTTCCAGTTTTGTACGCGGCGATGAGCCGGGCACCGAGTGGGTTTTTCCCATCATCGAGACCTTGCATGTGATCTTCCTGGCGCTCGTATTTGGCAGCATCGCGCTGGTGGACCTGCGTTTGCTGGGCTTGGTCGGACGCCAGCACGCCTTCACCAAGGTCTACAAAGAACTGATTTCGTGGACCTGGTGGGCGTTCCTGCTGGCGGCGATTTCTGGCGGCATGCTCGCCACCGGCAAGATCGAGGACTATGTCCACAGTCCACAGGTCTTCTGGAAGTTTTTCCTCATGGCGTTGGCGGGCCTGAACATGCTGCTGTTCCACTTTGGCGTCTACCAGCACGTGCGGGAATGGGACTCCGTGACATCGCCCCCGGCGCGCGCGCGCCTCGCCGGCGCGCTTTCGCTGAGCTGCTGGGTCGGCGTCGTATTTTTCGGTCGCTGGATCGGCTTCGTGACCTGAACAAGGGGATCACATGAACATCGACACTCTGCGCAGTTCCATTCTTGCGGCGCTGCTGGCCGTGTCCTGCGGCGCGCTGGCCGCGGCAGCCGCACCGAGCAAGCCTCTGACACTCTTCGAGGCCATGAAGGATACGGTGGTGCCCAAGACTCAGGTCATCTGGGACATCACCAACGCCGCGCAGGACGACACCGGGAATGTCACTGCCCAGGCACTGAAGGCTGGGGACTGGGGCAAGATTGCCAGCGCCGCGCGCGAATCCAGTGAGGCTTTGCACAATCTGCTAGCGCAGTCGCGGGTACTCGCGGCGCCGCCGGGCCGGAAGATCCAGGGTGAAGGCACTCCCGGTGCCTTCGGAGCCCGTGAAGTGCAGCAGACGATAGACGCGAATCCGGCCGCTTTTGCCGTCTTCGCGAAGCAGCTGCTGACCGCGATGGATGGCATGGTCGCGGCCACGAAGGCGCACGACGCCCCCAAGGTCGGGACACTCGCAGGCGATCTCGATGAAATCTGCGAGGCCTGCCACAAGGTCTTCTGGTACCCGAAGCAGGCTGCGCCGCGCAAGTAAGTGGGCTCGCGCGTACGTCAGGCAGCGGCGGCCGTGATCTCTGCGCGACTGCCCGGGCCGGGATCCTTGCGATACGCGCGGGGACACTGGCCATAGCGGGCCCTGAAGGCATCGGCAAAATGGGTCGCGCTGCTGAAGCCGGCACCCAGCGCAATTTCCATGATGGTCATCCCCGCATATCTCGGGTCGCGCAACCTTTGCGCGCAGTGCATCAGGCGGCGGCGTAGCAAGTAGGAAGTAAAATTTTCGCCATCCGCCTTGAGCACCATACGCAGGTAACGCTCCGACACACCAAAGTGACTCGCCACGATCGCGGGCTTCAGGTCGGGTTCCGTGAGGCGCAGGTCAATGTATCCCCGGTAAGCTCGCGCGCAGGTTCGTGCACCGCGCTGGCTCCCCGAAGTCAGTTGAGGCTGATAAGCCGCGGCAATCAGACCCAGCAAGCTGGTACCCACCTGGTGCGGGAGCTCGCTCGCACAGCCGGACGCGAGTTCGCGCCCCAGCGTCTGCAGCAGGCCCGAGAGCGTGCGTGAGGCCACGCTGTCCAGCACCAGCAGCTGGCCCGCCAGGCGCTGAATGCCCGGGATCTGGCCCTCGAGCGTCGCTCGCGGTATGTCCACACACAGCAGGCGCACGCCTTCGGAGTGCACGGCATCATGTGCCTGCGCCAGGTCGAGCAGGCAGATGTCCCCCGTTCCGACCATGACAGGTGCTGCGTTGCCGACGCGCAGCTCGAACTGCCGATGCAATGGCGCCACCAGGAAGTAGCCGGGCTCCGCATCGCTGGCGTTTTCGGGACGCACGTGGCGGACGTGGGCCGCGGCGCAATACACGCTGATCAGGTCGACCGGACCAGCGCTGACGCGATTGAGCGTGCCGTCGAATCGCTCGAGATCGAGCACCTCGATCTCCAGATGCGAGTTGTGCTCATTGGCGATTTCATTCCAGAACGACTGCTTGTGCCATGAGGGCAGTCCGGCTGTTGAAACGATACTCACGTGGGGTTACTCCTCATGGACTCGCCGACTGGCGAGCGGGTCTGGAATCGAGCTGCGCCTGGATGCGATCGAGTGTCCGCATAGCATCGAAGGACTGCGTCACGGAGCCATTGGGCTCCCGCCCAGCGCGAATGGCGGCGAAGAATTCGCGTTGCAGCGCCTCGACCGGGCTTGTGGGCCCCTCTAGTTCCCGAAGATTAATTGGCTCGCCCTTGCCATCCCGGAACTCGCGTTGCTGGGACACGAAGGTACCCTTGTCGCAAATGAAACGAAAGGTGCTGCCCAGTGGCCCGTCATTATTAAACGACAGCGACAGGGAACAGAGCGCACCCGAGGGTGTCCTGAGGCCAATGCTCATGTCCATCGCAATGCCCAGTACCGGGTGAGGCGGGCCCTGCAGCGCGCATACCTCATCCACCGATTCGCCGGTCATGTACTGGAACAGATCGACTGTGTGGCAGGCGTGGTGCCACAGCAGGTGGTCCGTCCAGCTGCGCGGTTGGCCAAACATATTGGTGTTCGAGCGACGCAGGAACCAGGTCTGCACCTGCAGCTGCTGGAGCTGCAGTTCGCCTGAGGCAAAGCGGTGGCGCAGCCAGCGATGTCCAGGCGTGAATCGATAGGTGTGCCCCACCATCGCGATGCGGCCAGATTCTTTTTGCGCGTCGAGCACGCGCTGAGCAGATTGCAGCGAATCGGCCATCGGAATCTCTACAATCACGTGCTTGCCGGCCTGCAGGCAGCGGATGGCCTGTTCGGCATGCAGTGGCGTCGGCGTGGCCAGAATGACGGCCTCGATGCCGGGTTGGGCGAGGCACTCGTCCAGGCGGGTACTCCAGTGGGGAATGCGCCAGCGGCTCGCCAGTTCCTGCGTGGCGGCCTCAACACCTCCGGCGAGGCTGGCGACGTCGACCCCATTGATGTTGGCCAGGGACTGCAGGTGTACCCCGCCAAAGGCCCCCTCGCCGGCCACACAGATCTTCATAGAGTCGAGCCTCCGGGCCCTTACCCGATCATAGTAGGGATGGAGTGCCCGTCACCGCCCCCCTGCATCGAGGGGGCCGCCGCAACTTGGGCCTCGGGACCAGCGAAAAGATCCCGCCGCCCGCGTTTTTTGCACCGCATACCTCGCGGTCAGCCGCGACCCCTGCGTGCCAACGCACCGGCCAGCGCATCGCGTATCCAGATGTGTGCTCGATCCCCATCGCTGCTCGCATGCCAATACAGATGAATGCCGACCTGCGGGGTCTCGAAAGGCAGCGGAAAAGTCTTCAGGCCTTCCGCCAGCATCGTCGCGTCCACAAACGGCGTCGCCAGCGTCAGGACCAGGTCGGTCTCGCGCACCAGCCGGAAAGCGGTTTCCAGCAGCTGGCACCTCACCGCGATGGATCGCGATGCCGTGAGGGTGCGGGAAATCACGATGTCCTCGAATGAGGGCCCCTGGGGGCGTGTCGAGACCGTGACATGACGCAGGGCCATGTATTGATCGACTGAGATGTTCCGCCGACGCCGGAACACGGCGTGATCCTTGCGCGCGATCCCGACCAGCGCACCGGTGGCAAGGCGCCGACCATGGATCGTGTCAGTGCCCGCGTTGACCTCGATGTCGATGACCGCATCGAGCTGCGAACTGGCCAGCGCCTGTGCCATCGCCCGGCGCTCATAGCGGACCGACTCGATCCTGATGCCCGGCGCAAATTTCACGACTGCGGCGGCGACTCGCGGCAGCAGCGCGGATTCCATCAAGGCATTGACGCCGATCCGGAACTGCAGCTGCGCCTTCATCGGGTCAAAGTCGTCGACCAGGTTGACCGCGAGCTCCAGGTCCCGCAGCCCCTTGCGGACCGGACCGATCAGCTTGTGGGCGGCGGGCGTCGCCGCGAGGCCCTGGCCCTGCCTGAGGAACAAGGGATCCTTCAACTGCAGTCGCAGCCGATTGAGCGCGTGGCTGACCGCGGGTTGCGTCAGATGGAGCTGGATCGCCGCCGCGGACGCGCTGCCGGTTGCATAGACCGCGTCAAATACCCTGAGCAGGTTGAGGTCAATGCGGCGCATTGGATTTCACTCATATCCGTGCATCAATAAAATTCATTTTACTAATCTCCTGCGTGGAGTCGATGATTGCCGCTGGCGAAACCTGCATGCGGCAGCAGCTCACTGAAGCCTGGGGGCCCAATGGACACCACACCTTCCCCGATCGAGGGACAACTGGCGGCTTATCTGGCTGCCCACATCGCGCTGCCGGCGGGCACTCTGCGCGCGGAGCCGATCGGCCATGGGCACTCCAACCCGACCTTTGGACTCACGCTCGACGGCCGCGCACTGCCCTACGTGATGCGCAAGCAGCCCGCGGGACCGCTGCCAAAGTCTGCGCATGCCATAGATCGCGAGTTTCGGGTCATGTCGGCGCTGGCCGGGACGGTCATTCCTGTCCCCGCGATGATCCACTACTGTGCCGACCCTGCGGTGGTCGGTACACCGTTCTACCTGATGGAGCGGGTCGCAGGCCGCGTGTTCGAGGACAACCGGCTGCCAGGCATTCCAGCCTTGGAGCGCCGCGCCTATTTTGCCGCGATGGCCGGTATCCTCGCGGATCTGCATGGCCTCGATGTCGAGGCGATCGGGCTGGCTTCCTTTGGACGTGGCGGCGACTTTCTGGATCGCCAGCTCTCCACGTGGTCACGCCAGCATGAGGCACTGCGCCTGCCTGGGTGCGAAGGCCTGGATCAGCTGGTCGAGTGGCTTCGGCAGCATCGCCCGGCGGACGTCACTGCGCCTTCTCTGGTCCACGGTGACTTCAGGCTGGGGAACCTGATGTTCCATCCGCACCGTTCAGAGGTCGTGGCCCTGCTCGACTGGGAGCTTTCCACGATCGGACATCCGATGGCCGACCTGGGCTACAACCTCATCGCGTGGATCCAGCAACACGACGAATACAACGGCCTCGCGGATACCGATCTCGCGGCTGCGGGCATCCCGTCGATGCAGGAGTACATTGGCATGTACTGCGCGCGGCGCGGGCTGCCGCCGGCAATCGATCCCTTCTTCATCGCCTTCTCATTCTTCCGGCTCGCCGTCATCTTTGAAGGCGTGGCGCGGCGCGAAGCAGCCGGCACCGCTACCGCCGGTGGAGCACCCGCGAACCGCTCTTCGAGTGGCTTCGCACGTTTGTTCACCCGACATGGACTCACGCAGGCAGGACTATAGCCATGGATTTTTCCTACTCCCCCAAAGTACAGAACCTATGCACCCGGTTGCAGTCCTTCATGGACGCGCAGGTCATTCCACGGCATCGGCAATGGATCGACGAGGCGCAGGCGGGTCACTACCCCGTCAGCTTCATGCCCGAGCTGAAAGCCCTGGCAAGGGACGAGGGCCTGTGGAACCTCTTCCTGCCTTCGCTCGAGGCTCATCAGCCCGGTACGCGGCTGACGAACCTGGAGTACGCACCGCTCGCCGAGATCATGGGATGCCTCACTTGGGCATCCGAGGTCTTCAACTGCTCGGCCCCTGACACCGGCAACATGGAGCTGCTGCATCTGTTCGCGACGCCCGAGCAGAAACGCGCGTGGCTGGAGCCCCTTTTGGCAGGGAATATCCGCTCCTGCTTCGCAATGACGGAGCCGGACGTGGCCTCATCGGATGCCACCAACATCACCACCTCGATCGTGCGCTCCGGGGATTCCTATCTGATCAACGGGCGCAAGTGGTTCACGACCAACGCCGCGAACCCCGAATGCAGGCTCGCCATTGTGATGGGCAAGACCGATACCACCGCGGAAAGCCATCGCCAGCAAAGCATGGTGCTTATACCCATGGACACACCGGGCGTGAAGGTGCTGCGTGACATCAGCGTCATGCACAACCACAGCCACGAGACGCATGGCGAAGTGCTGTTCAGGGATGTGCGGGTACCGGTCTCCAACCTGCTCGGCGCGGAGGGCGAAGGCTTCGCGATGGCGCAGGCGCGCCTGGGACCCGGGCGCATCCACCATTGCATGCGCTGCATCGGCCAGGCCGAGCTGGCCCTGAAACTGATGGTCGAGCGTTCCCTCGAGCGCAAGGCCTTTGGCACCTACCTGCACGAGCAGGGTGTGATCCGGGAAAAAATCGCGCGGTCCCGTTGCCAGATCGAGCAGGCACGGCTCCTGGTGTTGCGCGCGGCCTGGAAAATCGACCAGGCGGGCGCGAAGGCCGCCCGCGATGACATTGCGATGATCAAGGTCATCGTGCCGCAGATGCTCCTGGATGTGGTGGATCGCGCGATGCAGGTGTTCGGCGCGATGGGGCTTTCCGGGGATACGCCCTTGCCGGAACTGTGGACGATGGGACGGGCCCTGCGCATCGCGGACGGGCCTGACGAGGTGCACCTGCGCTCGATCGCCCGAACGGAGATCCGGGCGGCCAAGCTGAAGCTGGGCGACAGCCAGCGTTTCCTGCTCACCCCGCTGCGCGAACAGTCAACGCCTCCGGGCAGCGAAGGCTAGACGATGTCGCGCGATCGGGGGGCCACCTCGCTTCTTGGGCACATCGCGCGCGCCGCACCGAACGAGGACGCGCAGGCGGCACTGGCGCTGGCCGAAGCGCAGTTGCGATCCGAGGCGGCAGTTGCCAACGACGCCGACTGGCCTTCCTCACTGGGCATCGCCGTGGTCGGCGCAGGCGCTATGGGCAGCACCATTGCCGCGGCTGCAGTGGCGAATGGCCTCGACGTAATGCTGGTCGACCGGGATCCGGCGCGACTGCAAACGGCCGGCGCCGACATCAGTCGCTGGAGCGCAGGCGCGGCTGGTGGAGGACTCATCGAGTACACGACGGAGCTGGCCCGCATCTCGCGCTGCAATGTGGTGATCGAATCGATCGTCGAGGATCTGGCGCCCAAGTCTGCACTGCTCACAACCATCGAGGGTCATGTCAACCCGGCGACATTGATCACCACCAACACGTCCGCGCTCGACATCGATCAACTGGCCGCATCGTTGCATCACCGCGGGCGCTTTCTCGGCACGCACTTCTTTCTTCCGGCGCACCGCATTCCGGTGCTCGAGCTGGTGCGCGGCTCCGCCACAACGGCCGAGGCGATGCAACGGGCTCGAGCCTTCGCCGGTCGGCTCGCGAAGATGCCCGTGTGTGTCGGCAACTCGCCGGGCTTCGTAGGCAACCGGCTGTTCGATCGGCTGTGGCAGGAGGCAGTCTTCTTGGTCGAGGAAGGGGCACTACCCGAGGACGTCGAGAGCGCACTGGAGCACTGGGGACTGACGCTGGGGCCGCTCGCCACGCTGGATCGGATTGGTCTGGCCCTCATCGATTCGGTGGCGACACGTCAGCAACATACTCCTGCTGCGCCGATGCCCTCCCTCGTCGCCGCATTGTGTGCGGCCGGAAGAACTGGAGTCGCCGCCCTGCGTGGTTGGTTTGACTACACACCAGACAGCCGCCGCGGATCGCCGTCCAGTGAAGTACGCCAGCTGGTGGAGCGTTGGTCTCGCGCGCAGGGCCAGGAGCGTCGCTCCATTCCAGTGGATGAAATCGTGGCGCGCCCGGTGCTGGCCGTGATCGAGGAAGCCCGGAACCTGCTGGCGCGAGGCGTCGCCACCCGGCCCGGAGACATCGATGTGCTGTTCACCCGCGCGTACGGATTTCCATCCTGGAGTGGCGGGCCGCTCGCGCTGGCTGCCACGCTCGGCCCCGTGGCCTTGGAAGACGACGCCGCTCGATTTCCACACCGCCGCGACGCGCGCTGGCCGCCAGGCATCAGTCAACCCCAGGGAGCACATCAGCCATGATCAGGGAACTGTTCGATCTCACCGGCCGCACGGCGCTCATTACGGGCGCGTCCCGTGGCCTTGGCCTCAACCTCGCCCATGGACTGTGCGAAATGGGCGCGCGCGTGATCCTCGTCGCGCGCGATCCGGTCAGGCTCAACGCAGCCCTCGACTCGATCGCCGCGCCTGCGGACCAGAAGGCAGCCCTTCCTGCGGACCTGGCCGACCTGGACAGCATTCCCGCGTTCGTCGAACGCGCGGCGGAAGTCTTTGGTGTGATCGATATCCTGGTCAACAATGCCGGTATCAGTGCCCCCGCTCCCGCCGAGACGGACCCACTCGATCGCTGGCAGTCGGTGATTGACGTGAATCTTTCGGCGCCTTTCCTGCTGGCGCGGGAAGTGGCCCGCCGCTGCATGATCCCCGCGCGCCGCGGACGCATCCTCAACATGTCATCCGTGGGTGGCCTGTTTGGCAATCGCCCCGACCTGCACATGACCATTGCGTCCTACAACGCGAGCAAGGCCGGACTCATCGGCCTCACGCGCGCGTTGGCCTGCGAATGGGGCCGCTACGACATCACCGTCAACGCACTGTGCCCTGGCTTTTTCGAGACCGACCTGAACCGGCAGCTGCTAACCCATATCGAGGGCCGCGTGTTGCCCACGATTCCGTTGGAAAGATTCGGTGGCGCGGCTGATCTCATCGGCCCCGCCCTGCTGCTCGTCAGCGATGCAGGCCGTCACGTCACCGGTCAGACGCTGGTCGTCGATGGCGGCATGACCTGCCCCTAGCGGCAGGAGTGCGGCCGACAGACTTTCACTGGGCGGCAGCCTTGTTCCGCCCGACGGAAGACCTCAGTGGAGGTGGATCGCATTGTATGACTTCAGGAGACCAAGAGATGGCGAAACGCAAAATCGACAGCAGCACCCCGATGACCGCTTCCGGTCGCGCGCGCCGCCAATTCCTGGCAGGTACGGCGCTCACGGCGGCGGGCGCCTCTGCCGCCGCCCTGCTACCCGCCATGGCGCAGGCTGGCGCGAAAGCGCCTCCGAGGAGCTGTCCAGATCTCAAGACTCCGATGAAGGACGTGGAGGGCAAGGTCGCCTTCATCACCGGGGGTGACAGCGGTGTCGGGCTTGGCATGGCGCGCGCATTTACGGACGCGGGCATGAAAGTCGTGATCACCTATCGCACCACGAGTCACCTCGACGAGGCGATGAGCTTCCTCGAGAGCGCAGGGAAGCGCGTTCACGCCATCAGCGTTGATGTGACCGATCGCCCCGGCATGGAGAAGGCGGCGGCGGAAACGCTGCAGGTGTTCGGCAAAGTGCACGTACTGGTCAACAATGCCGGCGTTTCCTTCACCGGCAATGCGCCCTTGAGTCGCGCCACCTATGACGATTGGGACTGGGTGATGGGCGTGAACCTCAATGCCGTATTCAATGGCCTGCGCAGCTTCCTGCCGCGCATCCAGGCACACGGCGAAGGCGGCCAGGTCATCACCACCTCGTCCATGCGCGGCCTGTTCGCTGTGGGCGATGCGGGTTGCTACTGCACGTCGAAATTTGCCGTGGTGGGCATGATGGAAGCGCTGCGCGCCGAATTCGTCAACACCAACATTGGCGCATCGGTATTCCTGCCGGGCCTGGTGACTTCCAATGTGCTGGACTCCACCCGCAATCGCTCGAGCGCCCTGGCCGAAACCGGCGCCGCGGTCGATCCGGCGATGGTCAGCGCCGCCAAGAAGATCATCAACGACCCGAAGCTGGCCTTGACTCCGCTCGAAGCGGGTCGGCTGGTGCTGCGGGGCATGCGCAACAACGACCTGTACATCCTCTCCCATCCGGAATTTGCGCCGATCATGCAGGCTCGGAGTGAAGCGCTCATGGCGTCCATCCCCGCGGACCTGCACCCGACCGAAGAGCGCCTGGCGCACGGTCGCGCCATCGCCCAGAACTCGATTTACGGAGCCGAACGCGACCGCCAGCTGTGCGCTCAAGGCGCACGCGCCAGAAAAGCGAGCTGACCGGCAGTCCATGGTCTTGCGATTGACGCGGGGAATCGCCGTCGGTCATCGGCGTGCCAGGCGGTGGTGGCGCGCAGCGACGATTGCGTTCGGGTGCGCTTCCTTCGCAAGCCTCGCAGGGGCGGAGAACCCGCGCGTCAGCACTGCCAAAGAGACCGATACGCTGGAGGAGATTGTCGTCTTTGGCCGCGCTGAACGCCTGGTGGGCACGGCACAGGCAGCCAGCGAGGGCACCGTGGGCGGAGCCGATCTGTCTGTGCGTCCGCTGCTGCGCGTCGCGGAATTGCTCGAAGTCGTCCCTGGCCTGATTGCCGCCCAGCACTCTGGCAGCGGCAAGGCCAACCAGTACTTCCTGCGCGGCATGCAGCTGGACCACGGCACGGATTTCACCTCCGTGATCGACGGCATGCCATGGAACTTGCGTACCCACGGCCACGGGCAAGGTTACCTGGACGTGAATGGGCTCATCCCCGAGGTCATCGATCGCATTGACTATCGCAAGGGACCCTATCGCGCGGACGTCGGTGACTTCTCACTGGCGGGCACTGCCATCCTGCACACCATCGACTCATTGCCGCGCGATTTCCTCTCGGCAGAAACAGGCGCCTACGGATGGGGCCGCCTGGCGGCTGGCGCGACTACAGGTCTGCTCGGCGGTGAGCTGACGACCGTCGGACAGTGGAAGACCTACGACGGGCCGTGGGCGCTGAAGGAAAACCTGCAACACCTGTCGCTGTGGGCCAAGTACCGCAGGCCATTGGCATCCGGCACGCTGGCCCTGACGCTTTCCGGCTATCACGCCACTTGGCACCCCTCGGAGCAGATTCCTGAGGCGAGCATAGGCACGGCCGCCTGTGCCAACCCTTTTTGCTCGCTCGATGCCACGGCGTTCGGCATCACCAATCGCTGGATCGGCACCCTCCACTTTGTCTCCCCGAAACTGGAAGCCAGTGGCTACCTGCAGCGCTACGACTGGCACATGCTGTCCGATCCAACCTACGACAACCAGATCAACCAGTTCGATCACCGGTGGACCGCGGGCGGTAAAGCCGAGCGCACCTTCGCGACAGGCACCCGCGTCCAGTTCAAGGCGGGAATCGAAGCCCTGCTCGATGACATTGGGCGTGTCGGTGTGGAGCACGCGGTGGCGGGCGTCGTGATCGCACCGATCAGCGACAACGGTGTTCGCGAGAGTTCAGGGGCGCTGTACGGTGAGGGATCCTGGAAGGCTTCCGACCGCCTGCGCGTTGCTCTTGGTCTCCGGCTCGACGCCTACCGTTTTGCTGTCACGACCCACAACGCGCAAAGTGTCGCGGGCACACGCTCGCAACAACAGGCTTCGCCCAAGGCGGGCATCGCGTGGCGGCCGGGCGCGGGCACGGAGCTTTACGCCAACTGGGGCCGTGGCTATCACTCGAACGATGCCCGGGGCGCGACCAACCGCGATACGCCCGTGCCCGGGCTGGTGCCAGGCACCGGCTATGAAGGCGGCGTGCGCTTCGAGCGGGGGAGCCTGCGGCTCACGGCGACGGCCTGGTGGCTGGACGTGGCCAGCGAATTGATTTTTGTCGGAGATTCGAATGCGGTCGAACCCAAGGCCGGGGCGAAACGTCGGGGCCTGGAGCTGGTGAGCTTCTGGAAGCCCTGGAAGAGCATCGGCATCGACGCGGTCTACGCACTCAGCGAGGCATCCTACAACCGGAGCGAAGCGGATCCTGCATACGATCCGGTGAGCGCTCCGACACTGCAGGGCACCCATGTCGAGGGTTCCGTCAGGAGCGCGGGTGAACTTGGCCTGTCTGCAGTCAGACCGCACTGGGAGACCAGCGTGCGTTTGCGCTACCTTGGCCCCTACCCGCTCGTGCCCAGTGGCCTGCAACAGGCGGGAGCCGAGACCATGGTGAACCTGCGCACGGCCTGGAAGCATGGTCGGTGGAGCGTCTATGGCGAGCTGCTCAACGCGCTCGGTGAGCGCGGCAAGGACATCGTCTACTACTATCCCAGCTACATTCCGGGCGTACTCGCACCGGGGAGCGAAGAAGTCACGCGCATGAGTCGTGCCGAGGAACCTCGAACGCTGCGCATGGGTGCCAGGCGGGATTTTTAATTGCGCCACGCTGCAGCACCCGGCACGTCAGCTACGCAGCACGCTGGTACTCACATTGCGCACGTCCGTGCAGCCCGCCAGCGCCATGCTGACCTGCAGCTCCTGGCGGATGATCTCCAAGGCCTGCAACACGCCGGCCTCTCCATTGGCCGCCAACGCATAGAGAAAGGACTTGCCGATCAGGCAGGCGCGCGCTCCCCGGGCCAGCGCCTTGAGTACATCCTGGCCGCACTGCACGCCGCCGTCGAACAGCACCTCGCAGCGACCGGCGACAGCATCCACCACCTCCGGGAGCACCGCGATCGTGGATGGGGCACCGTCAAGCTGTCGGCCGCCATGGTTCGACACCACGAGAGCATCGACGCCGTGCGCGGCCGCGAGCCGCGCGTCCTCGGCGTCCAGGATGCCCTTGACGATGAGCTTGCCAGGCCAGCGTGCGCGCAGCCATTCGATGTCTTTCCAGGTGATCGACGCATCGAATTGCGAAGCAGTCCACTGTGCCATCGTCTTCAAGCCACCGATTTCCTTCAGTCGTGACTCGAGATTGCCGAAGCCGAGCCGCTTGCCGGACAGAACGCCCAGTGCCCAGGCGGGCCGGATAGCGATGTCCCAGGCATTGCGTAGCGTGAGTCGCGGCGGAACACTCAGGCCGTTTTTCGGATCGCGTCGGCGCAGCCCCTGAACCACGAGGTCGAGCGTCAGTATCAGGGCACTGCATCCCGCCGTACGCGCGCGACCCATCAGCTCCTCACTGAAGCCACGGTCTTTCATCATGTACAGCTGGAACCAAAAGGGCTTGCGGACCGCGCCGGCCACATCTTCGATAGAACAGATCGACATCGTGCTCAGCGAAAAGGGCACGCCGAACCGCTCCGCCGCGCGCGCTCCGCAGATCTCGCCATTGCGATGGAACAATCCGGCCATGCCCGTGGGAGCGATAGCCACGGGCATGGTCCAAGGCTCACCCAGTACCGTGGTGGCCACGGACAACTGACTGAGGTCGATCGCGACCCGCTGCCGGAACTGCAGCGCATCAAGATCACTGCGATTGCGTCCCAAGGTCACCTCGTCGTAGGACCCACGGTCCGCGTACTCGAAGATGGAACGCGGCAAACGCTTCCTGGCGCGATCCCGCAGATCCGCTATACAGGTAACGACGTTCATGGCGATGGCCTCCTTTGCCTCTCGCGACACCCGCACGCATAATCAACGAGCGCTGTGGAACTCACACAGATCGACGAGGACACTGATGGGCACATTTGTTTTGGTACACGGCGCGTGGGCAGGCTCACTTATCTGGCGCCCGGTCGCGCGAGCACTGCGCAAGGCAGGCCACGAGGTCTATACGCCGACGCTCACGGGCGTAGGCGAGCGCAGGCACCTGCTCACCCGCGAGATCAATCTCGATACGCACATCCAGGATGTCCTGGGCGTCATGGAATATGAGGACTTGTCCGACGTGGTCCTGGTTGGGCACTCGTATGGTGGCATGGTCGTTACGGGTGTTGCGGATGCGGTACCGGATCAGGTGGCATCACTCGTGTATCTCGACGCCTTCGTTCCAGAAGACGGCCAGGCGCTGGTCAACCTGCTGCCGCCGGATGCGTCCCGGCCCAGGACCGTGCCCGGCAAAGAGTGGCTGACGCTGCCACCCCCTGTGGAAGCGTTCGGTGAGCCGATCCCGGAGGTACGCGAGTTCACTGCTCGCAAGGGCTCGCCGCAACCGCTCGCCTGCTTCCTGCAGCCCCTGAAGCTCAGGGGCGGAATCCACCGCATCCGACGCCGCACGTTCATCTACTGCAACGATCCCGAGCCCACGGCTTTTACTTCCATCTATGAACGCCTAAAAGGCCAGCCGGGCTGGTCAGTACACACACTCCCCTGCACTCACTTCGCACCGTTGGAGATGCCGGATGAACTCACAGCACTGCTGCAGCAAATGATGGTGTGATCAGGGCGCGAGACCGACGGCCTTGAATATCAGCTTGTCAAAGACGCGGTCGGGCAGCAGGCGCCCAAGAAACCAGATCCGGTCCAACGGATAGCGGGTGTGCGGCTTCGGAGACTCGATCGCGTGGCGTACCGCAGCGATCACCTTGTCCGCGGGCGGTGCGTTGTTCTCCTGCGCCTTAAGCGAGCGATCGAAGTTCACCAGCCAGGTGGCGTAGTCCGTATGCGCGTAACGCTCTTCGAGCTTTTCTGCCTGTCGCTTCTCAACCAGCTTCGTGCGCACCAGTCCGGGTTCGATGGTTGATACTTCTATGCCATAGAGAGAGAGCTCCCGGCGCAAACCCTGGCCGAGTGCCTCGACCGCATGCTTGGTGGCCGAGTAGATGGTCATCAGTGGCACGGTGATCGCGCCCGCTACCGAGCCGATGTTCACGATACGCCCGGGTGGTCCCACGCGGTCGTGGCGCGCTCCCAGCAGCGGCAGAAAAGCCTGCGTGACCGCCAGCAGCCCAAATACATTGACGTCAAACGCCTTGCGGATCTCGGCCAGCGGCTGGTGCATCAACGGACCGCCCTGGAAAATGCCGGCATTGTTGACCAGAGCCTTGAGGCCACGCCCGCCCAAGGTGGCCTCGACCTGCTTCACGACGGCCGGCAGCGCCTCGGTATCGGAGACATCAAATACGAGGGGGATGAAATCCTTGGGCCAATGCGCCGTGAGTTCACCGGCATCCTCGGCACGGCGTACGCTACCCAGCACCAGGTATCCGCGAGTCAGCAGGTCCTCGGCCATCGCCCGGCCGATGCCGCTGGAGACGCCAGTGATGAGTACTGCCGGCTTGGTGTCATTGCTGGTCATGTGACCATCCATGTTCAGATACGGCGCCCGACATTGCGCCAATGGGGCTCGCGCAGATCCTTCTTCAGTACTTTGCCAGCGGGACTGCGCGGCAATGACTGGACGAAGTCCACGCTCTTGGGCGCTTTGACCGAACCGAGCTTTTCCTTGCAGAGTGCAATCAACTCGGCGGCCGTTGCCTGGCATCCCGGTTTCAGCTCGACTACGGCCTTGACGGCCTCGCCCCAGTCGGCGTCGGGTACACCGATGACGGCGCAATCCAGTACCGATGGATGCGTCCACAGCAGCTGCTCCAGCTCGCTCGGATACACATTGAAGCCGCCGCTGATGATCATGTCGCGCTTGCGATCGGTGATATGCAGGAAGCCCTCGGCATCCACGGAGCCCACGTCGCCCGTGTGCAACCAGCCGTTCACGATGGTCTCTGCGGTCTTCTCCGGCTGCTTGTAGTAACCCTTCATGACGATCTCGCCACGGATGCAGATCTCGCCCGTGGCTCCTGGCGGCAGCGCCTGCCCCTGTTCGTCCATGATGGCGAGCGCGTTGAGCACCGAAGGCAAGCCGCAGGAACTGAGGCGCTCATCGCTGGCAACCTTGCCATCGACGAAGTGATCGCCAGGCCGCAGGCAGGAGATGCCTCCCGGGGCCTCGCTCTGGCCGTAGCCCTGCAGCATGATCGGACCAAACAGCGCCAGTGCCTGCTTGAGTTTTTCCACCGACATGGGCGCCGCGCCGTACATCAGGTACCGCAGCGAGGAGAGGTCACGTTTTTCAATGCCCGGTGTTTCCAGCAGCCGGTAGATGACGGTCGGGGGCAGGAAGAATTCGGTGATTCGATGTTTCTCGATCGTTTCCAGCAATGTCGCCGGGTCTGGCTTGGTCAACACGACCACCGTGCCGCCACGGGCGCTGGCCGGAATACTGAGAAACCCTGCCGTGTGCGTCATGGGAGCCGCCGCGAGATTGACGATCGGCTGCTGCGGCCCATAGTAGTTATTGAGAATGGACGTGGCCATGGACACGGCGAGATTCCGATGCGTGAGCATCACCCCCTTCGGCCGTCCCGTGGTACCGCCTGTTGGCACGAGCGCAGCAAGCTGGTCGGCCTGCGGCGCTACGGGCGGGGATGAGCGCGGTTTGTCGCCACTCCAAGAGGCCAGTGACTCTGCCCACGGCAATTCGCCATCGAGGCACACCAGGGTCGTGAGCCGCGGGCAAGCACTGCGGAGCCGATCAACCAGCGGCGCAAAGCTCTGCTGGAAAAACAGCACATCGACGTCGAACTCGCCGAGCAGCGCCTGTTGTTCTTCTTCGCTGCTGCGCGGGTTCACCGGCACCCAGGTACAGCCTGCGCGCCATAGACCCAGCACGCACATCCATGAGACCGGGTGGTTGGCCGACAAGACGGCTACTTTGGTCTCCGGTGGCAGCCCCAGATCCAGCAGCGCGTGTGCAACCTGACAGCTCGTAGCGAAGGCTTCTGAGAAAGTCCAACGCTCCTCACCCATGATGTAGGCGGTCGCCTGCGGATTGAGGGCGTGCCCGCGATCAAAGAAATCGGCCATGGCCATGAACGCGTAACCCCTACAGCGGCGTGCCGTTGATGCGCGCAATTGTGGCGGGCAGATCCAATTCCACTTCGCGGGTCTGCTTAAGGGGCAGCATGGCGGCAATGCCGGCGCGCATCTCGGTGCCAGCCATCGCCGCACGGAAGCCATCGTTCTCGGCTGCCAGACCGGCAAACATGAGTTCGCCGGCAGGTTCGAATACCCGCTTCAATACCTCGCGATGCATCGCGATCACCGCGGCGGAGCGGCTGGACACCGCCTTGGCGAGGCGGTCGACATAGGCATCCAGCTCCCGGACCGGGAGCGCGCGATTGATCAGGCCGTAACGCTCCGCCTCGCTGCCGCTGAAGTCTCGACCACTGAGGAGAATTTCCATCGCCCGTGCCGGACCCGCCATCATTGCCATGCGCGTGGTGCCGCCGCCGCAGGCCAGAAAACCGCCGCTGGCCTCGGGTGAACAGAACTTTGAATCCTCGGTCGCGAAGCGCATGGTCAAGCCGAGGATGAATTCGAGCCCGCCACCGCGGCAGCGCCCGGCAACCTTGGCAATCGTGACCTGGGGCAGCGCCTGCCAGGACACAGCCAGCGCCTGCAGCGCGTTGATGTCCGGATACTTGCCCCCCGCCTTGGGGTCGTCACCCGCCGCCGCCACGTCGTTGAGATCGACGTGTGCCACGAAGAAGTCCGGATCGGCGCTGTCAATGACGACGACGCGCGCCTCGGTATCGACCATGAGCGCACCGCAGAGCTGGAACAGTTCGCCGATCATCTTGAAGCTGAGCAAGTTGATGGGCGAATTGGACAGCGTCACCCGCAGGATTGCGCCGTTACGTTTAAGCGAAAAGGTTGAATAGCTCACCGTGAACTCCTCAGGCTGTGTCAACGTACTGGCAATGCGCCATCAGACTACCGGTTCGACCTTCATCGAAGCGTAACCGTAACTCTTCAGTGCCCCCAGCAGTTCGCGATGCCCGAACACCTCGCTGGGCGAGCGCAGGCCGGTCACCCGCGGATCCTCCACGGCCAGTCGACTGGCGGCATAGGCCTGGAGCGCCCCGGTCGTGAGATATCCACCAGTGCTGAAGATGGTGCTCTTCACTGCCACTTTGTTGCCGGTGGCCAGGCAGATGTCGATGGACCTGTGCACCTGGCGTGACTCGCGCGGCGGCGTCGCCGGCGCGACCGACTTGGCCAGGTGGTCGAGCAGCGGGATCAGCTGTGCTTCAGGCATCCATTGCAGAGACACCTTGTGCATGCGCTCGAGCTCGAGCTCTTTCTTGTAGAGCTCCTGGTTCCACATGGCGACATCCATCCTGCAGTTGCGGATCCGCCCATCGCGCCTGAACCAGAGTGGATTGGTCGAGCCACCCCAGTTGGAGGTTACAAGCACCTCGCCCGAGGGCGTGCACACCCGATTGTTCTCGACGCCGGAGTAGCGCACCAGCTCGCGGTCCTTCAAGTAGTAACATGCTCTGCCAACCGCATCGAAGATGGACTGCGCCGAGGCGACCGTGGGCACAGCCGAGCCGATTGCGTGCAGGCGCAGGGAATCCAGACCTGGTGTCTCGAGGCAATGGCGGGCACCAATCTCGCTGACCGCATACATGTACGCCATCGAAGGGATCATGACCAGCCCGGCCTTGGCAAATTCCGCCGCAAAGCGTTCCTCGATCTGCAGAAAGGCATGCTGCTCTGCGCTGGTATCCAGGTAGTGAGCGCCGGTGCGCAGGCAAGCCTCCGCGACCTCGAGGTTGTAGCGCGCGAACGGGCCCACGGTATTGCACACGACCTTGCGGCCGCTGAACAGCTTGCGCAGCGCCGGCACCGTATGCTCAACCTCAACGATTTCATAACGCGCGCTTTCGATGCCAGGAACGAGGCGTAGCGATTCCTCGACGCGCTGACGACTTCGTCCGGCAGCGATGAAGGGCACGCCCAATTCACGCAGGTGTTCCATGACCAGGCGGCCGGTGTAGCCGCTGGCGCCGTAGACAACAACGGGGAAGTCAGAACTCAAGGCGGTATCCTCACTGAGTGGATCGATGCATCTTGGCGGCAGTCACTCACGACCCCACCCTTCCTTCTGGTGCAGCTGGCTGAGCAGGTACCCGTAGTGCATCTGCAGCAGGTGGTTCTCACCGTCCTCGATCTGCATCGCGCGGCCGTCGCGCAGCAGCTTTTCAATCGGGTATTCGCGCGTCAGACCCACGCCACCAAAGAGCAGCATGGATTCTTCCACGACGCGCATCATCTCGCGACAGCAGAAGGCCTTGCCGGACGCCGTGAAGTAGGGATGGGCACGTGGCGAGCAACGTGTGTAGTGCGCAACGTGGCGCGCCATCGCCCGTATGGCTTCGACACCGGTGCCGAGGGAGCCGAGCCGGTACTGGGTCAGCTGGTGGGTGGCCAGCACAGCACCGCCTTGCTTGCGCAGATGTACATATGCCAGTGCCAGCTCGAAGGCCGAGCGCGCCAGGCCAGTAGCAATATGGCTCATCGCCGTACCGGCGTGAGCCCAGGCATGGGCATGCTTCAATTCGTAGTCGTCGCGGGTAGCGATCGCGAAACGCCTGGGCACGCGTACGTGGTCAAAGAAGATCTCACCTTGCGGCAACGGACGCTTGCCCAGCTTCTCAAGCGGCTTGCCACGTGAGACGCCCTTCAGGTCCAGGGGCACGATGATGTTGCAGCCGAAGGTATTGCCCTCTTGATCGTGGAAGCCCTCGCCATAGTCGGCAACGATGTCCATCAGGGCAACCTGCGCCACCGGTCCGTTCGAGACCCAGGCCGAACTCTGGCCGTTGATGACGATCTCCTCACCCGAGAACGTGGCCTGCAGGTTCCCCTTGTTGGCCATCGAGCCCGGATAGCGCTCTGCGGGATAGAGAATGAGTCCATCGGAACCGCGATCCGGCTGCGTAGCGCACCAGCACCCAAGCTTGCCCTCACACAGACCGACCAGCTCCTGCTGCCCGCTCGCCTGCGCCATCGCTATCGGCAGGCCGCCGACACCGATGGACACGGCGAGGCCCGCATCGCCCCATGCCAGCTCTTCGATGACAACGCCTTCCATTCGTGCGGCCATCTCGGGCGACACGCCGGCCATCCCCTCGGAACCGAGGCCGAGCTGTTGAGCTTCGCGGTGAGCATCCCAAAAGGGTGAACCTGGCACATAGGCCTGATCGGCGCTCATGCGATCCACTGCCCTTCCGATCGGGCGCAGCACTTCGCGAGCGAATCGATGCAGACCCTGTTGCATGCCCAGCTCTTCCTCGCTGAGCGCAGCCTCGAAACCCGATAATCCGACGACCGGAAGTGGAACCTCGTGCCGCTGCGACTGTGTCATGTCGGATCCTTGCCCATTGATAATGAATGCGCCGGCTAGCGCTTGAACACGTTGACGGTAACGACGGCCTCTTCATAGCCGACCGAGCCGCCGCCATTTTCCTGCAGGGCAACGCGCGCGTTGGCCACCTGGCGCGCGCCAGCCTCACCCCTCAGCTGCGTGACGAGCTCGTGGATCTGGCCCAGGCCGGTGGCACCAATCGGATGACCCTTGCACTCCAGACCGCCGGAAGGATTGACCGGAATACGGCCGCCAATTGAGAGCTCACCAGCTTCCGCCGCTGCGCCGGACTGCCCCATGGGCGTCAGATCCAGGTACTCGACCGCCATGACTTCGCCCATGGCGGTGGCATCGTGCACTTCGACTACCGAAACATCGCCCGGACCGATGCCCGCCTGCGCATACGCCTGTTGGCCTGCGCGGCGGCACACGGCTTGGTCGAACGCATCCGGTTCGCGCAGCCTGCCGGTGGTAATGGCAGTCGCCGCAATCTGTATCGCGCGCCGGCTGTCACCGGCGAGGCGTTTGAGCCCGCCAGCGGTGCACACCACCACGGCCGCCGCGCCGTCGCTCAGCGGCGCGCACATCGGCGTCGTCAGCGGGTAGGTAATGGGAGGGGCAGCCAGCACCTGCTCGATGGTGAAGGGCTGGCGAAACTGCGACAGCGGGTTGTGCACGGAATGCATGTGATTCTTCGCCGAGATTGCCGCGATCTGCCGCTGGGTGGTACCGAAGGTCTTCATCCAGTAGCGGCACATGGCCGCGTAGATGGCCATGAAACGGCTGTAGGGCCGCTTGGATTCACTCCCCGGCGGGATCTCGATGCCCTCGCCCAGCGCCATGAGCTTGGCTTCGTATTCGGCACTCTTCGTAACGTCCCAGCCGCCTTCGAACATCGCCATCACGCGCTGCTTGTCCTCGATGTTCATCTTCTCGGCGCCGATGGCCAGGGCCACTTCACAGGCACCGGCGCGGAGCGCCTGCACGGCTAACTGAAAGGCGCTGGTGCCCGACGCACAGGCATTTTCAATGTTGTAGACCGGGAGTCCCGTCAGTCCGAGTTCGGTCAGTACGACCTGCCCAGGCACGGCATTCTGTCCCTGCAGCGGCCCCTGCGTTACACCGGAGTAATAGACTTGGCCGATATCGGCGCGCGACGCGCCCGCATCGCGCAATGTCGTCTCGAGTGCCTCGGCGGCGAGCGAGTGCAGCGTGCGCTCAGCGTGCTTCCCGAACTGGGTCATGCCAACGCCGACGACATAGACTGGCTGATTCATTAAACCATCCGGATTTTCCTGGCAGCCGCCCGGTTGCAGCTACACCCGGCCTGCACCGCTCTGCCACCCAGCGAAGCTAGGGCCTTGGGGTTATACCCGCCCCCCCAAGGAGGAGTGGGTGGTCCGCTTGTCGACCCTCGGTATTGTCACGACCGACGCATTCACCCGTGGGGAAGTACATGTTCAAGGGCAAGGTGGTCGCCATAACCGGCGCCGGGTCAGGTATTGGACGCGCACTGGCCACGGAACTTGCCCCATTGGGTGCCAGACTTGCGTTATCAGACATCAATCCGGCGGCGTTGGCCGAAACGAAGCAGTTGCTCCCGGCTGGCACGGATGCAAAGACCTATGCGCTGGACGTCAGCGCCCGTGACGCCGTGTTTCGCTTCGCGGCCGACGTGCAGCGCGATTTCGGCGCCGCACACTTCATATTCAACAACGCTGGCACCGGCGTGTTCGCGACCGTCGAGAACACGGAGATCGACGAGATCGAAAAAGTGCTGAGCATCAATCTGTGGGGCACGATCTACGGCACCAAGGCCTTCCTGCCGATCATGCTGGCGCAGAAGGAAGGCTGCATCATCAACATATCGAGTGGCTTCGGCCTGATCGCCGCGCCCTGCCAGGCCACTTACTGCATGTCGAAGTTCGCGGTGCGGGCCTTGGCGGAAACACTCTGGCACGAACTGCCGGGTACCGGCGTGCGCTCGGTCGTCGTACATCCGGGCGGCATCAACACCAATATCGCCAAGAATTCACTGAAGGCCCGACGCACGGGCGAACTGGAACAACGCCTGATGAAGGGCGTGGGCGGCAAACTGACCACAACCCCGCAGGAATGCGCGCGCCAGATCATCCGCGGACTGCAGTCAGGCAAGAATCGCCTGCTGGTCGGCTCCGGTGCAAGGACAACCATGATCCTGGCGCGGTTGCTCCCGAATAGCTATGGCAAAGTGCTGCGCCACATTCTGGGCTTTTAGATCGCGATCCCAGTCGACTGGAATCAGGGAACACGCAATGACAAATGACAGCATCAACCGCCAATGGGTGGTCGCGCGCCGCCCCGTGGGCGCGGTCAAGCCCGAGAATTTCGCGCTGGTCCAGGGGCCTGTGCCCTCGCTACAGAAGGGCAAGGTGTTGCTGCGCGCGCTCTACTTCGGCTATGACGCCGCGCAACGTTTCTGGCTCACCGAACAGGGCGCCGGCTACCTGCCGCCGATCAATCTCGGCGAACCCATGCTCACGGGCGGCATCGGTCAGGTCATCGCATCCGACAATCCGTCCTACAAGGCGGGCGATATCGTCGAAGGACTCATGAGCTGGCAGGACTATCCGCTGGTGGACCCCGAGGGCCCGATTCCGCTGCGGGTGCTGCCGCAGGCCGACTACCCGCTGACCTGGAACATGAGCGTGTTCGGCGTGAACGGCCTCACCGCCTATTTCGGCGTGACCGACGGCCTGAAAGTCAAAGCCGGCGACACGGTCGTCATTTCTTCCGCCGGCGGCGCAACCGGCTTGCTAGCTGGCGGCATTGCCAGAATCCTCGGCGCCGCCAAGCTGGTCGGCATTGCGGGCGGCCGCGACAAATGCCAGTGGCTGGTCAGGAACGCGGGCTACGATGCCGCCATCGACTACAAGGGCGAAGACCTCGACAAGCGCCTTGCAGAACTCTGCCCTCAGGGCATCAGCTGCTATTTCGACAACGTGGGCGGCGCGATTCTGGATACCGTCTTCATGCACATGGCCAATCTCGGTCGTATCCTGATTTGCGGCGCAATCTCATCGGGCTACAACGATACGAAGATGCAGGGGCCGGGCAACTACATGCAGATCTGCGCCCGTCAGCTGACCGTGCAGGGCATACTCCTGCCCTTCTACAAGGACAGGATTGGCGAAGCCATCGCCGCGCTGGCGAAGTGGGTCAAGGAAGGCAGGCTGCGTGTGCACGAAGAGATTGTCGAGGGCTTCGAGAGGGCGCCCGAGCTGCTGCCGACGATGTATGCCGTCAAGAACCCGGGGAAGCTGCTGCTGCACGTGGCTGATCCCGTCTAGTCGGCCGTGACTCCCGATCCCGGCCCGTCGATGGACAACCACCAGGCGCCACTGGTCACCCGCATCCGTCACGAGCTCACGCGCCGGACCCTGACAGTTTCGCGTGTCGAAAGAATGCCACCGGGCATGGTGCGCATCGTACTCAGCGGCGCCGAACTGCTGGGCTTCACGTCGCTCGGCTTCGACGATCACATCAAACTGTTTTTTCCTCCCGAGAACGACGGCCAGGGTCTCGCCCCTGCGATGCGCGATTTCACGCCGCGCCGCTACATCCCGGAACGCGGCGAACTCTGGATCGATTTTTTCCTCCACGAGGGCGGCCCCGCAACGAGCTGGGCGGAGCAGGCGCGCGTCGGCCAGACACTGCAGATCGCAGGGCCCAGGGGCTCCGCGGTCATCGACCCGGCAAGCATCGATGTGCATGTGTTCGTCGGCGATGAAACCGCGCTGCCTGCCATTGGCCGACGGCTCGAGGAACTGCCGGCTGCAGCTCGCGCCGTGGTGGTGGCAGAAACGGCAGCCGGCGCTGCCGGGCCACCCTTCGCTAACCAGTCTGCCCACCAGGTACTCTGGGTGAGCCGCGATCGGCAACAGGGCCCGGGCGCCAGCGCCCTCATCGAGGCGTTGCGTGGCATCGCGTTGCCGCGCGAGCGGTGCTTCGCCTGGGTAGCCTGTGAATCGCGCGCCGCGCGGGCGATACGCGAGTATCTGCGTGATGATCGGGGGTTCGACAGGCGCTGGATCAAAGCCGCGGGCTACTGGCAGCAGGGCGCGCCCGGCGCGCACGAACCGGTTCCGGAAGAGGCCTGATCAATTCGTGGGTGCGATCTACCTGGTGCGCCACGGTCAGGCCGCCTACGGCACCGACGACTACGATCGGCTCACTGACGTCGGCTTCGCGCAGTCGCGCCTGCTCGGAGAGTACTTCGCACTGCGCCGCATCCGCTTCGACGCGCTCTACACGGGTGAGCTGCGCCGCCAACTCGAGACTGCGCAGGGCATACTCCAGGGAAATGCGCCAGGTGCCGGCGTCCCGCACGCCTATACCATCGCCGCCCTCAACGAGTACAGCGCCGAGGCCCTCGTGCTGGCCCACACCGGCACCCGGCCAATGCCTGATCCGGCCGCTGCGCGGCG
>Ga0209069_10000095_pt1 | contig 30479 bp, 33 predicted proteins | sample Str013_2_FD_187202 | JGI IMG/M metagenome (GOLD analysis project Ga0209069, IMG submission 187202) | Freshwater sediment microbial communities in response to fracking from Pennsylvania, USA - Straight Creek_MetaG_SC_2013 (SPAdes) (version 2) | ecosystem: Environmental > Aquatic > Freshwater >...
GTTCACATCTTCATGGGTGCGCGGCAGAATGCGCATGACTTCGCGGCCCCGCGCATCAACGCGGATGTTGGAGCCCACGGCGTCCATCACGTCGATGGTTTCGGTCTTGCGCAATTCCCAAGAACGGGCCTTGAATTCATAAGGCTTCGATGTCAACGCGCCTACGGGGCAGAGATCAATGATATTGCCCTGAAGTTCGGAGTTGATGGCCTTGTTGAGATAGGTGGTGATCTCAACATCTTCGCCGCGACCGGCAAGGCCCAGTTCTTCAATGCCCGCCACTTCGGTGGTGAAACGCACACAGCGCGTGCATTGGATGCAGCGGGTCATTTCGGTTTTGACCAGCGGCCCAAGATTCTTATCTTCCACGGCGCGCTTGTTTTCCGCAAAGCGGTTGGCAGATTTGCCGTAAGCCATGGCTTGGTCTTGCAGATCGCACTCGCCGCCCTGGTCACACACCGGGCAATCCAGTGGATGGTTGATCAGCAGGAATTCCATGACGCCCTCACGGGCTTTTTTTACCATCGGCGTCTTGGTGAAAACTTCTGGCGGCTCACCATTGGGGCCAGGACGCAAATCATTCACCGACATGGCGCAAGACGCTTGTGGCTTGGGTGGCCCGCCTTTGACTTCAACAAGGCACATGCGGCAATTGCCAGCGATGGAAAGACGGTCATGAAAACAGAAACGCGGCACTTCGGCGCCAGCCAATTCACAGGCCTGCAACAGCGTTAGGCCGTTTTCGACTTCGAGTTCCTGGCCGTCTATCTTGATCTTGGGCATTATGCGCACCTCAGGGAACGCATGCGCTCCACATCCATCACTTCAGCCCAACCGAAAGCCTTCTCGCTTGCGCCGTTTGTTTGATAATATTCCAACTTGTCGATCGCCTCCGACAGTGGTGGAATATAGCCTTCTGGCACCCACCAGAACACCATGTGGGGCTTTTCCATTTTTTCAAACCAGTCAGCGCGCTTTTTATAGATCTGCACATGAACAGTTTTGAAGACGTAATTTTCCAGCGACTTCGCATCTTTCCAAACAGACAAATTCACCGCGAAATCATTGTCGCCGTAACGGATATCGGTTGCGTTATTGCTGCCATCCGATACCAAGCGCCAGACAAACCCTTCAGCGCGTTCGGCCAAGGCGTTGATCCGGTCCAGATTATCCATGAACCCAGCCATCCGCACATCCGTGGTCGGATATTTGAATTTGCCAATGTTGAGTTCAGCGAGGTGCATTGCGCCCTACTCCGCCGCGTGGCGCACTGCGCCATCTGAAGTGGAACGATAGGTATAGGCATCAATGCGGGCTTCGATCATTGGCCTGAAATGCGTGATCAGGCCTTGGATCGGCCAAGCAGCGGCATCGCCCAGCGCACAGATGGTGTGGCCTTCGATCTGCTTGGTCACATCGAGCAACATGTCAATCTCGCGCTTTTCGGCGCGGCCTTCGACCATGCGCGTCATCACGCGCCACATCCAACCCGTGCCTTCGCGGCATGGGGTGCATTGGCCGCAGCTCTCATGCATGTAGAACTTCGAGAGACGTGCGATGGCTTTGATCAGATCGGTTGATTTATCCATCACGATCACCGCCGCCGTGCCCAAGCCGGAACGCAATTTTGAAAGCGAGTCAAAATCCATCGGCGTATCAATAATCAATTCAGCGGGCACCATGCGCACTGATGAGCCGCCGGGGATGACGGCGAGCAGATTATCCCAACCGCCGCGCACGCCGCCGCAATGTTTGTCGATCAATTCACGAAATGGAATGCCCAAAGCTTCTTCCACATTGCAGGGCGTGTTCACATGGCCTGAGATGCAGAACAGTTTTGTGCCCACGTTGTTGGGTGTGCCGATTTTGTTGAACCACGTGGCACCACGGCGCAGAATGGTTCCGGCCACAGCAATGGATTCAACATTGTTCACCGTGGTCGGCGCGCCATAAAGGCCGACGTTGGCGGGGAAAGGTGGCTTCATGCGCGGCTGGCCTTTTTTGCCTTCCAAGCTTTCGAGCATGGCGGTTTCTTCGCCGCAAATATAAGCGCCCGCGCCATGGGTGACGTAGAGGTCAAAATCCCAGCCGTGGATATTGTTCTTGCCGATCAGTTTTGCTTCATAGGCTTGATCAATGGCAGCCTGAAGATGTTCACGCTCACGAATATATTCACCGCGCACATAGATATAACCAACGTTGCAAGCCATGGCCATGCCGGCCAGTAAACAGCCTTCGACCAAAAGATGCGGATCGTGGCGCATGATTTCGCGGTCTTTGCAGGTGCCGGGTTCGGATTCGTCGGCGTTCACAACGAGATAATGCGGGCGTTCGCCCACGACCTTGGGCATGAAACTCCACTTCAAGCCGGTGGGGAAGCCAGCGCCGCCACGGCCACGCAGGCCCGAAGCTTTCATTTCATTGACAATCCAATCGCGGCCCTTATCGATGAAGGATTTCGTGTCGAGCCAACAGCCACGTTGCTTGGCACCCTCTAGGCCCCAATCGTGGAGGCCATAAAGATTGGTGAAAATGCGATCTTGATCAGCGAGCATGGCTTATTTCTTCCCCGGCTTGTCGCCAATGGCATTGTCGGGTCGCCAGCCTTTGGCCAGTTTCTTGGCTTGTTTGACCCATTCATCGCGTTTGATGCGGCCATGGAAGCCTTTGAGCAGCGCGTCGACATGATCGATGTCTGCCGACGCCCAAGACGCGATTTGATCAAAGTGCCAGACACCGGTTTTATTCAAAAGCTTTTCAAAGGCCGGGCCAACGCCCCAGATCAATTTCAAATCATCGGCTTTGCCACGAGGCTTTTTCAGGAGTTCCGGACCAGCGGATTTTGCAGGCGCTGCCTTCTTGGCAGCTGCAGGCTGCTTGGCGGGCACGTCGGCAATTTTCGCAACCCGAGCCACCACAGGCGCATTGACTGGCGGGGCCACGACTGGAGCGGGCGCAGGCGTCGCCACAGGTGCTGGTGCTGCGGCACCTGGAGGGGCGGCAGGAGGCGGCGGCGGTGCCTCGACACGCTTGAAGCTGCGCTGCTTGTTATAAAGAGACTTGTCAGTGAGTGATGTCGCGCCCGTGATCGCCATTGAAAACTGGCGGCCATTTTGCGGGCCAGTTTTCACGGGCTTGCCGGATTGGAAATCATCTATGATGGTCTCCAGCGACTCCGGCGTCAGATCTTCATAGGTGTCGCTGAACACCTGGATCATTGGCGCGTTGACGCAAGAGCCCAGACATTCCACTTCTTCCCAAGAGAGCGAACCATCGGCATTCAAATGATGTGGCTCAGCGTGAATCTTGCGCTTGCATACCGCCATCAAATCTTCTGAGCCGCGCAACATGCAAGGTGTTGTGCCACAGACTTGGATATGGGCCTTGCGGCCCACGGGCGAGAGCTGGAACATCGTATAGAAGGTGGCCACTTCATAAACGCGGATGAAGGACATTTCCAACATCTTGGCTACATATTCGATGACGGGTTTGGAAACCCAACCCTCTTGTTCCTGCGCGCGCCACAGAAGCTGGATGACAGCGGATGCCTGCTTGCCTTGCGGAAATTTCGCAACGGTGCGCTTGGCCCAAGACAAATTGTCAGGTGCAAAAGAAAAGCTCGAAGGCTGAACGGGATCTAAACGACGAACACTCACCGATCCACCTCACCAAACACAATATCAAGCGAACCTAACACCGCGCTCACGTCGGCCAGTTGATGGCCACGGCACAGGAAGTCCATGGCTTGCAGATGCGCAAAACCAGGGGCGCGGAGGCGGCAGCGGTAGGGCTTGTTGGAACCGTCAGAAACCAGATAAACGCCGAACTCGCCCTTGGGTGCTTCAACAGCCGCGTAAACCTCGCCAGCGGGAACTTTGTAACCTTCGGTATAAAGTTTAAAGTGATGGATGAGACTTTCCATCGAGCGTTTCATCGCGTCGCGCTTGGGCGGAACGATCTTGCCATCATCCGTTGAAATGGCCCCTGCCCCTGACGGGACCGAGAGTAAATTCACGCATTGCTTCATGATCTTGATCGACTCGCGCATTTCCTGAACGCGGATCAGATAACGATCATAATTATCGCCGTTCTTGCCGACAGGAATATCGAATTCCATTTCCGAATAGCATTCATAAGGCTGGCTTTTGCGCAGATCCCAGGCCGCACCCGAACCGCGCAGCATCACGCCAGAGAAGCCCCATTTGAAGCCATCTTCCAGCGACACAATGCCGATGTCCACATTGCGCTGTTTGAAAATGCGATTTTCGGTGAGCAGCGTTTCAATATCGTCAAGCAACTTTGGATGCACGTCGCAGAAATGGCCGACGTCATCGATCAGCTGCTGCGGTAAATCTTGATGCACGCCACCGGGGCGCACGTAGGCGGCATGCATACGGCTGCCGGAAGCACGCTCATAAAACACCATCAGTTTTTCGCGCTCTTCAAAGCCCCAGGTGAAGGGTGTTAGCGCGCCCACATCCATGGCTTGGGTGTTGACGTTCATGTGATGCGACAGGAGGCGGCCGATTTCCGAGTAGAGAACCCGGATGAGCTGCCCGCGCCTCGGCACTGAAATGCCAAGCAACTTCTCAACCGCCAGAGCATAGGCATGCTCCTGATTCATCGGCGCCACATAGTCAAGGCGGTCGAAGTAAGGCACGGCTTGGAGATAGGTTTTCTGCTCGATCAGCTTTTCCGTGCCGCGGTGCAAAAGCCCAATGTGCGGATCAACACGGGTGACGAGCTCACCATCCAATTCCAGCACCATGCGAAGCACGCCATGCGCCGCCGGATGCTGCGGGCCGAAGTTGATGGTGAAGTTGCGAAGGGTTTGCTCGGTCATAGAAAAATCCGCGAATGGCGAATGGCGAATGGCGAATGGGGGGAAGTATTCATTTTTCCTGCAAAGTTCTGATCAAAGCGCGCAATTTGCGCCCCAATATTTCCGACCGTTCGATGAATGGTGCGATCTGCTCGGTTGAGACGATTTGAACACGCGCAGCAAGAATCAAATGCGTTTCGACTTCTTTGAGAGATCCTTGCGCGATGCGAAGAAACTGAATGAATGACTGTGTGCTCTCGCGGCCATGCCCTTCGGCTACGTTTGCTGCGATAGAAGAAGAGGCCCTTCGAATTTGCGACGTCAGGCCAAATAGTTCGTCCTTCGGAAATTTTCGTGTCAACACATAGCAAGCTTCGGCGAGGTCCATAGCTTCTTGCCAAACGCGCAGGTCTTTGTACGGGTTGATCGTGTGACCCCCCATCGCCTACCCCCATTCGCCATTCGCCATTCGCCATTCGCTTCTTAACTCTTTGCTTTCTCATCACCAGGCAAGACGTATTCAGTCCCTTCCCAAGGGCTCAGATAATCAAACTGACGCATCTCCTGAACCAGTTTCACTGGCTCATAGACCACGCGCTTCTTCTCATCATCATAACGCACTTCAACATGGCCCGTAACTGGGAAGTCCTTGCGCAACGGGTGGCCGCTGAATCCGTAGTCCGTCAAGATGCGGCGCAGATCTGGATGACCCGAGAACACCACGCCATAAAGATCATAGACTTCGCGTTCAAACCAATCGGCGGCAGGGAAAAGTGAACAGGCCGTTGGCACCTCAGTTGCCTCATCCACTTGCACCTTCAAACGCACGCGGGCATTCTTGTAAGGGCTGAGCAGATGATAGACGACATCAAAGCGCTTCTCGCGCTCAGGATAATCTGCCCCACAGAGATCGATGAAAGACACAAAGCGCAAGTCAGCGTCATCATGCAGTGTCTTGAGCACAGACAAAATCTGCGCTGGCTCGACATGCAAGATCACTTCGCCATAAGACGTCTCGCCGCCAAGAATGGCACCACCCAATTTCGCTTGCAGGGTTTGAAGGTCAATCGTCATGGCCATCAGCGCTCAATCGTTCCGGTGCGGCGCATTTTCTTTTGCAGCATCAGGAGGCCATAAACCAGCGCCTCCGCCGTGGGCGGGCAGCCGGGGATATAAATATCCACGGGCACAATGCGGTCACATCCGCGCACCACCGAATAAGAATAATGATAATAGCCGCCTCCATTGGCGCAGGAACCCATGGAAATCACATAGCGCGGCTCTGGCATCTGGTCATAGACCTTGCGCAAAGCCGGGGCCATTTTGTTGGTCAATGTGCCTGCAACAATCATCAAATCTGATTGGCGGGGCGAACCCCGAGGGGCGATGCCGAAACGCTCAATATCATAGCGCGGGGCAAAAGCTTGCATCATCTCCACCGCACAACAGGCCAGACCAAAAGTCATCGGCATGATGGAACCGGTGCGGGCCCAGTTGATCAGACTTTCGGTTGAGGTGACAAGAAAGCCCTTGTCCGCCAGCTCATCATTCACATCGGAAAAGAATGCGCGCTGGTCTGGCGATGTTTGATCAATCAATCCCATTCGAGGGCCCCTTTGCGCCATTCATAGATGAAGCCAATGGTGAGAACGCCCAAAAACACCATCATCGACCAAAAACCAAAGATCCCGATTTTGCCGAGCGAAATCGCCCATGGGAACAAGAACGCCACTTCGAGATCAAAGATGATGAAAAGAATCGAGACCAAGTAAAAGCGCACATCAAATTTCATGCGCGCGTCATCAAAAGCATTGAAGCCGCATTCATAGGCCGAAAGCTTTTCCGGGTCTGGATTCCTGATGGCGATCAGCAATGGCGTCACCATCAGGGCCAGCGCGATCAAGCCGGCAAGGCCCATAAAAATTACGATGGGCAAATAGGAATACAGCAAGTCGTTCATACCGGATCAGCGCCAATTTGCGCCCCTCAAATCACACGAGCGTGGGTTAGCGCAGTGCAGCATTTGAAGCAAGCACAAGCTACGTTATGAGTGGTCAATTGAAGGTGAAATGCTGCGGCAAATGGCGCGAATGGAGATCTCTGATTTGTCGGTGGGTCGCAATCCTAGTGCGGCACGACACGACCAGCGAGTTGATCAGCATCATTTCCCCTCAACAAAACAGGGCGGAAACCCGCCCTGTTCCGGATCCGACCATGATTGACCTTGCCCAGGCCAATCATGCCCAATGATCACTAGGAGTTGTGATGGTCATCACCATGGCCATGATCGTCATGGTGGTCATCTCCGCCATGATGGCCGCGGTCATCACCACGGTCTTCATGATGGCCACGATCGTCATTGGCATAGGAAACGCCGAGGCTGGCGTTGGCTGCCAGAGCAGCGATTGCCATTGGAATAATCAATTTCATCATTGAACGTAAGGTCATTTTCAGTACTCCTGTTTGAGTTGCCCGAATTCGACTGTCGCCGAAAATCCAAACAATGCCACCCGCCTGCCGAAATAGGTTTCTGCAAGATTTATTCTAATTTTGTATGTGACACCCGAATAGGAAGAATGAGCAGTCCATGCTTCACTGTTCCTGCGTGCAACTAACCATACTTTACAAAAAAGTAAAGTTAATTATCGTTAACCATTTGAATTCATTGGATAATTTTCTGACAACAAAGGGCTTTCAGTGGTGAACCCCCTCACCGCCGCCAACCTAACGTCATTGCCCCTGACAAAGTTCGCAAGCTCCATCATGCGCTTGGGCGATGCGAACTGCAAGCTGAACGACGGGACGCTAGTGATGGCTGATTTGAGGGAGCAAATGGCGCGAAAGACGGGGCTCGAACCCGCGACCTTCGCCGTGACAGGGCGACGCTCTAACCAACTGAGCTACTTCCGCAAATTGCTGAGGCGGGATTAGATGAGCCTCCCTGCCCTGTCAAGCTTCACAGCAACAGGCCCAATTTCTTTTAACGGCGGACTGGTGATCAAATTGGTCCGCGGTCAGAAAGCACCATGAGATTCTTTGACAATAGCGACATTAACCGCACCTATGTGCAATCGGGCTTTGCCACGTTGGCAGCTTCGATGGGCGAAGTGTTTGTCTTCGCCTATTTGTTGAAAGCGGGTTTTGGCGTTGCCATCGTGTTTTGCGCGATGGCAGCGTGGTCTATGGCACGGCTGGTGCTGCGGCAGATTGTGCTCCCAGCGGTTCTCAAATTCGGACTGCGCAATTGTTTAATCTTCGGAACTCTGGTTGATGCAGTTGCATTTTTGATTGTCTCACAAATCACCCAGCCTGGCTATTTGCTCATCGGATATATCGCCTGTTCTGCATTGGGAAACAGCTTTTATTGGGCTTGCCTGCACACACTGATTGCGATGATCGGAGACGCTGAAAAGCGCGGCGCGCAGGTGAGTTTGAAAGAGTCTATTTCTGCTGTGGTAGGAATTATAGGGCCTCTGATTGGCGCATTTTTGCTGGTGCGTTTTGGTCCCTTGGCTGCGTTTGTTTTTGCAGCTCTCTTGCTGGTTGCCAGCATCATACCGCTGATTGGCATTCGCAACCTGCGCATAGCACCTCAAGCAGCGATCGATCCCGCCACAAAAAAACAAGTTTGGACCATTTACTTTGCCGATGGATTGCGCGCCGCCGCCAACTATTATGTGTGGTCAATTGCCTTGTTCGAAGCGTTAGGCGAAAATTTTAGTTCATTCGGTGCAGTGCTTGCCTTGGCGGGTGGCGTTGGCGCCGTGATGAGCTTGGGGATCGGTAAACTGATTGATCTGGGCCATTTGGCGCGGGCGCGGCAGATGGCCTTTGCGGCCATGGCTTTGACAGTGGCGCTCAAGGCCTTTGGCTATAGCACGCCATGGATTGCGATCGTGGCCAGTGCCGCCAGTGCTGTGGCCTTGCCGCTTTATGCCTCCGTGATGATGTCGCGGGTTTACAATCTGTCGCAAAAATCCGCTTGTCCTTTGCGGTTTCAAATCATCGGCGAAGGCGCTTGGGATATGGGCGTTGCCATTGGATGTGTATTAGCTGCTGCAATGGCATGGCTGGGCATTGGCTTTTTCTGGCCGATTATCTTGGGGCTGGCGGCCTGTGCCCTTGGCTATGGCGCGCTGGCTGACAAGCAGGTTGAGGCGTGAGCGAATGAAATTCTTCTCCAACAGCGCCATCAACCGGATTTATTTTCACTCCGGCCTGCAAGGTTTTGCCACTAATTGTGGCGGGGCGTTTATTTATGTTTATCTGCTGAAAGCGGGTATCGCCTTGCCGCTGGTCTTTGTGATCATCGCGGCGGTGGTGCTGTCGCGATTGGCGTTGCGTAGATTCGTTGTGCCTGTGGCAAAACGCATTGGGATCAAACAAGCCTTTATGCTCGGCACATTCATCGATGCTTCGAGCTATCTGGTTTTGGGCCAGGTGCAGGGGCTTTCCAACTGGCTCTTTGCCTATGTCGTTGTGGCCTCACTGGGCACGACGTTTTATTGGACCTGCTTTCACGCCGTGGTGGCCAGGCTTGGTGATGATGAACATCGCGGTTCGCAGGTGAGCGTGCGCGAAGCGGTGTTTGCGGTGACGGCGATCATCGGCCCACTGGTCGGCGGTGCGGCGCTGACGGTGTTTGGCCCTTTTGCCGCCTTTGCCATTGCCGCGACTTCTTACGCGCTGGCAATTGTACCAATTCTGGGCCTGCCTGATATGGCGATTCCCGCTCAATCCATTATTGCCTCAGCCACCAAGCGCTTTGCCTTCAGCCTGAATTTTGGCGATGGGCTGGTGGCGGCGGCGATGAATTTTGGGTGGAAGCTGGTTTTGTTTCAAGCCTTGGGCGCCAGCTTTGAAGCCTTCGGTGGGGCACTGGCCATCGCCGGGCTGGTGGGTGCTGCCATGGGCATGGTGTTTGGACGGTTGATTGATATGGGCCACCGAAAACGCGCCATCGAAGTGGGAATCGGCTTTGTGGTGATTGCTGTGATTGCCGAAGGCGTGGGCTATGGTGCCCCATGGAGCGCATTGATGGCCACCATGTTGGCGGCGATTTCGGTGCCCGTCTATATGTCGGCCATCATGTCGCCCTATTACAACATCGGCAAAGCCAGCGATTGTACATTACGTTTCGTTTCCGTTGGCGAGAATGGTTTTGATTCAGGCGCAGGGCTTGGCTGTCTCTTTGCAGCTTTAATCATCTGGCTTGGGTGGGGCACGATCTGGTTGCCAGTCGTGGGCCTTTTGGGATGTGCGGGCTGTTATATGGTGCTGAGCAAGTTTTTGCCACGTGCCGCCTAAAGCGGCGTCCCATCTTTCTTCATATAGACGCCCTTTTGGTTGGCCTGCACAACCTTCATGTCGAGGTCACTGTACCAGGCTGTTTCTGCCTCAGCCCTTGTGCCCATTTCGAGATATTGCACAGGCTTGGTGGTGAAGTTCTTCAAGCAATGGCCGTCGGCGGTATTCGCTTTGAAACCTGCGCACATGCCGGGCGTGAGCACGTGTTCGCCTGCATCATCGACCAACGTGATCTCGCCTGAAATCACGTAGATGAATTCATCTTCCTTCTCGTGCCAATGGCGCTGAGAGGACCACGCGCCGGGTTCCAGTGTCACCAAATTTACACCAAATTGACTGAGCCCGAAGACATCGCCCAAAAGATATTTGGTGCGGCTGAGGCAAGGTTGATCATGGGGCTTGGGATAGCGCGAGCCTGTGCGCGTGGGCGCGTCAGTGGCCTTAATGGCGGGCGGGTGGTTGTGCATGTTTGGCCTCGATTTGATTGACGGCATCGACAACGGCATCAAAAGTCAAAAGTGTTGAGGCATGGCGCGCCTTGTAATCGCGCACTGGCAGCAGGGCCTCGAGGTCAGCCCATTTTCCCTGCGGCACCGGTCCCTGCTCTTTCAACATTTTATACATCTGGTCGCGTAACCCGCGCAGCTCTTGCGGGGTTGAACCCACCACGTGGCGCGCCATGATCGAGCTTGAGGCTTGGCCCAGGGCGCAAGCCTTCACGTCATGGCCGAAGTCTGAGACAAGGCCATCTTTCACGGCCACATCGACAGTGACTTTTGAGCCGCAGAGTTTGGAATGGGCCACGGCCGTGGCATCTGGATGGGCCAGCCGCTCCAGCCGTGGAATATCGGCGGCCAGTGCCAGAATTTTGCGGTTGTAGATTTCGTCGATCATCGGGTTTCACGCTTTTTGCTAAAGCTGATATGGGTATTGGCATAGCATAGTGCAAACCCGCGAGACATTCAAAATGAGCGCAACTGACCTTGACGAAACACTGGAGCTGAAACTGAGTTTCGATGGTGCGGGCCTTGTCCCTGCCATCGTACAGGACGCTGATGACGGCACGGTGTTGATGTTCGCCTGGATGAATGGCGAAGCGCTGGCTGCCACGCGCAAGACAGGGCTTGCACATTTTTACAGCCGCTCGCGCGCAAAGCTATGGCTGAAAGGCGAAACGTCGGGCGAGACTTTCAGTGTGCAAGAGCTGCGCGTGGATTGCGATCAGGATGTGCTGCTTCTCAAAGTCAAAGCCAATAGGAAAGGCAACGCCTGCCATACGGGGCGACGGAGCTGTTTTTATCGGCGCGTTGAGGGCGATGGGTTGAGCATCATCTAAACTCTCCATCGGCGGGCCTCACCCGCCGAAGCCGTTGGTTTTCGCAACAAAGTCTGGGTGGCCGGGTCAAGCCCGGCCATGGAGAGACTTTGATTGCAGTGGACGTCTGGTTACCAATGGCGGTGCCAGCCCCAGCCATGTGGACGAAAGCCACCATAGAAACCAAACATAATTGGCGCTGGCGGTGGCGCTGGACGGATCCAATAACAGTGGCCATTCCAGGCGCGGAAGCGGTGCGGGCCGCAGCCATCGCGGGCTTCAGCGGGTGTCATCGCCATCGCCGATAAAGTCAAAAGCGTCATTCCCGCAAAAATCAATTTTTTCATGTTCAACTCCCTAATTTGTCATCGCGAACTTGGCGATCCCGTTGACCGGCACCCCGGCGGGTTTGCTGATCTCGGCTTCGTCGACAATTGACGCAGGAGGAAGTGACTTCCGTCGCAGTTTTGCTGCGACATATTTGAGGCGTGAGATTTGCGAGGAAGTGCTGTTAGAAATGAATTTACATCACGGCATTACTTTGCCTTTTTGGGCGACAAAGACTTGGACACCGGAATGTTCAATACTTTTTGATGGACGTCATTGGTCAGTACTTCGAGCCGCTCGGTCAAGGATTTGATCTTGTCGGTCAGATCAGTGTTTTGTTTGAGCATGGTCACCAAAAGCTCGGTTTGCTTGGCCGCAAAACTTTGACGCTCGTCGCTGGCATGGGCCAGGTCTTCGCGGTGTTGCGCATCGGCCTCGGCATGGGCCTTGTCACGATCTGCCTGGCGCGTCTGGGCGAGAAGGATCAAAGGAGCGGCATAGGCCGCCTGCAAACTGAAAGCGAGATTGAGAAGAATGAACGGATATTCGTCAAACTTCGTCCAGCCCAGGCTGTTGACCACCATCCACAGGATCACGATCAAGCTCTGCATGATCAGGAAGGTTGGCGTCCCAAAGAAACGCGCGAATTTTTCAGCTTGAAGTGCAAACCAGCCATTGCCGAAAGCCGAAGCCAGATGAACATGGGGCAAGTGGAAGCGAAAGAACACGTGGTGATGTTTAACTCTGTCGTGATTCACCGGCTTATTGCTATCTGACATGGGTGTGCCCTCAACTGTGCGACGATGAGGGTGCATAGTCTGATTCTACGATTTGCGGCCTATTACCAATCGGCAATTCACCCGATGTCACACCGCGCCGGAAATATAGGCCTGCATATCGGCGGCATCGCGTTCGATCTGTTCGATCCTGAACTTCACCACATCGCCAATTGAAATCATGCCAGCGAGTTTACCATTGGTCACCACGGGCAAATGGCGGATGCGGAACTGCGTCATCATCTTCATCAACTCCGCCTCGCTGTCATCCTCCCCACAGGCCTGCACGCTGGGCGTCATGATCGAAGAGACGGGCTTGGTCAAAGCTTGCGCACCCAGTGCTGCGATGCAGCGCACAATGTCACGCTCGCTCACGATGCCATCGATCATGCCGCCACCTTGTGAAACGATCACGGCACCGATGCGTTTGGCCGCCAAAATATCGGCTACGTGTTTTACGGTCTCATCCGGTGCGACTGTGACAACATCGCGGCCCTTGAGCTTCAAAATATGGGAGACAGACATGGCGTCCTCCTAAGGCTGAGACACCTGTGTGATAGCACCATCAATGCAGTGTGTGAATGGATTTGCGCGTTATTGTCGCGTCCAATACATAAAATGCAATAAAGCCCGCAATGAAGCCGCCGAGATGGGCTTCCCACGCGATGACGCTCTGTTCGAGAAAAGCCGTGCCTGTCATATATTGCGTTGTCGCGGTCAGCAGTGTGAGGCCCAACCACATAACGGTGAAAGTGATGGCGCGGGGATTGCTCAGCAACTCCCAAGGCCGCAAGGGTTGGATATTGTCCATATGTTCAACATATTTGCCATTCATCAGCGGAATAGCGCCGGCCAGAATGCCTGAGACGCCAGCCGAAATCCCCACCATGATCAGTGTCTCGCCCCAATGGACGATGAGCGAGGCCACCGCCCCTGCAATGATTGAGACCACCAAAAGCACGAGATAGCGCCATGTTCCCAGCCGCGCTTCAACCGGCTTGGAAAAGACCGCCAGCCACAGGCTGTTGGTCAGAACATGCGGCCAATCACCATGCAGCAGGCCATAGGTCAACATGCTCCACCACGCTGCCCCTATCGGTTGGGGAAAAGGCGCTGCACCGAAACGGGCTGGAATAAAAGCGAAGACATAGTTGGTCCAGGCGCGCCAAGGTTCGCCGCCTTGCGAAATTATAAAATGTATGGCGATCAGCAGTCCCAGAATGGCCCAGACGACCGGCGGAAGGTTAATGATGGGCGGCTTGGCCGCAACCGCAGGTTCGTCATTCTGGCTTTGAGTCATTGCTGGGCACGTTTCCTTACCTGTTATGGCCAAATGCGTGGGGTTCAGCCGTTTGGCATGGCCCCTGCACTATACCGCCCACAGGTTCAATTATGGGACAGGCGTAAAGCCTGTTGCCAAGAAGGATATGCCATGCAGGCTGATGACCGCAACGGAATTGACAAGGCCGCCACCCAGATCATTCATCCGGGCAGCCGTCAACTGTTTCGCTATTGGGAAGGCTTGCGGGCTGAACGCCCCTGCCCGCAACGCGGCGAGATTGCCTTGGCCAAGCTCGCACCCCTGCTGCCAAACGTCTCGATCATCGAGCGAACCGAGAGTGACGCCTGGACTTACCGTTTGGCGGGCACAGTGGTTTGTGATCTGCTGCGCACACCCGCCACTGGAACCGACGCACTGGCTGGCTTTGACCACTTCGAGCGTGATGTGGTGACCAAGACGTTTGAACTCGCCACCACACGGCTTCAGCCCTGTTTGATTCGGATGCGATTGATTGCTACTTCGGGAAGCGTCGTTGCGGCTGAACTTCTCGGACTTCCCGTCAAGGATGAGGTTTCAGGCCGCGTGCAACTGTTCGGTGGTCTCTTTGGTTTTGCCGGTGAGCGCGATGAAGTGCAGGCGATGCTGCTGCGCCGCGAATTGGTCTCGGCCCGGGTGATCTGGACTGAACATGAGGCTGGCGACAGGCTCGTGGCCCAGCTCGAACGGAAAATGCCGCAACTGGTCGTGATCCAAGGCGGCCTAGCGCGCTAAACTTGCGGGCGCAGGTATAATTTTAACAATCGCGCCGCCATTGCAGAAAAATCTTAACTGCCTATTTACGTGAAACCTCGTTAATGGAGGTCAGTTTGTTAGGGTGTCGAAGTTGAGCGCGCTTTTGTCTCAGAAGATTGATCTCAAAAGCGAAGCCAATCCTTTAGGGGTTGTCTTTGGACGCTTCATGCTGCCCGATATGAGCGAATATCCTTGCCAGGTATCTGATCTCAGTTTTGAAGGTGCGGTGTTTTTAACCGCCAGTGTTCCGCCCGTCGGCCAAACGCTGGTGGCCTATTTGGAAGACATTGGCCGGATTGAAGCCATTTCTGGGGCAGCCATGCCCGGTGGTTTTGCGGTTAGCTATGCTTTAACCGGTGCCCGCCTTGAACGGCTACAACAGCGCATACAGTGGTTGAAAGACCGCAATGCCGGTTTGGCCAGTGATACGCGTCGCCATTCGCGGTATGAGCCCAGTGAAAAAGTCACCCAGATCACTCTGCCAGATGGGCGCATTTATACTTGCGAGGTTCTGGACATATCGGTTTCAGGTGCCGGTATCAAAACTGAAGTGATCCCCAGCATTGGTACATCGATCATGCTCGGCAAAATGCGCGGCCGCGTCGTTCGCTATATCGAGCAGGGTGTGGCGATTGAGTTTGTCAAGCAATTGGAGCCAGCGTATTTGCCTACGGCCTCCGGGCCGACGCGCTATTAGTTTGATCTCATAAGTCCTGCACGTCCACGACACCCTGGATCGCTTTGATTGCCCCTTTGATTTGGGGCGTGATGGCAAATTTGGCGCCAAGGCCAATTTCAACCTCTCGGCCATCAGCCAGCAGAAGTGTCACGCGGGCGGGCGCGCGGCCACCGGGCGTCAAGCGCTTGGCGATCGATGCCAGGGGGCTGGTATCACGCAAGTAAATCTGAATGCCCTGAACAACCGACGCTGCCGCCTTATCCAGAGCCTCAAGGCTTTGGAGCCGCAGCTTTATCTCTTCGCCCTCAACATCAGCTTCCACCTTGATGATGACAGCACGGCCGGGTTCCAGCATATCGCGGAATTGGTTGAGCGTGTCGGCGAAAACCACCGTTTCAAACTGGCCTGTGGGATCAGAGAAGCCCACAAAAGCAAACTTGTTGCCTTGCTTTGATCTGCGCTCTTGTTTGTGGGTGATGGTTCCTGCCAGTTTTGCCGCAGTTGCCCCTTTGGTCAGCGCCTTGTCGTGAAAGCTTGCCCAGGTCTCAACGCCGAGGCGGGCCAAAGGCTTGGCATATTCATCCAAGGGATGGCCCGAAAGATAAAAACCCACGGCATCGAATTCGTGGCCCAGTTTCTCCATGGCCAGCCACGCGTCACGGCGCGGCAAGATCAGCTCGTCGGAGGATGACGACAAGGTGGCGAACATGTCGATGGCCCCTGCTGCGGCCTCATTGGCGGTGCGGTTGGCCACACCAATGATTGAGTCAATGCCGTCGAGAACCTGCGCACGATTGGGGTTCAAAGCGTCAAAGGCACCGGCCTTCACAAGGCTTTCCAAGGCGCGCCTGTTCAAGGCCTTGGCATCGACACGACGGGAGAATTCGCCGATGGACTTGAAAGGGCCGCCGCCTTCTCTCTCGGTGATAATCTGTTGCACGGCACCAGCGCCAACATTCTTCAACGCCGCCATTGAATAGATGATGGTTCCGTCTTGGACCGCGAAATCAACACCGCCGATATTGATCGAAGGTGGAACCACTTTGATCCCCAGTCTTTGCGCTTCCCGGCGGAAGAGCATCAGCTTTTCTGTATTTCCCAAATCCAAAGTCATCGACGCAGCAAGAAACTCAACCGGATAGTTCGCTTTCATGTAAGCGGTCTGATAGCTGATATAGGCATAGGGTGCGGAGTGGGATTTGTTGAACCCATATTCCGCGAACTTGGCGCAGGCGTCGAAGGTTGCTTTGGCGATCTGTTCGTCGATGCCGTTTGCCAGCGCACCCTTCATGAAGTTTTCGCGCTGTGCCGCCATTTCTGATTTGATTTTCTTGCCCATAGCGCGGCGCAAGAGATCCGCCTGCGCCAAGGTATAACCCGCCATGTCACGCGCGGCTTGTTGGACCTGCTCCTGGTAGGTGATCACACCGAAGGTTTCTTTCAGGATAGGCTCGAGAACAGGGTGAAGGTATTCGACTGGCTCTTTGCCCAGTTTACGGGCGCAATAGGTGGGAATATTGGCCATGGGGCCGGGCCGATAAAGTGCAACCAATGCAATCAAGTCTTCCAACCGGTCCGCCCGCATGGCGCGCACAGCATCACGCATACCAGCACTTTCCAGCTGGAACACGCCTATGGTTTCACCTTGGGCCAACATCTCAAAGGTTTTGGCATCGTCCAAAGGAATTCGGCTGGCATCAAAATCAGGCACGCGCAGGCGAATCAGTTTCTGGGCCTTGTCGATGACCGTTAAAGTTTTGAGACCGAGGAAGTCGAATTTCACCAGGCCGGCTTTTTCAACATCTTTCATATTGAACTGGGTGGCTGGCAAACCAGAGCGCGGGTCTCGGTACAATGGCACAAGTTCCTGGAGCGGCCTGTCGCCAATCACAATGCCGGCGGCATGGGTGGAGGCGTTGCGGTAAAGGCCTTCAAGCTTCAGCGCGATGTCAAACAGGTTTTTGACATTGGGATCACGATCACGCTCTTCACGCAGGCGTGGTTCCATCTCAATGGCTTGCGGCAAGGTGATGGGATTGGCCGGGTTGTTGGGGATCAACTTCGAGAGACGGTCGACCTGCCCATAGGGCATCTGCAAAACGCGGCCAACATCACGCGTGACCATACGTGATTGCAATTTGCCGAAGGTGATGATTTGCGCCACGCGGTCTGCGCCATAGCGGCCTTGCACATAGGTGATCACTTCGTCGCGTCTGTCCTGGCAGAAGTCGATGTCGAAGTCGGGCATCGAGACACGGTCTGGATTGAGGAAGCGTTCAAACAAAAGACCGAATCGTAAGGGATCAAGATCCGTAATGGTGAGTACATAGGCCACAAGCGAACCTGCGCCCGAGCCACGGCCCGGGCCCACTGGAATAGATTGGCCTTTGGCCCATTTGATGAAATCAGCCACGATCAAAAAGTAGCCGGGGTATTTCATATTGGTGATGACATTGAGCTCGAAGGCCAAGCGTTTGTCATAGTCTTCGCGGGTAAATCCCGGGGCCATGCCGCCCACTTCGAGGCGTTTGTCCAAACCCGCCAAAGCCTCTTGAAGCAAAACTTCCGCCTCATTGCCTTCGGCAAAGCGTGGCAGAATGGGCTTGCGGCCTTTGACCCAGTATGAGCAACGCTGCGCGATTTCGATGGTGTTCTGGATCGCTTCCGGCACGTCAGCAAAAAGTGCCGCCATTTCCTGTTGCGTCTTGAAATAATGTTCAGGCGTGAGTCGACGGCGGTCTTGGGCCGAGACAACTTCGCCTTCGGCAATACAGATCAAAGCGTCATGGGCGAGGTAATCATCGGGTGCTGCAAAATAGCATTGATTGGTGGCGACCAAAGGCACGTCATGGGCGTAAGCCAATGCGATGAGGCCCGGTTCTGCCCGTTTTTCATTGGTCGTGCCGTGACGTTGCAGTTCTACATAAAGCCGATCAGCAAAAATGGATTTCAGTTTGAGCAGAGTCTCTTCGGCAAGGCTGCTTTGGCCATTGACCAAGGCCTCATTCACCGGGCCGCCGGGGCCACCGGTGAGACAGATGAGGCCAGAGCTGAGGGTTTGAAGTCGGTCGATTGTCACATGCGGCTGGGCATTGTCGCTCGCTTCAAGAAACGCAGTTGACGTCAGCTTCATCAGGTTCTGATAGCCCAGCTCATCCTTGGCGATCAGCGCCACGGAGGTGAAGCGCTTCAGACCTGCCTGGGGTTGAAACTTATTGGTGGTGGGCGGCGACATATCGAGTTTGAGGTCAAGCCCGATCAATGGCTGAATGCCTTTGCCGCTGATGGCCTCAGAAAATTCGAGAGCGCCAAAAAGATTGTTGGAGTCGGTAATGGCCAAGGCGGGCATCTTGGCGTCCTTGGCCATCGCGGCCAACTTTTTCACGGCGAGTGCACCTTCTGACAAGGAGAAGGCGGAATGGATTCGCAGGTGAACGAAGCTGGCTTGCGGCATGGCCCGAGCTTACAGAGAAATAGGCCTTGGCAACATCAGTGATTTGAATTTTTCCGCACAATACAAGGCGCCCCTGCGCCATTCAGCATTGTGCAATTGGCAATGGCTGCCTCTCGTGATTTTTCAGCGAGCATCACGTAAACCAATTTTCGCCTGCCCCGTGAAAGGTTCCGTTTGCGCAGGATCAAGGGATCACGATTGGCCAAGGCCTGCGGGAAGCGGAGTTTCAAGCGGCGGTACATAGCCATGGCCTTGCCCTCGTTGAAATTGACGGCGAGCAATGCGCCCCATGGGGCAAAGGGCGCAGAACGTATCGCGATTTCCGCCAAATTACTTTTACGTGCGGCCAGTGCCAAGCAGTTTTCGGCAAAGCTGGAAGCAGGCCCAATCACGGGCATGGGGAAATCGGCGGTCGGCTTTTTCCAATCTTCAGCCTCGTGCCCGGTGATGAAAGCCACATAGTGCCGCGTTTCTTCGGGCAAGTCCGATTGGCCTGCCAGCCATCTGATGACACGCCCTTCACCTGAATTATAGGCTGCTGCGGCTAAGCCAATGTTTCCAAATTGCTTTTTGAGATCGGCTAAATAGGCGGCGGAAGCTTCGACAGCGGCCAAGGGTTCAAACGGATCTTTTAGGCCGCGGCGCGCGGCGGTCTCGGGCATGAATTGGGCGATGCCTTGGGCGCCTTTGTCTGAAACGACATTGGGGTCAAACAGGCTTTCACGCCAGAGGAGACGGGCAAAGAACGCTGGGTCTAAGCCATGGGCCTTGGCTTGGGCTTCCGCACTGATGCAGATCGAGCTGGCGAGCGTGTCGCGCGAGGCTGCACCGCAGGTTAGAAAAGCCACAACACTCAAAGCAACGATACCTATTCCCACTCCCCCTTGTGGGGAGGGTCGGGGTGGGGGTCGGTAGGTCTTGCAGCATTACTTTTTTCAACATACTCCAAATGCGGAGCGACCCCCACCCTAGCCCTCCCCACAAGGGGAGGGAAAACTCATCCCTTAGCCTTCCACCAGGGCGCCATTTTGTAGGTTCACCACGCGACTCATGCGTTTGGAAAATTCAATATTGTGCGTGGCCACCAAGGCCGCCAAGCCTTCCTCGCGGATGAGGCGGACGAATTCCTGATGCACCATTTCGCCTGTGGGTGGATCGAGGTTTCCGGTAGGTTCGTCGGCCAAAAGCAATAATGGCTTGTTGGCGATAGCCCGGGCGATTGCCACACGTTGCTGTTCACCGCCCGAAAGTTCGGCGGGGCGATGTTCCAGGCGGTGCGAAAGTTTCATGCGTCCAAGTAGCTCTTTGGCGCGTTTTTCAGCGGCGGCTTTGTCTGCGCCGGCAATCAATTGCGGGATGACGACGTTTTCAAGGGCCGAGAATTCTGGCAGAAGATGGTGGAACTGATAGACAAAGCCAATTCCTACGCGGCGCACAGCGGTTCGCGTCTTGTCATCCATGGCGCTGCAATTTTGACCCGCGATTACCACTTCGCCTTCGGTGGGTTTTTCGAGAAGGCCCGCGATATGCAGCAACGAAGATTTGCCAGCACCAGATGGGCCGATGAGGCCGACGATTTCACCTGGTGAAAGGCTCAGCGACAGATTGCGGAAAATTTCGAGCGCCTGTTCGCCTGCGCCGTAAACGCGGGTGATGTTGTGAAGTTCAAGTGTTGGTTTCAAAATCATTCGTAGCGCAGCGCCTCAACCGGATCGAGGCGGGCGGCCTTCCACGAAGGATAGAGCGTGGCCAAATAAGAGATCACCAAAGTGAAGACGACGATATAGGCCGTCTGGACATAACTGACCTTGGCTGGCAATTGCGCGAGGTAATAGAATTCGGGGTTGAACGGATCGACACCCGAAAGCCACTGAATGCCACGCCGGATATTCTCCGCGTTCCAACAAATGAGGAGGCCGATCAACAACCCTGCCAAAGTGCCGAGCGTGCCGATGGCAGCACCGGTAATAAAAAAGATGCGCATGATGGCGCCGCGTGTGGCTCCCATGGTGCGCAGGATCGCAATGTTTGAGCCTTTGTCTTTGACCAGCATGAAGAGGCCCGAGATAATGTTGAGGGCCGCCACCAAAACGACCAAGGCCACCACGAGGATCACCACATTGCGTTCCACCGCTAGCGCATTGAAAAAAGCAACGTTTCGCGCTTGCCAGGTTTGCACCATGATGTCTGGCCCTGCCGCATTGAGGATGGCAGCCACCTGGCCCTGCACGGCGTCCGGGTCTTTGACCATCACTTGTAAACTGGTGGCGCCATTTTCGGTGGAGAAGAAATCCTTGGCTTCATCAAAAGGCATGTAGACGACGCCTTCGTCATAGTCCGACATGCCCGCTTTGAAGATGCCGAGGACGGGATAGTCGCGCAGGCGGGGCGTGTTGCCGATGGGTGTGTCTGGACCGTTAGGCGCAATCAATGTGACTGCGCTGCCCAGGGCCAGCTGGTGTTTTCTGGCCATGCCTTCGCCCACAATGATGCCACCCGACTTGCCAAAGCCAACCAGCGTTGGCTTTGCGTCATTGTTCGGTGGTGCGGTCAATGCGGTTTTCAGATCCTTGTTGTTGATGTCGGTCAGTTTGATCAAGTCTTGCTCGCTGATGCCGCGCACCAATGCGCCTGTGGCATTGCGAACCGATGACACCATGGCCTGGCCTTCGGCCAAGGTGATCACATGGGTGACGCCATCTACTTTGGTGATGCGGGCGGCCAAGGCTTGATAATCTTGAATGGGGTTTTGATCATTGCGGAAAACTGAAGCGTGACCTGTGAAGCCCAAAATTTTGCCGAGCAGCTCCTGATGAAAGCCGTTGAAAACAGACATCACGACAATCAATGTGGCCACGCCGAGTAGAATGCCCAAGAAGGAGAAGAACGAGATGACCGAGATAAAACCTTCTTTGCGACGGGCGCGCAAATAGCGCAGCGCCAGCATCCATTCAAAGCCTGCAAAGGGGCGCGTGCCGGGAAGCGATGCCATTCAACGGTTCATCACGAAAGTTTTTCCACAACTTGAGCCAGCGCCACATTCTCGCGGGCACCAGTCTTGCGGTTTTTTACTTCGGCGATGCCGTCTTTCAGCCCGCGCGGGCCGATGATCACCTGCCACGGCAGGCCGATCAAATCCATTGTGGCAAATTTGGCACCACCAGGCTGGTTGCGGTCATCATACAAAACTTCAACACCCTTGGCTTCTAAACCTTTGTAGATTTTCTCGGCGGCGGCATCGGCTTCGGCATCGCCAGATTTGATATTGATCAAGCCCACTTTGAACGGTGCCACGGCTTCGGGCCAAATGATGCCATCCTTGTCATGGCTGGCTTCAATAATGCCGCCCACGAGACGCGATACGCCAATGCCGTAAGAACCTGATTGCAGCGTTACTTTTTTGCCATCAGCGCCTTGCACTTCGCAGCCCATGGGCAGCGTGTATTTGTCACCAAAGAAGAAAATATGGCCCACTTCAATGCCACGGCCGGAAAGACGCTTGGCCTCTGGCACGCGCTTTTCGAATTCGGCCTGATCGTGCTTCTCGTCAGTTGCGGCATATTTTGATGTGTAATCCGCAACCATTGTGGCCACGGCACCCACATTGTCATAGTCGATGTCGATCTTCGACCAATCGAGATCATGTAAAGCGCTGTCGAAAAATACGCCACTTTCGCCCGTGTCTGCCAGAACCAGGAATTCGTGGCTGGCGTCGCCGCCAATGGGGCCTGTATCCGCACGCATCGGCACGGCTTTGATGCCCATGCGGGCAAAGGTTTTCAGATAGCTCACAAACATCTTGTTATAAGAATGCTTGCCTGCTTCAACGCTGAGGTCGAATGAATAAGCGTCCTTCATCAGAAACTCGCGGCCCCGCATCACGCCAAAACGCGGGCGCACTTCATCGCGGAACTTCCATTGGATGTGATAGAGATTGCGCGGCACGTCCTTGTATGACTGGATGCCCGAACGGAAAATGTCGGTGATCATTTCCTCATTGGTCGGCCCGTACAGCAAGTCCCGATCCTGGCGATCTTTGATGCGCAGCATTTCCTTGCCATAGGCATCGTAGCGACCAGACTTTTTCCACAAGTCGGCGGACTGCAGCGTGGGCATCAAGACTTCCAGCGCCCCTGTCCTATCTTGCTCTTCGCGCACGATCTGTTCGATCTTTTTCAGAACACGAAAACCCATCGGCAACCAGGAGTAGCTGCCCGCTGCTTCCTGCCTAACCATGCCAGCCCGCAGCATCAACTTGTGCGACGTGATCTCCGCTTCCTTCGGGTCATCGCGCAGAATGGGCAGAAAATATTTTGACAGGCGCATTTAGAATCTCATGTTGTGCAAATTCGCTGCCCTTTTAAGGGTTTCGGATGTCAAGGCAAGCTTGCATCATTTTTCACTTGGCGAAAGGGTTGAACTATGTGTATTTCAACCCACTGACCCGGGATTATCGTGCCCAGGTTTAGGGAGGAATTGAGCAGGTGGATCTATCCGCCGCCGATCTGGTGACCGAGAAGCGCCAGTATAATAGAGTTACAAGAATTGGCGGAGCCTTCACGGCTCCGCCTTTTTTTTGGGTTGTGGCGGCTCAGTTGGGCACAGGAATGGCTTTTCGCGTCCAGTTCAGATTGGCGATCAAGAGCCCGGTGATGACCAATGCCGCCCCGATAATTTCGTAGGAATCAAAGCGCTCTGCAAAGACGATGAAGCCGCTGGCGATGCCAAAGAGCGGCACCAAAAGCGAAAATGGTGCAACGGTGCCCGCCGCATAGGTTTTCAAAAGAAAATTCCACGCGCCATAGCCAAACAGGGTTGAAGCGTAGGCGAGGAACAGAAGCGAAGCCACGGCCAGCATCGTGGGATGCAGAAGTGCTGTGGCCAGCTGCGCATGATCTTCGAACGCATATGACAATGCAAACATCGGCAGCGGCGGCACAAGGCTTGACCAGATGACGAAGGACAGTGTGTTCTGGGGCTTGGCTTGCTTGGCGATGATATTGGCACCCGCCCAGCCCGCCGAAGCGATGAGGCACAGCAGCAGTGGTAGAGCATCAGGGCCAGACCAACGCTCGTATGCGATGACCGCCATGCCCCCGAAGGCCACGCTCGCGCCCCACAGCTGGCGCGCGCGGGGCAATTCATGCAAGATCATCCATGCAAAAAACATGGTGAAAGGCGCTTGCAACTGTAGCACCAGCGAGGTGAGGCCCGCGGGCAAGCCCATCCGCATTGCCAGAAACAAGAATCCGAACTGTCCAACACCGAGAACAAAACCAAAGCCCATTATATAACGCCAATGCACATTGGGTGCTTTGATAACGAAAATTGCTGGAACCGCAGAAAATAGAAAGCGCAGGCCGGTGAGCAGAAAGGGCGGGACCGTTGCGACACCCGTTTTGATCACCACAAAGTTAAAACCCCAAATGGCGGCAATGGCCACGGCCAATAAAATGTGGCGTGGCTTCATTTCTGTTTCTTTGCTGTGATCTCGATTTCGATTTTCATACGCGGGTCTGCCAGCCTGGCTTCAAACATGGTGGCGGCGGGGCGGATGTCGCCGAAATATTTCTGCAAGACAGGCCAGCAGGGTTCAAAGTCTTCGGCGCGTGGCAAAAGATAATGGACCCGCACCGTATCCACCAATGCAAAACCGCCCTGTTCCAATGCATTGATGATATTCTTGAAACATTGTTCGGCCTGAACGATGACATCATCTGATATGGTCATCTTATCATAGTCAAACCCGGTGGTGCCCGACACAAAGCACCATTCACCATCAACAACAGCGCGGGAATAGCCGATCTGTGCTTCAAAGGTGGATCCAGATGAAATCAGTTTTCTCACGGTTTAGACTTTCGCGGCGTGGGTTCCTCAATGATATGCACTTCACGCGGCACCAAGCGCATTTCTATCCCTGCGTCTTTGAGCGCTGCCCAAATGGCAAAGCCGACTTGCGATGAATAGCTGTTCTTGCCGTCATCAATCCCGGTGACCCAGAACTTGGCCGTGAAATAAATGTGATTTTCGCCGAAACTTTTGAATGCACATTCTGGCATTTCAGGTTCGCGCAAAATGCCCAGGCACTGCAACATCGCCTTTTCAATCAGTGGCGGAACTTTGCTGATGTCCGTGTTGTAGGGTAACGAGAAAGGCACCTCATAGCGCTGGCGCGGATCGGCGTGGGTCCAATTGACAAAGCGCGTGGTGATAAAGCGTTCGTTCGGCACCATGATGTCTTTGCCGTCCCAGGTGGACAACATCGATGAGCGCATATTGATCTTTTGTAGCGTGCCGGCGCGGCCATCTTCAAGCTCGATATAATCGCCGACTTTGAAGGAGCGTTCGAGCAGAATGATGATTCCTGAAATGAAGTTGGACGCGATCTGTTGCAGGCCAAAGCCGAGACCCACGCCCAATGCGCCGCCGAAGACCGCCAGGGTTGAGAGATCAAGCCCCAAAACATTGAACAGCAATAAAAACACGATGCCGAAGACGACAAGCTCCAAGGCTTTGGCCGCCAATTCGCGGGTTTGAATATCGACTGTGTGCTGATCGCGGATGGCTTTTTGGCCGGCGTTGGATGACAGGCGGCCAATGAAAAAGAAGATTGAGCCAAACACAGCGGCCTTGATGATGGCCAAGGCGGAAATGCGGATATTGCCCGCTTGCAAAGCGGTTTCATCGAGCTTTGCCAAGAGCTGCGGCATATAACCAAACATATAAACTGCGGCGACGGGAAGGCCCACCCATCTTGCGCCCGCATTGGCAAGCGGGTTGGCAATGAAGCGCCTGATCACGGAATAGAGGAGCGAGATGGTGGCCGCTGTGCTGGCCAGGCGCACCAGCCAAGATGAGCCAACGCCTGCGTCACAGCCAGCTGCTGCGGCCATCATGGCCAGCACCACCAAGGCGGGGCGCGAGAGATCGCGCATGGAATAAAGCAGTTGTTGATAGCGCAGAAGTTTGCCTTCGGTGGGTTCGGTGTTGAGCAACGGCACATTGGCCTGAAGTTGTTTGGCCACAATGCGGCCAATCAAGATCGCCGCTACAATGGCAATCACTTGGGCATAAAACTGCGGTGAAGTGAGCCAGCCGATGAGCTGGGCCTTCAGTGCCAAAGCATATTCCTGCAACTTTGCTTGATCGAACATATCTCTATCCAGCCTTCCGGCCGCGCTCCACTATCACTTGTCATCCAAAGGCATGAAAGCATCGCCCCACTTTATATGCCGCGCTGCGTTGTAGGCGGGCTTCACGCGCCTCGCAATTGTTGTTTGCGTCAGGCCTGTCTCGGTGCAGAGCGACAGGGTAAGTCCAGCCTTGGTTTTTTCCACGGGTGCGATCACCCGGGCTGCGGGCCAAACCGTCTTGCTGCGCGAAAAAGCCACCCATGAATAAGCTTCATCTTCAAAGGGCACAGAAGCGCCCTTGGCATGCATGTGTTCACGGCTGCGGGCCAAGCGCGCCTTGAAGTGGCACCAATCATGGCCTGCCATTGGGCAGGTTTTCTCATGGGTGCAGGGGCCGATGAGATGGGCACCCTGCCCCAACAAAGCGCTGCGGGCGGCGCGAAGGCGGGCAAAGCCCTGCGGTGTTCCGGGTTCGACCAAGATGAGGGTTTCAGTGCAGGCCTGCCAGAGTTTCAGGGCGCTGGGTGCAGCTTCGGCTTCCGGCAGTTCGACCAGAACATAGGCCGCCATCACCAGTTCGGCGCGGCAATCCAGCTGTTGCAGGCGCTGGTGCAGAATTTCGAGATTTGGCAAATCTTGCGCCAGCGATTGGGCCAATGCGACAAAGCGGGCGTCCGATTCTAGCAAAGTGAAGTGCTTCAGGCTCTGCCATTGTTCTTGGGCCGCAAAACTCGCTGTGCCCGGCCCGGCCCCGATATCCAAAGCGCTCTGAGGCGCAAAATCGATTTTAAGCTGGGCCACCTCTGCCAGAACAGAGGCCACCGCTGCATAAGTTGCAGGCAGGCGGGCCGTGAGATAGGGCGCGAGATCGATGGAGGACGAAGCCCTGCCCGCTGCATACTGCGCCGAAAGTTCCCGCGCCGCCTCACGCTGGCTCCCGTGTTCGTGACCCGCCAACCACGCGTTTACACGCTGGCGCAAGCCTTGCGGCATTTCAAATGACATGGTGGTGATGTGACAATTCTTGCAATTTCAGACAAACTAGCGATTATCACAGCCGAATCCAATCGCTGAGCAGAAAGAAAATTGCAGATGTTCGTTTCATTTTTCCCGAGGCCGAAACCATTTTTTATTTCAGTGACTCTCTGGAGCCTGTTTGGAATTTTGTTGTGGAATTTATCGGCGAAAAACTGGGGTGGACTTATTGGTTTACCTGACGCTCCCGAAAATGCGCCAGCAATCATAGGTGCTCAATCTTTACTCACTGCGTCGCATATTTGGTTTGATTTGTTCTTTGGTGTGATGGTTGCGATATTTGCATTATTTTGGCGATCCTATGCACCGCATAAGTGGTTTAATTGGTCGGTCTTGGGATCGGCATTGATTGTTTTCGTAACTTATTTCCAAGTACAGATCAGCGTAGCGATTAACGAATGGTATGGACCCTATTTTAACTTAATTCAGAAAGCACTCGATCCAGCTACAAAAGGTACAGTTACACCTGCTGAACTTTACGCAGGCATGGGCCAACTTATTGGAATTTTGGCAATCTGGATTATTGTTGCCATTTTGCTCAGTTTTTTCACCAGTCACTACACATTTCGTTGGCGAACAGCGATGAATGAATTTTATGTTACACATTGGCAAAAGCTGCGCCTAGTCGAAGGTGCCTCACAGCGTGTGCAAGAAGATACAATGCGCTTTGCAAGGCTGGTTGAAGATCTTGGCGCGTCTTTTGTGAGTTCGGTGATGACTTTGATCGCGTTTTTACCGGTGCTTTCTGTTCTCTCCAAATCTATCACTTCCATCCCATTCTTTGGTTCTGTGCCAAATTCCTTGGTGGTCGTTTCTGTTGTGTGGTCTCTATTCGGAACAGGGTTACTTGCTTTGATCGGGTTCAAGCTTCCAGGTCTGGAGTTTAAAAATCAGCGGGTGGAGGCAGCTTATCGGAAGGAGTTGGTTTACGGCGAAGACTCAGATGTTCACGCCACTCCATTGACTCTGGCTGGGCTTTTCAAAAATGTTCGGCGCAACTATTTCAATCTGTTTGCGAATTATCTTTATTTCAATTTCGGACGCTACCTCTACTTGCAGGCAGATGCTGTTGTTTCACTCGTCGTATTGGTTCCAACAATCGCCGCTGGCGCAATCACTTTTGGTGTTTTTCAGCAGGTGCGGAACGCGATGAGCGAAGTCAAAGGCGCAATGCAATATCTCGTGCAATCTTGGCCCAGCATTATTGAACTGCTTTCTATTCATAAGCGGTTACGCATTTTTGAAGCGGCAATTGAAGGTTATGCTGACATCGCGGCCGATGAGGCATTTGGTGCAGCGGGGGAAGTGAAACCGTAGCCAAAAGGGCTAAGGCTGGTGCGGGATGAGAGACTCGAACTCCCGACATCTTCGGTGTAAACGAAGCGCTCTACCAACTGAGCTAATCCCGCAGGCGAAGCGGGGCATAGCGGCTTCAAACTGTGATTGCAAGAGTGATGAGCTTCCTTCCTGACCTAACGATATTGCTGGCTTATTCTGCCGCTTCCGTGGCGCTGTTCATCACGCCGGGGCCGGATATGAGCTTGTTTTTATCGCGCACCTTGGTGTCTGGCCGCAATGCCGGGATTGCTTCGGTGCTGGGTGCCAATATTGGCTGCATCGTCCATACATTTTTGGCGGCCTTTGGTGTTTCGGCAATTATCGCTGCATCGCATACGGGTTTTTTGCTGCTCAAGATATTTGGCGCGGGTTATTTGCTGTGGCTGGCGGTGGATGCGTCGCGCCATGGCTCATCGCTTAATGTGGTCACCCAAGGGCAGAAGCCTGTGAGTGTGCTCAATAGTTTTTTGATGGGAGTGACGGTCAATCTCACCAACCCCAAGGTGGTTTTGTTTTTTATTACGTTCCTGCCGCAGTTCATCTCGGTGGGAGACCCAGCAGCCCGAAGCAAAATGCTGTTTCTCGGCATTTATTTCGTGTTGATCAATGTGCCTTTGTCGGTCCTGATGATCTGGGGGGCGGAGAAACTGGTGGGCTGGCTAAAAGTGCGGCCGCGTGTCTTACGCGGGATCGACTATTCGTTTGCGGGCATATTTGCGCTGTTCGCGCTGAAAATCGCCCTCACCGAAGGCCGTGGCTGAAATGAACGCTTGAATGGACTGTGGCAGTATCTATCGTAACCACCGTACGCTGTCAAGCATTTTTTTCCTATTCTGGATTTTCCCTTTGAAAGCGCAGAAAATCATGTGCCCGGCGCGTCTAAAGGGCGCTATGACACTGCCAACGGCGGTTTCCAGCGCAGCGTCTTGATGGCCGAGGCCGAATTCAAATTTCTCGCCTTTTTTCGGAACATAAAGCGTTCCGAAGGCCCAATCCCAGATCGACAGGCAATAGCCCAAATTCGTGTCGAAATGCTTGGGATCGGTGGAATGGTGCACTTGGTGGTGTGCCGGGGCTTGAATGATTTTGCCCAACAGTCCCGTGGCATAAAATGGAAGTTCTGTATGGCGTAAATGTAAAATCGTGAACCAGAAGGCGATCAATAAGAGATTGGCTTTCAATGGATCAACGACCTGAGCAGTTTGCCCAAAATACCAAACCATCGGCCCTTGTACGAGACATGCTGCAGCGCTGACCAATGCGGGAAAAAGCAACAGTTCGATTGGATGTTGACGCCACTCTGTCAACGGCGTGAGAACTTCGGCAGAATGATGCACCTTATGAAATTCCCACAGGAATGGCAGCTTGTGCATTAGAAAATGCGAGAACCAATAACCAAACTCAACCGCCAGAAAGACGAGCAGCATCGTCACGCCGGTGATCAAATAGCTGGAGCCCATGGGCGCCGGTGCTGGTCCAAAAAAAAGATTTAGTGTTGCTAAAGTTCCCGACATTGAAACCGTCGTTGCGCCACCAACAAGGAGGGCCTGCAACAACAGAAAATAAGCAGCAATCAAGAATATTTTAACGTCCAGCTTGCTTGAGTCATGTGAAAGCAAGCGACTGGGAAGCAGCAGCTCTTTCATCGCGCGCAGGCTTAAGCGGCTCTTGCGTTTGATTGTTAAGTACACACCCATGGCCGTTAGCCCAGCACCGAGATAGGTTAGAAAATAATATTGTGAGCCGGGCTGGATAAAAAATCCGATCGGGAAAAGCAGGTAAGATATAATGTTTGTCAAAAAGTCCATGAAAGCTCCCGGTCCAAGATCAGGCTTGGGCCGGGCTATTCAAGCGCTCTGGCGTTAAGGTCCGGTAAATCAATAATTGCCCATGCAGTTCTGATAGGTTTCCCAATAGGCTTGGCGCTTGGCTTCCGAACCAGACACTGCGCCTGCCATGGTGCCGCCTACGGCTCCGATGGCGAGGCCCGGCACAAAATTATTGTTGCCCGAGAGCGCGCCGATGAGGCCGCCGCCAGCTGCACCCAAGGCCAAGCCAGTGACCACATGATCGCCGCCGACATGGCGTGCGGCAGAGCGGGCTTGGGCTTGGCAAAAGGAGCGGCGGCTGCGGGCAAAGCTGGCATCGGCTGTGGCGGCCAATGTGCCAAAAGCGATCAGGCTGGCGAGGGATAGTTTGATGAAACGCGTCATGTCATT
>Ga0209069_10000096_pt1 | contig 30464 bp, 28 predicted proteins | sample Str013_2_FD_187202 | JGI IMG/M metagenome (GOLD analysis project Ga0209069, IMG submission 187202) | Freshwater sediment microbial communities in response to fracking from Pennsylvania, USA - Straight Creek_MetaG_SC_2013 (SPAdes) (version 2) | ecosystem: Environmental > Aquatic > Freshwater >...
TTCCGGCCTTCCTTGTCGGTGCGGGAATAGCTCAGTTGGTAGAGCGCAACCTTGCCAAGGTTGAGGTCGCGAGTTCGAGCCTCGTTTCCCGCTCCACTCTAATCTTCGGCTAGGTGGCAGAGTGGTCATGCAGCGGCCTGCAAAGCCGTGTACGCCGGTTCGATTCCGACCCTAGCCTCCAACTCAAGCGGACGTGGCGAAACTGGTATACGCAGCAGACTTTGACAGGAGTGCCCTGGGGGAAACCCCGGGAGCAGAACCGCTCAAACTCGGGGAACGCTACCGATTGCCGCGCCCATGGTGGCAGCCCAGGCCAATCCCGAGCCAAGCCCCGCAAGGGGAAGGTGTAGAGACTAGACGGGCGGCGCCTAAATCCTCAACGGGAGGGCAGGGCGAAGGGATAGTCCAGACCACGAACGCCCGCAGTAGCGGGCGGCGGCGAAAGCCGAAGTGGCAGGAAAATCTGCTTCCTTGAAAAGGGAGTGTGGGTTCGAGTCCCGCCGTCCGCACCACATCACTTATGTTTAGCGCGACCAACCTCCATCTCTGGCGTGGCGACCTGCACGTGTTGCGCGGCCTGAGTTTCAGCGTCACCGCCGGCTACTGCCTGCAGGTCACCGGCATCAATGGCGCCGGCAAATCAACGCTGCTGCGCGCGCTGTGCGGGCTATTGCCGCTGGAGGAGGGCGTAGTCAACTGGCGCGGCAACGACACCAGCAGGGATCGCCATGCTTTTCATGCCGAGCTCGCCTGGCTGGGTCACGGCACGGCGCTCAAGGGCGATCTGAGTGCCGCAGAGAATCTGCGCTACTCGGCGGGCCTAAGGCGCACGCTGAGTGCCGCCGAGATCGGGCATGCGCTGGCGAGCGTTGGATTTGCTGCCGGCGATCAGCGCCTGGCCCGGCAGATGTCCGCCGGGCAGCAGCGCCGGGTGGCACTGGCGCGCGTACTGCTGCTCGAATGCGCGCTGTGGATACTCGATGAACCCACCGCCAATCTCGACAGCCACGGCCAGGCGGTGTTCGGGCAGCTGCTGCATGCACACCTGCAGCGCGGTGGCCTCGCGATTGTCGCTACGCACCAGGCGCTGGCGATTCCCGGTGAACGCCTGCAGGAGCTGGAACTCACATGAGCACCCCGGTGTCTGCTGTACAGGCCGGCTACCTGCTGATGCGACGCGACCTGCGCCTGGCGCTGCGCCGTCCGGGCGAATGGCTGCAGCCCATGGTGTTCTTTCTGGTGGTCATATCGCTGTTTCCGCTGGCCAGCACCCCGGAGCTGTCGCGCCTCAGAGACATGGCGCCGGCTGCATTGTGGGTCGCGGCGTTGCTATCCTCGCTGCTGGCACTTGAATTGCTGTTTCGTGAGGATGGTCAGGACGGCACGCTTGAGCAACTGGCAGTCTCTGGATTGCCGCTCGCCTGGCTGCTGCTGGCCAAGACCTGCGTACACTGGCTGTTGACGGGCCTGCCGCTGGTGCTGGTCGGACCGCTGGCCGCTACCGCGCTCGGCGCGCCCTACGCCTCAATGCCAGGCGTGCTGGCCGTACTGCTACTGGGCAGTGTGGCCTTGAGTCTGATAGGCGCCGTGGGCGCCGGGCTCACGCTGGGGCTGCGTCGCGGCGGTGTGCTGCTGGCCTTGCTGGTGCTGCCGCTGGCGGTACCGGTGCTGATTTACGGTGGACGGGCGACGGCGCTCGCGATTGCGCTGGAGCCGATGACGGCACCGATGGATCTGCTGGCGGCCATCGCCGTGCTGAGTGCCACCCTGGCACCCCTGGCCGCGGCGGCGGCGGTGCGTATCAGCCTGGAGTAGACATGACCTGGATCTGGTTTCACAAGCTCGGATCGCCGCCGCATTTTTACCGGTTGGCCGGCCGCATGACACCCTGGTTCGCCTGGCCGGCGCTGCTGCTGTGCCTGGGTGGCCTGTACGGCGGCTTGGTGACAGCGCCCGCCGACTACCAGCAGGGCGAGGGCTTTCGGATCATCTATGTGCATGCGCCCGCGGCCTGGCTGTCAGTCATGGTCTACAGCGCAATGGCGGTGTACGCCGCCGTCGGGCTGATCTGGCGTATCAACGTTGCCCATGCGCTCGCGGCCAGTTGCGCCGGCATCGGCGCCTCGTTCACCGTCGTGGCGCTGGTCACCGGGAGCCTGTGGGGCAAGCCGATGTGGGGCACCTACTGGGAGTGGGATCCGCGCCTGACCTCGGAGCTGGTGCTGCTGTTCCTGTATCTGGGCTACATGGGTCTGCGCGGCGCGATCGACGACACGGCGCGCGCCGATCGGGCCAGCGCGGTGCTGGCGATAGTCGGCGCGGTGAATGTACCAATCATCCATTACTCGGTCACCTGGTGGAATTCGCTGCACCAGGCGCCGAGCGTGATGAAATTCGGCAAACCCACGATGCCGGCGAGCATGCTGGTGCCACTGCTGATGATGCTGCTGGGCTTCACGCTATATTTCGTGGCGATCATGCTGGTACGCGCGCGTGGCGAGGTGCTGCGACGTGAACGTGGCGCCCACTGGGTCGCCGAAGCGACGGTGGAATCATGATGCACTGGTTGCTGATGGGCGGCTATTGGCCCTATCTCTGGCCCTCCTATGTGCTGACACTGCTGGTGGTGGTACTCAATGTCATCTTTGCGCGGCGGAGCCTGCGCGCGGCACGCGCCGAAGTGCGCCGGCGCCTGCAGATGCAACGGAGCCATTCATGACACCCAGGCAACGGCGCATGGCGCTGGTGGCGGTTATCGTGGCTGGCGTGAGCATCGCCGGTGTGCTGGCGCTGCGCGCCTTTCGCGAGAACGTGATGTTCTACTTCGATCCCACCAAGGTGGCCGCGGGCGAAGTGAAGGTGGGTGAGCGCTTCCGGCTGGGCGGCATGGTGGTCAAGGGCAGCCTGCAACGCACGGCCGGCACACTGAATGTGAGCTTCGCGGTCACCGACTTTCAGCACAGCGTGCCGGTGCGCTACGACAAGGTACTACCGGACCTGTTCAAGGAGGGCGCCGGCATGGTGGCCTACGGACGGCTCAATGCCAGCGGCACATTCACGGCCGATGAAGTTCTGGCCAAGCACGATGAGAAATACATGCCGCCGGAACTGGCCAGATCACTGAAGACCGGGCAGGACGCGGCCGCCGCCTCGAGCGCGCGTGCTGCGGCCAGCGCCGCCGCCCAGGAGGCACACTGATGAGCATTGAAATCGGCCATTTCGCAATGATCCTGGCGCTGGCATTGGCCGCCGCTCAGGCCTTCTTCGGACTCACCGGCGCGGCACTCAAGCGCGAGCGGTGGATGGCGGTGGCCACTACCGCGGTCACCGGCCAGTTCCTGTTCCTGGCACTGGGCACGGCCACGCTGATCCACGCCTTCGTGGTCAATGACTTCTCGGTCAAGTACGTCGCCAATCACTCCAACTCGGCGCTGCCGCTATTCTATCGCGTGGCCGCGCTGTGGGGCGCGCACGAGGGATCGCTGCTGCTGTGGATCTGCGTGCTGGGCGTGTGGAGCATCGCGGTGGCGTGGCGCGGCGCGAAACTGCCCGCCGACTACCTGGCGCGCGTGCTGGGGGTGCTGGGCGTGGTCAGCTTCGGCTTCCTGCTGTTCATGCTGACGACCTCGAGTCCCTTCGAGCGGCTGCTGCCGGCGGCCATCGATGGTGCGGACCTGAATCCGCTGCTGCAGGATTTTGCGATGGCGATCCACCCGCCGATCCTCTATGCCGGCTATGTCGGCATGAGCGTCAGCTTTGCCTTTGCCTGTGCGGCAATGCTGGAAGGGCGGAAAGATCAGCTGTGGGCACACTGGCAGCGGCCCTGGACCGTGCTGGCCTGGGCGTTTCTCAGTTGCGGCATCGCGCTGGGCAGCTGGTGGGCCTACTACCAGCTCGGCTGGGGCGGTTGGTGGTTCTGGGATCCGGTGGAAAATGCCTCGTTCATGCCCTGGCTGGTCGGCACGGCGCTGGTGCATTCGCTGGCGGTCACCGACAAGCGCGGCCTGTTCAAGAGTTGGACGCTGCTGCTGTCGGTGACGGTGTTCTCGCTGAGCCTGCTGGGCACCTTCCTGGTTCGCTCTGGAGTGCTGGTGTCCGTGCACTCTTTTGCCGCCGACCCGACGCGCGGTTACTTCATTCTCAGCTTCCTGGTGCTGATGATTGGCGGTTCGCTGCTGCTCTACGCGTGGCGCGCACCGTCACTGGGTTCGTCGGCGGGCTTCGAGATGATCTCGCGCGAATCCTTCATCCTGTTCAACAACATCCTGCTGGTAGTGGCCGCGGCCGTGGTGCTGGGCGGGACGCTGGCGCCGCTGATTGCCGATACCTTCGGCCTGGGTACGCTCTCGGTCGGGCCACCGTATTTCAATCCCAGTTTCCTGGTACCCATGCTGCCGCTGGTGACGCTGGTATCAATGGGCATCCATGCCCGCTGGCGACGCGGGCAGCTGGTGGAATCCCGACGCCGGATACTCGGGTCGCTGGCGATCGCCGCAGTGCTGGGACTGGGCATCACCTACGGCATCTACGGCAGCACGCGCATTCTGACGCCGGTGGGCGCGATCATCGGCTGCTGGATCATTCTCTCCTCACTGATCGAACCCATCACGCAGCTGTATCGGCGCCTGCCGCTGCCGGCCAGCGTGATTGGCATGACCATCGCGCACATCGGCCTGGGCTGCTTCGTGCTCGGCATTACTTTCGTTGAATCCAGCACCATTGAAGACGACACCGCCATGGTCCGCGGCCAGGTTCACCAGGTGGGCGCCTACACCTTCCGCTACCTCGGCGTTGAAAACATCGAGGGACCCAACTTCGATGGGGTGCGCGGCCATGTCACCGTGATGCGCGATGGCAAAGTGGTCGAAGAGCTGTTCCCGGAGAAGCGCCATTACTTTGTACAGGGTTCGGTCAACACCAAGGCGGCCATCGGCGCGAGCTGGAATCGTGACCTGCTGGCAGCCATGGGCGACGACGTGGGCAATGATTCCTGGAGCTTGCGACTGCAATACCGGCCGCTGATCCGCTTCATCTGGTTGGGCGCGGCCATCATGGCGCTCGGCGGTATCACGACCCTGTTCGACCGTCGCTACAAGAGCGCGCCGGTGGCCGAGCGCGCCGGTGCTGTGATTGGCGGTGAGCCGGTGGCGGCCAAGTCGTGAAACGCTTCCTGCTGCCGCTGGGCGCCTTCGCGCTGCTGATCATCATACTGATGGTCGGGCTGCGGCACGCGCCGGAGAAAGAGTCGAAGTTCGTCAAGTCACCGCTCCTTGGCAAGCCGGCGCCGCAGTTCACGCTGCCGCAACTGATCGATCCAGCGCAGCGCTTTGAGTCGGCCGGCCTGCGCGGCGGCTGGCACCTGGTCAACATCTGGGCCACGTGGTGCGCCACCTGCCGCGAGGAGCACGAAGTGTTGCTGCAGATCAAGCAGGAGGGGCGCGTGCCCATCGTCGGTCTGGACTGGAAGGATGAGGACGCGGCGGCAATCTCCTGGCTGTCGCAGCTCGGCAATCCCTACCAGGTCGTGGTCGCCGATCGCGACGGCCACGTGGCCATCGATTTCGGCGTCTACCTGGCCCCCGAGAGCTTTCTGGTCGATCCGCACGGCATCGTGGTTGAAAAGCAGTATGGTGCGATGACCATGGAAGACTGGCACAGCAAATTCCTTTCGCACCTGGCACCCGCGCCTAAGGCGGGCGCATGAGCCGGCCGCGCCTCCGTGCCCGCCGCCTCGCCCGGACTGTGGGGGTGCTGGCAATGGCCGCAGCAACACTTGCTGTTGCGGTCGACAGTACGCCGCCCTTCGCTGATCACGCGCTGCAGGAGCGCTACTACGCTCTCACGCACGAGATGCGCTGCATGCAGTGCCAGAACGAAGCGCTGGCCGACTCCAACGTCAGCCTGGCCGCCGATCTGCGCCTGGAAATTCACAATCTGCTGCAGGCCGGCAAGAGCGATGAGCAGATCCGCGACTACATGGTGGCGCGCTACAGCGAGTTCATTCTGTTCCGGCCGCGCATGAGCCTGCGCAACGCCTGGCTGTGGGCAGCCCCGGGCCTGATGCTGATCGTCGGTATCGCGATTGCGCTGCGTGTGATGCGCCGGCGCTCGAAGCTGCCGATCCTCGACGACGATCCGTCCTGAGGGCGACTCCGGCCATTCATGACTGGTTTCATCGTCACGGCCGTGCTGCTGGCGTTGTGCGCCATATTGTTCGTGGCCTGGCCGCTGCTGCGCGCGTCGACCACAGGGCAGGGCGCCCAGCGCCTCAGTGCGCTACTGGCCGCACTGCTGATCGCTGCCACCGCCTCGTTGCTCTATACGCACTTAAGCCGTGGCGCCTGGCGCACGCCGCCGGTCGCCGCAGTGGGCGAGGGCGAAGGCACGGGTATCGGGACGCTGATCCTGGCCACGCAACAGCATCCCGACGACCTGCCGGCCTGGCTGGATTTGGGACGCGGCTACCTGCGCGCCAATAAGTGGGCACTGGCGCGCCGCAGCTTTCGCCGCGCCGATAGATTGAGCGGCGGGCACAGCGCCGTAGCCCTGGCCGGTCTCGCGCAGACCATCATGTTTGAGAACAATGGTCTCGAGAACGATGCGGCGATTGCACTGTTCGAGCGCGCATTGAGTATCGATCCGCATTCGCCCCAGGCGCTGTTCTACACCGCGCTGGCGCTGATGCACCAGGGCGCGCTGCCACAGGCACGCGAGCGGTTTGCGACCATGCTGGCGCTCGGCCCACCGGCACCCGTTGCCGATGTGCTGCGCAAGCAGATCGACGCGTTGGATACCGAAATCGCCCGCAGCAGTGCGGCCGCCAAGGACAATGCCGGCACCGCCATTCACCTGCACGTCACACTGGCAGCGGCGCTGCAGAGCCGGGTGCCGGCCGGTGCGCCGCTGTTCGTGTTTGTACGCTCTCCGCAGGGCGGCCCGCCGCTGGCGGTGAGGCGCCTGCAGGCCGGTTTTCCGCAACAGATTGAGCTCTCCGCGGCCGATTCCGTAATTGCCGGCAATACGATCAGCAAGGGCCAGCACGTGCATATTGTGGCACGGGTCGCCACCACGGGCACACCGACCGCCGGCGCCGGAGATTTGTCCGGTGAGATCGATGCTGTGGCAGGCGAGACCAGGCAACGCGAAATTGCCATCGATAAGGTGGCAGCGGGAGCCGGCAAGTAGCGCCTTATTTGCCCGCTCGCGACCCTTAGCCTTCGTCCCGCGCCTGCGCTCGCGCAAAGGCAGGCCGTGTGACGATCCGCCGTACGTAGTCGTCGATGACGGTGGACTTCGGTATCATGGGGCTCTGTCCGAACATGGCGAACGTCGTTCCGTAGAGCACGTCCGCGGCGCTGAACCGCGCGCCGAGAATGTAGGGGCCTGGGGAGAGGGCCTTTAATATCTCAGGCATGGCTTCTTCCACCGGAACCCAGCCGGCTGTGCCACGAGGGACCTCTACGTTCATGAACTTGGACATGAACGCGGGCTCCAATACGCCAGTGTAGTAGGAGAGCCACGACAGATAGGCAGCGCGGTCGCGCTCGCCGACCAGCGGCCCGAGCCGGTTCTTCGGAAACTTATCGGTCAAGTATAGCGCTATGGCGGGCGATTCGAACACGATGGCGCCATCGTCAGAGATTGCTGGCACCTTGCCATGTGGATGAGGATTCGCCGGGTCCACGACGCCGGTGCCGTCACGAGTCCTCGTCGTTACCAGCTTGATTTGGTAGGGCGCTTCGAGTTCCTCAAGCAGGAATATGAAGCGGGACGAGCGCGTCTTGGGGCGATGAAACAGTGTAATCATCGACAATTCTCATCGAGCGAGGACTTGATAGATCCGAATACTACTCCATCAGTGTTCATGGCTCTCTATTGCATGGGCCGAGCCCTCTTCGAAGCCCTTGCAGTGCGCGCCGGGCGCGGAGCTGACTTCGTCTGACGTCGCGGATGGATCGTGTCGTGTCGCATACACTGTGCGACGAACCGTGTGATGCGCTCGGCGCGCGTCTCTGGCTTTTTCGCCGTCTGCACGCGGTAAAGGATTGCATAGCGGTTCGCAGCGTCGAGCGTATCGAAAAACCTTCGCGCGCGAGCGTTGCGCGCGAACGCAGCGACGAGGTCCGCGGGCAGTTTCGAGGAACGTGATCCATCGTACGCGCGCTCCCACCGCCCGTCACGCTTCGCGCGCTCCACCTCAGCGAAACCAGGAATCTCCATCGTTCGGGCGGCGATCAGTGCCTCGGCCTTCGCGCGATTTATCTTCGACCACGGGCTCCTCGCTGTGCGTCGCGTGAAGCGCTGCAGCCACCAAACGTCGTCTAGCGTCCCCTTCTGCCCGTCGATCCACCCCCACGCGAGCGCACCAGCGAGCGCCTCCGCGTACGTGACCGACGTCGCTCCCGTGTCCTTTTTTGCGATCTTCAGCCACAAGCCGCGCGACGAGGCGTGGTGTGCCTGCAGCCATTCTGACCAAGCTCGTGCTGTTGCGAATGCGAGCACCGGCAGATCCTTGGCTGCGGTCCCGGCCGGCGGCACCATTTTGTCCATGCACTCCTTCCTGACAAACTGAATCGCGCATCATTCAGTGGACATTGGCGATGTCGGGCCCCGAGCTGCGGTGTATCAGCACCTGGTAGAAGCGAATCAAATCCGCGTAGTTCGCGATCGACATGCGTTCGTCGGTGCCATGGAAACGTCCCAGGTCTTGCGGCCCTGCCCAAACCGGCGAAAACCGGTAGATGTTGTCCGCGACCTGCGCCATGTGGCGCGAGTCGGTAGCGCCGATCATCAGCCCCGGTGCCACCACGACCTCGGGATGAAGCCCGCGCACCGCTGCACTGATGTCCTGGTACGCCCTTGAGCTGCTGGAGGCCACTGCCGAGGCTTCATCGGCCGGCGCGACCACTGCGATCTGCACCCGGGGATCGTGCACCACACTGCGAACATGCTCGAGCACCGTAGTGGCATTGTCGCCCGGTAGCAGCCGGAAATTGATCAGCGCGCTGGCCTGTCCTGGCATCACGTTTTCCTTGCTGCCGGCGCTCACTATCGTGATGGCGGTTGTGGTGCGCAGCATCGCGTTCGAGGCCGGCTGCCGCTCGAGCTGCGCGCGGACCACCGGACCCAGCAGCCAGCGGTTGGACATCACCAGCCGCATCGCGCCGTGCAGTTCCGGGGCAATGGTATCGAACATCTGGTCGGCCACGCCGCCAATGGCGGGCGGGAGCGGTGCGGCCTGTACCCGCGTGAGCGCCATGGCCAGCGTGCCGATCGCCGAATCGGCCGCGGGCATGGACGAGTGCCCTGGTGTCGCCGTGGCGGTCAAACGCAGACTGACCGAGCCTTTTTCGGCCACGCCAATCAGGGCGAGCGGCGCCTTCATCCCCGGCATGATGCCCTCGCTGATCAGTAATCCTTCGTCCAGAGCGAATTCGCAGTGCACGTGGCGCTCAGCGAGCAGCCTGGCGATGGCCGCCGCGCCTTGCTGGCCGCCGTTCTCCTCGTCATGGCCGAAGGCGAGATACACCGTGCGCCGGGGCTTGAAGCCGTCGTTCACCAGCGCTTCAACGGCCTCCAGGATGGCCAGCAGATTGCCCTTGTCGTCCCAGGCGCCGCGCCCCCAGACGAAGCCGTCACGAATCTCGCCACCGAAGGGATCGGCATGCCACTGGGTTTCGGTTCCCGGTGCGACCGGCACCACGTCCTGGTGGGCCATCAGCAGGAGGGGTCGTGCTGTGGGATCACTGCCCACCCAGGTGTACAGCAGACTGTAGCCACCGACCAGTTCGCGGCCGAGCGTTCGGTGCACCCCGGGGAACGAGCGGGTCAGGTAATCGTGCAGGGCGAGCAGCGCTTGGGTTGGGGCGGGCGCCGGTGCCTCCTCTGAAACAGTCCGCAGTCGCACGGCACCGGCCAGGCGCGCGGCAACGGCCGGTTCATCGACGGCCACGCGAGGAAGGACCACCACCGCAATCTGCCGCGACCCCTGGCGCAGTGTGTTAACGATAAGCGCTACGCACAACAGGGCAAGTGCGGCCGGAAGGTAGCGGGTCAGCAGAACACGCATAACTAGGGCGTGACGCCGTACTTGCCCGCGATCTGCGCAATATCGGCCTGCTGCTTGGTCGCCGCCGCAATATCGGCCTGACCCTCCGCGCTGTTGCCAAGTCGCAGCTTCGCGATGGCACGACCATATAGGGACCAGGCCAGAGTCGGCCGTCGCGCCAGTGCTGCGTCATAGTCGGCGATGGACCCGGCATAGTTGGCTCGACGCAGGCGCACCATGCCACGGCTATCGAGCACCTCGGTGTATTCGGCACTGTCCTTGGTACGCAGTTTGAGGGCGGCACTGCAGTCCGCCTCGGCGCGGTCCAGCTCCTGGCCCCACAGTGCCCGCGCCCAGCACCGATTGTTCAGCTCAGTGGCACGTCCGGCATCGTTGCGATGCGCGCCCAGCCACAGGTCAAGTTGGGCGATGGCGGCGGCAAATTCATCCTCCGCCAGGTAGCGCCCCGCAATCTGCCGGTGCATGTCGGCTTCCGCGGCCAGCAGGTGACTCGCCGTCTCCAGATCCGCGTTGGCCTGGGATTTCTGCTTGTTGAACATCTGCAGATCAGCCCGCGCCAGCAGGGCGTTGACGTCTTCTGGAGTCAGGCTCAGCGTCTGGTTGTAGTCCGCCAGTGCCGGCTGCAATTGCCCATTGAGGGCGTACACCCGCCCACGCTGGAAGAAGTGACTGGCGATCTTGGGCTCCAGCTCGCAGGCACGCGTCAGATCAGCCAGCGCATGCTCGTAGTCGTGACGTGCTGCTTCGGCCGTGCCGCGCCGCTCATAGGCGGCCGCGTCCAACTGCGTCTGAGCGCTCGAATCCGCCTGCGGCGATGCATCGGCCTGCGCGGCAGCTGGCACGGCACTGTCAGGCGGCTTGTTGGCCTGCGTGGTCAGGTTGAACACCGGCCCGCCGTTGTAGGTGAAATAGATTTTTCCCTGTTCGTTGGCCACATAGATGTGGTGCGAGAGGAAGAAGTCGGCGCCGAGCAGCATATCAATGTCGCCCAATCTGATGGCCCCGATGCGCAACCGCCCGTTGCGAATCTCCTCATCGCCAATCACGAAACTGGCGAAACGGGCAATCCAGGTGCTCACCGGTTGCATGCCGATACCACTGCTCTCGCCAGCCGCGGTTACGTTGGCATCGCCGGGTTTGACGCCGGCGCGTTCCGCGGCTCGCAGGCTCAGGATCGAGGAATAGGCTCCAGTGTCGAATAGCACGCGCAGCTTCACTCCATTGAGCGTCGCCGAGCCGAGAGTGTGCCGATTGTCATCGCGCAGTGCTTCAATCTGGGAGTGATGCTGCTTATCCGCCCAATAGGCAAGATCCGTCTTGTGGCAACCGTGCGGCCGTATCAGCCGGATGATGCCATTCGCGAGGTCATACTCGGCGTCGGCGATGCCCAGTACATTCTGGCCCAGCATGCCCACCGCGCCATGCGGGGCTTCACTCCCGCCCACCAGAAAGTCCACATTTGAAAAATTGCTGCCGGCCATGGTGAATTCTTTCACGGTCGTCACGGCAGCGTCATTCGAATCGCCATCAATGCCCGAGACGCGGATGTTGAACGGCGCCGGCACGGTGCGCAGTTTGAACTGGGCCGCCGTCGCCTGCGAAATCATGCTGTAGAAGGCGCCGCTGTCCACCAGCATCTGCGTGTCCGTGCCATTGAATTTCACGCCCACCATTGGACTTCGGTAAGTCATCGTCGCGTGCAGTTCCGCCAGCCGCCCCAGCTTGCAGCTCTGCTGAGCGGACCCGGCCCGCACGGACGTCGACACCGCACCAGCCACGCAGACCAGAGCAACCACAGTTGATTGCAACCAGCGCATCAGACTGACCCGGCATCGATGATGGTCATAGGGATCCTTCCGGCTAATAATGCCCAGGCGCAAATCTCCCCGAAGCGCTCTGGAGTGTCAGCTATGAGTGATTTTCGACTGATCTACCCAATGGTCGCAATGGCCGCCTTGAGCGCCACGGTGCTGGTCATTCTGTTCCGATCCCGTGTGCGCGCCGTAAAGCTGGGGCAGGTCACGAGCAAATACTTTCGCATCTACCAGGGTGAAACCGAGCCCGAGCCGGCAGCAAAGGCCTCTCGGCACTTCAGCAATCTGTTCGAGGCGCCGACGCTTTTCTATGCGGTCTGCCTGGCCGGGTTGATCACTCACGACAGCAGCCTCGTGATGCTCGTTCTGGGCTGGCTGTACGTGGCCGCCAGGGTTGCCCACGCGATCGTGCATCTGGGCCCCAATCGGCTCCGGAACCGCATCAGGGCCTATTTTGGCGGGTGGGTGATGCTGGTAGCCATGTGGGCGCATCTGGCGCTGCACACCCTTAATTTACCATAATATACATTATGCGAAGTAGAGGCACACAGGGTTCGCAGTAATGTCCTTGTTGCGCCTGATACCCATTGTACCCCTCGAACTCATTGCGGCTACCCGCGTCGGCGTCGGGTTCCGGGCACGCAATTGCGCACGCATGGCGCCGACGCATAGGATGGTCACAATTAGTTCAGGAGCCGCGCATGAAGTTACGGATTGCTGTTTTCGCCTGCTTCGCGCTGGGCGCGTGCGTGTCGACAATGAAGGCGCCCCCGTCGCCGGCGCAGCCGGCCACCGGGGCCCAGGCTACCAACGCGGCAACGAGTGCGGCCCCTGCCGCAGTGCCCGTGGCGCCGGAATCGGAATTGGCTCACTGGGCCAAGTCTCATGACTACAGTCTGACCACCGTCGGAAAGCGACTTCTGTGGTGCAAGGATGAGGTCACCGTTGCTTCGCGTATTCCACAGCGAACTTGTCTCACCGAAGCCGACTTGGCGATGTTTCGGCGGGTCAACGAACAAAACAAGGAAGCAATGTTGCATTCTACTAATGCCTGCCCCAACGCGACCTGCACTAAGGGAAACTAATGACCTGGGTGTCGGGCCTCGCGCCGCGGTGCGGACGCCCGTCTAGTTTGGGGTAACGGTCAGGTTGCCTGAGGTCGCTGTTACAGTCGCTGTGACAAACGCGAGCATGCGGCATCCTGCGTATTGGAAGGTCATGGCTGCTGTGCAAATTTAGGCCGCCTTAGCACGCCGGAATCGGGTGCGCACGCGATCAAGTTGCCAATAGATCACCGGTACCACCAGCAGGCTCAACACGCTCGAGGTCAGCAGGCCGCCAATGATGGCGACTGCCATGGGCGCGCGCAGTTCAGCACCCGCACCAAAGCCTGCTGCGACCGGCACCATTCCCAGAATCGCCGCCGCAGTCGTCATCATGATCGGTCGCAGTCGCACGGGCCCTGCCTCCAGGATCGCGGCCTGGATTTCCATACCAGTGGCGCGCAGCTGATTGATGCGATCTACCAGAATGATTGCGTTCTTGTTGACCAATCCGATCAGGAACACCAAGCCCAGCAGCGACACTATGCCAAAGTCGCTGCGCGCGACGAACAGTCCAAACATGGCACCGACGAGCGCCAGCGGCAATGCCGCGCCGATTGCCACTGGGTCCTGCAGACTTCGAAACAGGAACACGAGCACCAGCAGCACTCCGACCACGGCGAACCCCAGGGCGGGTGCAAATTGCCCAAACACGTCGGCGGCCTGGGCGGACTCGCCTTCTATCTCCAGCTTCACGCCTGCCGGCAACGCCGCCGTCACTTCCTTCCTGGCCCGCGCGGTCACATCCCCGAGCGGCACCGCGCCAGTCAGATTGGCGTGGATCACCGCAGCCGGATGGCCATTGCGCCGCAGCCAGGTGCCGTCACCGTCCGCGCCCTGCCCCGCCAGCGCGGCGTCGGCGACACCGGGCCAACCGGCGGCCCGTTTGATTGCTGAGGCGGCCGCATTACGGAGGGCCGCCGGGTCGTCACTGGTGAGGGCAATGGCGATCGGCTGCTGCGCTACAACTGCAATGATCGGCACGTCGTCCACGCTAATGCGCGTCGCTCCGCTGCCGGACAGCGCCACGCGCAGCCGCGCTTCTACCGCCCGCGTCCGGCTGTGGCGGTCAGGACGTAGTGTTACGTACAGCATGCCCGCGTCGGCATTGCCAGTATCGGACCCCGCAACCGACAACACCTGACCGACGTCAGGATCCTGGGCAGCCAAGCGCGCAAGCCGCACCGCGGTCCGATCACTGGCCACGAGCCCGGATCCCGGCGCTAGAAAAAACCGGACGTCGCATTCGCCGCGATCAAGCGCCGGAATGAATCCCTGCGGAATAAACGGAATCAGCAGTATTCCAGCGGCCAGGCTGGCCACGGCCGCCAGGAGTATCCAACGCGGATGGGCCAGGGACCAGCGCAACAACCGGCAATAGCCCATGGCAAACCCAAGCCAGGAACCCTTCGGTTCGGGCGCACTGCCAAAGCGCAGCCAGCGAGCGGCCAGCACCGGCGTCAGGGTTCGCGCAACCAGCAGCGACGTCAACACCGCAGCCGCGATTGTCAGCCCAAACGGGCGGAAGAACATCCCGACTACGCCGCCCATCAGCCCGACCGGCAGGAACACTGCGACAATGGTCAGCGTCGCCGCAGTTACCGTGAGTCCGATCTCATCCGTTGCCCGACGCACCGCCTGATCTGGCTCAACGCCTGGCGATAGATGGCGGACGATGTTCTCCAGATCGACAATGGCGTCGTCAATGATGATGCCGATGATCAATGCCAGCGCGAGCAGCGTGATTGTTTCGAACTTGAATCCCGCCAACGCCATGATCAGAAAGGTACCAACCAATGAAGTTGGGATCGCCAGGCCCGCAATTGTGGTAGCCGCACCACTGCGCAGGAACGGGTGAATCACTGCGATGGAAAACAGCGCCGCCAGCCACAGGGCTTCGAGTGTGGCACGGGTTGCCTCACGAACGTAGGGCGCTTCCGCACGCAGGGCGCTGATGCGCAGTGCACCCTTGAATCTGTCCATCGCCACCAGCCCGTCTACCGCACGGGCGACATCAAGGGAGTTCGCACCCGCCCGCTTGATCACCTGCAGAGCCAACGCCGCAACCCCGTTCAGGCGCACGCGTGTGGGTGGCGGATCCGGGCCGTCCGATATCCTGCCCAGCACGTTGACGCGCGCCACACCTCCCGTGTGCACGAGCATCGACGTGAATTCGTCGATGGCACTTTGGCGCGCTGTACCATCCACCGCCAGCACTACAATCGGCGACTCATTCAGGTCTATGCGCTGCACATGAATGCGCGATTGCAGAGGCAAGGTCAACCCAGCCAACGCCGACTGCACGCGCCGCTCGGCAACGTCAAGGCTAATGCCAACATCAAAGGGTACGACCAGCGTGGCGCTACCGGGCACTATGGTAGTCGTGATGGCGCCGCGATCAGCAAGGCCCAGCAAACTCTGCTCGATCAGGCTGTTCACTGGCTGATCTGCCGCTGGGGCGGGTTGCGCAGGCGATTCGATAGTGACCGCGATAACCGGAAACTCTATATCCGGGAACAGCGCGATCGGCATGTTCCAGGCCGCCAGCGCGCCAGCCCCCGTAATCAGTGCCCAGAACCACAGCGTCCAGCGCGGATGTGCCAGGGCAATGCGCGACAGGTTGAGGCGCTGCCTGAGCGTTGAGCGCAAAACGTTCAAATGGGGTAATTGATGCCCGTAAAGACCGCGATGCCTTCGCTGCCGTACCCGACGTCCAGGTAGCCTACCACCGTCGGCCGGGCCACCGCGCGCACACCCAGGCCACCGACATAGTGCAGCTGTGACAGCGGCGAGGTGCCGGCACGGGCAAAGACCCGACCCGCATCGGCAAACGGCGTCAACTGTAGATCGATATGCGTACCCACGGCATCGAACTTGGCGACCGTGCAACGCAGCTCCCAGCTCGTGGAAAAGGCGTTACGGCCGTAAAATCGCGAGGTCCCGAAACCACGCAGCGGCTGGGAACCTTCCAGCTCACTGCTGGCACCGCCGAGACTGCTCAGTGCCCAGAACGGCGTGTGGTGAGTGGTAGGCAAGTACCGTAGCGAGACGTGGCCAGCCAGCGAAACATCGGCTGCCAGCATCCAATAGGCGTGAGCATCCAACCCGGCCGCACTATAAAGCGAAGCGTTCAGGAATCCGTGGCGCGCCGCGAAGCCCGCATATGCCGATAGCAGGAAACCGGTGGTAGGGACAGTAGCGTCGTCGCGCGTGTCGAAGGTCGCAGCCAGTCGATTGAGCACCTCCTGGTTGACTCCGGCACCCAGAATGTTCCCGAAGCGCTGGTTCAAGGATGCAATGTGCGCCAATGACCCCGGGGTCACTTCCACACCCCGCACCCTAAGCGTGTACGACCATTGCAGGGCCCGATTTATATTTCGCCCAACGTGGGCCTGCAGATACATCTGCTGGTTCGTATAGTCTGTCTGGTCGATGGCCGGCGATCGGTTGCCGATGCCGTAGAAGCGCGGGGTACCGCTCCGGTCCAAGACCGCTTCCAGCAATGCTGACCATTTCGTGTTGCGCAACCGACCCGTCTCATAGATCGCATCGAATTCACGCTCAACTCGCTGCTTACCGCCGCCAACCACCGACCACTGCGTATCTGCGGAGGGAAAGGCAAATACACGCGCCCGCGCGCCATACCCAAAGTACGGGTTGTAAATAACATCCGGAGCAATGATGCGACGAACCGCGTGCTGTTCGTCAGTCCTGATCCAGATGGGCAAAAGCCCCACGGTAGTGCCACTATTCGGATCAACATCAATCTCCGGCACCGGCAGGAATGGCGCCGCTGCCGAAACCGCAGCTGGAACCGTTAGCAGCGCTGCAATCGTGCACCACAACCAACGAGTCAGCAGCATCGGGATCAACGGCCCTGGTGCAGCCGGTAGCTTACCTCCAGACCATAGACACGCCGATCACCCGCTGCCTCCCAGCTGGCGACCGGCGGCACGGGCGGCGGGCTCAGGATGCTACCGCCCATGTAGGCGTATGGCTTATCGATAAGGTTCTTGCCAAACAGTGCCACTTCAATCGCCTGGCTGCGACTCTCAAATGCTACCCGAGCATCGAATAAACCCACGGCCGCCTGATGAACCGGAAAGTTGGGATCCTGAATCACGTTGAACTCGACGCGATCATGCCAGGCATAGTCGCCACGCACGCGAATAACCCCACAGGACACCGGAATTGAGTAGGTCCCGGCCAGACTCCACTGAAATTTCGGCGTCATGTAGAAGTCATTGTGTGAAGCATCGTTACCAAACGGATCTGTAAATTGCAGGTAGCGCGCCGCGGTGTAACCGAGGGAGGCATGGATCTCCAATGGCGCCGCGATTCGCAGATGACCTGAGAACTCCGCACCACTGACACGTGCCTTGCCAGCATTGATTACAAACGTGGTGGGTGTGCTGCCTACCAGGCGCGCCAATAGTCGCTGCATCTGATCGTAGTTGCCGGTAAACACGGCGGTATCCGCGCTCCAGCGCCCATCAGCGGACGAGGCCTTCAATCCCAGCTCGACGTCAGTGAGTACCTCCGGCTGAAACGGTTGATCCTGGAGCGTATTGAACGGCACGTTCCACCCGCCCGAACGCTGCGCACGACCCGAGCGCAGATAGCCCATCAGGTGATCGCTGAAACGGACGCGTGAGGACACTTCCCACGACCAGTACTTGAAGGACGCCTGGCGCTGAATGGCCGGGCAGGCCCCACCGGTGATGGCTCCCAGCGGAATGGCGGTCACTGGATCGGTCACGATCGTACAGAACTGCGCCGGTCCGCCCTGCGGCGACAAATCAATGAACGCGTTGTCCGTCAGGGTACGGCTGTCGTCGGTATGCCGAAGTCCCGCCGCCACACTCCAGACCGGGGATACCTGCCATTCCCCGTGCAGGAACACCGCCACAGATGAGTTCTGAACGGCATTGAGCTCATAGGTCGCATCCGGCGGACCGGGATTCAGGAACGGGGTCACCGGCGCGAGGGTGGAATCCGCGCTGCCGTTGTCCCGAAACGCATATAAGCCGCCCACCCAGTCGAGCCGGCCACCGGCGGATTTCCCGTTGAGCTGCAGCTCGGTGCTTTTTTGAAAAGACGTACTGGTCAATAACACATCGGCGATCGGCGCAGCAAAGGCGTCCGCATCGTAGTCATTGGCGGCATGCAGTTCGCGATAGCCAAGAATCAGTTTGGCCGCGAAGTTGGACGAGAACTGCTGGGCCAGAGTCAGTTGCAGGGCATTGCTGGTCGCCCGATCATTCTGAATCTTCCCCGTGTCCGTCTGAAAGAAGTCACTGGGGACCACATCCCCCGGCAACTGCGAAGCGATGGTGCCCGGGGGCGAACCCGCTAGCGGATGCAGCAGTGCGCCCACTTCGTTGGCGTTGAAGCGCTCATAGCTAAAATAAGCGTCGAAGCCCTCGCTGGGCTTCCACAATGCGCCCACCCGCAGCTGGCTCCGGTGTTGATTCATGAAATTGGTCTGGCCCGTAGCAATACTGCTGCCCCAGCCATCGCGCAGGTTATCCTGGTAGGCGATGCGCAGACCGAAGCTGCCGCTGAGTGGTACGTTGAAGATGGCGCGTCCCTGAAACAGGCTACTGCTGCCGCCCGACAGCGATACCTCCTCCGAATACCCCTTGAGTTCCGGCCGATGCGTGACCACTGCAATCGAACCGCCGGTATTGTTGCGCCCAAATAACGTGCCCTGCGCGCCGCGCACGATTTCGACCTGATCAATGTCGAGCAGCGTACCCATTGCGCCCTGGCCATTGGCGACATACACGCCGTCAATGTAAAGCCCAACGGCAGGATCGTAGACTATGGACGATGGAATGGCAGTTTGACCGCGCATCGTAACTTCCAACGCCGACACCGACCGCGCGGACCTGAAGGCCAGCACATTCGGTGCCTCCTTCGCTACATCCTCGAACAGCACTGCTGTTTGTGCTGCCAGCTCGCGCCCCGATTCAACCGTCATTGCCAACGGCACGTCGCTGGCTCGTTCCGGCCGTCGACGGGCCGTAACAATGACTTCTTCCAGCACGGGCGCCTCGGACGCCGACGCAGCAGCAGGCAGCAACTGCGCGTGCGCCGGGTGCAGGGCGCCTACCGTCACCCACACTAGCCCACTCAGGGCCAGGCCAGAGACTCCAGACATTCGTCCAGTCATCAGCTCCTCCCCTCGCACCCACCTCGCCAGGCATTATGCCGCGAGGTCGGTGCACCCAACATATTAGGCCCGGGAAAACCGTGGCCGATAACGCCCGCGCACAGCGACCGCGTGCCAACGGCTCTCGGCGCGCGCAGCCGCGGCCACGGCTCGCTGCAGCACGTAGTTAGTCGTCACTTCGGCACGGCCGGGACAAGCCCATAGCTGGACATGACGGATACGAGGGCCGCTCTGTCCGGTGGTCCTCCGGCCTTGACCACGACGGCGACGAAGGAACGTTTGATCCAGGAGGCACGGTCAGTTCATACATGCCAATACTCGCCGTGTGCGAGCCGTCGGCATTGATTTCGGTGGCGCCCATGGGATTCCCTTGCGAGTACAAGTGGCGACGTGGTCCTTTGCACTCTATTCCACGTGTGTGCGCTCGATGTGGGTGTCAGGCGCCGCCCAGACATCTACGCCACCGACGGATAGATTTCATCCGCGATCCAATAAAAGGTTACTGCTCCGGCGAATACCACCCCAATCGCCCACAGCACCCAACGTCGCCGGCGCCAGCGATGTCGAAGTACCGAGTACTGCACCGTAACATCAACAACATAGGCCGCGCAGTAGCAAACGTTTGCCAGTACCGCGAGCACCAATACCGCGAGAGCGGATGGCCACGCGAATGCACTGCGAAAGTGCGGCCAGGTCAACGCCACCCAGCCCAAGACAACTGCAGCGAGGGCAAGGTTGTACCCAATGCGTCGCGGTTCCCAATACCTCATGGCGTCAGAAATTAACTCTCGAAACGCCGGCGAGTCCGCAGTTGGCAGAGGAGCTGCTGGTGTCAGCTGAGGTGTTTCCACTGGCGTTACCTCTAAGCTAACGATGAGGCGCCTAAGCTCGCGTTGAGCGGCCGCGCGATGAGCGCGGCTGCGCGCCGCGATGAGATCACAACGGACCGCTCGAACGCGTTGTCAGGTCTCTGAGCCACGCTGCTAACCTCCGTGCAGATTCCTGCAAAGATTAATGTGTGCTCCCGCTTCAGTTTCAGTCGCCCCAGACGCGCCATGCTCAAGCTGCCCGCAATGGTAATCGACGGCGCTTTGAAGGCTTAGGCTGAGCGGGTGCCCAGACACCTTCGCCGAACTGAGCCGAGACATCTGCTGCCAAATGACGCCTTCTAGCCGATCTTGATACTTCCGCGTTGTGCCATCACGGAGAGCTTTCAAGGCGCTGCTCTGCTCAACAAAGAGAGCGTCCGCGGCAGAGTTGAACTGCGCATTGAATGAGCTATTTGCGTGCCAGTAAACAAGCCCGTACGTAGTCAAACACCCCGCGATAAGACCGACGGTCAGCACGCCGAGAAAAGTGACTGCCCGAGACTGCTGCATTGTGTAGTACCTCTAGAGTAAAGAGACCTCACTGCATTTAGGCGTTATATTTGACGCATAACGTCGTGTGAAAGCGCTCATGGGCACTCTGCTACCGCGTTCCTGGGTCCTAGCCTACACCTTGGGGCCGAATCCGCGCGTGCGTCGCGCGGCAAGGCCACCTGCACTAAGGCTCAAGTGAAACGACGACGCGACCCCTTACGGCGTTGGCTCGGGCACGGTAGGTAATCCGGCCGGTGGCATCGGTCGGCAGGCGCGCGCGGACCCGCGCTTTGAGCTTTGCAATATCCCCGGGCGTCATCGCCGCCAATTTCGGGCCGACGCTTGGTCCTCCGAGGATAGTCGCCCAATAGTCGTCGAAATCGGCAAACGAGCGTTGCACGGTGATTTCCCGCGTATCGACCTCGTCCAGGCCAGCAGCCATCCATAGCTCCGACATGGCGTCGATTCGCGAAGCCTCGGGGCTGGGCGGCACCAGGGGCGCCACGCCCATTGCGCGCATCTCGGCCTGCAGGGTCTCATAGGGAAAACCGCCACCGGCCATATCCCACGCGTAGGCTGTAACGATGCCGCCGGGGCAAACCACCCGCGTCATTTCGGCCACGCCCTTCGCCGGGTCGGGAACGAAGAAGATTACCAGCGGCATGACGGCGGCGTCGAAGCTGTTGTCAGGGAATGGCAAGGCCATGGCATCGCCCTTGTGAAACTGTGCGGCGCGCGATGCCAGTCGTTTACGGGCGAACGCCAGCTGCCCCTCTGACGGATCTACGCCCTGTACCAGCACGGGTGCACACCGCTGGAACAGCGTTTCGGTGAAAGCACCATTGCCACAGCCAACGTCGAGCCAGCGCATTCCTGATCCCGCGTCAAGCCACTCGAGGAACGAACCAGCTACGAGCTGGCTCCATTTGCCCATGTATCGTTCGTAGGCTGCCCCGTCGTCGAACCGGATGTGGTCGGTTGCCATGAATGGTGTCCTGGTACTTAGCGGTCATTGGCGAACCGGATTCTTAAGCAATCACGCGCCGCACCTCTGTCTGCCACTGCTCGAGCCGCTGGCGGCGCACGCTGTCAGTGATCATCGGCTCGAAGGTACGCTCGGCGCGCCAGTTCGCGCCACAGTCCGCCGGCGACTTCCAGAATCCCACCGCGAGTCCGGCCAGATAGGCGACGCCTAGCGCCGTGATTTCCGTCACCTGCGGCCGGACCACCGGAATCCCGAGCAGGTCCGCCTGGCTCTGCAGCAGCAGATCATTGCGCGCGGCCCCGCCGTCGACGCGCAGCTCCTTGAGGCGGATTCCGGAATCCTGCTCCATGGCGGAAAACAGCTCGGCGCATTGCAGCGCGATGGCATCGAGCGCGGCCCTGGCGATGTGTGCTCTGCCTGTGCCGCGCGTCATCCCTAAGAGGGCGGCGCGCGCATCGGTCTGCCACCACGGCGCGCCGAGACCGGCGAAGGCCGGCACCAGCGTGACACCGCCGCTGTCGGGCACGCTGGCGGCGAGCGACTCCACCTCAGCCGACGAGCCGATTATCCCCAGACCATCGCGCAGCCACTGGACGATGGCTCCAGCCATGAACACGCTGCCCTCCAGTGCATAGCTGATCGTGCCACCGAGCTGCCAGGCCACGGTGGTCAGCAGCCGGTGTGCGGATGGCATGGCCTTCGTTCCGGTGTTCATCAGCATGAAGCAACCCGTGCCGTAGGTGCACTTGGCCATGCCCGGTGCCAGGCAGGCCTGGCCGAAGGTCGCCGCCTGCTGATCGCCGGCGATCCCGGCAATCGGGACGGGCACACCCAGCCAGCGACGGTCCGCCTCACCGACGATCCCGCTGCTGTTGCCGATCGTCGGCAGGATAGCGCGCGGGATATCGAACAGGGCCAGCAGTTCCTCATCCCACTCGCCGCTGTGGATGTTGTACAACAGCGTGCGCGCCGCATTGGACGCGTCTGTGAAATGAAGGCGCCCGCTGGACAGCTTCCACGCCAGCCAGGTATCGACGGTGCCGAAGGCCAATTCACCGCGACGGGCACGATCACGGGCACCGGGAATGTGCTGCAGCAGCCACTGCAGCTTGGTCGCCGAGAAATACGGATCCAGCAGCAGGCCGGTGCGCGCGCTGATGGTGGCTTCGTGCCCGGCTGAGCGCAGCTGCTCGCACAGCGGCGCGGTGCGCCGGTCCTGCCAGACGATGGCCCGGTGCAGCGCTGCGCCGGTGGCCCGGTCCCACAGCAGCGTGGTCTCGCGCTGATTGGCGATGCCGAGGCCCGCGATCGCGGCACCGCGAAGGCCGGCCCTCGCCACCACCTCGGTGACCGCCTCGATCTGGCTGCGCCAGATTTCCTCGGGCTCGTGCTCGACCCAGCCGGGTTGTGGAAAGTACTGGGTAAATTCGCGCTGCGCCGAGGCATGTACGCGCCCTGCCCCATCGAACAGGATGGCGCGCGAACTGGTCGTGCCCTGGTCGAGCGCGAGGATATAGCGGCCCTCGGTAGCTATGGCTTGCCCTCCCGCAATCGGGCCGCCGTGCCCGCCCGCTCCAGTCCATGACCCTCGGGGCTGACCTCACGACGCCACAGCAGGAACACCGAAGTCAGCGCCACCAGGCTCAAGAGGCCGAAGTACCACAGCATCGTGGTGTAGCCCGCCGGATTCAACGGTCCCGCGTGTGCCTTGTCGGCCAGCCAGCCGGCCAGCCGATTCGAACCCCACAGACCAAAACTCTGCAGCAGCGTGATCAGGCCGAGCGCAATGCCCAGCCGTCGCGGCTCCACGATTAGCGTGGTCGAGGGCCAGATGATTGCCGGCACCAGCGACCAGCTCACGCCCATCAGTACGGTGGATATCCAGGGACTGAGGTTTGTGGCGCCCAGCACGATGAAGGTCACCGGCAACAGCACGGTGCCAATGATCAGCAGCAGCGCGCGATGGCCGACACGGTCCGCGAGCAGGCCAAACAGCGGTGTCGCAAACACTGCCGCCGCAAACACCCCGGAATTAACGTTGCCTGCCTGCTGCAGGGTCAGGCCCTTGGCATGCTGCAGGTATTCGATCGCGTAGGTCTGGCGGAACGGGAAGAACACCGCCGCATACAGCACATGGAGACCCAGGATGTACCAGTACGACAGATCGAAGTTCCAGATCTCCGACCATCGCGGGCGCGTGCGCATGACGGGCGCCGCGGCCAGCGGCAGCCGCCGGAAGTCGATCAGGCGCAGCGCCAACGCGGCGCCCAGCCCCAGGCCGGTCAACGCGGCGCCCAACCACAGCGGTTGCTGCCAGCCGGCCTCATAGAGCGGACGCGCCCACGTCGGCGAGGTATCGAGGGAAAAGGACCCGACGCGCGCCAGGCTCAGGAACACCGAGGTCGCCAGCGCGATCCGGCTACGCGTGAACCACTGCGCGAGGCCCGCGACCAGCGAGATGAAGATCGCGCCCTCGCTGATGCCGAAGACGAAACGGCCGGCCCACATCAGATCATAGGGCGTGCCGATCGCAGTCATCAGTGCGCCGATGAAACCAATGGTGGCGGCCCACAGCGTGACGCGCGCGGGACCGAAGCGGTCGATCAGCAGGCCATTGATCAGCGCCAGCGCGATGTTGGGCAGCGAAATGACCGCCGTCAGCTCGCCGATCTGCGATTGGCTGAAGCCGCGCTGACGGCCCAGCAGATCGGCGATCGGCCCGATCGCATCCGACTCATAGTAGCTGCTGAAGATCGCAACGGCCGACAGCCCCAGCGCCCACCAGCGCAACCGCGAGGCCCCGCGGCCATCGTCGGCGGCCGTGGCGGCGGCGGCGTGGCTCACTGGAAGCGGGCGCCCTGGCGCGCGAGTTCCTTGTGGACCGCGCCGATATCCAGCCGATCGAGGGCTTCGTTGCGTTGTAGCGAGATTGCCGCGGCCACACCCGCGCCCTGGCCGCTCACGGCACAGCACATCATGTTGCGGGCCGAGGCGTGTGACACCTTGTCACCCCCGATGCAGCGCCCGGCTACCAGCAGGTTGTCGACGCCCTTGGGCACCAGCGCCCGGTACGGCAGCTGCCAGTAACGCCCCGTGGTTGGCAGGATCAATATGCCGTAGCCGTCGATGAACTCGGGGAAAATCCCGATGGCATCGTCGAATCTCCCCTGCTCGCGGACATCGTTGCCAGTCAGGTTGTAAAGCGCGTCGATCTTGCGCGTGTCGCGGATCCCGAGCGTCATGCCGAAATTGCGCAGCTTCGCCGCATCGCAGCCGGGCATGAAATGCCGCAGGGCCTCCATCGCATGAATCGCCTCCTGGCGCCCGCGCATCTCACCGATGGTCAGATCGCCCGGGTCCGTGCCATCGATTCCCGGCACATGCACCAGGTTCAGGTAGGTCAAATCGCCCTGGTCGGTGACCGTGCCCCAGGTACCGGCGATGGTGTGCAGATACGGCGGAATCAGACCGGCCTCGAGCGCCTTCTTGAAGGGCTTGCGCAGGAACGGCGAAAACATCGCGTCTTCCTTGCCCGTGGTCTCGTAATCCCACTCCCCGTTCCCCGCCCAGTCGGCATAGGTCTGCGGGTCGGCCTTCACCGCGTCGATAAACCGTTGCTTGTTGACGCCGGACATCGAGAACATGACGGACACCGCCATCATCTCCTCCTTCGCGCTCTTGCGGTACGGCGCTCCGGCGCGCGCCGCGATGTCGGCATCGCCGGTCGCGTCGATCACGCGACGCGCCAGGATCGCCTCGCGCCCGGCCTTGCTCTCGGTGATCACGCCGCGGATCGTGCCGTTCTCCATGATCGGCGCCACGCCCAGCCGGTGCAGGAGCGGCGTGATGCCCGCTTCCTTGACCAGCACGTCGGCCACCCATTTGAACATCTCGGCATCGAGCGCGTGGCTGAGCGACTGGGGTTCCGGCATCGCCGCGCCCATGGCCTTTGCGCGGGTCTCGAACTCGATGCCGATCCCCTCGCAATCCACGGTCTGCTCGTGCCGGTACCAGGCGAATCCCTCGACGCCGACCTGGGTGATGTTGCCACCGAAGCAGCCGTGACGGTCGATCAGTGCGGTGCGCGCGCCGGCGCGTGCGGCGGCGAGCGCCGCGGCAAGTCCTCCCGGACCGCTACCCACCACGAGCACATCGGTATCCAGCACCACATCGAGTGTGCGCGCAGCTTCGGTAATCCTGCGTACGCTCACTCGCGGCGTTTTGGACGCCGCGTCGCCGCGCTCTCGGCCTTGGCTCTGGCCTTGCCGACGGCCGATTCCATCTCCAGCATGCTGAGCCAACCCTGTATGTCAGCCTCGCTGATGGTGTCCTCGACATCGCTCTGCGCCAGGCGCTGCAGCGTCGCCTGGGCGCGACGCTTGCGAGTGGAGCCAAGGCCGCGCATCACATGGCGCCACCAGGCAATGGGTGGATCCAATTCTGCGGCCGCCACGCCGGGCTCGCCCGGCGTGCTGCGCCGCAACCCGCTCTGAAGCACTTTTATTTTGCCGCCGCGCATGCACTACAGCCTATTCCTGCGCCGAGGCGCCCGGGACAGTATTTGACATGTTCCATGAGCAGTAGACAAGCGGGAATAGCGGGCAGTTCCACGCTCATTTGGACGCCCGGCGGCGAGCGGGCGCCCCGGCCGGAAGCCCTAGCTGCCGATGCGATCCAGCAGCCAGTACTCGTAGCTGACCAGCAGGGCGTAGGCCAGGGCCGTCGCTAGCAGCATCGGTCCGGCCAGCTGGCGCCCGAAGGTGCGCACGCGCAGCAGCAGCACTAGCATGGTCACGGTGATTGCGGTGATGCCCATCTTCAGGTACACGAAGCTGCGATCGCTCCCCATCACCAGCAGCCGCATGAACGGATTCAGCTCGATCGCGCCGTGATTCACCAGGGTCAGCGTCAGCACCGCATCGGCGACCGACAGCAGCATGATCAGCAGTGCCGCGGCCAGCCATTGCGGCTCGTGCCAATCGATGGCGCCCAGCTGCGTGGCGCCGCCGCGGCGCGGCTGGCGACGGCGCTGCCACAGGTGGCCCTGCAGCAGGGCGCGCAGGATGTGCGCGCGGCGCTCGCCGGTGCGACGTTCCGGCTCCACGCTCAACCCGTGGCCGCGAGCGGCGAATGGGCCGCAGCTACTTCGTCCTCGGTTGAGGGATCGACGATCAGACGCTGCGCGCGCTCGGCGTCGAATCCCGACAGCGGTGCCGGCACACTGGCGGCAAATCCCTGGATGAAATCGACGCCCAGGGCCTGCAGCAATGCCTGCTCACCCGCCTGCTCGATGCGCTTGGCAACTACGTGCACGCCGGCGACGCGCGCCATCTGCGCGATTGCGGCGACCCGCGCCTGGGCGGCGCGGCTGTGGGTCAGATCGCCGGTCACCTGCGGGTCGAGCTTGACTGAGCGGACGCCCGCCAGCAGCAGCAGCTCGGGACTGGTGTCGCTGAGCGTGAAATTGTCGATCACCAGCCCGGCGCCGGCCTGCTCGAGCTGCGGCGCCAGCTGCGCCACGAACTGCGGCTGCGCGCGGCAGAACTCGTGCTCCAGCTCAAAAGCGATCAGCGCGCGCGGCAGCCGCGACTCCTCGAGACTGCGAGCCAGGAACTGCATGAAGGACTCGTCGCGGAAACTGCCTGCGGCGAGATTCACGGAGAACTGCGCGGGCTCGCCGGACCAGATCTCCGAGCGGCCATGCAGCCAGGAGAGCACTTCCGCGACTACCCGCCGGTCGAGCACCGCGCTCAAGCCCCGCTGTGCGGCGCAGGCGAACAGCGCCTCGGGCGCGCCGGCGTCCTGCTGGTTGCCGGCGGCGCGCAGCAGCACTTCGTAGCGGCGAATCCGCGTGCCAGTCTGGATCGGCGTCAGATGCTGGGCATGTAATTCGATCGCGAAGCTCTGCAGCCGTTCGCGAAACTCCGCGGTGGCGGCATCATCGGCCTTGGCGGCCGGCTCCAGCAATGCGACCACCTGCGGTGCGACCAGATTGGTGGCGGTATGGCCGGTGGTGGCCTCCGAAGGCGCATAGGCGGCGCTCGCCAGCGTCACCGCCCATTCGCGTACCGCGCGCACCACGGGTGCCGGCAGATCAGGTGCCGCCGGACCTTTGGTCCGCAGCCAGCGATCCTCGACCACCACCATCACAAAGCCCAGGAAGGTGCCGATGTCGTCAGCGGCGCGCAGCAGCACCGCGGTGCGGCCGCGCTGCAGCGGATGATTCACGCGCGCCGGCGCGGCGCTGCCCACGAAGCTCTCGAGCGCCACGCGCACCGCCTCATGTTCGCTGGGGCTGGAGACCTCACCGTTGCTCCAGTGCAGGCGCCCCGTGGCATCGTGCAGTGACACCCATTTCGCCCACAGCAGTGGCAGCGAAGCGATGATCCGCTGCCCGCAGGTGCAAGCTTTAGTCGGCGGACGCGCGGCGCGCGGCGGTGAAGCACCAGGGGTGGACATAAGGACGCAGGCTAGCCGCTTGCGCCCGCCGCGGTCTGTGAATGGGTCTACAGATCGTCAGCCGGGAGTGAGCTCAAAACAGTTTAATTCACGGTTCTTACGCACGCGATCGCCCGGAAATACCGTACCGTTGGCAACCACGTAAACACCCGCTGAACATAATTGCACGGCGGCGAAGGCGAGGCCCAGATTGAAGGCCGCATCGCTGTCGCTGAAGCGGCCCGGCTGCAGCGCCCCGGTCAGCACGATGGTCTTGCCGCCCACGGCGCGCAACACCTGCGCGGTCTCGACCATGGTATCGGTCCCGTGCGTCACGATCACATGCGATTCAGGGCTGGCTGCGACGGCAGCGCGGATCGCCTCACGATCCGCCGCGTTCATCTCGAGGCTGTCTTTGCGCAGCAGCTCGGCGATGCGTGGCTCGGCCGAGAGGCGCGCATATTGGAGCAGTTCGCGCACCATCGGCGCGCCCACCTGGTAGCCACCCTTGGCGTCAAAGTAGACCTTGTCGATGGTGCCGCCGGTGGTGAATATCACGATATCCATGGTGCGTATTCTAGATCGTCAGGCGCTGCCAGGAGCGCGAACGCCAGCGCAGGAACAGGGCGGCACCGACCAGCAGCGCATAGACCACCACCGCAAACCAGCCCCCGGTGGCACCCCAGCCGAGCTGTGGCAGCACCTCGAACCAGCCCTGCCCCGGCGCGAAAGTGAACATGTGCGCCAGCGGCACGAACACCAGCCAGGAGAGCGCAATGGTCAGCATCGCCGGCACCGTGACGTCGCCGGCGCCGCGCAGGCAAAAGCCGCTGCTGAGGTTCAACCCATCGAAAAACTGGTACAGCGCCGCTATCCACAGCAGGCGCATCCCTAAGGTTACGACCGCGGCGGACTGCGGGTCGGCCGCGCCCACGAACAGTGGCAGCAGCCAGGGCCCGGCCAGCGCCAGCAGCAGGCCCATGCCACCCATGTAGAGCGCCGCCATGCTGATCACGCGATTGCCCAGTACCAAGGCCCAGGGGCGGTCCCCAGCCCCCACGGACTGGCCCACCAGCGTCGTCCCGGCCAGCGCAATACCCACGCCGGGCAGGTAGGACACGGCGGTGAGGATCATCACCACCTGGGTGGCGGCGCCCTGCACGGAGCCTAAGCGCACCTGCATGATCTGGAAGATCGAGAAGCCGATCAGATCGCCGGCGTACAGCAGGCCCATCGGCAGCCCGAGGCGAAACTGCGCCCCGATGTGCCGCAGCTGAGGGCGCCAGGTGAGATGGGTCCGGTACCGGCGCCGGTAGCCGCGCTGCAGAAACACGCCCAGCGCCAGCGCCAGGCCACAGACCTGCGCCGCCGCGGTGGCCAGTCCCGAACCGGCAATCCCGAGCCGCAAGTGAAAGATGAACAGTTCATTGAACAGCGCGTTGGCGAGGGCCATGAAGGCCGTGACCAGCAGCGTCACCCTGGGCCGGCCGATGCCGTTGAAGAACCCGAGCAGGGCCCAGACTGCGGCGCCGAATATCGAGCCGGTCACGCGCGGCAGCCAGAATGCCGCCGCCAGGGCAACCAGCTGCGCGGGCAATCCGAAGGGACTGAGCAGAGCGCGCATCGACAGGCCGGCGGCCACGAACAATGGCGCCGCCATCAGCAGCGCCCACATGGCGGTCCACACCGCCTGTGAGGCGCGCGCCTGGCGTCCCGCGCCCTGTGCCTGGGCGACCACAGTCTGGACCGCGATGCCTACGCCCGCCAGGATCACCAGCACCACCAACGACAGCCATTGCACCGCGCCCACGGCCGCCAGCGCGTCGGTGGAAATGCGGCCGATGAACCAGACGTCAGTGAGATTGAGCAGCAGCTGGGCGGCGCTGTTGGCGATCAGCGGCAGCGCCAGGGCCAGGATCGCGCGGGCATCCACGTGTGCCCGGCCGGCACTGTCCAGGCGGCGTGCCGGGACGCGATCAGCGCTGGCCGCCACCGTCACAGCGCTGCGACGTGCGCCGTCGGGTCGTCGATCCTGCCCGCGTAACGGGCGATCAGGTCATCCACGTTGTCATCAGTGCGCGCCAGCCGCTCGTCCAGCTGCGCGATCACCTCGGCCGGGGACGCATCAAGCCCGTCCCGCTCCCCTAAGCTCTCGGCGGCGACCCGTACCAGGCTGGCAACCCGGACCGCGCCAATTCCCTCAAAAGCATGCAGCGCCCCAGCCAGTTTTGCGGCCGGATTGGGCTGCAGATAGCTGTCCAGTGTGCCGTGCGCCGCGGCCGCCCAGAACTCAACTGCCTGTAAAAGCAGCTCTTCGGGCTCGGTCAGTGCGCCCTCGCGGCCGGCGTCGCGCTTGCGGCCGAGCGCCTCCAGTACGAAGCTGGTGATGGGATAAATACCGCGCCAGGTCTCAGCCATAAGAACACTCAAGCGGAAATCGCTAATCCTCTCTGTGAGGTTAGGTGGCTAACTCAATAATTACCTTAATGTAGCTGCCGCCCCCCGCCATCTTCTTCCGT
>Ga0209069_10000098_pt1 | contig 30431 bp, 33 predicted proteins | sample Str013_2_FD_187202 | JGI IMG/M metagenome (GOLD analysis project Ga0209069, IMG submission 187202) | Freshwater sediment microbial communities in response to fracking from Pennsylvania, USA - Straight Creek_MetaG_SC_2013 (SPAdes) (version 2) | ecosystem: Environmental > Aquatic > Freshwater >...
ATCTTCAGGTCGAGGCGAGCGTGTGCTCGAGGAAGAAGCGCAGCATTTCCCTGGCCGCGTCCGGCCCACGCGGATCCGTGAAGGAACCAGCGCGGCTGCCTCCCGACCACGCATGTCCGGCGCCATGGATCTCCCAGTGCTCGAAGACGGCACGCCCGCCGGCGTCGGTATGGATCGTGCGGGTATAGGCATGTCCTCCCGGTACCCGACCGCGATGCACGGCCTTGTGCGCACTCCGGGTTCCCATTGAGCGCGCGATGACATGATCGCCGTTGCGCGGATGCACGGTGGTGTCCAGATCGCCGTGAAACACGATGGTCGGGACAGCCGGCCCGTCGCCCAAAATCGCCGAAATGCCGCCGGACCCGGATGCGCCTGCCAACTCGCCTTGCCGCATGGCGACGAGGGCCGAGGAGAGGTCGTTGGCGGCCTCATAGGCGAGGCCGGAATGCACGCCGATCGCCGCATACAGATCGGGGTCGGTCGCCCCCATGACGGCGGCAGCGGCCGCGCCGGCCGATAGTCCGCCAATGTAGACTCGCGCCGGATCGACCGCATAATCGCGCATGACCTGGCGGGTGATGCCCGCGACCAGCGAGGGCTCGCCTTGCCCCCGTCGCTGGTCGGTCGGACGAAACCAGTTCCAGCACCTCGCCGGGTTCGCGTCGCTGGATTGGGCCGGATAGACCACGAGGCAGCTCTGTTCTTCGGCGACCACGTTCATGCGCGTGCCGGCAGCGAAATCGTCAGGCGACTGAGTGCAGCCGTGCAGCATGACCACCAAAGGCAGCGCCTGCCCGCGATAACCGCCGGGTATATAGAGCTTGTAGTCGCGGCTTCCCGCCGGGTTGCTGAAGGTCGCCGCAATGAACTTTCCACCCTCCGGTACGATGTCACGCGTGGACGCCGGGACAGGCTGCTGCAAGCCATGCAATCCGAGCCCGGAGCCCCGGCGTCCGGCCCGGACAAAAATCCCGAGCCTGCGGAGCAAATTCGGCTGAGCGGATGCGGCCGCGTCCGAGAGCGGACGCGCCTCGATGGTCGTGGCCTTCGCGTCGATGACTGGCGGCTTGGGTCCGGTCGAGGCCGTGTCGGTCGGGCCGAATGTCGTATCGGGCGCGGTTTCGCCGCGGAACATCCGTTGAAGAAGCGCCGTGGCTTCGGCGAGCCGGCCCGCACCGGTGAGGCGTGTGGCTTCGAACATCTTCCTTGGATCAAGCATGTCATTCATGATTCTGGAGCTTCCTTTTGCTCGGCAACACTGAAGCGTTCGCACGCGGACTACAATTCGCGGTTATGCGAGTGCCTGGTCGGATCCCATGCCGACTTACCGCATCCTGTCGGCAAGAGCCGCCTTGACCGCCGGACTGGCGTGCAACGCTCCAAGCACGACGATCGAGGCGATCGCGGCGCGCGCGAGCTCAGGCGTGACGTCGAGTGCGATACTGGCGAGGCCCAGCACTTGGATGTGCAGCATCTCGCCGACTGAACGCGCCGTTTCGAGATCTTCGCGGTTGTAATGCCGCAGACCGAGGTCGAGACCCATTCGGATCGTAGACTTCTTGACCACGTCGGCGTGGCGCTCGAGCTGGTTGCGGATTGCGGTGCGAATGAAATCGGTCCGGTTCGAGTAAAAACCCTCCTCAACCATGAGATCGATATGGCCGAGGTCGACGAAACCGAGATTGACCGTGATTTTTTCGCTGTCCCCGGGCTTTGGTCGCAGTTGATGCACGTTCTCGGCCATTTTACCATCATCCACACGCCATCTCGCTGGATGGCATATGGATGTTGCCCAGTGTCCTTTCAAGGGGGCTGCCGCCCAGCCCGCCCGTGGCAAGCGTCCAAACCATGATACCGCCGATCCCGGCGGGCGTGTTTGCGAGGGGCTCGTCTCGCTGCGCCAGGCGATCGGATCGTTGATGATCGGAGCAAATGCGACGCGCCGATGGGCTCGTGCACAACAGCGTCGTGCGCGACGGCAGCTTTAAGTCCCGGGACCAAAGCACCGCCTTCGCGGTGTGCCAAACCGACGGCAAATCCCTTTCAAATCATGCCTTTCGCGATCCTGCGCGCCCGGATCGACGCAGTGTCGGCGGTACGTCAGGCTGATTTACAGCATGCACTCGTCACGAGAAGCTGCGCGCGATCCAACGCCACACGATCAGCCGCCGCCAATGTGCAGACGCAGGTGTGGCGGCATGCGCGGGAGGTAGTCATGCACCCACGTCCGCAGTTGACGCTGGATGAGCAGCGATCGATCCACAACTGGTCGTTCGCCATGGCGATCATCTACTCCTTGTTCATGCTCGCCTTCTTCGCCTCGGTCGTCGTCACGACCAGCCGGGTCGCGCCGGATTCAAACAGATCCGCGTTCCGCACGACTCAATCCGATGACGGGCCCCAACCACCAGCTGATGCGACCACGCAGCGGTGATTCAGATACGGAGGTTACAATGCGCACGACAATTCTTGTTGCGGTGACGTCGGCTGTGATCGCGGCCGGCATTGGAATTTGGGCCGCATTGGCGCACGTCGCCGCCAAACCTGAGACAATCTCGACCGGCAAGCCATCAACCGCCGCAATGTCCCCGTTCGAGATCATGGCGAAGCCCAGCAAAAATCTTCCGAGCGGACAAAACGGGACTCCATTTTGAGCGTAACGTAACGCTCACCTCATGCCGCGGTTGGAAGCCGCTTTGCCCTATGGCAGGATTGAGCCGTTGCCGCATCAGGGATTGAGCTTGAAGCATAACCCCCAATCGGAAGGATCGAGCCATGGATGCATCACCGCAACGATGGTGGCAATGGTTGCTGATGTACCCGACCATCGCGATCGCGCTGGCCGGGGCGGTACCCCAGTATTACCAATGGATCTCCGCCGCCGCTTTGGGCCTTTCGCCCTTTGGAGACGTCGGCAGCGCGCAGCAGCAGGATAAGACGTGGGAACGCAATCTGAGCTGTCTGCAGAGCATCGAGCACATCAAGCCGGCCTCCAGAACCAACTATTCAATCGATCTGGTGTCGTGCCCGACCGGCGACATCCTGGTCACGCTGACACCGCTGCAAAACCCGGATCAACAGGTTTCCAGATGGATTGTCACAAAGACGCTCTTCACTCAGGTCGCCGAATCCCCTCCTCTTACCCACGTCGCCGAATCCTCTCCCCCGCGCGTGGAGCTGGCTCAAGTAGCCGGTACACCGCCGGCGAGTCCCGATTCGGCGCGCGTGCTGGATATCAAGAAAGTTGGGTCGAATGTCGTCCGGCGGATTGAACGGTCGGACAATACGTGCGTTGACGAAACAATCGATTCCTTTACCGGCCGCCGGCTGGATCAGAAGCAGGCTCCGTGCACAAAATTCTGAAGCCTTCGGCGAAGATACGCTCACGCGGCCTTATTTGCCGCCCTTGAGCTCCTGATACACCTCGGTGATGAACCGGTCGGCGCTCGTCCCCGCACCGGCCGGCAGAAGTCCGCCCGGAACCGTCGAATCATAGGGGGACGTCACGTGCGCGGCCAGCACGTCTTGCAGCGTCCTCCCCTGCGCGATCAACTGCTGCACTTTTCCCTGTATTGCGAAAATCATGTCGCGATAGGGTATGAGGTCCGCGCGCTTGATGATCGTGCCGTGCCCCGGGACGAGCCGCGTGTCCGCCCGCGCAACCTTCATGGTGGCGTCGAGCGCTTCCAGCATGCCCCGCAGCGAGCCGCCATTGTTGATGTCGATGTAGGGATAGCCGTAATTGCGGTAGTAATCGCCGATCATGATCGCGTTCGCATTTTCGAACCTGATCATCGTGTCACCGCCGGTATGGGCCGCCCGCACCGGGACCAGGTCGACAATTTCGCCGTTCATGTGAAATTTCACCGGCTCGCCCATTCCATAGGAGACGACCGGGATCGCGGCCGGATCGCCTGCGGGGCGCGCCGGGTCGCGCATGCCTTCGCGCAACTCTTCGCGCGCAAAGATCGTGGCTCCCATCTTGGCGAATTTCGCATTGCCGCCGGTGTGGTCGCGATGGATATGGGTGTTGACCAGAAAGCGAATGGGCGCGGCGCTGATGCGCCTGATCGCCGCCAGGACCTTGTCGGCGAGCTCGGCGTATTGGGCATCGACCATCAGGATGCCCTCCGGGCCGGCGAGCACGCCGATCCTCCCGCCGGCAGCGTCCTCATGGGAGGGATCGAGGCCGGCCGAACCGGAGAGCATATAGAGGTTCGGCGCGATCTGATCGGTCGCGATTTCGATCTTGCCGTAGTCCAACGCTTGAGACCGAGCGTTCGCGGAAAGACACGCCGCCAGAACCACCCCCAACAGCCATGCGGATTTCATCGCCCTCAGCTCCCTCTCGATCGAGTTTCCCTGCCCGCCAAAGGACTGTTGCGGGATATGTTAAAGGGGAGGTTCACTCCCCCACGACCTCCAGCCCAGCCTTGTCCCAAACCGGCAGCGCGGCCGGACGGTGCAGGAATTTGAGCAACGCGAGTGCCCCGCCGGGCGCGACGTTCGTAACCGGCACCGCGGAGTCGTAATCGATATAGACCTGCACGCCGGCCGGCACCGGCCCCGCCCGCACGACACCCGCAGCGCGCGGGATCTCGCTGAGATTGAAGAGGCCGAGGTCGATCTCGCCTTTTGCAATCAGCGCCTGGCCATCGGCCAAGTTTCCCGAGAGCCGCGTCTTCGCCTTGACCGCATCGGTGAGGCCGAGATTGGCCAGCACCTTCTGCGCATTGGTGCCGCTCAATCCCCCGCCGCTTGAATCGCTGTAGGTGATCGTCTTGGCGTCGAGCAGCGCCTTGCGGGTGGATTCTATGGTCGAGAGGTCGACCTTGCCCCCCTCACGCACCGCAAAACCGATGCCGACCCGGGCGAGCGGACGGCGCGTGCCGGCACGCCATCTGCCGTCCTTCTCGAACCCCTCGGCTGACGCGGTGGCGGTGATGACGAGATCGTACACTTCACCGGCCTTGATCCGCTGCTCGACCAGGCCGGGAGAGACGCCGACGAAACTCACCTGGTCGCCCGTCTCCTTGGTGAAATCCGCGGCGATCTCCTTCATGGCGATCGTCAAGGCGTTGGCGTTGAGCACCTTGATCTCGGAGGCCGCCGCGGACGTCACCGGCATCAGCAGGATCGCGGCGGCCAACAATGGGGGAAAGTGAAAATGGCGGAACATCATGCTCTCCGACCTTGATTGATTGATTGACTTTCACACTGCGTGGAACCGAGCGCTTGGATGCGGTGGCGCCGTCACTTCCGGGTCTGCTTGAAATATTTCAAGTCCGGCGGCGCCTGGTCCTTCCTGATCGGCATGAGATTGCCATCGCCGCTGAGGTAGTAGCCTTCATTGCCGATGAAGACCAAGGAGGTGCCTTCGGTGCAATAGGCCTCGACCCAGTCGAGTCGCGGACTTGGGTTGCGCACATACTTCTTGTCCACGCTCCAGGGACGCGTCAAGGCGTGGTCGATCACGGTGATTTCGTCGTGCAGGATGTTCGGGTCGGCCTTGTCGCGGTGGATCCGCTCCTTGAACACGGACTGATTGTCGAAATGCAACGGCAGGCCGCTCGCATCGTAAGCGCGGGGACCCTTGAAGGGACCGCGCGTTTCGGCTTCGAGCAGGTTGAAGCGGCCGTCGCCGTCCTCGTCGATCCATCGGCCGATCGAGTAGCCCGAATAGGTCGGCTCGATGTCCTTGGGCCAGTCGCGTCCGTCGGTGAAAATTCGACGATAGTGATCGTTGCCGCCGACCAGGATATAGGTGGTGTCCGGCGTGACGACGAATTCCAGCGGCCGGGTTGCGATCATCATGAACGGCATGCCGGCGGGGAGGCACTTGGCATGGCCGGCAAAATTGCCCTGTCCGCCATTGGCCTGATCCGCGAGGCTCGTCTCCAGAACCCTCTGATACTCCGCCGTCAACGGGGCTTGCTGACCGAAGCCCCAAGGCTTGCTCTGGTCGAATGAGGGCTGTCCCCCGAGCCCGCGCACCACGAACCGTCCCCACGCGCCCTTCCAGTCGGGATACTTGCCGTCATCGGACGCCTGAGCGCCGCCGACGGGTATCGGTGCCAGCACCGCTCCCAGCAGCACTCCCGCCATCGCACCGATCAAGCCGCGACAATGCATGGCAACCTCCCCTGTGGTCAGGCTCCTCAGCACCGCACATGCACACGACTGTGACATCCAGATGTCATCACGGCGCTGTTCGCGTGAATAAACTTATCGATTTTTCTCTCCGTTGCACAGGTGGGAAGGGCCAACGGGTCTTCCCCAGCCGTAACATCGACAATACATCCCGAAACAGTGTCCCTTCAGATGAGCCGCGACACGTTGCACCTGAAAGCCGGGCGGGAGCTCGGAAGGATGCTCGTTGCCTATTTGCCTGCGTTCTTGCTCCTTCCGGTCGTCCTGGCGCCGCCGTTGAATCATGACGTCGCGGCGATCTTGGATTTTACGCAGCGCTGGATCGGCGGCGAAGCCCTCTATGCGAGGCTGCTCGACCCCAATCCGCCATTGATTTTCTTGCTGAATCTACTGCCCACCTACCTTGGCACCTACACGGGCTTGGACGCCGTCGTCGCGCTGCAAGGTTGTGTTCTGCTGCTCGGCGCGGTCGTTTGGTGGCTTGCTTCACGCGTACGCCGGCTCAGCGATGAGGGCCCGATCGAGCGTCACTTCCTGGACGTTGCTCCGGTTTTCGTTTTGCTGGGCGCCGGCTACGATTTCGGGCAGCGCGAGCATCTCATGGCGCTGGGCGCCCTGCCCTACCTGTTCCTGTCGGCACGGCGCGCGCGTGGGGAGCCGGGCGCGCATCGTTTCGCCGTGGCGATTCTGGCAGCGGTCGTCTTCGCGCTGAAACCGTATTTCCTGGGCGTTCCGGCCCTGGTCGAGCTCTACGTGCTGCTTTCGCTCGGCTGGCGTCCGTACCTGCGGGATCCGGTCCCATGGGTGATGGCCGCCGTCTGGGTGACCTATCTCGGATCGCTGCCGATATTGTTTCCGGATTATCTGAAGGTGGTTCTGCCGCTGATCTCCTCGAACTATCTCGGTGGGACGATTTGGGAGACGGTGCTGCAGCCCCGGATGGCCATTGCGCTGGTGCTTCTCATTCCACTTGTCTGGATCGCCTTTCTGGGCCGGGACGCGCTGGTGAAGATATCGGCTCTCGCCGCCGTCGCGGCGACCGTATCGGCCCTCATGCAGCGCAAGGGATGGTCCTATCACATCGTCCCGATCGAGCTCTTCGGCTGCGTGCTCGCGGGCACGCTCGCAGCGCGCTGGCTGGACCTGCGTCACTCCGCCCGCCGCAAAGACCCGCAATTGATGGCAGCCGGCCTTTCGATGCTGTGCGTGCTGTTCGTCGTATCCAGCGGAGAGGCTCCGTGGCGGGAACTCGGCTTCCGCAATGCCGACGAGCAGACGGAATTGAAGGCTCTGTTGGTCCAGTCTGCCCGGAACGAGCGCGTGTTGGTGCTGTCCCCGCGGATTTGGCCGGTCTATCCTGCGCTGAACTATGTGCACGCCCACCAGACGTTGCCCTCCATGAGCCTATGGGTGCTGCAGGGAGCCTACCGGGAATGTCTCCCCGGCGGACGGCAATACCGCGAGCTTGGTGAAATGGGTTTGGCCGAGCGCACCCTGTTCCAGACCGTCGTGCGGGAGTTCGCCGCCGATCCTCCCAAAGTGGTCGCGATCGATCAAATACCGGGCATGCCCAATTGCGGCCAGGATTTCGACCTCCTGGCGTATTTCAAGCGCGACCCTGGCTTCGCCAGCACTTGGTCGCGCTATGCCTTCTATGCCGAGAGCAGCGGCTTGGACTTGTTCCGACTCGTTGATGGTCCGGTCAGGCAACCGGCGCGATAGACGACCGCCGTCACTTCTGGGTTTGCTTGAAATATCTCAAATCAGGCGGCGCCTGATCCTTCTTGGCCGGCATCAAAAGGCCCTCCGCGCTCAGGAAGTAGTTCTCCTTCCCGATGACCATCTGGTTGGTGCCCTCCATGCAGGTAACGCGGCTGAAGTTCGGATACGGATTGGGGTTGCGCCGATAGGTCTTGTCGACGCTCCAAGGCCGCGTCAAGGCGTGGTCGAACACGGTGATCTCGTCGTGAAGCAGGTTCGGATCGTCCTTGTCGAGATGGAACCGCTCCTTGAAGGTCGACTGATTGTCAAAGTGCAGAGGCAGCCCGGTGGCGTCGTGGGCGCGCGGCCCCTTGAATGGGCCGCGCGTCTCCGCTTCGAGGACCTGGTAGACGCCGCTGCCGTCCTCGTCGATCCACTTGCCGATCGCGTATCCCTGATAGGTCGGCTCGACGTTGGTGGGCCAGGGCCGCCCGTCGGTGAAAATTCGACGAAGATCGGTGCCGGTCGAGATATAGGTGGTGTCCGGCGTGACGACGTATTCCTGCACCGGTGACGACATCATGCTCGGCATGCCGCCCGGAATGCATTTGGCGTGGTCGAGAAAATTGCCCTGCCCGCCCTTGGCCTGGTCGGCCATGCTGTCCTCGTGGATCTTCTGATACTCGGGGGTCAGCGGCGCCTGCTGTGCCGGCCCGAAGGGCTTGTAGGGATCGAACTTTATCGACTGGCCTCCCATGCGCGGGCTGACGGTGTCCCACTGGCCTTTCCAGTTGGGATACTTCGCGCCGTCGGCCGCCTGCGCGCCGCCCATTGTCAGCATCAGCGCGGCAGCCAGCGCGAGCACTCCCGTCGAGCTCCCATGCAACATGATGTCCTCCCGGCGTTGTCGGTTCCTTGCTTGGTTCCGAATGGACGCAACAGCCACGCAGCACGGCCAACAGGATACGCCGCCCGCTCCGCAAACGGAACGGCGCCTCGATCACTTCATCACGGTAAATCCGGTCCAGCGACCGAAGATGACGACCAGGACCCAACAGGCGATCGAGATCCCTCCCGCCAGCCGCGCCGGCAACGGTGGGATCGGTTTGAGGTTCCATTCCTGCACGCCGCGAACCGTAACGAGCTCGAAGATCAGCATGTTGATCCCGGCCAGGACGATGAGGGCTATCTTGATCCGGAACGAGGTGCTCACGAAATACGCGCCAGCCTGGCTGATGAACAGGAGCAAACCCGCCGCCACCGCGATTACGAAGGCAGCCCAGGTGGACGGCAGGACCGCCCTTGCGAGCTCGGTGAAGGGACGCTTGGTCGAAGCGACCCCGAGCAGGCGCAAATCCACGATCGCGATCGTGCCGACCACCAGCGAGATCGCAACCACGTGGACCAATTCGATGGTCGTGAAGGCCCATGCCGTTTTGTGGATGTATGCGGCCGGCGGCGAGGCTTGTAGCCATTCCATGAATTCGGTGAGAGACTGCAAGTTCAACTCCCTAGCTTGAACTTCTTATGTGGTTTCTTGTCTTTTTTGGACTTGCGGCTGTTGTTGTTCGGCCGTCTTTTGAATACCCCGCCCGAGTGATCGCCAAGCAGAGCACGAAAGTCAAAAGCGCCGACACGATCGCCGACGCCTTTGGTCGGGATCGTCCCGGAAATCAACGTTCCATCGCGTACCGCGATCCGTCGCGTACCGCGATCCGTCGCGCTTCCGAGAAGTGTGGGGCCCCCTCCAATCCTCTCCGCCTCGCCCTCATGAAAAACATAGCATGCTTCTCCGGCGACCTCACCTGCTCAATCGCGGGCTCCTGAAGCGAGGAACACGCCGGACGCCAGGCACAACCCGACCAAAAGAAGGGGCCGCTCAGCGCCGACGTTTTCGAGGTTGTCACGACGTTCAATTCATTCGATAATTACACGTTGCTGCGGTGCTTCGTCGCCGCGGGCGGGAGGACGCGCTATGGACATGCTAACCGCCTTGATATCGATCCAGACGTTCTGGAAGATCCTGCTGTTCATTCATTTCCTGTTGGCAGTCGTCTTGCTGGGGGCGGTGACCCTTCAGGCGGTGGCCGTATCGATGCCGGCGCGACAAGCGGTGGGCAATTTCATCAGTCGGTTCAGCCCGGTGCCGGCAGCATCCTACGCCACCATGATCGCAGTCCTCTATCTGCCCCAGGCCCTCATGGGCGCGTGGATTTACGTCAAATATCGCACCTACGTCAGAATCCCCATGGAGGGATTCCGCCACTGGTGGACCGTCGGATCCTTCGAGTTCAAAGAGCACGTCGTGACGATGGGATTGGCCCTGCTTCCGGCCTATTGGTATTTCTGGCAACAGCCCCTGTCCGAGGAGCACGCCGTCATCCGCAAGTGTGTGACGATTTTTCTCGCTTTCACCGTCTGGTACTCGTTTGCGGTCGGTCACATCGCCAACGACTTCCGCGGAGTCGGGTCATGACGCAAGCCTTGGATCTCGACCTTCGAAGCGCCCCGTATGGCAGCCCCCGCGCGACCAGCGCGCCGACGTCACGCGCGGGCACGAGCAAATTCGGGACCTTCGCGATCACCTTCGGCATCGCATTTGCGATCCTGTACACGCTCTGCGAACGGCAGAATTGGCCGCTTTTCACCTATCATCCGGCCGTCGACAGATTGGATATCTGGAGGCAGCCGGGCATCCCCGAAGATGGCCCACCGATGTTCTGGTACGGCTGGGTCGTGCTCTCCGCCGCCGGCGCGCTCGTGGTGGGCTGGATCGCCGCGATTGCTTCCGGGCCGTGGCTGCAGCGGGCGACCACCTTCGTTTGCCTCCTGGCCGCGCTCTGGCCTGCCTGCTTTGCGCTCGCCGGCGTCATCGACGAGCGGGCAAGCTTCAACGCCGAGTTCCTGCGGTCGGTTTGGGTATCGGGAATTCCAGCCGTGATCGGGGCGACAGCCCTGAGCTATTTTGTCTCGTCCCGGTGGGTGGAACGCGCGTGGACCGGGTGGTTGTTGTTCATGCCGATCGGGGGCCTCGTCATCCTCGGTTACTCGCTCAACTCGTATTTTTTGCGATAGGGACGTTATCTGCCCATTGGACGACGCTGCGTCCATGGATTGTCGGCGCATCGGGGGCTGACCCGCCGCAGGTGGCACCGGCCCCCCGGCGGTCGCGAGGCGCTGGCTTGCGCCTTGGGGCCGCCCCGCAGCGTCCTTCCGCGAGCCTCCGGCTGGTGACATAATGCCCGTGTCGGCTGCCGCCGACCCCGGATACCGCAACGTGATCCGAGCTCAAGATCAGAGAACCATGGGAGGATATCTCAATGTCGTTTCGTTTGGCCGCCGCCGCTGTCGCTGCGATCATCGCTGTTCCGTGTTCCGCCGGCGCACAAGTGCTGACGGAGCGAAACGTTTCGGTCCACATGGCCCTGACAATCGCGGAAACGGCCCTGGCCGAATGCGGATCGAGGGTATCGGTCGCCGTCGTCGATCGCGCCGGCCGGCTGCGGGTTTTCCTCCAGGGCGACGGCGCGCAGCCGCACAACATCGAGCTGGCCCGCCGCAAGGCCTATACGGCTGAGACCTTCGGCCGCACGACCCTCGAATGGATGCAGCGCACCGAGACCAACACTCCGGGCCAGCAGTCGCTTTCCGAGGTCATCCCGCTGCAGGGCGGCGTTCCGATCAAGGTCGGCGACGAGACCATCGGCGGCGTCGGTCTCAGCGGGGCCCCGAACGGCGGCCCGCAGGAAGAGGCCTGCGGCAAAGCCGGCATCGCCAAGGTGGCGGATCAGTTGAAGTAGCACGCGAAGACCCCCGGCCAACGTCATGCGAATCCGATTCCGCCGCTCTCCTCTGGAAGCGGCGGAACGGCGGACCGATTTTTACCGGCGGCAGCCGCCCACCCGGGCGGCTGCCGCCCACCCGGGCGGCTGCCGAAGCGCGCGACGGCATGCGATGGGGCGAGACGGTTTGGAGAAAACAAGATGTGGGAGAGGTTTGATGAAGGTTCTTCATGAGATGCTGATCGCCGCCGCTGTCTTGTCGGCCGTTGCGGCGCCAGGGGCGTGGGCGCAGGCTCCCGACAATCAATCCGCCTATGGGGTCACCTATATCGAGGTGACGCCGTCGGCGCAGGCGCAGACGATTGGGCTGCTGCAGCGGGTTGCGGCGGCGAGCCGGAAGGAATCCGGAAATCTGCGCTATGACGTTCTCCAGCACATCGAGCGGCGCAACCAGTTCGCCATTCTGGAAACCTGGAGCGAGGGGAAGGCGTTCGAGGCCCATGGCGGCGGGGTCGCCATGAAGCAGTTCCGCGGTGAGCTCAACCCGCTGCGCATCGGCTTCTATGACGAGCGGCTCGACACCGGTATCGACGTCGGCCCGGTCCCGGGGCCGGCCGGCAAGGACGCGATCTACGTGATCACTCATGTGGACGTGACGGGTCAGTTCAAGGACGATGCCATCGTCATGATGAAGAAGCTCGCCGCCGACAGCCGCCGCGAGCCGGGCGCCGCGCGCTTCGACCTCTGGCAGCAGGCCAATCGGTTGAACCACTTCACCGTCGTCGAGATTTGGAAGGACCAGCCGGCGCTCGATGCCCACAACGGCGCGGCCAGTACGCGCGAGTTCCGCGACCAGGTCGGCCGCATGATGGGCGCGCTCTATGATGACCGCCGCTACCGCAATTTGGAGTGACGACCGCCCGGAGGCCGCTCATCGCCACGGCGGCGGCAGCGGATCAGCTGAGAAATTCGACGCCGATTTCCTTGGCTGAACGCCACACCACGCGGCAATGCCGGCGCGAGTCGGAGTCCAGCGACATATAGATGTAGAACGTGTCGGGAATTGTGTCCGGCGCTTTGATCACCAGGCGTGCTCCGGTTTTGGATTCGTCCCAAACCACGCATTCCCGCAATTGCTCCCCTTTCTGGCGGACAAACCAGCCGCATCGACGGACCGTCATGCGTGCATCGGTTCGTCCGTCCTTCGAGGCTTGCGCGGAATCCGTGTCGGACATGAACGGCGCCACCCGGCTGATGGAGAGATCGCCTCCACCTCAGCACTCTAGTCTTAAGAATTGGTTCGTGTTCGATCTTCGATCGCTGACGCTGCGCACTTGTCCTGATCGCCGCCCTGGATGGCCATGCCGGCCGTCACGATGCGGCTGTCGCCGGCGCACGTTGATATCGTACGACGCGGATCGGGCCGTTGGCGCCGGACTCTTTGAAGCCATGGCGAAAATCCGCCCGACGGCGTAGCTTTTCCGGTCTGGGATGCTGCAATGGCCCAGCCAACGATCTTCAGGAGGAAATCATGATCCGATCCCACGCAACCGCAGCCGCTGCGGTCCTCGTCGCCCTCGCCAGCCCCAATGCCGGGGCGGCCGAGGGTTTGCCGAGCGAAACCCACAAGGTTCTGACCGCCGAATTGGCGGTAGAAGCCGCGCAGGCGGCGATCGCCGCATGCAAGGCCCAGGGCTACAATGTGACGGTCACCGTCGCCGATCGCGGCGGCATGCCGAAGGTGGTCATCGTCCGCGACGGCCCGCCCGGAGTGGGCCGAGAATCCACCCGCCGCAAAGCCTACACGGCCGCGGTGCAGAGGGTCTCGACCGGAGATTTCACCAAGCGAATCTCCACGCCGGGCGCGTTCAACCCCTCGGTCTACGACCCCGAGCTCGCCACCGGCCTCGGCGGCGTGCCCATCAAGGTCGGCGAAGACACGATCGGTGGCATCGCTGCTGCAGGTGCGCCTGGCGGCGACAAGGACGAAGCCTGCGCAATCGCCGGAATCGACAAGATCAAGGACCGGCTGAACTAGATGCGACAATCCTGAAATGCCGGAGCGGTTTCTGTCTCCAGCCGACGTGAAACCGCTCTGCTCTCTGACGTCCGATTTTTTCGGGCCGCCGCAAATGACCCGGTGACTGCGGTCTGCGCCTTGCGCGTCTTCTCTTTCGGCATCGCCGTCACTTCGGCGGTTGCTTGAAATATTTCAGGTCGGGCGGCGCCTGGTCCTTCTTGGTCGGCATCAGATTGCCGTCGGCGCTCATGAAATAGTTCTCCTTGCCGATGACGACTTGGTTGTTGCCCTCGGTGCAGGAGGTTTCGCGCCAGTTCGGGCGCGGATTCGGGTTGCGCCGAAACGTCTTGTCCACGCTCCAAGGCCGCGTCAAGGCATGGTCGAATACGGTGATCTCGTCATGCAGAATATCAGCGTTGCCGCTGTCGAGATGGAACCGTTCCTTGAAGACCGACTGGTTGTCGAAGGCCAGCGGCAGCCCGCTGGCATCGTAGGCGCGCGGACCCTTGAAGGGGCCGCGCGTCTCGACCTCGAGCAGGGTATAGCGGCCGTCGGCATCCTCGTCGATCCATCGGCCGATCGCATAGCCCTGATAGGACGGTTCGATATCCTTCGGCCAATCGCGGCCGTCGGTGAAGATCCGGCGCATGGGATCTTCGCTGCCGCCGAGCAGAATGTAGGTGGTTTCGGGCGTGACTATGTATTCCTGCGCTTGGGTTGCCATCATGCGCGGCATGCCGCCCGGGAGACACCGGGCCGTCGGATAGTTGCCGAGCCCGCCCTTGGCCTGGTCGGCCATGCTGTCGGCCATGACCTTCTGATACTCCGGCGTCAGCGGAGCCTGCTGGCCTAGTCCCCGCGGCTTGGTCGGATCGAACTTGAATTGCTGGCCGGCCAGGCCCGGGGTGACGATCGATATCCACTGGCCCTTCCATTTGGGATATTTCGCGTCATCGGCCGCCCGCGCGCCGCCCACCGTCGTGGTCATGCTCATCGCAATGGCCAGTGCAAATGCCCCAGTCGAGCTTCGATACGACATGATGGTCCTCCCGAAGTGCCGGATCGCTTGGTCGGATCCTTGGTCGGATAACTTGCTCGACTGCGGCGGACCGACCATCACGCCGCAGCGAAAAGGATACACCGCCGACGCCGCACATGGAACGGCACCGCTAGCCGAGCGAGCCCGCGTCGCCGCGCACCATATTCCGGTACTGGTGATGCCAAATCACATGATGCGCTTCGTCATGCACATCGTCCGCGAAGTCGAATTCACAAGTCGCGCCACGCTGACTTCGCCAAATTTATTTTCAATATACGTATAGGTCGGCGACGTTTATCTGAGTAAACGGCATTTATGACATAATTACTTGAGCCGTCGGGACGATTGCATCTAGCGTGCTGCCGCACGGGGCGAGAATCGAAACAACAAAAAGGGCAGCATAGGCCATCGCATTTTTTCCACGACGGCTATCGGGCTGATCAAGGCCGCTGACGCCGGTCCCATCTGACATTCGACCTGGACGAAGGATCGCGGGGCTTCTCTGCAAGCATCTTCTGCGCCTGCTCGCCTGCGTGTTCCCGTTGCAGCGTCCACATCGCGGCGTACGCGGCGATGTGGCGGCGAATTCGGCTCGTATCAAATGACGCGCAGGTTGCTCGAGCTTGCTCGAGCCGATGTCGGAAGCGGCCGAAGAGCGATGCGCCGTTCGCCAATCGCAGGGCCGAAGGTTCGTCAGGTTAAGGCTCGATGCTGGAGTGGATTTGCTCGGCTGGACTGCGTAGCACAGACATGTCCGTGACAGGTGAAAGCCAAAGCGGCGTCGCCAACCGCATTTCAGGCTCCCGGGATGCCGAGCTTGCTCTTGTCCCCGGCCGCAGCTGCGGCACGTGCAGCCTGTGCTGCAAGGTTTACTCGGTCCAGGAATTGAACAAGCCGGCCGGGCGGTGGTGCATTCATTCCGTGCCCGGATTGGGCTGCGGCAATCACGCCGACCGGCCGCCCGTCTGCAGCCAATTCTTCTGCTCATGGCTGGTTGATCCGAATCTCGGACCCGAGTGGAAGCCGGAGGTGTGCCGCTTCGTCCTGTCGGCGGATCCCGCCTACCAGGCGCTCACCCTGATGGTCGATCCCGGGATGCCGCTCGCCTGGAAACGGGAGCCCTATTACTCGGTCCTGAAGACATTTTCCGAGGTCCTGTTTCGGCTCAACCAGAAGATCCTGGTGAATCTCAGGGGCCACATCACCGTCGTGCTGCCGGACCGCGACGTGCCGATCGGCATCATCAATCCCGGAGAGGAAATCGTCATCTGGCGGGAAGGCTCGACCCATGGCGCCATGTTGCGGCGGGACCTCGAGCGCGCCAAGGCGTCGTCCGGTGGTCGCCGCCAGGGCTCGATGTAGTTTTCCCGCGTTTGCCGACATCCCACACATCGGAGGTATCCCGGCTGGTGCCGACACAAAGCCGGCCTCCACGTCGCAAGCCGACGGCCGCCAGCGTGGCTTGCGGCCGCAGATCGTCGGGGTACAATTCCGGCCCGGTGGGGACGAACCAACTGGGGAGATTCGATATGTTGACCCAGACCAAGATCGCTCTGGCGGTCGCCCTCCTCCTCGGCACCGCACCGTCGGCTCTCGCGAAGGGTCGCGCGAACCCCGGCGGATCCGTGCGGCCGTGCAGCCTGGACGGCGTCAACCCGGTCTATCACCCGCAAATCTTTGGCAATGCCGCCGCCGCCAGTGCCTATGGTTTCGTCCAATCGCCGGACCACACCTGGCACGTGGATCGGCGGCTGTGCGAAGGCTTGCAGCATCGCTTGACGTGAGGCGCGGCTGTCGAGAATACCGCTGCTTGCCGCAGAGATGGCCGCTTGATCGAGTCGGTCTCAGCGCAAACGGCGCAGCTCAGATACAAGCCGACTGACGAGCTTTCGAGGCTCGAACGCCGCATCATGCCCCATCGCTAGGGCAATTTCGGGAAAAGGCCCCGGGATGAAATCCGGTTCCCTCAGCCTTGTTATGCGCGCGAGGCGGGCTTGTGGCCACCGGCAGCCTTCAGCACGGCGGCATCCGATCGACGATCCGAACCTGATCGGCGACTCGCACTCAGCCGCCGCTCGCCGACCGATTGCTTTTCCTCGTCGGCTCGCACGTCGGCGCCACTGCGCCTATCCTTGCCGGAGCGTCTCTCGCCGTTCGATCGCTTGTCATCATGGCCCATCGCTGCGTCTCCGCTGCTCAACCCCGGCTCAACTCCCGATACACCAAGTTAGTGAACAGGTTGTGAAGATTGCCCGGTGCCGCGATCGCCCAATCAAACATCAGGCAAAGTACTGACGGCCCCGAGCCGGCGAGCTAACCGCTGTTACGCAAGCCCGCCGCAATCCCGTTGATGGTCAGATGGATGCCGTGGACGACGCGCTCGTCCGTGTCGCCGGCGCGGTGACGATTGAGCAGCTCGATTTGCAGGTGATTGAGCGGGTCGAGGTAGGGGAAGCGGTTGCGGATCGAACGCGCCAGCAACGGATTGGATTCCAACAGCATCTCCTGGCCCATGATTTCGAGCACGGCCGCAATTGAGTCGTGCCATTCCTCGCGCAGCCGGGCGAAGATGACATCACGCAGCACGGAGTCCTTGACCAGCTCGGCATAGCGCGACGCGATCGCGATGTCGCTCTTCGCCAGCACCATGTCCATGTTGGACAACAATGCCTGGAAGAACGGCCACTGGCGGTACATCGCCTGCAGGACCGACATGCCGTCCGGACGTGCGGCGAGCCAAGCCTTGACGGCCGAGCCGAAGCCGAACCAACCGGGAAGCATCAGGCGACATTGCGCCCAGCTGAAGACCCACGGAATGGCCCGCAAGTCCGCGATATGCGCTGACTTCGTGCGTGACGCAGGCCGGCTGCCGATGTTGAGATTGGCGATCTCGCCGATGACGGTCGATTGCAAGAAGTATTGCTCGAAGCCCTCGGTCTCGTACACCAGGTTTCGATAGGCTCGGTAGGCGTCGGCGGAGAGCTGCTCCATGACGGCAAGGTACTCATCGCTCGGGGCCGGTTCGCGGGGCTGCAGGAAGGTCGCCTCGAGCGTCGCCGCGGCGAGGATCTCGAGATTGCGCCTTCCCATCTCGGAATTGGAATATTTGCTGGCGATGACCTCGCCCTGCTCGGTGATCCGGATCGACCCCTGCACGGCTCCGCCCGGCTGCGCCAGGATCGCCTGATAGCTCGGGCCGCCGCCGCGGCCGACCGACCCGCCGCGACCGTGGAACAGGCGGAGCCTGACGCCTCGGCGGCGGAATACCTCGATCAAAGCGAGTTCCGCCTTGTAAAGCTCCCATCCCGAAGCGAGGTATCCGCCGTCCTTGTTGCTGTCGGAATAACCGAGCATGATTTCCTGGGAGCGACCGCGACTGTTGAGCAAAGCCTCGTAGTCCGGCAACGCCAGCAGCTTGTCCATCACGGCGCCGCAATTGCGCAAATCGGCGATCGTCTCGAACAGGGGAACGATATTCATCGCAAGCGTGCCGTCGCGCGGACGCAAGAGGCCCGCTTCCTTGAGCAGCAACGCGACCTCGAGAACATCGGAGACGCTTTCCGCCTTGGAGATGATGTAGTTGGGAACGGCTGCCTCGCCATAGCGCTCGTGCGCCTCGGCGGCTGTGCGCAGGATATTCAGCTCGGAGGTGGCTTCGTCGGAATAGGAGAGAAACGGCGACGTCAGCGGACGCGACGTCTTGAGCTCGTCGAGCAGCAGGGCGATGCGCCCATCCTCGGAGCGTCGGCGATATCCGGCGCCGGGCGACACCATCTCCACCAGCTCATCGACCGTACGCTCGTGGACGTCGGCGTTCTGCCGCAGGTCGACCGCGGCAAGATGGAAGCCGAAGACATCCACGGCGCGGCGCAGGCTGCGGAGCCGACCGCGTGCCAGCGCCGACGAGCCGTTGGCGACGAGCGAGCGATGCAGGATGTCGAGGTCGGCGCGCAAGTCCGCGGCGCCCGCATAGGGTGGCACTGCGTCGACCGGCTCGCTGGCAGGCGCGCTTGGGTTCAGGGCGCAGGCCGTCGCGGCGAGCCGCGCGTAGATGGACGAAATGGCGCGGCGGTAGGGCTCCTCCCGGCGCGCGGGCAAGCGGTCGGGTGAGCGCTCCGCCAGATCCTCGAGTTCCGCCGATATGCGCACCAGTCGCGCATCAAGCGATATTTCGCCCCCCAGCAGGTGCAGCTCGGCGAGGTAGAAGTTCAGCGCGCGATCGCTCTGCAAACGCAGTGCCTCGCGAAGCACGTCGGCAGTCACGAAGGGATTGCCATCGCGGTCGCCGCCGATCCAACTCCCGACGCGCAGGAATGATGGCAGCTCTCCGATGTCCCAGTCGGCGTCCATCAAACGAAGCTGGCCTTCCAGGTCAGCGTACAGCCGGGGCAGCTCGCGCAGGAACGTATGGTCGTAATAGGCCAGGCCATTGTCGACTTCGTCGACGACGGCGGGCCTGGTCCGGCGCAGGATGTTGGTCTGCCACAGCGTGAGCACCGCACGGCGCAAGGCCTCACTGTTGGCAGCGAGCTCCTCCGGCGTCGCCCCGACCGGATCGCGCGCGGCCAGCAATTGCGCCACCTCCATTTCACGGTCGATCGTGCTCCGACGCCGCACTTCGGTCGGATGGGCGGTGAGAACCGGACTGACGACGCAATCGGCAAAGAACCTCTTCAGCTGCGCACCGGAGATGCCGGCGGCGTTTAAGCGGGCGAGCGCCAGGGCCACGCTCCCCTCGCGTGGCGCCGAGGCCGCACGCGCATGGGCGCGCGTGCGGCGGATGTGATGCTGATCCTCGGCGATATTGGCGAGGTGCGAAAAGAAACTAAAGGCGCGAATGATCTGAATGGTCTGCTCGCGCGAGAGGGATTTGAGGGTCGCTTCGAGATCACCGCGCGCCTCCTGATCGGCATCACGATGGAAACGGATCGAGGTCTGGCGAATGCGCTCGACGATCTCGAATGCCGCTTCACCCTCCTGCTCGCGCACGGTGTCGCCCAGGATGCGACCGAGCAAGCGGATATCGTCGCGCAGTGGAACATCCTTGTCGGGGACCTCGACCCCGTTCTTGGCCCGCATGGTACGGCCCCGGACTATTGATGCAACCTGGGCGGCGAAACCTGGTGGGCCGCCAACTGCGGCGGCCTACCGTCAGTCGCCCCGGTCCTGCTCGAAATTTGGCGTGTGGGTCGAAAGAGCCTTGCTGGCCTTCGCCTGATCGGCCAGCCTCTGCCACGCCTGGGCCATCTCGACGAGAAAGGCCTTCTGATTGGAATCGGACGTGGCGCGCGCCTCTTGAAGGCAACGCGTGGCGTATCGCTGATACTGTTTTGCGGACTGCACGGCTGAACCACAGCTCCATTGGCGACCATGCCCAACATAAGGGCAGGTCTTGGTTGGCATTCCAAGCAGACTAGGACGCCCACTTGTCTTAATTTGGACACTGGCCTGGACCGCCGAAGGGGTCTCGCTCACGGCCGCCCGCAAGTCGGTATCGTGGTGACCCGCGGAATTGGGCCCGGCCCCGGCTCGTCGGGGATATCATGCCAGACCCATACCCGGCGCCGCCGCACCGTTCGAAGCGACCGGCCCTGATGGCGCGAAGGTCCCGCCAACCATGGTACGATCGCCGCCTTATGATTCGCCGCTGCGCCAGCATAGGATGGAGGCAGACGAGCTCCCGGTCTGCGCCGCAACGATCGCGGGCGCGGCCATGCGGATTCTTGTCTCTTTTCACTTTCACGGTGTCTATCGCCTGCTCGATGGCCACCCATGCGGCTCCCCTGAACCCCGAGGAAGCGGCAGCTCACGTCGGTGAGACCGTCACCGTGTGTGGGCTGGTCGCCTCTGCGACCTACGCGGCTCAGGCGCCGACTTCGCCGACCTTTCTCGACCTTGGCAAGCCATACCCCAATCAAATCTTCACAGGCGTCATCTTCGGGAGCGACCGAGCGAAATTCGGCGAGCCCGAAACCTCGCTGCGGGGAAAGCAGGTTTGTCTCACGGGAGAGATATTTCTCTACCAAGGGAGGCCGGAGATAATACTGCGTGACCCCAAGGCGCTATCGGAAAGATGACCGTTCCGCACGAATGCGGGTCGCGCGGTATCGCAGTGCAGCGACCGAACGGTACGATGTGCCGGATAGGTAGTTTTACCGGGACCAGAAGCGAGACGATACTTGGTCTACATCCAACCCATGCCGAGCGAACCATCGAATCGATTGCGGCGAAGATCACCCACAGGCTCGAAAGACTTTGCTTGTGGATGACATCTGGAATACCGACGAGTGTTGCCGTTCCGCAACCAACGCAAATGCGAATTCCAGTATCCTGACACCGCTCCACTGATTGGGAGTGGCTCCCAAATGACTTTGCCCCGCTCACGGCGGGGCCCTTTCTTCGGATTGGCCCCTTTGAGCGGGGGATCGATCCATTCAATGTCAACGAGGAGGACGGCATGAGTTGGAAGGTTGAGGTGGTGGTGGACGATTCCGGCGAATGGGTGGGCGATCAGCTGCGCTTCAAGACCGAACAGGAAGCGCTGGCCTATGCGCGTGATCTCGAGTTTCGTTGCTCTGCGGTCCGGGACAAGCGCATGGTGAAGAGCAACGACCCGGTCAACCCGAGGAGCCCTGCGAAGGGCGAGTTGCTGGTCTAGCGACTCGGCTTGAAATCTCGCCACCTTGAAAATCTGCTGGCATCTCGCCTCCACCTCGCGCGATCGGCTTCCGGTACGGCGCGGCTTCGCCTGGGAGAAGGGAAGCGACCCCCCGAACGTGGCCATTCGGAGAGTCGCCCCAGCCCGGAGATGTCCCGCGCCTCCGAGCCGCTGCCAAGAAACGCATTCCGATGCGCGGCGTAAATCAGCCAGATGTATCGGGACTGAAGTCTCGGCGTTCCCGGCTGCGATGGACGTGCGCGGGCCATGGGCGGTAGCTTTACACCCGCTCCGGCGCCTGCCGCACATCCAGCAATGCGCGCGCCTGCTTTTCCTTTGAGCGCGTGCGCTCGCTTATGAAGCCTTCACTTCTTCGCACCCGGCGCCTCCGCGACCGCTCAGGTGTCGAGCTCCTTGGCGATCGCGTAGAGCAGGCGGAGCCTGACTTTTCGCGCAAATTCTTCGTATTGCAGCGACGGCCGGCGCCGGCGGGCGGCCATGAAAGCCTGGGTCAGCTCGCGCATCCCGGTGCTGCGGCAGAGATGCTCGAATTCCAAGTTGACACGTTCGATAAAGTCACAGGCTCGGGATCGCACGACATGATCAGGAACGAGCATGATCTCATGATTTAGCGCCGCCGCGAGCAACCCACGGATCGTCGCATCGACCCGCTGCGAGGTCGCAGACCAAGCCAATTGCAACGCGGTCATCTCCTCCGGACATCCCCACCATACGCGCGCAAGCGCCAGTCCGGAGCCATACTGCATGCGCAGTGCGTTTGTCACGATATCGGGGTCGCGTGCCGAGCGAACGAATGCACCTTTGCCATCGGTGGCCACGACCAACGCCCGCATTCCGCAGGCGCGAATGTAATGCTTGATTTGATGATCGACGAATTCGCGCCGATGGAGTTTCTCGCAAGGCTCATGCCGGCGTCGCGCGCGCGTAGCCTCGTATTGCAGTCCACCCGACATCCGCGACCTCGAGCGCGAATCGACATCGCAAACTTGCATGCGAAATCAATCCACGACAAGCCGCCGCCCGATACCGCCCGTGGCCGTGCGGCCGCCCGGCACCGTGCAGACCGGGTCTGTTCCCGCTGACTGATGACGAGAAGCGCTGCTCAAAGCCGTTTGGGCTAACTATGGCGATTGAAGGCCGTTGGGCAGGCTGCGCTTGCGATCCAATGCCGAATAGCCGATGGGCGGATCGCCGCAGATCGCCCCGGTCAAATCGCGATGGTGCGCGCCATTTCGTTTGATCTGTCCCTCGAGGGCGCTTGTCGGCCCTTCGGCCAAGTGCGCGATCGGGACATTCGCTGCAATCTTGCCGCGACAATTCAGCTTGGCCTCGACCGCCGCCGCGCTCCTTCCCAACGCAATCGCAATGTCCGTGCAGGCCACGCCCTGGCGCTTCATGCGCAGGGCCTGCTGAAATTCCTTTATTGACCACGATATGCCCTTGGCCATTCAACGACTCCACGGGTTTGAGGTGCCTTGCCGGTTCGAGACCACGCTGTTTCCAATGGCTGATCCGAATCACTTGGCCACGGCGGCGGAAAAGCGATGATGGACTTGGCGTGTTGCTCGATTCGAATTGCGCATGAAATCGGCCAGGCTGGCGGCTGCAGGCCGGTCGGCGACGGGTGGCGGCATCCGTGCAGACGAGCCCCGCAGATCCGTGCTCGCGCGTCGCCGGCCGAGAGGAATCGATCGTCCAGCCCGGAGGGCACCGGACCGCTTGAGAAACGAGCGAGCCATGACGGTCACAAATGCAAACGCGCCTGCAAACATCGCGAGCATGCCTTCGGGCCCGGCCGAGGATGCCGGTTGCAGTCCGGCTGCTGCGACGTCCGCGGCGGTGAGCACCGGCCATATCAGCGGCATGTCATCCTGCGCGCCGTTGCTCATGAACGCGGCCTCGCTCGTCGCGGTGCCGGGCGAAACGCGCGGCCAGCGCAATATGGAATTCTCGTCCACGTCGCTCTCGCTGGTCATGATTGGCGTGGTTACGGCTCGGGCGTCGGCGGCTCCGGCAATGGGCGGCGGGACCGGCCTTGGGAGCGGCAGCCGCATCGATTGCTCGACCTGACCTGCGCCCGCGTGCACCTTTGCGCCTTCAGGTCCCAGATACCAGCACTGACGGTGGAGCACACGATCCACGCGGAAATACCAGTGGCTGCCCCGAGGCGACGTGGAACCCGGGTTGCTGATGCATTCGGCCGTCGCGCGTTCTGCAAAGCTCGCTCTAGCGGCCACAAGAACTAACGCCGGAAGAAAGACGAGGACCGCCGGTACGAAGATAGTCATTCGCTTTGGCATGCGTCCCTCCTTCAGCGCTCATTGATACAACAATCCTTACGCCCCCTCGCTTCGCACACGCACTTGATGCACAATTTCGGCCCTAATTGGTCGCGAATATGTCAATCCACCGAACGCGCGTGATCGCTACGCACTCGACTACCGTTCGTCATCAACAATGCAGCGCATGTCTCGGAAATTTGATAGGAGCAGCGGCCGATCTTGCTGTGGCCGCATTTTACCTGCGAGCCCGCGCGTGCGGAGCACCGCGGTTCACAGCGCGGGACAGGCACGTTGTCGGGGCTACTCCAATTCCACCGCATAGTACCAAGATGGTTGCTCCGGCAATTGGACGGAACGGCGCTTGTTGGGGATGCCGTGCCCTCATGGTGGAACGAACTATGGCCGCGCCCGGAGCACCGCCCGGGCCGCGTCATTCGAGACGCCCGCCAATCCGGCCCCGTAAGGATGAGGACGTCGGGGGCCACGTCTCGCGCCTGCGCGCGAGAACGGTTGCGACTCGTCCGCCGCCGTATTTCGTACGTCCTCTAGTCCTTCACTTCACGTATTTCGTCACGCCCCTCACCGTGGCTTCCGCGGTGAACAGATTGCCGGCCGCATCGATGGCGATCCCCTCTCCCATGGCGCCATCGGGAGTATCCGTCTTGTGCGGCGGCACGAAAATCGTCGCCTTGCCGTCCTTCAAGCTCCCGATGCGAATGCCCCTGAGCCAGCCCGGATGGACCTTAGGCGTCGATTCGGAGTCGGCCACATAGATCGTGTCGTTGCCGTCGATGGCCAGCCCGCTCGGGCGGCTGAACTCCCGATACTCGCCGACATACTTTCCGTCCTTGGTCAGGATCTGGATTCGGTGGTTGTGGCGGTCGGCGACGATCAGCCGACCCTGGGAATCGAACTTGATCATGTGCGGCGTGCGGAACTCGCCCGGGCCGGTTCCGGTCTTGCCGATGACTCTGAGGAACCGGCCGCTGCGGTCGAGCACCGAGATGCGCCCGATGAGGCTCGGATCCTCGACGTTGGTATGACTCTCGGCCACGTAGATGTCGCCGTTGACCGGATCGGTGATGACGTCGGTCGGCTCGGTCAGGGCATCCGGCGGATTTCCCTTCACGCCCGGCTTGCCCAGGGTCATCAGCACCTGGCCTTCGGGACTGAACTTGACCACGACGCTTCCCTTCTTGTCCTCCCCCGGAAACGTCTTGAGCTCGTCGGGGCTGGCCACGCGCGCATCGGTCACCCACACGTTTCCGTCTCGATCCACATGGATGCCATGCGGCCACACGAACATTCCGCCGCCGAAGCTCCTGATCTCCTTGCCGGTTTCGTCGAAATGGTGGATCGGGTTCGCCTTGGTGCCGAGACAGCCCGGAGCGACCCCTGGTGAGCAGCGGTCGGTCGCCCACACGGTCCTGCCGTCGCGGTCGATGGCCACGCCGTTCGACCCGCCCCACGGCCGCTTCTCCAGCGTGAGCTCGGCCCAATCGCGGATGACGCGATACGGATTGGCGCCGCTGTTGACCGGCGCAACGTCCTGCGTCTGGGCTTGGCCTGCCGCCACGGCCATCCACACGATACCCGCCGCAGTGAAACAACCTCTCGCGAAAGCCGACATCCGCAGCGCTCCTTGTTCTGAAAAGCTCGCCCTGGTTTCACCGACCGCACGCGGCATCGACTTCGCCCTCGCGACGCCGCCTTGCCGATCGATTGTGCATCTTTCCGGCCCCCCGCCACAACAGCGCTGCGGGAGGAATGCTATTGAATGACAGAGAGCCGTCGAGAGGGCCCAAGCTTGCGAAGGCTATGGCCACGGTGAAGGCGAGCTGCGAAGCACCTTGGTCTTCTGATTGTTCAATTCGAACCAGATGTGGGCAACACGATCAGCTCATCAAATTCCGGAAAATCTCTTTTGAACAGACCTGGAATGGCCATGCTCGCAAGTCCGAACAGGCCGATGATGAGCGTCAAGGACCACGCCGCGAGCATTGCCACGCTGGGCGCGGCGAGTACCGCCAACTCCGCCAGCCACAGAATACGACTTGCGCGCATAGGTCGGCGTCACTGCCACATTTCCACGCCCGGGTACGGATTGAACGGCGTCGGTTGAAACGCGCGCTTCTGGACCATCCTGCCGATCACCATCGCCCGAAACGCCTCGTGGGTCTGGTCGTTGTAGGCGACCGCGACCCCGACATGGGTCGCGTCGGGGAGCAAGAGGTTGGCGTTATGCCCGGCCGATGCTTCCCACCGCTGGATGGTCTCGGCCCAGGTCTTGGTGCCTTCCGCGATGTTCTCGCCCGCGGCGCCGACCGGCACATCGGCGACCCGCGCCGCAAATGCGCCCGCCACATTGTGATCCATCACGCCACTCTTGGCCATCGCGCGGGCTTGCCGCTCCGCCACCGCCGTCAACTGAGCGTCGGTCCTGACGGCCGGCAGCCCGTGCGCGCGCCGGTACTGCGAGATGATGGCTGCCGCGTCCTCGGCCTGCGCAAACGTCGTCGTCATCAGAAATACGAGCGCCAAGCAGATGATTTTCATGGGCCAAGTCTCCGAATGGATTATAGACGCATTCACGCACCCGGAAAGATCCGAGCGACCCTGCCGGTGCCGGCCAGGGACAGACATTGCGGGCTTATATCCTGAGAGCTGGCGACTGCCACGCTCTCGCTGCTCAAGGCGGATATGGAACCGGATGGTGAGGTCGCTGCACTGACCCGGCTTCTGCAGTGGGCCGTGTGCCACGTCTGGATTCTCCGAGCGCCCGACCTGGCGGCGATCCTCGGGGCCCTTGTGCGGCTGCCGCACCGACCGTCTTGCCGGCAAAGCCCAAAAGGCGCATCTTGACAGCTCAAGCGTTGGTCATCCGAAGAACGTCCGGCAAGGACGCCGTACCGTCGGGAGGAATCCAATGCAGACGCACCGCACGCGGACCGTCGCAGCCGTTTTCGCTATCGCAACAATCTTTTCTGCAGCAGGCCTCGCTACAAGAGTCGCGTTTGCACAGGCGCCCGCGCCGCCATCGGCTACCGCGGCCTCAGCCTCGAATGATCTCCAGCGCTCGGTCGCGGTTTACGGCTACAACGCCGCGGCCAAGAGCGGCGCGACGCGCGGCGAAGTGATCTACTATTACAAGTGCTGGAATTGCCACAACGACTATACGCGCGCCGCCGGCTCGCCGGCACCGGCCCTCAAGGGCATCTTCGGCCGCACCACGCTGGTGACCGGCGACCCGGTCAATGACGGTACGGTAGCCAAGCAGATCCGCAACGGCAGCCCGCAGATGCCCGCGTTCGGCACGGCGCTCAAGGACGCCGACATCGCCGACCTTCTCGCCTATCTGCACGACGGGTGCTGCTACGAGGAAACCAAACCGCCAGTCAATCCTTGGTATCGGGCGAGCGCGCAAAACTCGCCGGTGGTGCCGGAGCGCGGCAACCTGCGCGGCGGCCCGCGCGGCACCGTGCGCAGCGCCGGCGGCGATCTGCTCGAAGGCATCATGGTGCAGCTGATCGCCCCCAATGCGGTGCGCACCACCGTCACCACCAACCAGGACGGACAATACGAATTCCCGCAAATGCTGCCGGGCCCGTACACCTTGCGCATCGCCAAGCCGCTCCAGTTCCTGCCCTACCAACGCGAGACCGTGCAGGTCGCGGCCGGCATGAAGCTCGACGACATCGTGCTGCAGCGCCGATCCGACACCGACTTCCTGCCCGCGACCGACGATGTGCTGTCGCAACTCTCGGGCGCCGAGTGGGTGTGGAACCTGCCGGGCACCGCCGAGGAGAAACAGACCTTCAGCCGCACCTGCGGGGAAGGCTGCCACGGCTACGACCAGATCATGCGCAACCGGCTCGACGAGCGCAGCTGGCGCCTGATGATCTTCCGCATGCTCCACTACAGCGGCTCGCCGCTGATCGTGCGCGGCCGTCAGCGCGGCAGCCTGGAGCAGGAGGAGATGATCATCAAATGGCTGGCGCGGGTGCGCGGGCCGGACAGCCAGCTGGGGCAACTGCGGGTGTTTCCGCGCGCGCACGGGCCGGCCACCAATGTCGTGGTGACCGAGTACGAGCTTCCGCATGTGCTGCTGACCGGGCATGACGTGTCGGGCGATTCCAAGGGCAATATCTGGTACTCGAGCCATCGCACCCCGTTCCTGGGCAAGCTCGATCCCAAGACCGGCATCGTCACCGAGTATCAGGTGCCGGCGACCCCGCCGGGCGTCCTTCCCGGCACCCACCGCATCCAGGTGGACAAGAACGACATCGTCTGGGCCTCGGAGAATTGGGCGCACAATCTCGTGCGGCTCGATCCCGCGACCGGAGAGTTCACCATCACCCCGCTGATCGCCGGCGACGAGCCGCTGAACACGCCGGGCCTCGGCAATTTCTCGGTCGGACCCGACATCGGCATCTGGTTTGCGCGCAACAAGGCGGTGCAGAAGTTCGATTCCAAGACCGGCAAGCTCCTCGAGCGCGTGCCATTCACCGCCACCAACAACGCCAACCCTTACGACAACATCATCACCGACGACGGGAATTTCTGGGCCGGCGGCGCCCCGGCCGGCGGCGGCGACACCATCGAGATGATGGACACGCGCACCAACCAGCTCCTCGAGGTGCACAGCTTCTCGCGCGACTCGACCGCCGCCAAAGGCGGCTTCGATGCGCAGGGCAATCCCTGGTTCGGCGGCCGCGGCGGCGCGCTGCTCGAGCTCGACGTCAAGACGCGCCAGATCCGCGAATACTGGCCGCCGACGCCTCACGTGACGTTCTACGAAGCCATGCCCGACAAGCGCGGCGAGGTTTGGGCCGGCGAGCTGCACGGCGGTCGAATGCTGCGCTTCAATCCGACGGCCGACCATTGGACCGAATATGTGCTGCCCGAGCCCTATTCGCACGACCGGCGAACCTGGATCGACAACTCCACCACGCCGGTCACGGTCTGGTACGTCGACCACAACAGCTATCTGGTCCGCGTCCAGGCCCGGGAATAGGCGGCGCCCGCTCGGCCGATCGCTCACCTGGCCGGCACCAGCAATCTGTCGGGAACGTCGAGCCCAAACGCTTTGTGGGTTTTGAGGTTCTGGCTCGAACTTGAGAGCACCACCGATGGTGACGGCGGGGTCTAGACACTGATCTCAGGACTTTCGGAGTTCAACCGCAACGAAAGCCCCAGCCGGAGTCGGGGGGACAGGGGGCTGGGGCTTTCATCGTCGTGACGGCTACGCAACAAAACACTCACGTTGCGCGCTATCCCGGCTACGCTCCGTTTAGCTGCGGCCTAAGCGGCGGCCGCGAAGCGGACGCTCGGCGAGCCGACCACGCCGTTCTTCTGCATCTCCGCCTTCAGATCATCCGTGCCCAACCAGGCGCGGGCCCTTGAGACGTCGGCGACGTCTTGCAGAATCACCACGTCATTGGGATCTTGGGCGTTGCGGAACACTCTCCCATTCGTGATGCCCGCAGAGAGCCGGCTCTTCTCACGTCCATCGTAACCCGTACGCCATGTGGCGTAGTCCTTGACCTTGAGGTGGATAGTCAAATTCTCGTTCGCATGATGCTTTGCGTCTGCATGCTTTGCGTTTGTATGCGTTGCGTTTGTCATCGCAATTCCTCCAACTATTTTGTGAAAATTGCCTGAATGTGATCATTCAACCAACACCTATCACCTAAGCATTGCTTCTGGAAAAACTAGGTCAGTTTTGAAATAAGCCCGACCTTGCCCATTGAGAGTTCCATCTTCTTGAAGCGTTCCATTTGAAGAGTTTCATTTCGACGAGTTCCATTTTCGCAATTGAGCCATAGTCTTCCCGCGCGCGCTCGGTGCGGCAAGGAACCATCGGCTCCCCCTAACGTTGTTGACCGCGCGGGCAATGGCCGCGCGCCTGCACCGCCACCGAAAAGCAGCACTTTAACGGCGCGTACGACCCACACCAACAATCCAGCAAGGAGATTCGCAATGTTGAACAAAACCGCGATTGCTCTCGTAACGGCCCTCGCCCTCGGCACTGCCTGCGCGGCGCTGGCGGCTCCTGACACCGATCAAAGGGGCGGGTTCAGGGAGGAAGGAGCCGGCGGTATCGTCAAAGACGGAGTCAATCCTGTTTACCACCCCTCTATGCACAAGGCCGGTGGCGACGCCGCTGCTTGTGAGCAGCGTTTCAAAAGCTACGACCCGGCCACAGGCACCTATCTGGGCGAAGATGGCAAGCGCCATCCGTGCTAGTTGCGGCGCCTAAGATCGCGCCTCGGCTGCATCAATCGGCCGACTAGAGCGTAGGACCGGCCATTAGTCTTGCTGAGTGACGCAGTAAGATTAGCCGGTCCTACGTTTGTGGTGCGCCATCGTTTGCGATGCGCCATGACGGACAGCGTGACATGACGGACAGCGTGACGTGGCGGGACCGGCAGAGCGCATCGAGGTAAGCCGAGATCGAAGAATGGTGGCCCGTCATCGCCCGTCATCAAGGCCGCGAATATCAACGGGGAATGCTTCCGACGACACCACGTTTTTGCCGGCATGGATCATGACCCGACATTCTGTCTGCGATGTCCCCGGCGATTGTTCAAAGAAATATTTATATTCAGCTAACCAGCCGGGCGAAGAGCTTCGTCGCCTGTCGCAATTGCACGTACTTCTCCGCACAGCGACTCTGCCGACAGTCACCATTTGAAGCTCCAAGGGATTTTTCCATCGGCTGAAAAACGCAGGAAAAGACGCCCTGCTGAATCTCAAAGGAGATGGACTCGTGAAC
>Ga0209069_10000099_pt1 | contig 30394 bp, 30 predicted proteins | sample Str013_2_FD_187202 | JGI IMG/M metagenome (GOLD analysis project Ga0209069, IMG submission 187202) | Freshwater sediment microbial communities in response to fracking from Pennsylvania, USA - Straight Creek_MetaG_SC_2013 (SPAdes) (version 2) | ecosystem: Environmental > Aquatic > Freshwater >...
GCCACGATCCGTGATCGACAAGCTCAATGCCGAAATGCGGCGCGCCATGGCGGCTCCGGAAATCGTTGAGAGGCTGGCAGTCAGCGGCCTAACACCCGTTGGTGGCTCGCCGGAGGAGATGGCCACGGTGATCGCCAAGGACGTCATTCATTTCGGCGCCTTGGTGAAGGCGATCGGCATCAAGCCGGAATAGCTGGCGGAGACCTGCCGATGACCGAGCCGGCGCCGGTCGCCTCGCGCAGGCGGTGACGGCGGATCAGGGCAACGCATCGCGAATGAGGCGGCAGAGAACGACGAGCTCGGGGCTCGTCTTGCGATAGGTGCCGCCAATCGACAGGAAATGTGTGCGCTCGGCCTGGGCGGGAAAGGGCCGCATTGGCTGAGTTGCGGGCAACCCTGCAAGTACGTCCGGCAATGTGGCGTCGATCCGCGCCCTGATGTGGTCGCAGGCGGCAGTGACCTCGGTGCTTGCCAGGCGAGGAACGAGTACGGTGGCGAGATGGGCGAGTAGACCCGGCCAATGCGCAAGCATACGATAAAGGCCCGGCACGAAGGGCGTGGCGCCCGTGGGCTGGGAGAATTGCATCAGCACACCATGTGACGCCTGATCGAGGCCCTCGGGCGCGACCATCGAGGGAGGGACGGGGAGCGAAGCCGGCGGCAACCACGGCGCCGCAGGCATGGATCCGCCGCCGCGGGACCGGCCCTCCAGCAGTGCCTTCACGAGCCCCGCGAACATCATGTTGACCGGCGAGACGCGCATAAAGCTTTCGGTCACGGCCTTGACTGTGGCGAGCGCCTCATTATCGACGCTCCATACGGAAAGCGCGTCTTGCGAGATGCGATCCAGCGGTGCGAGCGCCAGATTTGTGGCGCCGCGCCACGCTGCTTCCTGGGCGCTGCCATTGCGGAATGCCGGGCCGACGGCCTCCCACGCCCACTCCAGCAATCCGTTTCGCGTCGCAAGGTGCCGGTAAATCGCCGAGACGTAGGGCACGCCCCCGAGTTGGCGAATTTCCTCGAATATGTGGGCGATCTCCCCGGTTGCGTCGGTTTCGCTAATCTCGGCGAGCATCGAATGGGTTCTCCTCCGCGATGTGGGCGTCGGCGTAAGACGCATTATTTTGAAGTGTCGATCAGCACCATGTCATCCTCGAGTGTCACGGGATAGGTCTTCACCGGAATCATGCACGGCGGAGACACCACGGCGCCGGTGCGGACGTTGAATTGGCCGCCGTGGAAATCGCACTCGATGACGTCGTCGTGCAGGATACCCTCCGCAAGCGAGCCGGGCCCGTGGGTGCAGGCATCGTCGGTGACAAAAAACTCGCCGCCGACGTTGTAGACCGCGAGGACCAAACCGTGTGCCTCCACTTTCAATGCGGCGCCATTGGCGACGTCGCTCGTGCGGCACAGCGGAATTCGGGATTGATCAGAGGGCATCCAAAGGCTCGCGCTTGACTTCCTGCTGGGTTCGACTGACGATTTTGGCGGGTGATGGGGCGGCAATGCAGGATAATGGGCCGCCGCCGGAGTGGATCTGATGCTCAGAAAAGACCAGAGTGATCTGTTGACACAGACCGGACCTAGCACGCCGGGGGGACGATTGTTCCGCAGCTACTGGATTCCGGCGTTGCTGGCGGAAGAGTTGTCCGAGAACGAATGTCCACCGGTGCGGGTAAAGCTCTTGTCCGAGCGGCTGCTGGCATTCCGCGATTCCCAGGGACGCTTCGGACTGATCGACGAGTTTTGTGCGCATCGTGGCGTTTCGCTCTGGTTTGGCCGCAACGAAGAGAACGGATTGCGCTGTCCCTATCACGGATGGAAATACGATCACACGGGGCAATGTATCGAGGTCCCTTCCGAACCCGAGGAAAGCGGTTTTTGCAAGAAGATCAAGCTCAAATCGTATCCCCTGATCGAACGCGGCGGCGTGCTGTGGACCTACATGGGACCGTCGGAAAAACAACCGGCCGAGCCCGAGTGGGAATTTGCCCGTGTGCCGCTCGAGCAGAGCTTCACGTCGAAGCGGTTGCAGGAATGCAACTGGTTGCAGGCGATGGAGGGTGGCATCGATTCCTCCCACGTTTCCTTCCTGCATCGCGGCGAGTTGAGCTCGGACCCGCTGTTCAAGGGCGCCAAGGGCAATCAATACAATCTTCGCGATTCCAAGCCGGTATTCGAGGTGGTCGATAGTCCGGGCGGTCTCTATGTGGGCGCGCGGCGCAACGCGGAAAACGGCAATTACTATTGGCGGATCACGCAATGGGTCATGCCGTCCTTCACCATGATCCCGCCGCGGGGCGACCATCCGGTGCATGGCCACTTCTGGATTCCCATCGACGACGAGAGCTGCTGGACCTGGAGTTTCGATTATCATCCCACCCGCCCGTTGACGGCCAGCGAGGTGCAGGCGATGCGGGACGGCAAGGGCATCCACGTCCGATACGTTCCTGGCACGTACCGGCCGCTGGCCAATCAGGACAACGATTATCTGATCGACCGGGCCGCGCAGAAAGCCGGCAAGACCTACAGCGGTGTCGCGGGCATCGCCATGCAGGATGCCTCGCTGCAGGAAAGCATGGGGCCCACCGTCGATCGCAGCAAGGAGAACCTCGTCTCCACCGACAATGGGATCATCATGGCGCGGCATCGCCTGCTGCGTGCCGTCAAGAACCTGACGGACAAGGACATCGTGCCCCCGGGGGTCGACATTGCCCACCAGCGTGTGCGGTCCGCGGCGCTCATCCTGGCGCCGCACCAGGCTTTCAAGGATGCGGCCGGCGAAGCGCTCCGCGTTCGGCCGGGCGTCGCCCATACTTCGGTCTGATCATGGTGAGCCAGTCGGCATACGCCAACAGTGCCCGGGAAGCACGTTTCCGCATCGACGCTTCCAACTCGCAGCCGCGGGCAGTGAGCGTCATTGCTCTCGATGGCGCGAGCGAGGCCCTGGTGAGAGAGCTCGCTCGGACGCATTGGATGGGAGCGCGCTTCCTGCTTGCCAAACCGTTTGCGGTCGCACCAACCAGCGTTGTGCAGTTCCCGGCGGTGGGTCTGGTGAGCGATCTCACCGGCCAGGATCGGCAGTTGATTGACGAGATCGACACCGCCGACCTCGTCGTACTGATCGTGACTGCGGGAGCCGATGCGGAATCAGCTTCCATCATCGGCGAGGCGTGCTTCCTGAAACGGGTGATGATGACCGCGTTCGTGCTGGCAGGGACATCCATGCCGGACGAGGTGCTGTCGATCACACTGGCGCAATTGCGGCCATGGACCCAGATGCTGGTCGTCACCAGCGCCGCGGAGCACGTCGCCGATGTGCTGAAATCATTGCGGGCGTGATCCTGGGCGTTGGCCCTGCTGGTCGACTGGGACCAAGCCCGTCCCCGCCTTGGCGAGCCGCGAGATGGCTTCGATCATCGCGCTCGGCGAAGCTACGCCCTTGCCGACAATGTCGTGACCACTGCCGTGGGCGACGGAGGAGAACAGGATGGGGCTGCCGATGGCGAGGCCGGCGGTAGCACGCGGCGCCAAGAGCTTGGCGGCGATGTGCCCCTGATCGTGCAGCATGACGATGAACGCGTCGATCCCGCTCTTGTGAAACATCGTGTCGGCACCGTGCGGACCCGATACGCGAATGCCCTCCGCCGCTGCTTCCTCGATCGCCGGCTTGACGATGTCGAGATCTTCCTGGCCGAACAATCCGCCCTCGCCAGCATGCGGATTGAGACCCCCGACGCAGATGACGGGGGTGCGCGTGCCGAGGCGTTTCAGCGCGCCATATGTGGTGTCGATCACCCGTCGCACCCGCTCGCGCGTGATCAAGTCGATCGCCGACTTGACGCTGACGTGCAGGGTGCAATGCACGATCTTGGTATTGCCGAAGCACAGCATCAAATACACGTCGTGCGGGGATAGCCCGGTCTCCCGCGCCACAAACGAGGGGTAGCCGTCGAATTCGATGCCGGCACTGGCGATCGCGGTCTGGTTCTGCGGGGCCGCGACCACGGCATCGACCGTCCCCGCCATCGCCGCCTTAATCGCAGCGCGGGCAAAAGCAAGCGAGGCACGGCCGCTATTGGCGCTGGCCTCGCCGAGCCCGATGTTGGCCGCGCCGGCAAAATGCGGATCCAGGACGACAACTTCCCCTGTATCCATGTCGTCCTCAATCTCGTCGATGACACGAAACGTGCTGGGCAGGCCGCAGGCTTTGGCGTGCTTTTCAAGCAGCACCGGATCGCTCACCAGGATCGGATCGCAGAAGCTGCGCACCGTGGGGTCAAGCGCGGACTTGATGGCAATCTCAGGCCCGATGCCACCAGCATCACCGGTTGCAATGGCGATCTTCGGCCGTCGCGCGGGATTCATATTCGCCTCGTTGCGTGTGCTTTGCTAGCCTGACGAATTGTAGCACACGATCAACCTACGATATCGGGAAGGCGCGAACCAGCCATGCCGGGATGCCCTGGAAAAAGCCTTGTCGGGCCGCATCGCAAGTCAGCGATCATGCGAGCCTTGGCAGCCCAAATTGCCGGATTTGTCGTTCTGGCCGGCGCCTTAGCATGTCAGGCCGAAACTTGGCCGTCGCGGCCGATCCGGCTGATCGTTCCGTTCTCGGCCGGGGGAACCGCGGATCTGCTTGCACGCGTTATCGCCCCAGTGTTGACGGTACGACTCGGCCAACCTGTCGTCGTCGACAACCGTGGCGGCGCCGGGGGCTTGACGGCTTCGGCACAAGTGGCGAACGCGGATGCCGATGGCTATACGCTGGTCGTGTCCGGCGTCGCCTCGCACATCATTGCGCCCGCGCTCAGTCCGAGGCCCGAGTACGATCCGATCAAGCAATTCACCCACATCGCCTACTTCGGCGGTCCCCCTATCGTATGGGTGGTGCATCCCTCGCTGGGCGTGCGCAGTTTTGATCAGCTGCTCAAGCTCGTCGGCACCGCTCCTGAACCGCTCAGCTACGGCTCGCCGGGCGTCGGCACCCAAGGTCACCTGGTCGCGGCAATCCTCGCCGGAAAACTCGGGTTACCGCTGGTCCACGTGGGCTACAAAGGCGCCAGCCCTGCCATGCTTGACCTCATCGGCGGGCACATAAAACTCGCTTCGGTGACCTGGACTACGGCACTCGCCCACATCCAGTCCGGTGCGATCCTGCCGATTGCGGTGACCGCCAAAACCAGAGTCCGAGACTTTCCTGAATTGCCGACATTCGCAGAACTCGGCTACCCCGATCTGGTGGCGACGGTCTGGTTTTCCTTGTCGGGTCCACCGGGCTTGCCACCGGCCGTCGTCGACCGTTTGAACCGAGAGATTGTCAGGGCCTTCGAGCTGCCTGACGTGCGCGCGCGGTTGCTGCAGGAAAGCATTGACGGGGAAAGTATGGACGCAGCAACCTTCACCAAATTCATGGAGCAGGAAAACGCCCGCTGGGCGCCAATCGCGAAGGCCATTGTCGCAAGACAAAAGTGAACTGGGTGCCGAGCGCGAACGCGATCCATCCCGTCAGTCCTGAAATCAAGCGTTTGTGGCTGGCGGTGACACCGCCACTACACCTTCGGCATCTCATGCGTCGCAGGATGAAACAGCTCCTCGACGGCGAGGCGGCGCGCGGACAGGCCTTCCGTGTGATGGCGCTTGAGGAACGCATCCAGCGTCTTGCGATTGGGCGCAACGCCATACGACCAGAAATCGCTCCCCATGAGAGCCCGGGCCGCTTTCAGCTGCTCCTCGACGAACGGCAACATCACTTTGGTGGCTGAAGTATCGCTGAGCCTTGCCATAGCCACCACCTTGGCGGCTTCGAACGCTTTGAGCACGGTAGCCGGCAGCCAGGGATGCTGCTCGGCGAGCGTCCGGCGCACCCCGACGATGTGCATGATCGGGAAGATGCCGGTCCGCGCATAGTACTCCTTCGCGACCGCAGTCGGATCAGCGAACAGCCAGCCGACATTCGGGTTGGTGCTGGCACAAGAAGGTGGGCGGGGGGCGATGAAGCCATCGATCGCGCCGCGGTCCAGCATGCCGGAAATAGTTTCACCTTCCGGTGCATCCTCGAGCCGGATGTCGGACGGCAGCTTGATGGAGATTTTTTCCGGCCGGCCCGGCTCATCGATGCCGCCACGCACCCATGTCACGTCCGATGCCTTCACGCCGTAATCGTCGTCCAGTATCGCGCGTGCCCAGACATTGGCGGTGAGCTGGTATTCGGGAACTCCGATGCGGCGGCCCTTGAGGTCGGCGGGCTGTTTGATCCGGTCGCGGCGGACATAGATCGAGGTATGGCGGAAAGCGCGGCTAACGAATGCCGGCACGCCGACGTAGGGGCAGTCGCCTTGGGCGGTCTTTATCGTGAAGCTCGACAGCGACAGCTCACAGATATCGAACTCGGCGTGGCGAAAAGCGCGGAAAAAGATCTCCTCCGGCGACAAGGCCAGGACCGCGGGCACAACCCCATCAATACTGACCGTGCCGTCGATCAGCGGGCGGGTGCGGTCGTAGTCGCCGACGGCCAGAGAAAGCGAGAGTTTGGTCATAGTCGCAATGCCTAAGGTGAATCGGACTCGCCGAGCGTCGGCGCATCGGCCCCGATCTCGGATGACCGCGCCACTTCGTCGTCAGCAGGTTTCAGCCCGCCGCCGAGAAACAGCTCGCCAATGCGAGGATCGGCCATGATATTCTCCGCACGATCCTGAAGGCGCGTGCGACCGAGCTCGAGCACAATACCATAATCGGAATTGTCCAGTGCGCGCTTGGCGTTCTGCTCGATCATCAGCACGGTGATGCCTTGCGCGCGCAGATCGCGGAGGAGTCCGAACAATTCCTCCACCAGGATCGGCGACAAGCCGATCGAGGGCTCGTCGATCAGCATCAGCCTGGGTTGCAGCATCAGTCCACGGGCAATCTCCAGCATCTTCTGTTCGCCGCCCGAAAGGGTCGAGGCTTGGCTGTTGGCCTTACGGCGCAATACCGGAAAGCGGTCCATGGCCGCCGACATGCGCGAGCTGAGGTCGAAACCTTTTGGAGCCGCGATGCCGCCGAGCTCGAGATTGTGCAGGACGGACAGCTCGGGAAAGATATTGCGCCCTTGCGGAACATAGCAGATTCCGTCGGCGATCAGCTGGCGCGGCGTACGGCCGGTGATCACTCGGCCGTCGAACAGGATCCGGCCGGTACGTGTCGGCACCATGCCGAACAAGACCTTGAAGGCCGTCGACTTGCCGGCGCCATTCGGACCAATGACGGTCGTGATGGCGCCGCGCCGCACGGCGAAGGTGAGCCCGTGCAGGATGGTCTCCTTGCCATAGCCGGCGACGACATCCTCGAATTGCAGGATCGCATCAGTGTCCAAGATAAGCCTCGATCACTTTAGGGTCGCGGCGAACTTGAGCGGGATTCCCCTCGGCTATGATGCGCCCCTCGGCGAGCACCAGGATGCGGCTGCACAGCGCCATGACGAATTCCATGTTGTGCTCGATGACGACGAAGGTCGACCCCTGTTCGGCGTTGATCGCCTTCAGCCGGTCGCGCAAGCTCGCCAGCATCGTCAGATTGACGCCTCCCGCGGGCTCGTCGAGCAGGGCAAGGCGGGGGCCAGCCATGAATGCCATTGCTGCGTCGAGAAGCTTCTGCTGGCCGTAGCTCAAGCTACCCGCCAGCTTGTCGGCGAGATGGCCGAGCCGGAAGAATTCGAGCATCTGACCGGCCGCACCGGAAAGCCCGGCATCGCGCCGGCCGATCAGGCGCGAGAGCATGGTGCCCCGGTGCTCCTGCCCCGCCAGGACCAGGTTATCGCGCACTGTCAATTGCGGAAAGACTTGCAGCAGTTGAAAGGTGCGGCTGACGCCCAATCGATTGAGATCACACGGACGCATGCTCGTCACGAGACGGCCATCAAGGCGCACCTCGCCGCCGCTCGGCCGCAACTGTCCGAGGATGCAATTGAACAGTGTGGATTTGCCGCTGCCGTTCGGCCCGATGATGCCGAGGATCTCGCCCTCGTCGACATCAAAGGACACGCCGTCCACGGCGAGGATGCCGCCGAAGCTTTTGGTCAGATCGCGCACCGCCAGAACGGTGCTCATCGCAGGGCCTCGTTGCGGGCCACCCGCCGCGAGCCAGCGGAGGGGCCCGCTGCCGGGAAGGCCCGTTCGAAAAGGCGATCGGCAAATCCCAGCAAGCCCGAGGGAGAATATACCATCAGGATCACCACCAGGAGCCCGTAGCCCATGAGATAGTAGCCCTGTGCAAAGCGCAACCATTCTGGCAGCAGCACGGCCACGATGGCGCCAAGGAAGGGGCCAAAGAAGTAGCCGGAGCCGCCGACGACCACCATCAGCAGCAAGTTGAGCGACAGGGTGAGCGCGAACGGCGTCGGGTCGACGAATTGCACGAGCGGCGCGTAGAGGGCGCCGGCGATGCCGCCGAGCCCGGCGCCGAGCGCGAACGCCATCAGCGTGTATCGGCGGGTGTCGACACCGAGCGACTGGGCGCGCATCGGGTTCTCGCGCAGGGCAACAAAGGCGCGACCCCAGGGGGAGCGGATCAGCCACCAGGTAGCGAACGTCGCCAGTGCCAAGTGCGCGAGCAAGAAATAGTAGAATTCCCGCGGCCCGTTCATCGACCAGCCGAGTAGGCTCGGTCGCGGGACGTTGGAAATGCCGTAGATGCCGCCGGTAAGCCACTCCTCGTTTCGGAAAAGCAAATAGACCAAGGTGTTGAACGCCAGTGTGACGAAGGCGAGATAGTGGTGCTGGAGGCGGAGCGCCGGGTAGCCGAGCGCCCAGCCGATGCTAAAGCACGACACGCCGGCGAGCGCGCAGGTGGGCCAGAACGGCCAGCCCTTGGTCGTCAGGGAGGCAGTGAGATAGGCGCCGATGCCAACGAAGGCGGCCTGCGCCAGCGAGACCTGGCCGGCATAGCCGAGCGTCAAATTGAGCCCGATGGCAGCAATCGTCATCACTGCCCACGTGCTCAGGATGAACATGCCATAGGGCTTCAAAATGAAGGGCGCAATGAGGAGTATGGTGGCGGTGAGCGCAAGCGCAACGGAGGCAACGACGAGCTTGGCGAGCCTCATATGGTTCGCTCCTCGACCCGCCCCAGCAATCCTTGAGGACGGAACAGGATGACGATGATGAGGAACAGGAGCGGCACCACCAATCGATACTGCGTCGAGATGTAGACGGCGGTGAAATTGTCGATCACACCCAGCAGCAGACCGCCGACGATGGCCCCGCGGACCTGATTGAAGCCGCCGATGATAGCGGCGATGAAGGCATACAGACCGAGCAGCTCGCCGTTGCTGAATTTGGCAAGATAGATCGGGGTGATCAGAAGCGAGGCGAGCGCAACCAGCGCGGCGTTGATCAGGAAGGTGTAGAGGATCATACGCTCGACCGGGACGCCGAGCAGGCGCGCGACGGTCGGATTCTGTGCCGTCGCCTGCATGCAGCGCCCGGTGCGGGTGTTGTTGAGGAAGAGCTGAAGCACGATCACCGCGGCAATGCTGATGGCCAGCACGACGAGGCTTTGCACCGCCAGCGTCGCACCGATGACCGTCACATTGGTTGCGGCGACCAAGGGTGGAAACGGCCAAGCGTCGGCGCCGTAAAACTCGCGGACCGCTTCCTTCATCGTGATTGCCAGACCGATGGTGGCAATGACCAGCGGCAGCACACCGTGATGCAGCATCGGATCGACCATCAGTTTCTTGAACAAGAGTCCGAGAGTGAGGATCGAAACCGCGACACCAGCCAGCACCGCCGCCCAGAACGGGAGACCGAAAAATCCCATGCCGATCAGAACGAAGAAGGCCGGCAGCATGACAAACTCGCCCTGGGCGAAATTAATCGTCTGGGAGGTTTGCCAGAGCAGCGTGAAACCGATGGCGGCGAGCGCGTAGATACCCCCGGTTGCCAGACCGGCAACGAAAAGCTGAAGAATGTCCGCGAGCATCGCTTCGGTCTCGACAGGCGGCCGGCGCTATTGCAACGGTCGCGGCATGTTGGAGGATGGCTGCGTGCCTTAGTTACTTGCCGATCTTGGGCAGGATCTTGGTGATCTTCTGCTTACCGTTGACGACCTCGGCGAGGAAACTGAGGCGATCGATTTCGCCGGCATTGTCCCAGCTGGTCTCGATCAGGATGCCCGGCTCGTCCTTCGGTGCGATGGTCAAGCCGTGCATCATGGCGGCAAGCGCCTTGCGGTCGAACTTGCCGAGCTTTTCGGTGACGAATTTCACTGCATAGACGCCGGTATAGCCCTTGATGCCATTGTGATCGGGAACATAATTGAAGCGCTTTTGGAACTTCGCCTTGAATTCCTCGACTTCCTTGATCGGAGCATCGGCCGTGAGACCGACGTGGCCGAGCACGCCGTCGGCGGCATCGCCCGCCAGCTCGATGGTCTTCTGGCTGAGCAGCGTGGTGTCGCCGACGAATGGCCCCTTGAGGCCCTGCTTGCGCGCCTCGCGCATGATGCGCGCGCACTCTTCCTCGTTGCTGTAGACGAACACCGCATCGGCATTGGCGGTCTTGAGCTTGACCACGTCGGCCGCGAAATCGACCTGACCGGACTCGCTGGATACGTCGGCGACAAGCTTGATGCCGCGTGCTGTCAGCTCCTTGATGAGCCGGTCGCGGCCGCCCTTGCCGAAATCGTTATTCACCCAGATCAGGGCAACCGTCTTCGACTTGAGCTCATCACGGATGTAATTGGCTATCTTCGGCATGCCGATCTGCTGGCCGAAGGAGGTGCGGAACAAGTAGGGATCGCCCAGGGTGGTCAACTCGGCCGCTTCCCCGCCGATGATGTGCGGCAGCTCCGCCTGTTGCAGCATCTGCGCGGTGACCTTGACATTGCCCGAGAAGATCGGCCCGAAGACGACGTAGGGATCGCCGTCGATCGCCTTTTGCATTTGCGCACGGGCAACGCCGGGATTGGTCTGGGTGTCGTAGAGCGTCAGCTCGATCTTCTGTTTCAGCAGGCCGCCCTTGGCATTGAGCTCCTCGACGGCGAGGACGACACCATCGCGGAAATTGCCGCCGGACACGGCGATGGAGCCCGATATTTCGCCGACATAGGCGAACTTGACGTCAGCGGCTGCTGCCCCCGACATCAGCATCAGCGTCGACAGGACTATCGCGAACTTCGACAGCCGCATGGAGAACCTCCCCTGGATTGACCGTCCCGTCGGTTCGCCAACACTCGAGTGTCAGCGATTGTCGTACCAACGAGCCCCCTGATCGCGCAGATCATGGACCTTGTGGCCTCACGTGGCAAGTCGGTGACGGACTCCAGATTTGGCTTGAGCAGGGCATGGCCATCAACCGTATCCGCACACAGGGGAAAGGCATGCCGGATAAAAAAACCAGAGCCCAATGGGCATTGAACGAGCCCAAAATCCAGTTTTTCTAAAGAGTTGCGCGACCGCAAAAGGCATGAAGAGCATTTATGCAACAAAATAACGGGTCATCTTCCCTGTAGCCGGGACAGTCGTTCCGTCGCCTCGGGCGCCCCCAATTCGCGCGCACGATCATACCATTTCCGTGCTTCCGCCAAGTCGGGCTGCACGGCAACAACCCGCAACCGACTAAGCTCGCTGGGGTCGTAGGTGGTCGCGAGCAACAGCGCGCCGCGTGCAAGGCCCATCTGTGCTCCGCGCAAGAAGAACAGTCTTGCCCGCGCGATATTACCCTGCTCCAACTCCCGTTCGCCGAGCGCAACCAGTCTTTCCGCGCTCTTGCGGTCGTCGGGCGTCAGGGCCAGTGTCGGCGCGGCGGGCAGGGGGGCGGGTGCAGGCTCGAGCTTCGGACCTGCCGTTGGAGCGGCGGTTGTTGGAGCGGCAGTCGCGGCGGTCGGCTCGATGAGAAGTGTCGGCCTGACCTCGGTCACGGTTCGTCCGTCCCGCGCAACCACATAGACGATCAACTCCGATCGTCCTGAGACACCCATTGGCACTTTAACCGCAAGACCAGGCAATTCCTTTGCCGACACAATCCATATGCCGGCGGCGACTGCATAGCCCTTCGTCATAGATATCTCAGGCGGCAGGCCTTTCAAAACGACGAGGAATGTCGCCTGCGATTGCGGATCGGCCCCTTCGATCTGGATGGGCAGCGGGGTCTGTTTGCCAGGCTCTGCCAGGATTGTCGAAGCGATGAGAATCGAGGGGTTGGTTGAACCTACCGCCTGAACCAACAGGAAGCGGTCGTGGGCGACGCCGCCGGCCTCGACTTTCGCATAGCAGGCCGCGGACAGTACGCCGATGCTCAACGTAGCGACAATAACAGTGCGCCAGAACGGAAGATAATGGGGTTGGCCCTGAGATTCGGCCGCGGGCTCGATCACCCCATCAAGGGCTCGATCACCCCGAGGCTCTCGATGGTGCCGGGCTATGCGCCAGCGCGTGACTGCCCTGGCGCATCTGGCGGTGATGGCCCACCGCCCCCGGCTTGGCTCACCAGCCGGAGTTCGCATGATTGCGGTCGTCACATTGCCCCCCAGATTCAAGCAGCAGCCCTCGGTGGTTGATTTCGACTACCGGGCAGCGCGCTTCGACTCCCATTCCAGGAACGCGCGGAACTCGGCGGCCTGTGCATCCTTGCCGCTGGCCTCCTTGTGACCTTGCAATTTCCGCTGCCGGCTCCAGTCCTGGAATTTCTGGAACAGGGCCTCCCGCGTGTCGGCTTCCGGTTCGCCACCGACCGGTACGGGCTGCACTTTCTGCGAGCCCGTTCGGACCAGTTTGCTCAGCGCCTCGTCAGCGTACCAATAGCGGCTCCAGCCGGGCACCTTGCCGGCAAGATTGACCTCCTTCCATTTCGGATTGAATGGCGGCTTCTGCAGTTTTTCCATGCCATTGAAGAAATAGTCGATGAAGCGCGACACGCGACGGAAGCGGTCATTCGTCTTGGACCAGTTGTAAACCGCCAGCACCGTGGTCACCGCCACGGTTTCGACCGTCTCGCCGGCCGGTATCAAATTCGGGTAGTCCTGCGATGTCAGCTGCGATGGCGCATACAGATCCGCGAACTTATCGGAGAACGGCACCGGCAGAAAATGATAGCCAGGCTCCGGCTTGATCTTCTTGAACAGATCATTGGGCTTGGCAACCGCGTGCACGATGGCCGCGAACTCGCCCGTCTTGAGCTTTTCATAGCCGACCGAATTGTTGACGAACACCGGCTCCACCTGGATGCCCAGCCGGCCGAACACGATCGGCCCGGTGATGCTGGCGGCGCCGCCGGGCGTGTGCATGCCGACCTTCTTGCCGGCGAGATCGGCGAGAGTCTTGATCTCAGGTCGCACAAAAATGTGAACGTCGGTGGTGAACAGCGGCGCGATGTACTGGATGCGGCTGGCCAGATTGGCGATGTGCGAGGTGCGCTGGACATGATCGAGCACGTCGGTGTTGGTCAGCGCGACATCGATGCCCTTCAGATAAACCAGATCCTTGACGTTGTCGCCGGCACCCGAGGTGATGATGGGCAGCACCCGCAGGTTGTCGCCGTCGTTGAGGGCGGTGCCGAGATCCGCGGCATACCAGATGAACGCACCCTCGATCGGTCCGCCGGCGAGCCCTACCGTCCAGTTGTTGACGCGGCCGATCTCATCGCCCTCGCCGACCGCCGCGGCCCGTGCCGGCCCGCTCGTGCGGGCACTCTGGGTGCTGGCCGGCGTCATGAACCCAAAGCTTGCCAGCCAGAGCGCGCTTGCGCTCATCACCAGCGACAGCCATAGACCAGATCGCCTCAATATCTGTCGCACAATAACTACCCCCGGGGTTGGCAGCTTCCTGGTAAGCGAGTTAATATTGTTTCGCCGGGCTTGGGACTTTTTTTTGGCGAAATCTTGGCTGTATCAAGGCGGAAACGATCTGTACTGAGCACGCGTCCAGGAATTTGTAGTGTCGATCCTAGAACGTGCGGCACTCGGGGAAAATTCGATCGCGATATAAATTTGATTGAGATAACATAAGCTCTCGAAATGGCCCAAATTGGTACGTCAATTCAGGGAAGCAGCATCCCGGCATCGACGGAATGGGAATACAAGCGCCGGTCGGACGTTCTGGCCATGACCGGCATCTGCTGCCGTTTTCGTCGGCAGTCCCGCGTTGGCCTGCTTTGATGATTGCAATCACGGTCATCGGTGGACCAACGGAGGCATGTCGAATGAGCGAAAGTGTGAGCGACGTCCAGCGCGTCGCCGAAGTGAATCTTTCGCGATCGACCACGCCGCCGCCGTCGAATGCTCCTCGCAACCGCTCCCTCATCGGCTTCCTCGCCGCCTGGCTCGCCTTGTTCGTGATCCTGTGGGTGCTGCCGCGGCCCGCCGCCCTTTCGCCGTCCGCCGCGGCGGTGCTGGCGGTTGTCGCCTGGGCCTCGATCATGTGGGTGACGGAGGCGATCCCGGTCGCCATTTCGGGACTGCTGATCCCACTGCTGCTGGTGCTCACGGGGGGCGCCAAGCCGTTTCCCAAGGCCGCCGACGGCTTTTCGACGCCGGTCGTGTTCATCTGCATGGCCGCCTTCATCTTCGCTGCCATCATGCAGACGGTAGGGCTTGACCGCCGCATTGCCTTGTCCTTGCTGCGCTGGTTCCGCGTCAAGAGCGTCAACGGCGTCATCTGGGCGATGTTCGTCGTCAATCTGGTCCTCTCGCTCATCATCCCGGCCGCCAACTCGCGTGCCGCGACGCTGCTGCCCGTGGTCAACGGCATCACCAACTTCTTCGGCAACGATGCGGCCGGCCGCAACGGCCGCAAGGCGATCGTCATCCAGACCCTGGTCTATGGCTCGATGATCTCCGGCATGTGCATCCTGACGGCGCATTTGCCCAACTACATCCTGGTCAATCTGTTCGCCAAGGAACTCGGCATTACCATCTCCTATGCCGACTGGTTCCGCCTGCAGTGGCCCTATCTGGGCATGTTCGTGCTCACGCAATGGTGGGTGCAGTATTACTTCAGGACCCGCAACGTGAGCATCCTGGGAGGCGCCGCCGCCGTGAAACAGCTGCACGCGCAGCTGCCGCCGACGTCGGTCTCCGAGTGGCGCGTCATTGCGGTGTTTGCCTGCGTGGCGGTGGGGTGGATGCTCGAGCCTGTCCACGGCATCGCCTCCCATAACGTGGCGCTGCTCGGGTTGGCGGCGGCGTTCGCGCCGGGCATCGCCGGCTACGAGTGGAAGCAAATCCAGGATCGCACCATCTGGGGCACGCTGCTGCTGCTCGCCGGCGCGCTGTCGCTGTCGTCGGCGATGTCGAGCTCCGGCCTTGCCAAATGGCTGGCCGACAGCCTGCATCCGATGCAGGGCAGGGTCTGGTGGCTGGCGGTGCCCTCGGTCATGGTCGCGACCCACATCATGCGGCTCGGCCTCTTGTCGAACGTGGCCGCGGTCGCCATGCTGGCGCCGGTGCTGATCGAGCTCGCGCCGAGGCTCGGCCTGCACCCGGTCGCATTCACCATGCTGGTCGCCGACACCGACACGTTCGCCTATCTGCTGCCGACCCAGATCACGGCGGCCGTCATCGCCTATTCGTCGGGCTCGTTCAGCATGTCAGACTACTTCAGGGTGGGCTGGGTGTCGGTGCTGATCGGCATCCTCTACGGGCTGGTCGTCATGACATGGTGGTATGCGTATCTGGGTATTCCGGTCTGGGATCCGAGCGCGCCGTGGCCGTTCCGGTGATTGGACCGCTCAAAGCGAGGACGATGAGATGAGCCAGCCGACCGACCCGCGCAACGCGATCAAAGAGGCCGATCTTCGCCGCGAGCTTGGACCCTATACGGCACCTGAGGGCCTGTTCGCTCGCAATCTCGCGCTGCCGTTCCTCGGCCGCGTCAACTGCAGTGTCGACCGGCTGGTGGCGGGCTCGTGGGGCGAGATCGTGCTCGACTACGAGGTCGGCCAGGCCGGCCTCGCCGATGGCGCGTGGATGAAGGCGACGTTCAAGTTCTATAGCGACTGGGCGCTGTTCCAGACCACCGACCCGACGGGCGCAAACTATCTGTCGGCCGACTACCAGGCCGGCCCGCTGTTGCCCGGCCAGTCGCCGGCGACCGTGCAGTTCCTCAAGGTGCGGTTCGACCAGAAAGGCCACGAGCGGCCGTTCCAGAAGGCCATCATCGTCGATGTGATCGACGGCTATCTCAATCCCGGGGATCACATCATCCTGCGGCTCGGCGATCGCCGCCAGGGTGGTCCCGGCACCCGCGTGCAGACCTTCGTCGAGGAGAATTTCCGTTTCCGCTGCTATGTCGACCCGCTCGGCACCTCGCGCTTCGCCGCCGTCCCCGGCGACATCGCGTTCGATGTGGTGGCGGGGCCGCCGGCGGAGCTGCAGCTGCGTGCCCCGCGCCTGCTGAGGCCGGGCGAGCCGTATCGGGTGACCGTCCGGCCCGACGACGCCTGGGGCAACGCGGTGACCGATTTCAAAGAGGCTCACGTGCAGCTGACGGCCCGGCGCGGATCGAGCGAGGTCTATGCCCGGCGGCACCTGTTGTCGCACAGTGGGCGGCAGCGCACCGATCACTGGGCGTTCGCGGTGATCGAGGATCTGCCGCGCGAGGCGGGTGAATACGAGCTCACGGCCACCCTGCCGGATCATCCGCGCGTCAAGCCGGCCCGCGCCTTCCTCACCATCGATCCGGCCTGTCCCGTGCCCCGCATTCTGTTCGGCGACCTGCACGCGCATGCCGAGGACACGGTCGGCATCAACGATACCGACTACAATCTGCGCTATGCCCGCGACTGCTCCGGCCTCGATTTCGCCGCCTATACCGCCAACGATTTCCAGATCACACCCGCCAACTGGAAGACATCGGTCGGCTTTTGCACGGAGCACAACCAGCCCGGCCGCTTCGTCACCTTCCCGACCCAGGAATGGTGCGGCTCCTCGTGTGCCGGCGGCGACCATCTCGTGGTGTTCCTGCACGATCACGAGCCGAAATTCCCGAAACAGCCGGACGGCACCGGCGATGTCCGCTCCTTCGAATGGAGCGAGGACATGAAGGGACAGTCGGTCAGGCCTGGCGCCTGGCCGATCGAGCTGCTCTGGCGGGCGTATGTCAAGGACCCCGAGAACCACCTGATCATGCCGCACGTCGGCGGCCGGCGTGCGATCCTCGACTGGCATCATCCCGAGCTGGAGCGGCTGATCGAGGTATGCTCGTCATGGGGCCATTTCCATTGGCTCTATCAGGATGCGATCACGCGCGGGCACAAGCTCGGGGCCTACGGCGGCGGCGATGAGCACCGCGGACGGCCCGGCGGCGGCGCGCCCGGCACGCAGGTGTTCGGCGTGCACAGCCCGATGACCGGCGTGCTGGCCAGCCGGCTCGATCGCGCCACGCTCGGACGCGCGCTCCGGGCGCGCCACACCTGGGCCACCACTGCGCCCCGCCTCGTCGGCCTCGTCACCTGCGCCAACCATGTGCAGGGCGATGAGTTCCGCCACAGGGGTCCGGCCCGTCTTGCCTATCGCTTCCTGGGTGACGCCGGCTGGGACGAGATCGCGGCCTTCGATCACACCGGCCTGATCCACGTCCGCAACCTGCAGCAGGAGGCCGGCTTCTCCCAACGCCGCGTGCGGGTGCGGTGGGGTGGCGCGCGCATCACCGACCGCTACCGCTGGTGCGAATGGCGCGGCACGATCTCCATCACCGGCGGCACCATCAACGGCTTTACCGGACGCGGCTTCGAGCATCAGGAGGAGCGCTGCTGGCGTGCGGGCCCGACCGAGATCGGCTTCCGCACCGACACCTATGGCGACTCCGATGCGGTCGAGATCGACATCCGCGACCTCGAGCGGGCCGTCATCAAGGTGAGCGGCCGCATTGACGGCTACGTCAAGACCGGCGACCCGCTGGCCGGCAACCCGTTCGTGCATTGTCCACAGTTCGAGCTGAGCGTGACCGGCGCCGAGCTGCTGGCCGCCGCCGGCGGCGTGCGTCGCGACCTCGGCGGCGCCGAGATGTTCATCGCCATCGAGCGGCTGTGCGACGGGCCGTTGCCGCGTGACGTCTCCGGCACGTTCGAGGTGGCGCCGGCCAACGGACCGGCCGGCCACCGCCCGGTCTACTTCCGCGCGCGCCAGATCGACGATGCCAAGGTGTGGACCTCGGCCATGTTCCTGCAGTTCGAGTGAGAGGAGAACTGTGCCGACTTCCTCGGAGGCTGTTTCGTTGGGTCAGGCGGCGAAGTGGTTGCGCGAGTAGGGCTTCACCCGCTCCGCGATGCACATGCCATCATGGCCTCGGCGCAAGCTCCGCGATGGCCTCGGCCTCATCGCACAGCAGCGCAGCGTAGGCCGCGCGGTTGGCTCGTACCGTGCGCGGCAGCTGCTCGTCGCCGACGCGCTGCATCGCGCGGCCGCAGATGCTTTTCCGATCGGCGATCATCCGCTCGATGCTGCCGAGCGAGGCAAGCTCGGGCGTGTTGAACTCCTGGTGCGCGAACGCCTCGATCTTGCATTTGATGGCGCCGGTGTCGTTAACAAAGGTGAAGTGCCAGCCGGCATGCTCATGAACGTGGTGGCGCAGGAAGGCGCCGAAGCGCAGCTTGTTGCGCGCCATGCTCAGCGCCGCGTTGAGCGGCGCCGGCAGCCGCCGGCTCTGACGGGCGCGCAGCTGGCGGAACACCTGCATGTGGCGAGGCAGATGCTGGAATTCGATCGCCCGCGTCGCGCAGCCGCCGATCCACTTGTCGAGCACCTTGAGATTGAGCTTGTAGCAGTAGTAGTCGCACTCGATGAAATGGATCGCGCCGGAGATGCCGCGGCGGAATTGCGCGATGATTTGCGGATCGGGGATCTCGTCGGCATCCGACAGTAGGATCACGTCGTTCGGCTGGGCGAGGCCAAGTCCGCGCACGACGGCGTGTCGCTGGAAATGATCGCGGTCCCAGTCATCGCCGTCCACCGGCAGGTCGTCGACCACGATGTGGATGATCTTGTCGGCATACTGCGCGAAGCGCTGCCGGTTCTCCTGATAGAACAATGGCTTGGGCTTGCCGGTATGGGTGCGGGTGGCCTCCGCCAGCACGAAATGGTCGACGTGCGGCGCGAGCTCGGCGAGCCGGATCTGCAGGACATCGAGCTCGTTGAAGAACGGAAAGCAATCGTAGATCGCAACCACGCCGCCGCCACTCCCTCGCATCTGGGTCGGAACGGCTCGACGCTATGCGATCATCGCCGCGACTGGCAAGTCCGGGGGCCCGGAATCCGGTGCCATGCGACTTTCTGTTAAGCAGTTGCCGGCGGTGCTGGTCCGATCGCCATGTAGGCTCAGCTCGCCGGCTCCACCGACATCACCCGGAAGCCGTGCTTGCCGATCTCGAGCGTGTCGCCGAAGGCCAGCTCGCCGTCCGTCACGCGCTTGCCGCGGATATAGAGGCCGTTGCTGCTGTCGAGGTCCTCAAACGTGATCTTGTCATTTTCGATCTGGATGCGGGCATGCTCGCGCGAGACGGTCGCGTCCAAGATGCGGATATCCGCGTCGATGCTGCGGCCGATCCTGAGGCTGACGCCACGCGGTACGACCATCCGCTGGCGAATATGGGGCTCGGCGACGGGGAACCACATCACCATGGCCTGGCGGTCGGTGCGGCGCCGGCTGAGCAGCGCCACCAGGCGCTGAGCCCGCTGCACCGTGAACGGCATCAGGAAGATCGGCACGAGGCAGGCCGCGCAAAAGATCTCGCCGGCACCGGCAAGCGATCCGCCCGCAGCTGCGACAGTCAGGCCTACGTTACGGCTGCCGCTGAGCAGGCCGACGGTGAGCGCGTCCTTGGCGCCGAGTGCCCGGAATGCGACGTGGCCGACCAGGCTGAGCACGATGTTGAGGCCGAGCGCGACGGCGAGCAGGGTGCCGAAACTGACCGGATCGCGGAACAAGGTTTCCCGTACCGGCGCCATCGCGCCGAGGCAGAGGCCGATCAGGCCCAACACGGACAGGCCGCTCGCCGCCCCCGCCTCCGGCAGCAGCCAGCTTGGCCGCAGCTGCCAGATGAGCAGCGAGGCGAGCCAGCCGCCGCCAACCACGGCCAGCACGCGCAAGCCGAACTGGATGGTGTCGATCTCGATCTTCTGGCCGAACAGCTGGGCGAGGATCGGCATCGTCAGCGGCGCGGCGAGCGTTCCCACCACGTAGCTGATCAGGGCCAGCCGCGGGGACAGCTTCAGCATGGTGGCGGCCGTCATGGCGGTGCCGGAGGGCGGCGCGAGGCCGGCCAGCAGCATGCCGGTCAACAATTCGGGCGCCAGATTCAAATTGCTCGCCGCCAGGCCGGTGACCGCAAGCGCCTGGATCAGCGTCGGGCCGAGTGCCGCCCAAATCATGACAATGATGACGTACTTCTCGAACCACGATTTTTCGACCGAGAAACGTGCGCCGATCAGCGAGCCCATTACCGTAACGGCGACCGAAACGCTCATGTAGGGTTTGGCGGCGATCGCGATATGGGGAACGAAGATCCCGATCAGCACGCAGAGGGCGAGAATTACCGGGCCATGCCGGCCAATCACGCACAATGCCCTGCCAATGACCGCCAGGGAGAAAACCGAAGGGGCAGCAAGACTTGGACTAGCGGTCATTTGGCCATCCGCCCCCGGTGTGCATGTATGCTTATTCTATAAGTCGCAGAGTGGCGCAATCCTCGCCGTGAATCAACCCCAAGGACAACGTGCGATGCCAAGCGCAAGTCCAGTAACCGGCGTGGCCTTTTAGCGACGACGGGTTCTGGCGAAGGTCAAAGGGGTTGGAGCGCTGCAGTCGCGTGGCATCAATACTGCGTGCGAAATGTGCAGAGCAGTTCAGGCTCGCGCGACCGAGCCGATCGCGACGGGCTGCGGCAGCGTGCGCGGCAACAGCGTAACCGCCGCCAGCAGCGCAACGGCCAAGGCTGACAGGATCATGAAGAGCCGGTCGAAGCCCCAGGTGCCGTAAACCCAGCCGACCATCGGCAGCGTGATGCCGAGCACGGTGGAGCTGACCACGAACCGCGCGCCGTAGACCCGCGCGCGGAACTCCCCCTGTGCGAGGCGGGAGATCATGTAGTCAGTGATCGGGATCTGCCCGAACACCACCAGCATGAACGCCACCGCGGTGATCAGCGCCGCCCAGTCCGTGAGCCCCGGCATGGCCGCAAAAAACAGCACCTGCAAAGCCGCCACCACCATGAACACTGTGCGCGGGCCGATGCGGTCGAGATAGTGCCCGACGATCACCTGCGCCGCCGAAGCGATCGCGAACGCCAGAAACGCGAACCAGCCGACCAGCGTCGCCGAGCCCGCAATGCCGCCGAGCCGCTCGGCAAACACCTTGGGCAGCGCGAACGTCGTCGACTGGAAAATCACGCTGCCGAGCATGGTAGCAATCAGCACGATGGACGAGATCTTGAACAGCAGCGCCTTGGTGTCCGTATCGAGCTTGCGGGCAACGGCCTTGGCATATTTGGGCCTGACGTGCGCATCGCGGATGTCCGCCCAGCTGAGCACGGTATAGGCGAGTCCAAGCGCCACGCAGACGAGGCCCGGTACGATGAACGCCCCGCGCCAGCCGCCATGGTCGATGAAATAGCCGGTGATCAGGGCCGCGCTGCCGACGCCGAAATTTCCCCAAACGCCGTTCGCGGCGATCGCCATGCCCGCCTTCTCGCGCCCCTCCACGACCAGCGCAAGTCCGACCGGATGATAGATCGCGGCGAACACGCCGACGACGAACAGGCCAAGGCCGATCTGCAATGGTGTCTCGGCAAAGCCGGTGGCGATCGCAGCGAGCCCCATGCCGACGAAAAATATGGCGATCATCCCCTCCCGGCTCCACTTGTCGGCGATGTATCCCGCCGGCAGCGAGAACAGCCCGAACGCGAGGAAGCCGGGAGTGGCATAGCCGAGCAGCTCACTATAGGTGAGCCCCCAATCGCGCGACAGCGCCAGCGCCGCCACCGTGGCGAACACCAGCGTCATCAGATGATCGAGGAAATGACCGACGTTGAGGAATAGGAACTTGGCGCGGGCGTGCATGGGAGCGCTTATCTCCGGCGTGATTGACTGTTCTTAATTGGGGAGTGGGGAGTAGGCAGCTCGGCGCTTCGCGCCTGGGCAGTCCGAAGAAAAAGAGCGGTGAGAAAGCCGCGAAAAGCTGTACTGCCTACTGCCGACTGCCCCTCTTTTCCACTCCCCACTCCCCATTCCCTTCTCCCCTCACACCGTCTGATGCCGCGCCCGGGCGCTGCGCTCGATCGCGGTCACCACCAGGCGGTCGAGGTGCAGGCGGCCGGCCAGCAGATCGAGGAATTCCAGCTCCTCCACCACCACCTTGAGATCGACCGCCGCCACCTCGACGGCGAATGCGTAGGCGGTTTCGCGCAGTTTTGCCGGAAGCGCCGTCTCGATCAGCGCGAGCATGTGCTCAACGCCGCCGGGGCCGTTGAGGACCTCGGCGCAATCCTCGGCGATATGGGTCAGCAGATTGCTGTCGATGCCCTTGAACGCTGGATAGTTGTGAACAATGTTACCGATACGCTGCAGCTCGGTATCGTTCATGTTGCGGTCCACGGCGGAGGTCAGCACCATCACGTAGATGAGGGCCTCCTGCGGGCTGAGCTCGGAGGGGCGCAAGGGGGCTTTCTGGCCCGAGGACGCTGCGGCTTTCTTTGATTTCGTTGCCATGATCATTCCTTGCTCACGGGCTCAGCGGACACATTGAGCGGTTCGGCGAAATCCTGCAAGCGCAAGCTGGCGCTGCGGGGGCGCTGCGGGCCAACTGCCTTGATCTTGTTGGCATTCCATGTCAATACTGCTGGCTTGAATTTGTCGCGCGGGCCGGCGAACGGCCTGGCGCCGTGTGTTGCTGACATCAAGAGGGTCCGGCTGATGGCACGAGTTACCGTCGAAGATTGCGTCGACAAGGTTCCCAACCGCTTCGAGCTGGTGCTGCTTGCCGCCCACCGCGCACGGACGATCACGGCCGGCGGCCAGATTACCGTGGCACGCGATAACGACAAGAACCCGGTGGTCGCGCTTCGCGAGATCGCCGACAGGACCGTCATTACCAGCGACCTCAAAGAAGATCTCATTCACTTCATGCAGCGCAATGCCGAGGTGGACGAGCCCGAATCAGCGGCCGCGCCGCAGCTGCCGCCGGAGCGCCAGCGCCCGGTGCTGGCACGCGATGACATGTCGAGCGACCGGCAGGTGGACGTCAATTCCTATACCGAGGAGCAGCTGCTGCGCGGCATGGAAGGCATGGCGCCCTCCGAAGGTGGCAATGGCGGCACACGGACGCGCTGAGCTGGTGCCTCGGCGGCCGGCGCCGTCGAGCGTGTCACGGCGTCCTCTAGGCTGCAGAACGGCGTCGGTTGGCCGCAATGTAACGCCGCCGGGCGCATTGGACGGGCCGTTATCGGGACAGGAGGTGGTTCGGGCATGATGCGGCAGTACGAGCTCGTGGAGCGCGTCCTGCGGTACGACCCGACCGCCGACGAGGCGCTGCTGAATCGCGCCTACGTCTATGCCATGAAGGCGCACGGCAATCAGAAACGCAAGTCCGGCGCGCCGTATTTCTCCCATCCGCTCGAAGTGGCGGCCATCCTCACTGATCTCAAGCTCGACGACGCCACCATAGCGACAGCGCTGTTGCACGACGTGATCGAGGATACCGAGACCACGCGGTCCGAAATCGATCAGTTGTTCGGACCCGAGATCGGCGCGCTGGTCGACGGCCTCACCAAGATCAAGAAGCTCGACCTGGTTTCCAAGAAGGCCGAGCAAGCCGAGAACTTCCGCAAGCTGTTGATCGCCATCTCGAGCGACATCCGTGTGCTGTTGGTCAAGCTCGCCGACCGCCTGCACAACATGCGCACGCTCGAGCATATGCGGCCCGAAAGCCGTCAGCGGATCTCCGAGGAGACGCTGGAGATCTATGCGCCGCTGGCCGGCCGCATGGGCATGCAGTATTTGCGGGAGGAGTTGGAGGCACTAGCGTTTCGCTGGCTGAACCCTGAAGCCTACGCCGCGGTGATCGGCCGGCTCAATGCATTGTCCGAGCGCAACTCGGGGCTGATCGGGGAAATCGCCAAGGCGCTGGATGACAAGCTCACCGAAGCTGGAATCAAGGCGCAGATCAAAGGCCGTCAGAAGACCCCCTATTCCATCTGGCGCAAGATGGAGAACAAGCAGATCTCGCTCGAGCAGTTGTCGGACATTTTTGGCTTCCGCATCATCGTCGAGGGAATTGACGACTGTTACCGCGCGCTCGGAATCGTCCACACCTCCTGGCGCACAGTGCCGGGCCGGTTCAAGGATTACGTTTCGACGCCCAAGCAGAACGACTACCAGTCCATCCACACGACCATCGTCGGGCCCCGCCACCAGCGGGTCGAGCTGCAGATCCGCACCCGCGCCATGCACGAGGTGGCCGAATACGGTGTCGCCGCGCATGCACTCTACAAGGACCAGATCAAGCTGCCGGGCGAGGCTGCCCTGTCGGTGCCGGCGAGGCGGGTGAATGGCAATGGGTCTGCGCTGAAAAGCTCCAACCCTTACATGTGGCTGCGGCGGCTGGTTGACACTTTACTCGAAGGTGACAACCCAGAGGAGTTTCTGGAGCACACCAAGCTCGAGCTGTTCCAGGACCAAGTGTTCTGCTTCACACCGAAGGGGCGGCTCATCGCACTGCCCAAGGGCGCCAATCCGATCGACTTTGCTTATACTGTCCATACCGATGTCGGCAATTCCTGCATCGGCGCCAAGGTCAACGGGCGCCATCAGCCCCTGACCACCGCGCTGCGGAACGGTGATGAGGTCGAGATCATCTGCTCGAAGATGCAGACGCCACCGGCCGCATGGGAACAGCTGGCTGTCACCGGCAAGGCCCGTTCGGCAATCCGCAGGGCGGCCCGCGAAGCCACCCGAAAGCAATTTTCCGAGCTCGGCAGGCGGCTGCTGGAGCACGAGTTTCACCGCATCGGCGAGAGCTATAGCGATGATCAGCTGAAAAAGGGTCTGCCCCGGCTCACCCAAAAAACGGTCGAGGATGCGCTTGCGGCTGTCGCCCGCAACGAGCTGCCGCCAGGCGATGTGACGCGCGCGGTGTTTCCCGATGCGAGTGTACCCGTGCAAAAGCCGCCCAGCTTTCTGCCGCGCAATCGGCTGGAGCGGCCGGGCAACGACGAAGGCTGGTTCAATCTCAAGAAGGCGATCGGGTTCAAGTTCCGCATGCCGGGCCGCAGCGGCGCGGATGCAGAGCTGCTCGATGTAGCTTCGGCCGAGAACGGCGCGGCGCGGGGGGTTCCAATACGGGGCCTCAAGAGCGACCTGCCGGTGGCGTTCGGGGAAGTCGGGGTGGTGCCGGGTGACCGTATCGTCGGGATCCTGACGCCGGGCAAGGGCATGCTGATCTATCCGATTCATTCGCCCAAGCTTCAGGACTTCGAACAGAGTCCGATGCGCTGGATCGATGTCGCCTGGGACATCAGTGAGGAACGTCCGGAGCGGTTCCAGGCGCGTCTGCTGGTGACGGCCCGCAACGAGCCGGGCTCACTTGCGCAGATTGCCCAGGTGATCGGCGGTCAGGAAGGCAACATCGACAATCTGCGCATGGTGACGCGTGCAGCTGATTTCACCGATATGCTGATCGAGGTCGAAGTCTGGGATCTGAAGCACCTGGGCGCGATCATGGCGGGCCTCACGGCCAAGCCGGTAGTCGCCAAGGTGGAACGTGTGTTCGGCGACTACATCAAGCCCTGAAGTCCGGTGAAGCAATGGTGCGCTGTCAGCCGCCGTCCGGCTCCTGACCTGCGTCTGGTTGCCGGTCCGGCCCGGTCGGCGGAGGCTATTTCGCGGCTGGAGCGGCGACCGGCACGGCGGATTTCACCAGTGGATTGTGGCAGCCGGTCAGATATTTCTTGTCGAGGTCCGCAAATCCGGATTCCTCGGCATGAACGACCTTCGCCTTCATCAGGATCGACTTGTCCTTCGGATCGGCGACCGCGAATACGTGCGGGGCGTTGCAGGTGAACAGCATGTAGCCGCGGCTGTCCTTCACCGCCGCCTGCCGCGACGCGTCGCCAAAGCGGTAGACATGCTCGCCCTTGTCGTCGTTGGTCACCACGTAGGCGAGGCCCTTGCCGGTGGTGTAGGCCGTGCGGAACGTGGCGAGGTCGGGATCCTCCTTCGGCGGATCGGCAGCCATTGCCGCAATTGGCGCCATCGCCAAGGCCACAATTATCGCAGATCGAGCCAACGCTTTCATCTGTGTCTCCCGGCAAAGTTTTGCAACGCGATCGATCGCCATATGGGGCCGCGCGCGCCGAGCGTCAACCGGGGATGGGCGGCGGCAGCTGTGGGGATTGTTTTGAGGTGTGGCAGATTCTTCGCCCCGAATCGGCCATATTGATGGGCCCCACCGCCTTGAGTCTAAGCCGATTGCCTGAAACAATTCGGTTTGCGAAACGTTGTTCCAAGATCATCGGGAGGGTGTGGTAGGAGAGCGGCTGCGATAGCATCAACCGATTCCAGGAGTAGTTCGAAAGCATGCTCTTCAAGCGCCGCGAAAAGGCGGGATTGGCCGAGCGGCTGCGAGTGGCCCTGTGGCCCCGGCGCAGCTTTGCACGTTCGCTCCGCTACGTCATCCTGCGGGTCAAGCGCGCCAAGGGCTCCCCGCATGCCGTTGCGGTCGGCTTTGCCGCCGGCGTGTTCGTCGCCTGCACCCCTTATCTAGGCGCACAGGTCATCTCGGCCGGCATTCTCGCCTATGTGCTCGGCGGTAGTCTGCTGGCCTCGTTTCTGGGCACGTTCATCGGCAATCCGCTGACCTATCCGTTGATCTGGGCGGCAACCTATAAACTCGGCATTTTTCTGTTGCGCGAGCCGGACCGGTTCGATCAGGCGGCGGTCCGCAGCGGGCTGTTGCGGTTGAAGGCGGCGCTGCTGCAGGGCTCGCCGGACCTGTTATCCTCCTCATCCGACTTCCTGTTGCCATTATTAAAACCGATGAGCATCGGAGCGATGCCGGTCGGCGCGTTGGTGGCTGTCAGCTGTTACTATGTGGTCAAGCGCGCGGTTATGGCTTATCAAAGCCGCCGATCCGCGTTGCTTCCGATCAGCACGCCGATGCTGGCGCAGATCGCACGACCGAACGCCCGTGTTCCGACCCGACGCACCCATGCCCGAGCAACCGAGGCCCAGCTCCCGTGATACCGATCCGCAGCGCGCGGTGGAGGGGCTGCGTCTGGGCGTCAACATCGATCACGTTGCCACGATCCGCAATGCGCGCGGCGGCCATCACCCCGATCCGTTGCGGGCGGCCCACATCGCGATTGCTGCCGGCGCCGATGGCATCACCGCCCACTTGCGGGAAGATCGCCGGCATATTTCGGATGCCGACATCGCCCGCCTCAAGGCCGAGCTGACCCGTCCGCTCAATCTGGAGATGGCGGCGACACCGGAAATGCTGCGGATCGCCCTGGCGCATGTGCCTCATGCCTGCTGCTTAGTTCCCGAAAAGCGCGAGGAGCGAACCACCGAGGGCGGTCTCGACGTTGCCGGCGGGGCGGCTCATCTGCGACCGTACATCGCCGATCTGAAGTCTGCGGGGGTTCGTGTTTCGCTGTTCATCGAGGCGGACCCGCGAACCATCGAAGCCGCTGCGGCGCTCGGCGCCGACGTCGTAGAGCTGCACACCGGGAGCTATTGCGAGCGGGCGCTCCGGGGAGACCAGCAGGGCCTGGCGCATGAGCTTGGCCGGCTCGAAGTGGCGGCGCGCCTGGCCGCGACGGTGGGGCTCGAGGTTCATGCCGGCCACGGATTGACCTACAACTCGGTCGCCCCGATTGCCCGAATTCCACAGATCGTCGAGCTCAACATCGGGCACTTTTTGATCGGGGAAGCCATCTTTGTCGGGCTCGACGAGGCGGTGCGACGCATGCGCGAGCTGATGCAGCAAGCACGCCGGCGTCTGGTTGGCGCCCGCCTGGGGGAGCAGCCATGATTCTGGGAATCGGCAGCGACATCATCGACATCCGGCGCATCGAGACCACCATCGAGCGATTCGGCAACCGCTTCCTCGATCGCATTTTCACCGAGAACGAGCGCAATAAATCGGATCGCAGGCAGCTCAGGGCGGCATCCTACGCCAAGCGGTTTGCAGCCAAGGAGGCCTGCTCCAAGGCACTCGGCACCGGACTGCGGAAGGGCGTGTTCTGGCGCGATATGGGCGTGGTCAACCTCGCCTCGGGGCGGCCCACCATGCACCTCACCGGTGGCGCGGCCCGTCAACTGGCCCAGATGACGCCAGCCGGCATGCAGGCGCAGATCCACCTGACCATTACCGACGACTTTCCCCAGGCGCAAGCAGTGGTCGTCATCTCGGCGGTGCCGATCGGGCAGCCGCCCGCGTGAGCCGGTTGCGCGCCATGCCGCATCCCGCCGGGGCTCGGTTCAGGGGTAAAGGATCAGCTGGAGACAGGGTCAGTTAGCAAAGCTGCGAGCCAATCGGCCTCGCCGATCGGAGTTATGAATGGTTCTGAACAGGGAGGAGAGGTTGGCGACGGATCGCGGCCACTCGGAGACCGCCAAAGTCATCATCCATGCGCTGATCCTCGCCATGGTGGTGCGAATCCTGTTCTTCCAGCCGTTCAACATTCCCTCCGGCTCGATGAAGGCGACCCTGCTGATCGGCGATTATCTGTTCGTCTCCAAGTACTCCTATGGCTACAGCACCTATTCGTTTCCGCACGGCATCGACATATCCCCGCTCGGCTATCGCATCAATATTCCCATCCTGCCGAAGCTGTTTTCGGGCCGCATTTTCGGCGCCGAGCCCAAACGCGGCGACGTCGTCGTGTTCAAGTGGCCGAGGGACAACGAGACCGACTACATCAAACGCTTGATCGGCCTGCCGGGCGATGAGGTGCAGATGCAGAACGGGGTGCTGTTCATCAACGGCAAGGAAGTGCCGAAGGTGCGTATCGCCGACTGGGTTACGCCCGAGGAAGGTCGCATCGCGCAGTTCGAGGAGACGTTGCCGAACGGCGTCAAGTACAAGGTGCTCGATCTCGAGCCGAACAGCACCTGGGATACCACGGTGCCTTACAAGGTTCCTGCCGGCCACTATTTCATGATGGGCGACAACCGCGACAATTCGAACGACAGCCGCAACCAGAATCCGCTCACCGGCGGTGTCGGCTTTGTGCCTTACGAGAATCTCGTCGGCAAAGCGCAGATGATCTTCTTCTCGGCAAATTATTCGGCCGATGATACATATGTCTGGCTGAAGCCCTGGAAATGGCCGTTCCATACGCGCTGGAGCCGTGTATCTGGCTTGGTGCGCTGACCAGACGTCCCCCACCGCCGGGCGCCCTGAAGCATGGCGAGGTCATGACCGCAAAAGCCGCGAGGTATCGTTCGCTGGAGGACCGTCTCGGCTACACGTTCGAGGACCCCGGCCTGATCGCGCAGGCCATGACACATTCGAGCGTGCGCACCGATGCCTCCAGGCGCAAGTCCGGCGCGGCCGGCCCGGACAACGAGCGGCTCGAGTTCCTCGGCGACCGGGTGCTCGGCCTGGTGATCGCCGAGCTGTTGTGCGAGCTCAGTCCCCATGCCGCGGAAGGCGACTTGGCGCGACGGTTCAACCGCCTCGTGCGCCGCGAGGCGTGTGCGCAGATCGCACGACAACTCGAGGTCGGAGCGCTGCTGACCCTGGGCGGCGGCGAAGCCGTTCAGGGTGGACGCGACAAGGATACGATCCTGGCGGATGCCTGCGAGGCGGTGCTCGGCGCCATCTTCATCGACGGCGGCTTCGAGGCTGCGAAAAAAGTCATCAGGGGGCTCTGGCAACCCCTCGCCGAGCACCTCGGTGACGTCGAGCGCGATCCCAAATCGGCGCTTCAGGAATGGGCGCAAGGTCGGGGGCTGCCGCTGCCTCACTATTCGGTGATCGAGCGGATGGGGCCCGATCATGCGCCACGCTTCACGGCCGAAGTGCGGATTGGCGAAATATCCCCGCAGCGTGGGGAAGGCGCCAGCAAGCGGTCCGCCGAGCAGGCCGCGGCCGAGACCATGCTTGCGCGAGAAATCGCCGTGGCCGCGGGAGGCCGGCAGCTCCGGCGCGGTGGCGGGACGATGGCGGCGGGTGAGCCCAATCACGAGGAGAAGATGTGAGCGACAGCGACCAGTCAGAGCACGCCGGCAGGCACGGGCCCGGTGCAAACGCCGCCGTTGGGCCGGGCGCGGCCGATCCAAGTGCGCGGGCCGGATTTGTTGCGCTGATCGGTGCACCCAACGCCGGCAAGTCGACGCTGATCAACCAACTCGTCGGCGCCAAGGTGGCGATCGTCACCCACAAGGCGCAGACCACGCGCGCGCCGATCCGCGGCATCGC
>Ga0209069_10000100_pt1 | contig 30235 bp, 26 predicted proteins | sample Str013_2_FD_187202 | JGI IMG/M metagenome (GOLD analysis project Ga0209069, IMG submission 187202) | Freshwater sediment microbial communities in response to fracking from Pennsylvania, USA - Straight Creek_MetaG_SC_2013 (SPAdes) (version 2) | ecosystem: Environmental > Aquatic > Freshwater >...
TATCAGGTGTAAACCAGTCAAGGATGCTTCCGTTTCGTCATCGAGGGTCAGCGCAGCTGGTGTTCGACTGACACCTTTGACACCTTTCATCACGAGCCGGCGATGCGTGGGGCTTTGGCGCGTCCGAACAGGCGGCGTGCGATCTTGCCGAGCAGCACCACCAGCGCTGTGCACGCCGCCGCCATCAGCCAATCGGGCCCTCGTGAGTTGATGTTGGCATAGATCTCCGTCACGTTCATCGCCGCCAGCGCCTGCGCCAGCCAGGTCCGCACCAGCATCTCGTCGGCGATCAGGTCGCCGGCCACCCAGCCGAGCAGCGCCGCGCCCGCCCACACCAGCACCGGCAACCGGTCGAGCACCCGAAGAATCAGCGTGCTGCCGAAGATGATCAGCGGGATGGAAACCAGGATCCCGAACAGGATGAGGTGCGCGGCACCCTTGGCCACCCCGGCGATGGCGATGACGTTGTCGAGGCTCATCAGCCCGTCGGCGACCGCGATGGTCCAGATGGCGCCGGCGAGCGATCCGGCCGGCGCGACCTTTTGCTCGCCGCTGTGGTTTTCGAGCAACAATTTGATGGCGATCCACAGCAGCAGCACACCGCCGACCAGCTTGAGACCGGGGACCGCCAGCAGCTTCGTCACCCCGCCGGCGAACGCGAAGCGCAACAGGATCGCCACGGCGCATCCCAGCACGATGGCCGAGGCGCGCTGGCGGGTCGGCAGATTGCGGCTGGCGAGCGCGATCACCACGGCGTTGTCGCCGCTGAGCACGATGTCGATCCAGATGATCTGCAGGATGGCCAGCCAATCGGAACTGGGGAGCGCGGCGAGCATGGCTGCGATCTGATCCAACATGCGCTCTCACGTCCCCCTTTGCCTCCGCTCGGCAACCGCCATCGGCACCTCGAGCGCGACCCACGACGGGCCTGAAAATTCCGAATAGGCCTGACGGCTGGTGACCGGCGAGCCGGCGCCACTGGACCTCAGATAGTCACCCGTGCCTGCGATGGGTAGAGCAGACGGGCAATTCTCGGCACGAGAATGGCGCGAGAATGTTCACAATCGCCATGTGAGGCGCCCCGCCGTGCGCACGACAGCACACCGGGGGATGACAGCGGGGGGAGTGGGGCGGCCGCGCGGGGATAGAGCGTGGAGGGTGAATTGCACGACCTTTTCCCCGTTGCCGGACGCATGCACCTCATTTGCGCCCCAATCGCGCCCCGCCCCTGCCAACCTCGTCAGCATAAAGTGCCGTTCAGGGAATCAACTGCGAGCGCTGAGAAAATGTCATTGTCCAGAGAACGTTAACGGTTTAGTAACGGTCTCGAATCAATGGTGGTCGGCGTGCGCCAGGGGCACTGCGTATGGTCTTGATCATCTCCCGACGTGAGGACTCGCGTTCGAACGGTATCGAACGCAGGCGGTGGGCTGCGCCGATCGCAGTGGCGCTGCTCGGCGCCGCGCTGTTGGCGGGCTGCGTCGGCATGGACACGGCCGAGACGCCGCCGGCCAGCAAGCCGTTGGCCAAGGAGACCGTGGCGCTGCTGCTCAACAAAGGCATGACGCCGCAGTCGCCGATGTTCGTGCGCATCTTCAAGCAGGAATCCGAGCTCGAGGTCTGGAAGCAGCGCGACGACGGGGTCTTCCATCACTTCAAGACCTATCCGATCTGCAACTGGTCGGGAGACCTCGGTCCCAAGGTGCAGCAGGGCGACCGCCAGGCCCCGGAGGGCTTCTACACCATCCGCGAAGGTCAGCTGAACCCGAATTCCCAATTCCATCTCGCCTTCAACGTCGGCTTCCCCAACCCATACGATCGCTCGCTCGGCCGCACCGGCGCCGCCCTGATGGTGCACGGCAACTGCAAGTCGGCGGGCTGCTATGCGATGACCGACGCGCTGATCGAGGAGATCTACGCGCTCGCCCGCGAATCCTTCAAGGGCGGCCAGGAGAGCTTCCAGGTGCACGCCATGCCGTTCCGCATGACCGATGCCAAGCTCGCCCAGCACAAGGCGGACAAGTGGTATCCGTTCTGGCAGGTGCTGAAACAGGGCTATGACCATTTCGACACCTATCGGGTGCCGCCGGCCGTCGCGGTCTGCGAGAAGCGCTATGTGGTGAACGTGTCCTACGCCGGCGGCAAGCTCGATCCGGCCGGCCCCTGTCCCGAGTTCGTGCGGCCGCAGCTGTCGCCGGTGCCGCTGCTGCCGCAGCAGCAGGTGGCCGAAAAGATCGACATGGCGCCGGGCAAGAAGACCCGCACCGCGGAGTCGATCGCATCCTCCGGCGAAACCCGCTCGGGCCTGTTCAGCAGTGGCGGCTTTGCCTTCAGCTCGGGCCGCGCCTCGAGCGATATCTCGACCGGCGGCTTCGGCTTCCGCTGAGCGCAGGCTCCCGCCGATCCTGCTCGGCCTCACCAATCTCACGCATATGTTGCCCCGACGCTACAGGCGTGCCTTGCTGCTGCCACGCTGCCCGCCGAGGTTCCCGCCCGATTCGAACGGTGGGGGTTTGGAGGGGTGCGCTTGCATACTCGGGACCGTCTGATCCGGCGCCTGATCGGCTGCTGGCTGATCGTCGTGGCTGGTGTGCTGTATGGCTACGGAGAGCGGATTTACAGCGAGCTCGAGCCGGCCTGGCTCGAGCTGCAGCGGGCGCACCGGCTGGCGATCCACAAAGTGGGTCTGCCACAGCCCGGCACCCCCGATCTCGGCCGCATTGCCGAGCGGCTGACGCATGACGGCTTCAGCGCCGGCGCCCCGGTATTCCTGCGCATCTTCAAGCAGGAATCCCAGCTCGAGGTCTGGCTGCGCAAAGGCCCGCATTTCGAGAAATTCGCCACCTACCCGATCTGCCGCTGGTCGGGCGGACTCGGACCGAAATTGAAGGAAGGCGACCGGCAGAGCCCGGAAGGCTTCTATACGGTGGAGGCCGATGCGCTCAATCCCCACAGCCGCCAGTACCGGTCCTTCAACGTCGGCTATCCCAATCTGCTCGACCGCGCGCACAAGCGCACCGGCTCGTTCGTCATGGTGCATGGCGGCTGCGCCTCGATCGGCTGCTTTGCCATGACGCATCCGGTGATGGACGAGATCTGGAAACTGGTTACGGCCGCGTTCGAGACGGGACAGAAACGGTTCCAGGTGCAGATTTTCCCGTTCCGATTGACCGATGCCAAGCTCGAACGGCACGCCCGCCACAAGTGGTACGGCACCTGGCGCGAGCTGAAGCCGGGTTTCGATGCGTTCGAGGCGAGCCACATTCCCCCGCGCGTGCAGGTCTGCGAGGGCCGCTATATGCTGGCCGGCGGCTTTGCCGGCAGCGACGGCAGCCAGCCGATCGAATCCAGCTGCCCCGCGACGGTTGCCGGGGAAGGCTGATGGCAGCTGTGGACGAAACGGCCCGCCGATTTACTACGATAGCGGCATTGTGTCTTTATGATCACACTGGCGGCTTGTCCCGAAGCGTTATTTCTGTATTGAATGCCGGTCGGTTCGACCGCGGATTGAGGCTTTTCGGAAATCCGGAACGCAGGTGACATGATCTGGCGGATACAACAGCTGGCAGTTGCGTTCGGGCTCATGATCGGGGCCGCGCAGGCGCTCGAGATCGAGCTGAAGGATGTCGCCGCCGACCGCATCGAGCGGCAGCGCGCACAGATTCAGGGCAGGCTGCCGCTGGCAGGCACGCCCGACGTAACCAGGCTCGCCGAGCGGCTCGCCGCCAAGGGGCTGGCGCCGGGCGCGCCGATCCTGGTTCGGATTTTCAAGACCACGTCCGAGCTCGAGTTGTGGATGAAGAAGGGGGAAACCTTCGTCCTGTTCGATACCTATCCGATCTGTCATTGGTCGGGGACGCTGGGCCCCAAGGTGGTGGAGGGCGACCGGCAGGCGCCGGAAGGCTTCTACACGGTCGGCCGGTCGGGGCTCACCCGCATCGGACGCTGGCCGCGCTCGTTCAATCTCGGCTTTCCCAATGCCTTCGACCGATCCGTGAAGCGGACCGGCTCGTTCATCCTGATCCATGGCGGCTGCTCGTCGGTCGGCTGCTATGCGATGACCAATGTCGTGGTCGAAGAGCTGTTCCAGCTCGGGGAGGCGGCGTTGAAGGCCGGACAGGACCGGTTCCAGGTGCACGTGTTCCCGTTCCGCATGACGGCCGATGCGCTGAAGGCCTACAAGGGGAACGAATGGATCGGCTTCTGGGAAAACCTGAAGCAGGGCTACGACGCCTTTGAAGCCGCACGGCTGCCGCCGCGCATCGGCGTGTGCGAGGGCCGCTACGTGGTGCGCCCGGGGGTCGAGCACGGCGCGTCGCAAACCGCCAAGGCGAACGATGCGGACAAGGCGGAGGCGCTGGCGCCGGGTTGCGCGACAACGGTGGTGGAGGTCGATCAGGACGAGTGGGCGGGCGAGCAGCTGCCGCCGGCCAAGCGCAATGCGATCCCGCGTTACGCGCTGCCGCCGAACTACCACGTGCCCGGCACCGCCAACTCCCGCGCAACGGCGGCGGCCGCGGTCTCCGGTCAGCCGCTGCCTGCGAGCGAAGATCGCGCGCTCGCAACGCATGTGGCCTCCCCGTCCTGCAACACCGCACTCGCGAGCTGCCGCAAATTCATGGCGATGGCGCACCAGAAGACCGTGATCGCCGCGCACAAGCGCATCCGCACCGCCGGCCGCGTCGCCGGCAAGGGCGTGCGCTGAGGCCCTGCGTCAGCGGGGGATCCAGTATTCCGGGACGGTTCAGGAGACTGGACCCCCCGGATGCGCATTGCCCGACCCGCGCGAGCGCAAGAGTGTCAGACCCTGAGGGTCTGACACTGTCTGACACCCTTGCGGTGAGGCCTCAACTCCCCGGCAAACTCGCGGCCTCGGGGAAGAACAGGTCCTTCCAGGACGCGGGCTTGGATTTGATCAGTCCGACGCGGGCCATGAAATTGAACACGTTGCCGACATTGTGCGGCGTGCGGGTGAACTCGAAGCCGGAGGACTTGAGCATGGCGATGCCGTCCTCCTCGGTCATCTGGGCGCCCTTCGCCATCTCCAGGTAGAGCTTCACGGCCCTGCGCTCGTCCGCCTTGAGCCAGCCGACCGCCTCGTCGACGGCCGCGATCACGGCGGCGTAGACCTTCGGGTTGTCACCACGGAATTTCTCGGTGGCGGCCAGCAGCACCGCCGAGGACTGGCCGCCATTGATGTCGTTGGCGGTGGTGATGGTGCGCAGGCCGGCCTTCACCTCGCGCTCGTGGAACGGGGAGGAGGTGAAATGCGCGTCGATCTCGCTCTTGGGATTGAGCACCGCCGTCATGCCGTCGGGATGTCCGAGCGCGACGGTGAGCGGATCGAGCTTGAACTGCTGGCCGGGACCGAACTCGCGCTCGGCGGCCATCTGCAGCATGATCGACATGGCGGAGGTCTTCACGCCCGGCAGCGCGATGCGGTCCTTGTCGGTGAAGTCCCGGATCGATTTGATGTCCGGGTTGCGGGTGTTCAAATAGAGGTTGTAGGTGGTGATGCCGCCGATGCTCTTGACGTTGCCGTTGGTCTTGTCCCACAGCAGCGCCAGCGACGGCGGACCCAGCAGCGCCACGTGCAGCGCCCCCGACAGGATGCCTTCGACCATGGCGGTCGGCCCGGTGAAGGCGGTGAACGTCGCCTTGAGGTCGGCAAGCCCGCGCGCGGCGGCCTGCTTCTCCACCAGCTTGTCGTGCTGCATCAGCATCAACGGCAGATTGCCGATGCCGAACTGCTGCGTGATCTGAACCTCGGCGACCTCGGCGCGGGCGGCAGCCAGCGGCGCGAACGTGGCCAAGGCGATGCCGATCCATCGCCCCATCCGGATGTTTGGCATGTGCTCCCCTGTCGCGTAATGCGGGTTCCGGCAAAGCTTTGCAAATGAGGACGGGGTTGTCGAGCGCGCGAGACGGCGTCGCGTCCGTTGTCCTCAAACCTCGATCACGCCGCTCATCACCCGCACCGCGTGCCCGCCGATCCGCGCGCTGGCGAGCTCGCCCCGGCGGATGTCGAGCGCCAGCTCGATGAGGCTCGGCCGGCCCATCTCGTAGCCCTGCTCGATCACGCAGCGCCTGAGGCCGTCGGCCGGCTTGTCGAAGCGATGGATCGCCGCGGCGAGACAGACTGCGGCCGAGCCCGTGGCGGGATCCTCGGCGATGCCGACGGCCGGCGCGAACATGCGGGCGTGGAACGCGGCGCCGACCCCGACCGTCTGGCGGGTGTAGAGATACGCCCCGATGATGTTGCCGCCGCCGAGCGCCGCGCTCCAGTGATGCGCAACCACTCTCGCCCGGCCGATCGCGGCGAGCGTGGCGATCGGCACCAGCGCGAAGCCATTGCCGGCCTGGTAGCGCATCGGCCGATGGCTTTCAAAACCGATGTCGGATGGCGACAGATCGAGCGCGGCGGCGAGCTGGTCGATGTGCGCCGGCTCGCCGTCTGAGACCGCCAGCCGCGGTGCGTCGAACTCGGCGAACGCCGCCTGCCGCGGCTTCAGCCGCACGCCGACCCGCACCACTCCGATCTCCTGCTCCAGCACCACGATGGCATCGCGCTCGCCATCGCCGCCCTGGGTGCGCAAGCCGGCCAGCAGCGCGGCGGCGCCGACGGTCGGGTGGCCCGCGAACGGGACCTCGGCGCCGGGCGTGAAGATGCGCACGCGCGCGCTATGGCCGGGGCTCGACGCCTTCAACACGAATACCGTCTCGGAAATGTTGAACTCGCGCGCGATCATCTGCATGCGCGATGGCGTCAAGCCGTCCGCCTCGAGCACGACGGCGAGCGCATTGCCACCGAACCGCTCGGTTGTGAACACGTCGAGGGTGTGAAAGGGAAGCTGCATCGCGGTGCTCGCAGGGATCGGGGAGTGAGTGGGGATTGCCCGACCGCGCGCGGCCAGGCGGTCCAGGCAGGTGATCAGCGGTGTGGCGGTGGATCGCCATCGAGCAAGTGTACAACGAGTTGTCGGCTATAGAGCATGATTTTCGGATCCGCCGCCGCATTCGCCGAGGCCACGATCGACACATCGGCGAGCTCGGGGTGCGCCTCGCGGGCGGCGTGATGCAAAATGCGCTGCCGCAGCGCGACGGCGGGTTGATCGATTTTCAGCTCGACAGCGATCGAGACCAGCGGGCCGCACATAGAAAGCCAGTAGCCGGGGCGCCGGTCCAACTCGTCCCAGCCGATGCCGGTTTCCTCGGTGAGCTCGCGGGCGATGCTGGCATCGATGTCGATGGTGCCGTCGCCGCGGACATCCCTGGCATCGATGAAGCCGCCGGGCAGGTAGCAGCGTCCCGCGTTGAGGGTATGCGCGCCGGCATGGCCGAGCAGCACGTGCCTCTCTGACGATCTGAGGATCGCCGAGCCGAACCCGTCGCGCACCGAGGCGTCGGCATGGCCGCTGTCGCGCCAGAACACGTAGCTGGCAAAATCCGTGGCGGCGAACGCGCCATGCAACGTGCCGCGCGCGATGTGATGACGCAGCATGATGTAGATGCGGCCGTTGAACATCGCGGGGTTCTGCGCCTGCCGCCGCCGCCAGTTGCTTGCGATCGCCGCCCGCTCGCGCACCGCGAACGGCCACGGCTCGTCCACCACGCACAAGTCGCACCGCTCGATGCTGAGCACCCGATCACCGGCGGCCAAATGCGACATCTGAAATCCTTGTTCATGGCAGCGCCCTACTGCCGACAAATTGGCGCTCTTTGGTTGTGGCCTGAACCGGCCCGGCGCCTGGAACCATGTCTGGCGCAACCGCGTTAGCACTTTGTTAAGCAAAGGCAACTACCGATGGCGGCAATCCTCGGGTCGATGCGGTGATGCCAGTTTCTGGCCTCGCATGTGCTGACCAGGCAGGAGCCTCGATGTTCGCCGTCTTGCTGCCCCGCCGCTCGCGGTTGGGTCGAACGGGCGGGCGAAGGGTGTTCGTCTCGCGTACAAGGGGTATCGCATAATGTCTCGTACCACCAGATTGCTGCCGCTCGGCGCAGCAGTTCTTGCCACTGTTGTGGCCACCGCAACCGCCTCCGCCGCCGACCTTGGCGGCGCACCTTATCCGCCACCCTATGCCGAGCGCGTGGATTCCCGGCCGGCGATCTGGACCGGTGCCTACCTCGGCATCAACGGCGGCGGCAGTTGGGGCACCGCCCGCGAGGTGGGCGGGGATCGCGTCGACGTCAGCGGCGGTCTGCTGGGCGTCCACGGCGGCTACAATTACCAGACCGGCATGCTCGTGCTCGGCCTGGAAGGCGACGCCGACTGGGCGAACGGCAACGGCTCGACGACACTGGCGGGCGGTACGCTGCTGCAGTCCGATTTGAACTTCCTCGGATCGGTCCGCGGCCGTGTCGGACTCGCGTTGAACCGCGTGCTGTTTTACGGGACGGCCGGCGTGGCATTCAACAGTCTCGACCTGCAAGTCAACCAGGTGTCGGTCAGCCAGTCCAATACGGGCTGGGTTGCCGGCGGCGGCGTCGAATTCAAGCTCAACCCGAATGTGAGCGCGCGGGTCGAGGCGTTGCATTACGACTTCGGCCACCAGCAATACGATTTCGGTGGCGCCAGCGTCGCCAAGTTCGACCTGGATCAGAACGTGGTCCGCGCCGGCCTCACCTTCCATTTCAACTGAACAGCAGCGAACTTCAACGCCCACAGCACGGGTGCGGTGCACAGCGCCGCACCCGTCGTCGTTTGCAATGGCATGTTGCATCTGCTCACGGGTTTTTGATCGACGTAACGGGATGAGACACATTTTTGCCACCGGATCGGCGAACCTTTGCCATCGTCCAGGCTGCTGATACATCCCAGATTTAGCTGCTTGCTGAGGTTATCGAAAACAAGTCTATGGCGCGGCGTGGTTGTGACCGCTCCCCCGCTGCGCCAGGGCTGAGCGGAGCTGCGCCACGTTGGCTCCCCTCCAGCTGCAGCCCAGAGCCTGGAAGCTTCTGGTTTGGTCCCTCACCGCCACATACCTCCCTCCCCGAGGGGACGGATCGGAAGCTTCCGGGTTCAAATTCATGGCGGCTGAACGCCGTGCTCACCCCCCATAGCATCGAGCCTGCGCGCGGCTGCCTCAGCCGAAATGGTAGGCGATGTGGAAGGTCCGGTCGATGCGGCTGGCATCGGAGGGCGGGGCCAGGAACCGCGCGTGCCTGACCGCCTCGATGGCCAGCTCATCGACCACCGGAATGCCGCTCGAGGTCAGCACGCGTACCCCCTCCAGCTCGCCGAGCAGGGACACCACGAACTCGACCACCACCGTCGCCTGGATCGGCTGCGGCTTGGGCTTGGATTTGCCCAGCGCCTCGATCACCGTCCGCACGAAGTGATCGATTTTTCCGGCCCTGGCGGTGGCCGTGGTGCTGTCGGGCTTGGCGGGGCTCTCCTCGGCCGCGGCGGTGGCCGGTTGCGCCTGGTCCGCGTCTGGCGATGGGTTCTCGGGCGTAGGGGTTTCGCTCTGCTGCTGCGCCGGGCCGGTGTCCTCCGGCAATACCAGTCCCTTCAGTGGCGGCGGGGTTGCGGCGGCCTGCTGCGTCGGCGCGTTCTCGGGTTGTGCCTTGCTTTCGGGCTTGGCCATATCCGGCGGCGACATGTTGCGGGTGGTCGGGTCGGGATCATCGACCAGCAGCACCCCGATGGCATCCGCATCGATGCCCTCGCCGACCGGCGGCGGGCCGCTCGCCGACGGCGCGATCAAAACCCAATGGCCGACCAGAACCAGCCCGGTCAACAGATGCGCGAGCACAGCCGCGAGCACGGCAAATCCGAACACCGGCTCGGGTCCGAATCTCTTCGCAGGCTCGCCCGTTGGCACATGGTCCATGTCGGTTTGGCCGCCTCTTCAGCCGCATGGCGATGTCATGATTCGGGACCTTAGCACCTTTGCCGCCGCGATCGACAGCTGCGTCAATATGGGGTGGTGCCACAGTCTATCGGCGCCGCGGCCGAGGCCGGCGATTGCGGTCGGCGCGATACGGCGAGCCGCGTCCCGACGCCTGATAGGACGTTACTGCTGTGCGCGGGCCGGCGGCACGCGCGCCGGGGCGGGCGTTTCGAGCGGCGCCGGCCGCACGAAGCGATCGCGGACATTGCGGGTCGCGCAGTCCGCCCAGGCCCGCAGCCCGAGGCTGGTCCAGTTGTACTGCAGCCGCGCCAATCCGCCGAGCGGGGATTCGGTCGGGTTGCGCAGCCATTTGCCGATGCCGAGCGCGCGCTTCGGGCGGCTGGCGAACCCGTTGATGCTGGATTCGAGTGTGTTGGGCACGCATATCAGCGGCAGCAGCCCGAACGTGTTCAATCCGAAATGCCAGGGTCGGCGCAGGTCTTCGTCGACGGCGCGCGTGCGTGGCACGTCCTTGAGGAATTTCGCGGCTCCGGCGGGGCTGATCAGATAGCCGGCGGATGAATTCGGAATCTTCGAGTAGCGCACCAGCTGGAACCCCTGGCCGAGGTCCGCCAATGGCAGGTACGACCGCTTCGGCGGGTTGGACAGCCGCAGGATATCCCAGTTGCGCGGCAAGTGCGCCAGCGCCTCAGCCAGAACGGCATGGAAGCTCTCATGGAGCACCACGTCGTCCTCGAGCACCAGCACCGGCCCATCGATGTTGTGCGCAACCACCCGCTTGAGGATTCCCAGATGGCTGGCGTAGCAGCCGATCTCGGCGGGCAGCAGCGCGCCGTGTGGCCGACCAGCGGGGTCGAACAGGTAGGGGCGGATGGCGGACGGAACCTGGTCCAGATAGACCGCCGGCACCCTTTCGAAGGTGAGCCCGATGGCGCGGGCCTGCTCCTGCATATGCGCGAGACGCTTCACGTCGCGGTCGAGATTGATCACAAATGTGGCGGCGATCGCAGTCATGGCGCAACTCACCCCGGACGCTATATCGAAGCCACGAACCGATCGCCGACGCGGCGCGACCGCGCGGCGACGATAGGCCTCGACATCATGTCACGAAGAACCCCGTACTCCCCCGTTGCCATAGTTATGACGATTGCTGAGCGCGCTGGCAAGCCGCATCAGCACCATCGACAGGAACAGCAGCGCCTGGAACCATTCCTGCCATAGCCCCCAGCTGAGCCCCGCGGTCACTGCGGCCGCTGCGAACCCGGCGAGCGCGAACGGCTGCACCGGCGCCGGCTGCCGCCCGATCCAGCCGAGCCCGCCGAGCCCGCACGCCAGCAGCAGCAGCGCCCCGACGAGCCCCAGCTCGTACCAGGTCTGCAGGTAGACGTCGTGCGCATGCGGGCCGGTGGTGAGCGGGTAGACGTGATCGGGCGGCTGCGGCGCATCGCGCAGGTGGCGCTCGAAATAGGCCTTGGCCCCGCCGATTCCCGTACCGAGCCACGGCGACTTGCTGACCTCGCTGGCGGTAAACCCCCACAGGATGATGCGCGCCTGTCCCGACGAGGGAACGTGCGGGGAGGTGTACAGCCGCGCGCCGTATGCCAGCTGCGCGATCGGCACGACCAGCAGCGTCGCGATCAGCCAGGTTGCAATCAACCCCCGGCGCACCCATTCCGCGCGCCAGCACGCCAGCGCGAACACCGGCAGCGAGACCATCAGCGCCAGCAGCGAGGTATCGTGATGCGCAGCCCTGACGGCGATGCCGGTCAGTCCGAGCAGGGCCAGCGCCACGCCGACCGCCCGCGTGCGCTGCTTCCAGGTTGCCAGCACCAGCAGCGCCGGCCACAGGCACAGCAGCAGCGCGGTGCAGTTCCGCTTCAGCAGGAACTCGGCGATGCTGGTGACGACGCCGCCCTCGACCAGCACATGCCCGCCCTCGGATGGGCGCAGCAGCGGCAGCCGCGTCAGCATCGTGCGCAAAATCGCCTGCTGCGTCACGCCCTCGAAGGCCACGAACGCGGCGCCCAGCGCCAGCGCGCCGACCAGCGCATTGCCGCAGCGCGCGAGTTTGCGTGTGTCCTCGCGGTCGATCGCCGTGACCGCCGCCTGCGCCAACAGCACGTAGATGAGCAGCAGCCCCGCCGAGCCGAGCGCGGCCAGCGGCTTGGGCGCCCATAGAGAGTTGAGGACGAGATAGCCGACCGCCGGCAGCAGGACGAGCAGCAGACCCCGCGGCTCGACCATATCGAGCCAACCGTCGCGGCGGCCGACGCCTGCCGCCAGCAGCAGCGCGAACAAGCCGAACAGCACATGGGCGCCGCGCGGCTGCACCATGATGCCGAGCAGAATCGCGAGCGCCGCCGGGCCGAGGAATTGAATTGTGTTCAGCCTCGATTGCGCAAGGCCGACGTTTGCCGCCATCGCTCACGCCTCCCCTGCCGCGTCCCGGGGCTCGTCCCCGGGACCCAGCGCGCCGTCACCTCCAGCGCTTCGAGAAATCAGCACGCTGGGTCCCGGCAATGAATGCCGGGATGACACGCGTGGGGTGGGTGGATAAATTCCGCTCGGCTGCGGGTGGATGGTCCAGCTGCCAATTCCCAGCATGGCTTCCTCGCCCTATCGCTTGGCTTTGCGGAACGCCTCGGCGAACGGGTTGTCGGCAGCGGTTTGCCGCGGCCGCGCCGCCGTGGATGCACCGCGCGCCACGCCGCCGGTCCGGCTCGCGGATGACGGCGCCCGCGGCACTGGCGGCTCGCCGCCGGCCTCGGCAGCGGACTTCATGCTGAGCGCGATGCGCTTGCGCTCGGCGTCCACCTCGAGCACGCGCACCTTCACCACATCGCCCGCCTTTACCACGTCGCGCGGATCCTTGACGAACGTGTCGGCGAGCTGGGAGATGTGCACGAGCCCGTCCTGGTGCACGCCGACATCGACGAACGCGCCGAAGTTGGTGACGTTGGTGACGACGCCTTCGAGCCGCATGCCAGGTTTCAGGTCGGAGATCTTCTCGACGCCCTCCAGGAATACCGCCGCCTTGAAATCGGGGCGCGGATCGCGACCTGGCTTCTCCAGCTCGGCCAGGATGTCGGTAACGGTCGGCACACCGAACGTGTCGTTGGCGAACTCCTTCGCCGACAAGCCTTTCAGGAACGCCGCATCGCCGATCATGCCCTTTACGGCGCGGCCTTTGGCCTTGGCGATGGCCTCCACCAGCGGATAGGCTTCGGGATGCACCGCCGAGCCGTCCAGCGGGTTGTCGCCGCCCATGATGCGCAGGAAGCCGGCGGCCTGCTCGAAGGTTTTCGGCCCCATCCGCGGCACCTTCTGCAAGGCCTTACGGCTCTTGAAGGCGCCGTTCGCGTCGCGGAAGGCCACGATGTTGGAGGCCAGCGTCTGATTGAGCCCGGCGACCCGCGCGAGCAGCGCGGCCGAGGCCGTGTTGACGTCGACGCCGACCTTGTTGACGCAATCCTCCACCGTCGCATCGAGCGAGCGGGCGAGCGCGGCCTGATCGACGTCGTGCTGGTACTGGCCGACGCCGATCGCCTTCGGCTCGATCTTGACCAGCTCGGCGAGCGGATCCTGCAGGCGACGGGCGATCGACACCGCGCCGCGCAGCGATACGTCGAGCTCGGGAAACTCCTTGGCGGCGATCTCGGAGGCCGAATAGACCGACGCCCCGGCTTCCGACACGATCGCCTTGGTCAGCTTCAGGTCGGGATGCTTCTTGATGAGCTCGCCGACCAGCTTGTCGGTCTCCCGCGAGGCGGTGCCGTTGCCGATGCTGACCACCGCGACCTTGTGCTTGGCGCAGAGCACGCCGAGCGCGGCGATCGAGCGGTCCCATTCGTTGCGCGGCTCGTGCGGATAGATCGTGCTGGTCGCCACCACCTTGCCGGTCGCATCCACCACCGCCACCTTGACGCCGGTGCGGATGCCCGGATCGAGCCCCATCGTCACCCGCGGTCCGGCGGGGGCGGCCAGCAGCAGGTCCTTGAGGTTGGCGGCGAACACGCGGATCGCCTCGGCCTCTGCCTGATCGCGCAGCCGCATCAGCAGATCGACCTCGAGGCGCGTGTGGATCTTGCCGGCCCAGGCCTGCCGCACCGTCTCGCCGAGCCAGCCGTCCGCCGGCCGCCCGCGCGGCTCGATGCTGGCGGCGCGGGCGATGCGGGCTTCGCCGGGATGCCGCCGACCCGCCTCGACCGGCACGTCGACATCGAGCGCCAGCGCGCTCTCGTTGCGGCCGCGGAACATGGCGAGCGCGCGGTGCGAGGGAACGTCCTTCAGCTTTTGCTCGAATTCGAAGTAATCGGAGAATTTCTGCCCCTCGGCCTCCTTGCCGCGCATCACGCGCGAGCTGATCTTGCCGTCCGACCACAGCATCTCGCGCAGACCGCCCATCAGCGGCGCGTCCTCGGCGAACCGCTCGCCGAGGATCTGCGCGGCGCCGTCGAGGGCGGCCGGCACGTCCGCCACGCCCTTGTCGGCGGCGAGGTACTTGCCGGCCTCCGCCGCCGGCGACAGCTGCGGATTGGAGAGCAGTGCCAATGCCAATGGCTCGAGCCCGGCCTCGCGCGCGATCTGCGCCTTGGTGCGCCGCTTGGGCTTGAACGGCAGGTAGAGGTCCTCCAGCTCGGTGCGGGTCGCGGCCGCCTCGATCTGCGCTTTCAGCGCGTCGCCGAGCTTGCCCTGCTCTGCGATCGACTTGAGCACCGTCGTGCGCCGGTCCTCCAGATCCCGCAGATAGGAGAGCCGGTCCTCGAGCCGGCGCAACTGCGTGTCGTCGAGCCCGCGGGTGCGCTCCTTGCGGTAACGCGCGATGAACGGCACCGTGCTGCCCTCGTCGAGCAGCCCGACGGCGGCCTCGACCTGATCGACGCCGGCGCCGATCTCCTTGGCGATTTGCAGGTGGATGCGATCCATAGCGGCCCCGTGGCTGACAGGTGAGGTCCAGCGCCGCCGGCTCCCGGTGGGCGCCGCGGCGCGGACTGAACCTCGCAACCTAGCACCGCCACGGTGGCGAACGAAGGGCCGCACGGCCGTTTCCCACGACGGAGTGGGGGCGGGTCCATGCCGGGAGGCGCGGCACCCTATCCCCCGGCGCGCGGCGAGCCGCGTGCCGTCCGCACGACAGCGCGTCCGGGGGATCCAGTATTCCTGGACCGTTCGGGAGCAGGGAAATCACCTCCCTCTCCCCGTTGTTATTCACAACGGGGAGATGGCCGGGGTGAGGGGCGGAAACAGGTGCAGGTCGTGCCTGCTGCCGCGCCTCACCCTACCCCTACGGAGGCTCAAGGGGGGAGGGAGGTGAGCGGAGGCGCCGCACTGGCAGCCGATGCTACTTCGGGTGCTTGGACGCGCTCTTGGAATGCGCCTGCTTCGACATCTCGTGCGCCTTGCCCGAAGCGTCGTGGGCCTTCTGGGAGTGGTCGTGGGCCATCTTGTGATCGTTTTTGTCGTGGTGGTCGGCCGCTTGCCGATGCGCCTTGGCGGCGTCGTCGTGATGCTGGGCGGCTTGCTTGTGCGTATCTTTCGGCATGTCGGTAGCTTCCTGTTTTTCTGGTTCCAACCAATTTTCCAAGTCCAACGAAACATATCGTCTCGCTATACCGTCCGCCCACGCAGCCGCGCCGCTGCGCGGATCGGCCGAGCGATCGATATTCTGTGAATCCAAAGCTATTTATTGGGCGCGGCCGGATTGGGTGCGGCCGGGGCGGTTCCGCCGGGCGGCGGGCTCGGCGTGGGCCACTCGCAACCGTTCGAATTGGTGGCCGGATCGCCCGCCGGCTTGGCAGCTCCGGCGGTCGTGGGGCCGGACGGTACGGTCTTCTCGCTCGTCGTCGAATGAGCGGTCGCCGGCTCTGACACGCACGGCATCGGCGGGTTCACGGTGGGCTTGTCACCCTTCGGGCCGTCCTGCGCGTTGGCGAGGTGAGCCGTCAACAAGGTCGCGATCATCACACTGGCTAGCCGCACGGCACACCCTTTCCTATCGGCCAGAACGGCCAGCAATTCACCGATGCGTAACGTCGGCGTCATCGCTTGGTTCCGGGCATGCAGCGCCGCGCCCGATCGATCGCGGGTCGCAGGGGCGATCGTCGTTGATGGCCCGAGCGCAGGGACGGGCGAGGTGCGGCTACACCGGATCCCAGGAGAACACGTCCTGGCTGCGGTCGAGCGGCACGAAGGATGCCTTCAGGGCCGGCGCGGCGTGCGCGGCGATCAGCTCGGGCGTCCAGCCTTCGCCGCGGTGCACCGAGCGGATCGGCCGGCTCTGGCTCATCAGCGCAATCTCGTTCATGCGGGTGGCGAACACCTGGCCCGTCACGTCGGCGGCCGCATCCGAGCCCAGGAACACCGCCAGCGGCGCGTTCTTGGCGGGCGTCATCTTCTGCAGCTTGGAAACCCGCGCTTTCTCCTCGGGCGTCGAGGCGGGGATCGCGCTCGTCATGCGGCTCCAGGCGAACGGCGCAATGCAGTTCGAGCGCACTTTATAGCGCTGCATATCGAGCGCGATCGACTTCGACAGCGCGGTGATGCCGAGCTTGGCCGCCGCATAGTTGGCCTGCCCGAAATTGCCGACGAGGCCGGACGTGCTCGTCATGTGAATGTAGGCGCCGCTCTGCTGCTGGCGGAAATGCGGAGCGGCCGCGCGGCTGACGAAAAACGCGCCGTTCAGATGCACGTTGATCACCGAAAGCCAGTCGTCCGGCGTCATTTTGTGGAAGATCGTATCCCGCAGAATGCCGGCGTTGTTGACGACCACGTCGATGCGCCCGAACGTATCCACCGCCGCCGCAACGATGCGGCCGGCGGATTGCCACTCGCTGACGCTGTCGGTGCTGATCGCCGCCCTGCCGCCGGCCTGTTCGATCAGGCTCCTGGTTTCCTCGGCGGGGGTCGCGGAGGCTCCATCGCCGGTCAGCGACGCGCCGATGTCGTTGATCAGCACGGCGGCCCCGGCGCGTGCCATGGCAACCGCGATCTCGCGGCCGATGCCGCCGCCGGCGCCCGTGACGAGCGCAACCTTGCCTTCGAGCAATTGCGAGTCTTGCATGGTGTCTGCCTCGCCTGATGGACTTCGCCGGGGAACCGGGTAGGAAGCATCATGGCGCAGCCGGGCGGGGCTGGCCAGCCATCCGATTTGATCAAGGCCAATGCGAGGGGCGTGCGTCGAAATGCGGTTGGCTGAACCATCGGCGGACGGACATCGCGGCGACATCGATGGGCTGCGCGCGCTGGCGGTCGTCCCCGTGTGCGCGTTTCACGCGGGTGCGCCGCTATTTCCCGGCGGGTTCATCGGCGTCGATATTTTCTTCGTCATCTCCGGCTATCTGATGGCGAGGATGATCGGCCAGGGGCTGTCGCAGGGTGATTTTTCAATTGTAGAGTTCTACCAACGCCGCATCCTGCGAATTTTTCCGGCGCTCGCTGTGGTGTTGATTTTCACGGTGATCGCCGCCTCGATCCTGGCGCCTCCCAGACTCTATGCGGATTTCGGCTCCACGCTGACGGCAACGGTCGGATTTGCTTCGAATTTGGCCTTCTCGCGGAAGTCGGCGAACTATTTCGACGCTCCGACCGAGCTCAACCCGCTCCTGCATACCTGGTCGCTCGCCGTCGAGGAGCAGTTCTATATCCTGTTCCCGCTGTGTCTTGCCCTCGTGTGGCGTTTCGGGCAGCGGACAGTTTTTACTCTGACGGGGTTGGCGGCCGCGGCGTCGTTCGCTCTGAGCGTCTGGGGCACCGCCAACGCACCGACCGCGACATTCTATCTTCTGCCGACCCGCGCCTGGGAGCTGCTCATCGGCGCGATGTTGGTTTTGTGGCCAGGCTCCAGAGCTGAATTGCGATCGAGGTTTTACCGAGATGGCGCGGCCGGCCTCTTCGGCCTGGCACTGATCGGCTACGGTCTGATGGCGTTCGAGCCGGAGATGGCTTTTCCCGGCGCGGCCGCGCTGGTGCCCTGCCTCGGTGCCGCGCTGCTGATCCATGCCGGTCGCGATGCCCGCACGCCGGCAGCGCGACTGCTGTCGCTGAGGCCATTTCAGATCATCGGCCGGCTTTCCTATTCGCTCTATCTCTGGCACTGGCCCTTGCTGGTATTCCTGCAGAAATATCATTGGCCGCAAAATTCGGTTGCCTTGCGTGCGTTGCTGGTGCCGACGACCTTGCTGGCCGCCTATGCCTCATGGCGCTGGGTGGAGCGGCCGTTTCGCGGGCGTCATGGCCAATGGCCGCAGGCCGCGATCTTCGCCGCCGCGGCGTGCGGCATGGGACTGCTGGGGCTGATCGGTATGGGCGTTGAAGCCTCGAACGGCTGGCCTCAGCGGTTCCCCGGGCTCGCTTCGGTCAGCTTGGAGCGGCAAATCGCCGAGGAGCCCCCCGACCCCGCCTGGGCTCAGCTCAGCAATCGAAACTGCTTCGTCGAGACTGTTTCGGACTGGGACGAGCAGCGCTGCATTCTGTCGGGACGGTCGCAAAACAAGGCGCTGTTGTGGGGGGATTCGTTCGCTGCACGCTATGCCTACGGCTTGTTCGCCAGCAAGGCCGCGGCGTTCGACGCCCTGCAGTTCACATCGCCGGCCTGTCCGCCGATCCTCAATTATCATGCCGCGTCAAATCCCTCATGCACGCCCTTCAATGCAGCGGTTCCCGCTATCATCAAGCGCCATGGCGTTTCGGTCGTGATCATGGCCGCGAATTGGGACTCGTATCTCCGGCGCAGAAAGATGCGGCTGGACGATATGCAACGGACCGTCACGGCGCTCCGGCAACTGGGCGTGCGCGTCGTCCTGATCGGGCAGAGCCCCGTGTTCGGCTTCCCCTATCCCGACGAGTATTTCTATCAGGCCTATGGCGCGCAGCAGGCCGAGCGGAGCTATCGCGCGCGCCTGGCCGCCGACCCGGGACTGAACGACCGGATATCGCTGGCGGCGAAGGCCGATGTGTTCTTCGATCCGATGCGTTCGCTGTGTGATCGGGATCGCTGCCTATTCAAGGATGGCGGCCACTATCTGTTCGAGGATTACGGGCACTTTACCCAGGTTGGCAGCCTGCGCGTGGTGGCACGTCTGCTCGACGAAATGGCGAAGTGAATTGGCTGTGAGCAGCAACCACGAATCATGGCCGCGGATATCTTCTGCCGAATTCATCCACATTCCGGTTGTTGCCGTCAGTTGCTGTCGGCAATTGGCCTTGGGGCGTCTATTTAAGTCTTCAGAACGGCGACGATCGACATGGTGCCGAACGCTTCGCCCCAAATCTGGAGACTAGTGACATGAAACGCCTACTTACAACTCTCACGGTCCTGTCGGTCGTTGCCGGAGCCGTCGCACCTGCCAGCGCGGGGACTGTCAAAGTCTCCAAGACGTGGGGCCCGGCGGCGGGTTATTCCAACAATGGCGAGTTCGGAAGCGTGATCGGCCCGCGAGTGCGGTCCGACCGGGCGGCAAAGGTCATGATCAACCCACAACCGTTGCCGCCATCTTTTGGGAGCCGCATCGGCGCAAACCAGACACGTTAGCCCTCGGCTTGACGCAATGAGAAGGATCACGACCATGAAACGGTTTGTACTTTTGGCCGCGGCCGGGGTGCTGTGCGTGTCTCCGGCTTTGGCAGGCCCGCAACCCAATCCCTGGCGGAAGGCCGTGGCGAGTCGGGTGACGGTGCAGAAGCCCGATGCTCGAAACGCACCGTCGGTCAATTTGCCCGCCGTCAGCGGCGGTCAGTCGACGCGCTGCAACGGTCCGGTTCCGCCCAGCTGGTGCTGGAAAACGACCAACAAGTAGGGTTCCGCACCAATGACAGACGTGAAAGACCGGTCGCCTCATGGGCGGCCGGTCGTCGTTTTGGGCTGTGGGTGCGCCACTTTGCAGGTGGTGAATTCGTCACGCAATTGTTTCAGCTCACCTCTGGCACGCGCTGCAATGGAAGGTCGAGCGCGCCGACTGCACGATGCGCTCGATGCGGCCCCGGCAGCCGGGTTTGCGGCACGGCTCGCCCTCGCGGCCGTAGGCGGCAAAGGAATGCTGGAAATAGCCGAGCGAGCCGTCGGCCTGGGCATAGTCGCGCAGGGTGGAGCCGCCCGCTGCGATGGCGTCCGCGAGCACGGACTGGATCGAGGCAACCAGTCGCCCGGCGCGCACACTCGGACTGCCGTCCGACTTGGCGAGACATCGCGCGGGCCGGTCCGGCGCCAGCCCGGCGCGCCACAGCGCCTCGCAGGCATAGATGTTGCCGATGCCGGCGATGGTGCGCTGATCGAGCAGGAAGGCTTTGAGGTCGACGGCACGGTTCTGGGCCCTGGCGGACAGATAGGCCGGAGTCAACTGATGGCCGAGCGGCTCGGGGCCGATGTCGCGGAACAGGGGGTGCGCATGCAAGCTTGCCCCGTCGATCAGCAGCATGTAGCCGAAACGCCGCGCATCGTTGTAGGTCACGATGTCGCCGCGGCTCATGTGGAACACGATGTGGTCATGCGCGGGGTTCCCGCATGCCGCATGCACGAATTCGCCGGGCTGGCGGGCGTTGCGATGAGGACCGACAACCGTGAAGCGACCGCTCATGCCCAGGTGCATCACCAACACCTCCCCGCCGGAGAGCTGCGCCAGCAGGTACTTCGCCCGCCGCGTCAGAGTTTCGACTGTGCGCCCCTCGAGCCGCGCAACGAACCGCTCGGGCAGGGCAAACCGCAAATCGGGCCGCCGCTGCTCGACCTTGGTAAACTGCGCCCCGACCAGCGCCGGCTCCAATCCCCGCCTGACCGTCTCGACCTCGGGTAGCTCCGGCATCGCTCGTTCGCGGCCTTTCCAATCGGCTTAAGGACACTCTTATCCGCAATCACAAGCCACTGTGTCATCTTCTCCACCCGCATCATCCCGGAAATCGCGGCTTCGCGATTATCCGGGATCTTCGTGCCGAAAATCCATCTTTCTGCTCGAAGATCCCGCGTCTGCGTCGCACCGCAAGAGCGCTGCGCCGCGCGCGGGATGACGGGAGTTAATGTGAAGCCATTAATGAGTCCGGGTACTCTCCCGGACAATAGCGCGGAGGAGGCCAATCAGCTATGGTCCGGCGCATGATCGATTCAAACAAAACCGCCGGCACTGCAGCGGGTGCTGGAGCAACCGCGAGCTTTGGCTACCGCGAGGTGGAGGAAGCCGAGCGCCAGCGGCTGGTCAACGACGTGTTCGCCAGGGTCGCCGGGCGCTACGACCTGATGAACGATCTGATGTCGGGCGGTCTGCATCGGCTGTGGAAGGCGGATTTCGTCAACCTGCTCAACCCGCCGCGCTCGGCCGCCCCGTTCAATTTGATCGACGTCGCCGGCGGCACCGGCGATATCGCGATGCGGGCGATCGGGGCCGGCGGGCCGGGCTGCCGTGCGGTGATCTGCGACATTTCGGGCGAGATGCTGAAGGTCGGTCAGGCGCGCATTGCCAAGGCCGGGCTCGACCGGCAGATCAGCTGCGTCGAAGGCAATGCCGAGGCGCTGCCGTTTCCCGACGCTGCATTCGACGCCTACACCATCGCCTTCGGCATCCGCAACGTCACGCACATCGACCGCGCGCTCGCCGAAGCCTTCCGCGTGCTGCGGCACGGCGGCCGCCTGCTGGTGCTCGAATTCTCGCAGGTGCAGGTCCCGCTGCTGGATAGGTTGTATGACCTGCATTCGTTTCACGTGATCCCGCGGCTCGGCGGTCTCATCGCCGGCGACGAGGCCTCCTATCGCTATCTCATCGAAAGCATCCGCAAATTCCCAGCTCAGGAGCCGTTCGCCGGCATGATTCGTGCTGCCGGCTTTGAGCGCGTGAGCTACCGCAACCTGACAGGCGGCATCGCGGCGATCCATTCCGGTTGGCGGATTTGAGCCACCGGCCATGCTGAGCGGGATCATCAACACGCTTCGCCTCGTCCGCGCCGGCATGGTGCTGGCCCAGCATGGCGTGCGGTTCGTGCCGAAGGGCGTGAAAGCCCCGCTGGCTCTGCATCTGGCGCGCATCGCGGTGCTGCCGGTGGCGCTCTTGTCCTGGCCATTCCGCCTGGGGCGTCCGCGCCAGACGCGGATTACCGCGGCGCTGACCCGGCTCGGCCCCAGCTACATCAAGCTCGGACAGTTCCTGGCGACCCGCCGTGACCTGATCGAGCCCGATCTCGCCGACGACCTCGCCCATCTGCAGGACAAGCTGCCGCCGTTTGCGCAAGCCGAAGCGCGCGCAACCGTGGAGAGCGAGCTCGGCGCGCCCGTCGCCGCCCTGTTCGCCGAATTCGGCCCGCCGGTGGCCGCCGCCTCGATCGCGCAGGTTCACAAGGCCGTCGTCAAGGACAGCGGCAGCGGCCGGTGCGTCGCCGTGAAGATATTGCGGCCGGGCGTCGAGAGGCGTTTCCGGCGCGACCTCGACAGCTATTATTTCGCCGCCCAGCAGATCGAGAAATTCCATCCCCCCTCGCGGCGGCTGCGGCCGATGGCGGTCGTCGACAACCTGAAACGCACCACCGAGCTCGAGATGGACCTGCGGCTCGAGGCCGCGGCGATCTCGGAGATGGCCGAGAATATCGCCGGCGACGCCGAGACCGGCAATCACGCGTTCCGCGTTCCCGTCGTCGACTGGCAGCGCACCGCGCGCCGCGTGCTCACGCTCGAATGGATCGACGGCATTCCGATCTGGGACAAGGCCGAGCTGCTCCGCCAGGGGCATGATCTCAAGGCACTCGGCACCACCGTGCTGCGCTCGTTCCTGCGCCACGCCATGCGCGATGGCTTCTTCCACGCCGACATGCACCAGGGCAACCTGTTCGTGGATGCCGAGGGCCGCGTCGTCGCCGTCGATTTCGGCATCATGGGGCGGCTTGGGCCGCGCGAGCGGCGGTTCCTGGCAGAGATCCTGTATGGCCTCGTGACACGTGACTACCGGCTCGCCTCGCGCACGCACTTCGACGCCGGCTACGTGCCGCTCACCCACTCGATCGAGACCTTCGCGCAGGCGCTGCGCGCCATCGGCGAGCCGATCCATGGCCGCACCGCCGAGGAGATCTCGATGGCCGGGCTGCTGGGTCAGTTGTTCGCCTACACGGAGGTGTTCGACATGCAGACGCGGCCGGAGCTGATCCTGCTGCAGAAGAGCATGGTGATCGTCGAGGGTGTCGCCCGCTCGCTCGATCCCGCGCTCAACATGTGGACCTGCGCCGAGCCGGTCGCAAAGGAATGGATGGAGCAGAATCTCGGGCCGGCGGGCCGCTTGCGCGGTGCAGGCGAGGGCGCCGGCGAGATCGGCCGCTTTCTCGCCGACGTGCCGGCGCTGCTGACGGAGATGGCGCGCACCACGCACGCACTGTCGCAGATGGCGGAGGCTGGCGTCCGGCTGGATCCTGCGACCATTGCCAGGCTGGCGCGGGAGGAGGCCCGCCGCACGAGGTCCGGCCGCCTTGCGCTGTGGCTTGGCGCGCTCGCCCTCGCCGCCATCGCCGCGTGGGTTTGGATGGGGCGGTGAGGGCGCCACGAAGCCGCTGGTCATGCGAGACGAATGACAACCGGCCTCAGCCGATTTTTCCTCGCCGCGCTGGCCTTGTGCGCCGCAGCATGCTAGGAACGCGGCAAATTCGCCGAACCGGCGCCATATGCGGGCACGGAACGGGCGTGCCTTGGGTGCGGAAGCCGCGGCCTCAACCCACAACCACCGATCACCAGGAAAGAGCGCTCCCCATGGAGATGCGCAATATCGCCATTATCGCCCACGTCGACCACGGCAAGACCACGCTCGTCGATGCTCTGCTGAAACAGTCCGGCGCGTTCCGCGAGAATCAGAAGGTGGAAGCCCAGGCCATGGATTCCAACGACCTCGAGCGCGAGCGCGGCATCACCATTCTCGCCAAATGCACCTCCATTTTCTGGAACGACACGCGCATCAACATCGTCGATACGCCGGGCCACGCCGACTTCGGCGGCGAGGTCGAGCGCATTCTCAACATGGTCGACGGCGTGGTGGTGCTGGTTGACGCCTCCGAAGGCCCCCTGCCGCAAACCAAGTTCGTCGTTTCCAAGGCGCTGAAACAGGGCCTCAGGCCCATCGTGGCGATCAACAAGATCGACCGGCCGGACGAGCGGCACGACGCGGTGCTGAACGAGATCTTCGATCTGTTCACCAATCTCGACGCCACCGACGAGCAATTGGACTTTCCCATTCTCTACGGCTCGGGTCGCGATGGCTGGATGGCGGCCGACCCCAAGGGTCCCAAAGTCGACCTGATCCCCATGTTCGAGCTGATCAAGCGCCATGTCCCGGCCCCGACCGTGCATGATGGCGCCTTCTGCATGCTGGCAACCACGCTCGAAGCCGATCCCTACCTCGGCCGCATCCTCACCGGCCGCATCTGGTCGGGCTCGGTCAAGCCCAACCAGACCATCAAGGCCATGCGCCGCGACGGCACGCTGATCGAGACCGCGCGGGTCACCAAGGTGCTGGCCTTCCGCGGCCTCGAGCGCACCGCCGTCGACCTCGCCGAGGCGGGCGACATCATCGCCATCGCCGGCATCACCGAGGCGACGGTCGCCGACACGCTGTGCGATCCGACCGTCGAGACCGCCATTGCCGCCCAGCCGATCGACCCGCCGACGCTGTCGATGCTGTTCCGCATCAACGACGGACCGTTCGCCGGCCAGGAAGGCGACAAGGTGCAGAGCCGTGTGATCCGCGACCGCCTGTTGAAGGAGAAGGAGCGCAACGTCGCGATCCGCATCACCGAGAACGCCGACAAGGATGCCTACGAGGTGGCCGGACGCGGCGAGCTGCAGCTCGGCATCCTGATCGAGACCATGCGGCGCGAAGGCTTCGAGATGACCGTCTCGCGGCCGCAGGTCGTGTTGCAGAAGGATGCAACCACCGGCGAGCGGCTCGAGCCGGTCGAGGAAGTGATCATCGACGTCGACGAGGAGCACTCGGGCGTCGTGGTGCAGAAGCTGTCGGAGCGCAAGGGCGACCTGATGGAGATGCGGCCGTCGGGCGGCGGACGCAACCGCCTCGTATTCCACGTGCCGACCCGCGGCCTGATCGGCTATCAGGGCGAATTGTTGACCGACACCCGCGGCACCGCGGTGATGAACCGCTTGTTCCACGCCTACGTGCCGTTCAAGGGCGAGATCCCCGGCCGCCGCACCGGCGTGCTGATCTCCAACGGCACCGGCGATGCCACCGCCTACGCCCTGTTCAATCTGCAGGACCGCGGGCCCATGGTGATCGATCCGCAGACCCGCGTCTACGAGGGCATGATCATCGGCCAGCACACCCGCGACAACGATCTCGTCGTCAACGTGGTGCAGGGCAAGAAGCTGACCAACATCCGCGCCGCCGGCAAGGACGAGGCGCTGACGCTGGTGCCACCCATCCGCATGACGCTGGAGCGGGCGCTATCCTACATCCAGGACGACGAGCTGGTCGAGATCACGCCCAAATCGATCCGCCTCAGGAAGCGCTGGCTGGACCCCAACGAGCGCAAGCGGTTCGAGAGGAAGCGCGAGGGCGAGCGGGCGGCGGGGTAAGGTGTCCACCGTCTCAGGTTGGGCATAAGTTGGCCCGATTGTGGCGCTATCGGGTTATCCAGCGGGTCGAATCGCGCGCTCGGCGAGGATAGCCTCACCGCCGCGGGCACGGTATGTTCGCTGCCGACAAGGGATGCGGCGTGGGGTTGGGGAATTCAGCAGGGGGCGGAGCAGGTCTCCGGCCAGAACACATGCGAACTTCGATCGCGCGAAACTGGATGGGCGGAACGATGGCGGCACGCAAGCCTGCGTTGTTTGCGGCTTTGACCGGTGCGGTAGGATTGGCGAGCATGGCGCAACCGGCCGGGGCCGTGCGGCTGATCAACAAGACCAACGATTGGGCGCTGTATCTGCACGAGGAAGGCGCCGCGAAGATCTGTTTCGCCCTCGCCCAGCCCAAGGACAGCGAGCCCAAGGGCCTCAAGCGCGGGCAAGCCTATCTTTACATCTCGGCGTGGCCCAAGGATGGGGTCAAAAGCGAGGTGAGCGTGCGCATCGGCTACCCGTTCAAGAAGGGCAGCAACGCCACCGCCACCATCGGCACCGTCGCCTTTTCGCTGTTCACCAAGGACGACAAGGCGTTCATCGAGAACCCGACCGAGGAATTGAAGCTGATCGAGGCCATGAAGAAGGGCTCCAAGCTGGTCATCTCGGGTCAGTCCGAGCGCGGCACGCAGACCACCGACACCTATTCGTTGACCGGCCTCGGCCAGGCGCTGCAGGCCCTCGGCACCAATTGCCAGTGACGTCCCGGGCAAGCGATTTGGTCGCGGAGGGTTCTCAGAGCGATTCATTTCGACTTCTGCAACCGTTGGCTCCCCCTCACCTGTCGCTATCGCGACATCCTCTCCCCAGGGGGAGAGGAGAAGAAAACAGCTCTTATCTTCCTCCTCCCCCTGGGGAGAAGGTGCCCCGGAGGGGCGGATGAGGGGTAGGTCGCCGGGGTGATAAGGCCTTGGTTCTCTATCGATATCGGTAGGCCATGAGCGTTCGCAAGTAGCCAGACCTTGGGTTGCTACGCGACGACGCTCCGCAATATTTGCGAGGCCGAGCGGAATGCTCGGCGGCCATCGATCGTTGGTCGGCATGTACGGCCCAGCCGGGACAATTTCTGTTTAAGTTTGAACACAGTGGAATTGAGGGAGGACTTCATGCAAATCAAGCACAAATTGGCATTGACACTGCTGGGCGGTTTCGCGCTGGGCGGCGCCACTATCCAGGCGCTTCACGCACAGGCCGGTCCGCCGGCCTATGTCGTTGTCGCCATTCGAAAAATCAATGACGCTGAAGGCTTCAAGAGCGGCGTCGTCGATAAGGCATCGCCGGCAACTATGGCCGCCGCCGGCGGCAAGTACGTGATCCGCTCGCAAAGCGTGACCGCGCTCGACGGGACCCCGCCGCAGCGCTTCGTGCTGCTCGCTTTCGATAGCGTTGCCAAAGCCAAGGCCTGGCACGACCTGCCGGCCCAGAAGGAGATCGACGCGGCCCGCATCAAGACAACGGACTCGCTCTCGTTCCTGGTCGAAGGAATGTGAGAGAGCTCGGCGTGGCTGGATCCTCGCCAGCCACGCCTGATCTACCGGCAGGCCCTCGAGGCCGTCCTCAGTTGGCGAGCCGCGTTCCGCCCTGCGCCGATGCGATCTGCTGGCCGATGTTCTGGAACACCGCGCGCAGCTCGGCCCCGTCATAAGGAAAAAAGAAGTGATTGGCGTCGGTGGCGCAGGTCCGCAGCGTGTTGCGGGCGACGTCGTCACTGGCATTTCCGGCGACGAGGCCGAATCCAATGGTGAACACGACCACGCCCTCTGCCTTCATCGCCGTGCACAGCGCCCGTGCCTGGGTCTTGGAGTCGACCGCCGAATACTGGGTGTTGTACTCGCCGTCGGTCATCAGCACGACCACCTTGAGCGTCTTGTTGTCATAGGGATGGGGCTGGCTGTCGGCCGGCCAGATGCCTGACCAGTCGGGCGAGATCAGGTACCAGGCCCATGCGGTGCCGAGATGGCCCGGCGTGACGCCGCCGACGGTGAAACCCTGAATGGCGGCGAGCAAGGCGGCCTTGTCGCCGGTCAGCGGCATCACCTGCGGCAGCTCGCGGCCGGCGACGTTGCAGGTGCCGTCGGCGCTGTAATTGTCGACGCCGGGCTGACCCTGATTAGGCGCACCGAGGTAGCTGCTCGGGCCGGGCGCCGCGTCGGTGTCGGTGTTGGGACCAATGCGCTCGGTTACACAGGTCACGAGCGGTCCGGTTTGTGCCGGACAGGAGTGTTCGCCGCAGCTCGGTTTATAGCTGCCCGTATCCCTCATGCCTGTAACGGCCGCCGCGTGCGGCCCGGCATTCACGTACTGGGCGAATGGAGCAATCCCGACGCGCGACAGCCCCGCCGGCTGATTGTCGGGCAGCACGATATCGAGCAGGTCCGCCGCCGCCGCCTTCAACGAGTCGATCTTGGAGGTGCCGTTGCGAATGTCGGCCATCGAGCCGGTCAGGTCGATCATGATCCCCATGTCGAGCACCTTGCCGGTGGCTTGCACGGTGGTCTTGATTTTGACGTCCACGAGATCCGCGTGCAGCACCCGCATCAAAATGGTGGGCACCGATTTGGCCGCTTCGACGGTGACGGAACCGATCACGCCGGGCGTAGTTCCGGCCCCGGCAGGCGCATTCGTGGCGGTCCCCACCGTGATGGTCGGCGTGACCCCGTCGGTCAGCCAGCTGCCGTTGGTGTGAGCGTTGAAGGTGTCCAGTGCCAGCTGCAGCCGTTGCGCATCGGTCAGGTTGTGCGCCGTGGAGGCCGCCATCGCGGCGCGGTCGCCAGCCTGCTGCAGCTTGTTGCGCACGAAGTAGGCGCGGCCGTAATCGAGCGACATGCCGGCCGCCCCGACGGTGACAATCGCACCAAAACCGAACAGCATGGACATGTTCCCGCGCTGGTCCAGCCCGAGGCCACGAGCGAATTTCATGAGACTGCTCAACACGCAACGTTCTCCGGTGTTTCCGCGGATGATGTTCGTTAGCGACGCAAGATCGTAAAACCCGTACCCAGAATCCTAAGTCGCTGTGTCAACTCCTCCACCCGTCGTCCCGGAAATCGCGGCTTCGCGATTATCCGGGATCTTCGGGCATTCTGCTGGCAGATCATTGATGAGTCCGGGAACTAGTCTCTCACCGTGGAAAAAATTTGGAGTTAAAATAGTTGATTAACAGAGTTACATTCGGAGAGATGCTCGTTTCGTCATTTGTATCGTATCGGGATTTTCTTGATATTTTGGAAATATTTACCGATGCTGCAACGCAGGCGCAAATCGTTGCTCGAGTGGTTCGCAGGCGGCGTGCGCCGTCGTGAACGACATCGGCGCGTGGTCTGGAGGCGTTTGCCGTTGGCACGAGGATTGCTGGTCGACGGGGATTGCTGATCGAATGAATGGTCCGTCCGAGGTCCCCCATGCGTTTCCTTCGTTTCATGCGCCTGCTGCCCTCGATCGGCCTGCTGGTCCTTGCCGCCTCCGCCGCGCCCTCCCCGACCGCATCGGCCGGGACCGACGAGGCGCCGAGTTACGAATACATCGCATTCCCAGGCTGCCCGATTCGCGGCGAGGCCAATTTCTACGACATTTGCCATGACCAGATGGCGGTGCTGGCTTTCGGGCTCGATGAAGCCAAGACCCGCGGCAAACTGCTGATGGTGGTGTTCGGCGGCACCTGGTGCCCGTCCTGCAAGGCATTGCATCGCATGCTGCCGGGCCCCGAGGTCCTCGCCTACAAGGGCGATGGGTTCGACTATTCCCGATTTGATGTGACGGAGATCGGCATCAGCGCTCTCTACGGCGGACGCATCGTTCCAGTCCCGAGCGGCAAGGCGTTGCTGGATTCGATCCCTGGCGCCAAGCTGCGCGCGGTGCCGTTCCTCGCCTTCATCGACCCCGTGAGCCTGCAGGTGTGGACCCGCAATACCGATGATCTGGAGATGGCATCGGGCGAGGACCGGATCGTCGATCCGGCCAAGATCCGCGGCATCATGCGCTCGGCCTACCTGTGGCTGCGCGAGGGCAAGAATCCCGACGAGGAGCCCGGCTGGCTGCGCCGCAAGCTCGATCGCTGGCTCGGCCGCTCCTGAAGCCGGCGACGGCGCCGGTGGCCGAGAGGGCTTTTGCGGGATCGTGATAGCGGCTACATAGGGGCAGGCACCATGCCGTCACCCCCAGAGCGCGAACGATGATTGCTGTCCTCAGTGCCGAAACCTCCGCCAGCGTGCCAGAGGCCTGCGCCGCGCGACCCTCGCTCGCCGGCATGTCCCGGACCGGGCTCGCCGCCGCGCTCGCGGCCATCGGGGTTCCGGCCGGCCAGATCCGCATGCGTTCCGCTCAACTCTGGCGCTGGCTCTACGTGCAGGGTGTGCAGCAGTTCGACGAGATGAGCGATGTGTCCAAGCCGCTGCGCGCGCGGCTCGCGGCGAGCTATTCGCTCGATCGGCTGCATATCGTCACCGAGCAGGTGTCGGAGGACGGCACGCGTAAATGGCTGCTGCGGCTGCCGCGCACTGGCCACGAGGCCCGCCCACCCGAGATCGAGACGGTCTATATTCCCGAGCCCGACCGCGGCACGCTGTGCATTTCGAGCCAGGTCGGTTGCACCCTGACCTGCTCGTTCTGCCACACCGGCACGCAGCGCCTGGTCCGCAATCTATCGTCCGCCGAGATCGTTCAGCAGATCCTGCTCGCCCGCGACCGCATCGCCGATTGGCCGGGCGCGATCGCCGCCGACCCGCGTGGCCTGCCGGCTAGCGAGCGGAAAATCACCAACATCGTGCTGATGGGCATGGGCGAGCCGCTGTAC